>Ga0316201_10001293_pt1 | contig 16598 bp, 18 predicted proteins | sample CS6wburrow_MG_FD_204516 | JGI IMG/M metagenome (GOLD analysis project Ga0316201, IMG submission 204516) | Coastal sediment microbial communities from Delaware Bay, Delaware, United States - CS-6 worm burrow | ecosystem: Environmental > Aquatic > Marine > Coastal > Sediment | place: USA... | reverse complement strand
GGAGAGGCGCTGCTAAACCCGGTTGATCGCGAGCTAGGCTACTAGGATGAACGCAAGCGAGACGCTGCAACGGAAAATCCGCTCGGCGATTCCGCTCAGCGATGCCATGCAGTTTGGCATCGAATCGCTCGATATGGACGCAATCGAGGTCAAGGCCCCGTTGCCACCGAACGTGAATATTCACGGCACCGGTTTCGCCGGCAGTATTTACTCGATCGCGGTGTTAACCGGCTGGGCGCTTTGTACCCATATCCTCGAGTCCCTCGAAATCGATGCCGAGCTGGTGGTGGCAAAAGCCGAAATTCGCCACCGTGCACCCGTTACCGGTGACCTTCGATGCCACACCAGCGTCTCCGCGGGCGATCGAGAGCAATTTCTGCGAGGAATTCGTGACAAGGGTAAGGGCCGGCTGGCGTTGACTATCGAGGTCGGCGATGAGCCCGCCGCGGTGCTGCAGGCAACCTATTGGGCGATTAGCCGCGCCTGAGCGCGCTATCCCGGGGAAGCTTCAAGGGGGAGCAGAGTAAAAGCTACAGGTAATGGCGAGGAGTAGTGGCTACCTGGCTGGTATCCTGGGTTTGCCCCGGCCATGCCAGACCCTTAGAACCGGGTGGTCCGGTTACAGCCAGCGACGGACCTTGCGCTTGTATTCGAGGTAGTGATCGCCGAATTTTTTTTCGAGATAAATTTCTTCGCGGCTGATAACCAGGCGTTCCAGCAGCGGCTTTAACAGGGTAACGCTGGCGACGACCCACCAGCTATTCAGCACCAGCCCGGTGCCAACCGCGACTATGCAGAAGGACAGGTAGATGGGGTTACGACTGAAACGGTAAACACCCCCGCGAATTATCTTGGTCGTCGGATGCCAGGGCTCGACATGCGTCTTTGCCTCGAAAAAGTGGAGCAGTGCGGTCAGCGCGATCAGTAGCGCTGCCGCGATGATGACGATCCCTGCCATCAACAGGGCATCGCCGGCCACAATCGGTAAGGGCCTGATCCAGTCAACCAGCCAGGTGCAACCAACGGCGGCCAGCAGCAGCAGGGGTGGTGGGAATCTTAAACCGGGTCCGCGTTTATCCTCGTTCGACATGCCGCGAATATTACAACAGTTTAACTACCTTTGGGGCGTCCCTTGGGCAATTGCGTGGCGCGACGTCCGCTAAGCTTCTCGATTTTACGGACGAATCTGGCATCACCCAGCGCCCAGCCCTTGAGCGTGAACTCGGTGATCCGCGCTACTGTCTCATCGTCTATCCCGTGCTTGAACAACTCCCGGTAAGCACTGGCGCGTTCCTTGTCGTTGGCGCCCAGTTTCTGATATTCCCGATGCGGCGTAATCATCTCGTCGTGTTTGCCCATGGCGTTATGGGCATAGCTGCTCCAGGGATAATCCCGCGGATTTCTGGCCAACCCCGCGCGCACCGGGTTAGATTCGATATAACGGCTACAGGTTAGCAGGTACTGTTTTTCGTCGAGCACGGTTGCGCGGTATCGACCCTCCCACAGGGTGCCGATACCGTCGTAGCACTCGTTGAAGTACTGAACGTAATTACGCCCGATCGACTGCAGCGTTCTGGCAACGCTATCACTGCGGGTCGGCGTCGCCAGGATATGGACGTGGTCCGGAAGCAGGACGTAGGCATGAATCTTCAGTTCGTAGTTGTACGCGGCCGCGTCGAGGCAATCGTGATAATACTGGTAGTCCTGCTCTTCGAAAAAGACCTGTTGTAAATCGCGTCCGAGTTGAATGATGTGCTGTGTCTGATTTGTTATGGTATATCTTGGTAATCTGGCCATGTAAATGCTCGTTAACTGCCAATACTGCAATTTTAACAATAATCTTACACTGTCCCCCAATTGTTAAAAACAATCAAAGGTTTCAATTTGAGACCGTTAAATATGGTCGCGTGCAATGGTAATTTCATCCCAGTTACGCTCGTGAATCAGTTCCTCGCCTTCGTATGCGCGCACCGTTGCCTTGATATAAAAGTTCTTCGCATCACAGCGCATTTCGCTATCTGCCTCGGTGTGAATCGACCAGTCGCCGCGGCGCATCCAGCAGGAGTAGCGGCTCTCTGAGCGATAGCTGAGCGGATCGTCGTCGGCGATGGTCCAGCTTTCTTCGTGGCGATGGCGGGTGCGCATGCCGTGCCCCTGGATCTCGACTTCACCGCTGTCGTCGATCACCCGGTAGTGCGATTCACCAGTCTGGAGGCTGCGTTCGACCCAGCGCCGGCTGAGGTCCGGCGCATGCATTTCATACTCCGGTAACGGATTCTTGTCTCCGGGTTCCGCCATTTCATAAACGTCGACCCCGGCGCGCACCGGCAGATCGATAAATGCGTCGGGTCCGAGTGTCAGGGTTGCGGTGATCTTTTCCGGGGGCGGCATAATCATGGGCCAGTAACTGGTGGAGATGGCGACCCGCATCTTGTGGCCACGCATGAATCGATATCCGCATTCGTTGAGCTCGATCTCGATCGATTCCGACTGGCCCGGCACCATCGGCTCGGGACTCTCGTTACCGTTGCGGTGCGCCAGATTCAGTACGCCCCAGCTGACTCGGGATACTTCACCGTTGGGATGGATGTCGTTCAGGCGCACGGCGATGTTACCCAACGGTTTGTCGATCGCAAGCCTGAGGCGTATCCTCGGGCGGCCCAGGATTTCGATCGGCTGATGCAACCTGCCGCTGTCGAAAACCAGCGATCCGGAATCGTCTCGACGCTGATCCGCGGGCATTTCGCCATTCGGTTTCAGGGTGAAGAATTCACCACAGCTACTGCCGCAATCCTGCGGCGATGACAGCGTCTTATCCCGGGTGCGGCCGGGGATGTCAAGCAGCTGACGGTTCGACGCCAGGTAGTAATAGCGGCCGCGAGTCTCGGGATTCGGCAAGGTCGGCTCGGATACCCAGCGCCCGGGCTCGAACTCGTGGTGCAACAGGGGCCTGGCATCTTCCAGGATGTAAGCCCGGTAGGCGGGCAGCTGGTCGACGCCATTGTCTTTTCCTTTCAGCCATTTATCCCACCAGTTGATGGCCTCGCCGAGAAAATCCATGCGTGGTCTCGGCAGCGCGAAATGCGGATACTTGTGAATCCAGGGGCCGTTGATTGCTTTGGCATTGGCAAGATGGGCGGCGGCGGCGGGTGGCGCGTTGATGTACCCGTCGGCCCAACCGGAGATCAAAAGCGCCGGAATTTTGACGTTTTCATAGTTTTCACTTATCGATCCGTGCTTCCAGTAGTCATTTTTCCGTTGATTTTCGAGCCAGGTTGCAAGTGGAAACGGTTGCGTTTTGAGACGATTGAGCCAGATTTCACGCCAGTTATCACCTACCAGCTCCGGATCGGGTGGCCGCGAGGCGTAACAAAGCATCGTGCTCGACCAGAAAAAATTAGAGTAAAGCAGGCAACCGTTCTTGTAGTGGATATCGTCATTGTAGCGATCAACCGTGGTACCAATCGAAATCACCGCCTTGAGTGCGGGTGGTTGCAGCGCCGCGATTTGCAGCGAGTTGAATCCACCCCAGGAAATACCCATCATGCCGAGATTACCGTCGCACCAGGGCTGGCTCGCGATCCATTCGATGACTTCGCAGCCATCGGCCAGTTCACGCGTTGAATACTCGTCGTCCCAGTCGCCGTCGGATTCCCCGGTGCCCGAGATGTCCACGCGCACGCCGATATATCCGGCCTCGGCAAAGCGCGGGTAAGTGCTTTCATCGCGCTGGGCGGTACCATCACGTTTGCGGTAGGGCAGGTACTCGAGGATCGCGGGCAGCGGTTTCCTGGTGGCAGAGTTCGGCATCCAGATGCGGGCCGATAGTCGACGCCCGTCGGATAAGGGAATCCACTCGTTTTCCAGAACCTTGAAGCCGGCTGTTTTCATTTTTCTTCACTCGCTGCGTTCGGGAACGACATTTTGCCTGCCCAGGTCAAGCTCAGGCAAGCGTTGCGATGGTAAAGTTTTGCCGGTTTTAGAGCGTGGGGCCCGCGGATACCAGTTTCTTGCCGCTGTCGGTATCGGTGTATTGCACGAAGTTTTCGACAAACAGCGAGGCCAGCTTCTGTGCCCTGGCGTCCCACTCCGAAACATCGGCATAGCTATTGCGGGGATCCAGGATAGCGTTATCCACGCCAGGCAGGTCGCTCGGCATTTTGAGGTTGAATATCGGCAGGGCCGAGGTTTCCGCGTGGTCGAGCGAGCCGTCGAGAATGGCATCGATAATGGTGCGCGTTGCCTTGATCGATATCCGTTTACCGCTGCCATCCCAACCGGTATTGACCAGGTAGGCCTGGCTGCCGTTTTGCTGCATACGGGCATTCAGCACGTCGGCATACCGCGTCGGGTGTAGCGACAGGAAAGCCTTGCCGAAACAGGCTGAAAAGGTTGGTGTCGGTTCGGTGATACCGCGTTCGGTGCCGGCGAGCTTGGCGGTAAAGCCTGACAGGAAATAGTACTCCGCCTGTTCCGGGGACAGTACTGATACCGGCGGCAGGACGCCAAAAGCATCCGCGGTCAGGAATATAACGTGCGCGGCATGGCCGGCCCGCGATACGGGCTTGACGATGTTATCGATGTGGTAAATCGGGTAAGAAACGCGAGTATTTTCCGTCTTCGAGCCATCGGTATAGTCAATTTCGCCGGCATCGTTGACGACCACGTTCTCTAGCAGGGCGTCACGGCGGATCGCGCGATAAATATCCGGCTCGTCCTCGGCGTTGAGGTTAATCGTTTTGGCGTAGCAACCGCCTTCAAAATTGAAAACCCCGGCGTCGTCCCAGCCGTGTTCATCGTCGCCGATCAGGCGGCGCTTGGGGTCGGTGGAGAGCGTGGTTTTGCCAGTGCCGGAGAGGCCGAAGAAAATCGCCACATCGCCATCGTCGCCGACGTTGGCCGAACAATGCATCGAGGGAATACCTTTCAGCGGCAACAGGTAATTCATCATCGAGAACATGCCCTTTTTCATTTCACCGCCATACCAGGTGCCGCCGATGATCTGCATACCCTCGGTCATGTTGAAGGCGACGAAGTTTTCCGAGTTCAAGCCCATCGACCGGTAGTCGGGATTCGTCGTCTTGGAGCCGTTGAGGACGACAAAATCGGGTTCATAGCCTTGCAGCTCTTCGGCGGTCGGGCGAATGAACATATTGGTGACGAAATGCGCCTGCCAGGCGACTTCGGTGACGAAACGCACTTTGAGCCGGGTGTCGGGATTGGCGCCGCAAAAGGTATCGACGACGAACAGCCGCTTGCCCGAAAGCTGGTCGGTTACCAGTTTGCGCAGTGAATTCCAGGTTGCGGTATCTATCGGCTTGTTGTCGTTCTCACCCTGGTCCGCCCACCAGATGGTGTCGCGAGTGGTTTCATCGCGCACCAGGTACTTGTCCTTGGGAGAGCGCCCGGTGAAATCGCCGGTGTCGACGGCAATAGCGCCAGACTCGGTCAGTGTGCCGGCTTCGAAACCCTCGAGATTGCCGGCGGTTTCTTCCGCGAACAGGGTGTCATAGCTGGGATTGTACAGAACCTCGGTCGTGTTCTGGATGCCATAGGCAGTCAAGTCTGGTGTCTTGGTCATAATTCTGTTGATTGAGTCAAAGGGCTGGTGATGTCAGGGATGGTGGATGATACGCGAAGCGGCGAGTATATAAGAATACCCAATTCACAAAAAGGCCAGTTATCTATAAAGATACGATTATCGTCATGTTTGTCGCCACCGCACGGTCAAGCCGCGGGATGACGAGTTAGCCGGTGTCGATGGCTGGCCTGGGGGCATCCTGCAATTCCTGTCCGGTTGCCGTGGCAGGGGAATAGTGACGATCAGGCCAGCAGTTCGCGCAGCGTGGAGGTCACCTCGTCGATCTCCGCTTTCTCGACCACCAGCGGTGGCAGCATGCGGATCACGTTGGGGCCGGCGGGCAGGGCGATAATGCGCCGTTCCAGTAGCTGCGCCAGTTTATCCTGCACCTTCTGCTTGAGTTCGATGCCGATCATCAGGCCAAGGCGCCGCAGCGCGCGCACCTGTGACAGGTCCGCCACGTTCAATTGCTGTTCGAAGTAGTCGCCGAGTTCCGCCGCGCGTTGCGCGAGTCGATCCGACTGGTAAACATCGATCGCGGCGAGCGCGGCGGCGCAGGCCAGCGGATTGCCGCCAAAGGTGGTGCCGTGCAATCCCGCTTCAACCTGGATATCGGCGTTCAGCAGGGTCGCGCCGATCGGCACGCCGCCGCCCATCGCCTTGGCCACGCACATCATGTCGGGTTGCAGGTCGAAATGATCGCAGGCGAAGAACTTGCCGGTACGGCAAAAGCCGGTCTGGATTTCGTCGATGATCAACAGCGCGCCGCGCTGGCTGCAAATCTCGCGCGCGGCCGCGGCATAGTCGGCCTGGACCGGGTTGACGCCGCCTTCACCCTGCACCAGCTCGATCATGACCGCGGCGGTATTGTCATTGACCGCGGCATCGAGCCTGTCGATCTTGTTGAAGGGTACGTAGCCGAAGCCCGGGATCAGCGGTTGAAACGCCTCGCGGTACTTCGGCGTATAGGTGGCGCTGACTGCGCCCATGGTGCGGCCGTGAAAGCCGCGCATGGCGGTTACGAAATCGGTGCGGCCGGTATGCAGGCGTGCGAACTTCAACGCGGCCTCGATGGACTCGGCGCCCGAATTGCACAAGTAGGCGCGGGTCAGGCTGCGCGGTGTGACCTCCACCAGTTTCTCGAGCAACCGTGAGCGCACGTCGTTGTACATGATGTTGGGGCAGGTAATCAGGGTTGCCGCCTGCTGCTGGATCGCTGCTACCAGTTTCGGATGCGAATGACCCAGCGAGGCAACCGCGATGCCGGCCGCAAAGTCGATATATTCCTTGCCGTTCTCGTCATACAGCAGGGCACCCTGGCCGCGCACCGCGACCAGGTCGCGCTTGGGCTGCAACGGCAGGCCGTACTCGTGTTCCAGGGCTCTGAAGTCTGTCATGAGATATGGGTCCCCGCGCCTTCGAGCGCATTGATAACGGGCTGCTCGGCACGGCCATCGGCGATGATGACGCGGGTCTTGCCACCCTGGCACAGGCGCGTCAGCGCCAGCATTTTCCGCTTGATGCGACCTTCGACGCGGGCTTCGCGGTCATGCAGCTCACCGGTACTCATCTGTTTCACCAGCGAGGATTCGTCGTCCGGGTCGTCGAGAAACCCGGGCGCCTCGATCAACTGGATGACCGTATCGAGCTCGAGGTCGTCGGCCAGCTGCGCGACGATATCGTCATTCTCGGAATTGATTGCAAAGCCGTTCTCGTCGACGATCGGTATCGTCAATACCGGGCAGTATCCGTGTTGCAGCAGTAGCGACAGCAATTCGGTATTGATACTGCGAGGTTTACCCGACAGGTCGCGCTTGATCAGGGTTTTACCGTTCTCGCGCACGCGGATGCCCTTGTTGCGTTCGCCCTGCACCAGCCGGCCGTCGAGCCCGGTCAAACCCAGCGCATTGATGCCGCTGCGCTGGCAGCGTTCGACGATCTGCTTGTTGCGCAGGCCGGAGTAACTCATCATGATGACGTCGAGTGCATCCTGGTCGGAAAAAACGCTGCTGTAACCGGAAACTGAGGTCAGCACCGTTTTTTCCAGCCCCAGGCGGCGCGCCAGCTGGTCGCGCAGCGCGTTGGCGCCGTGCACGATAATGAACGGTTGTTGCAGCGTCGCCAGGTCAGCGATGATGGCGTCGAGATCGATCTGCTCGCCGCCGCCTATTTTTATCAGCATCATAAGGCTATCGTCGTGTTGTTTTCGATTCGGGTCCAGCCACTGTCTCCGGGGAATGCCTGGGAGCATACCAGATGCAGGCCGCTATCCCGTTTTTGATGCAGCTGGAAATAATCCGGGTTTTCGCTGTAACTGGTCGAAACCACCGATTGCCGGCCGTCGGAAAGCACCAGGTTCATTGCGCGCACGTAGGCAGAACGTTTCTTGATGATAGCAACCGCCTTTTCGGTTGCGGCCTGCTTGTCGCCCTTGTCGAAACGGCGGATGTAATTGTAAATTTTCTCGGCGCCGATACGGCCTTCAGACTGGATCCGCACGCCGCGTAACTCGCCGTTAAAAATGAAGACCGATTCGCCGTCAGAGAAGGGCATGTTGTTCTCGACGACGATGCCCTCGTCGCGAAACGCGCTGCGCGCATGCACCAGGAGTAGTCTGGTTTTACCGAACTGCGCCGGGTCGTCTTCCCAGATCGGCCGAATATCGTGATACTGCCGCCAGGTATCGCCCTCGCGCCAGGCGCAGCCCCAACCGTGACCCTGGAACTCGCTGCTATGCCGCGATAGCTCGGCAAACGGGCCCAGTAAATCCTTAATCGTAAACTCGGCGTCGGCACGGGCGTAGAGAATGCGGCACATGCGGGTTTCTAAGGGTGCAGGCCCGGAAACTCGAGACCGGTGGTTTCGTCGAATCCCTGCGCGATGTTGAACGCCTGCACCGCCTGCCCGGCCGCGCCTTTCATCAGGTTATCCAGCGCGGAGATCACCACCAGGCGGTTGCTGCGCGGATCGCGCTCAAAACCGATATCGCAGTAATTGCTGCCGGCGAGAATCTTGGGTTCGGGGTAGCGGTGGATGCCGCTGCGTTCCTTGACGATGCGGATGAAGGGTTCGTCGCCGTAGGCGCCGCGGTATAGCTTCCAGATATCTCTCTCTTCCAGGTCCTGGTTCAGAAATACGTGGCAGGTCGCCAGGATGCCGCGCACCATTTCGATCGAGGTGGCCGAGAAATGGATATTGTCGGCGCCGAGTTCCTGCTGGATCTCGCCGAGGTGGCGATGCGCGGTCGGCTTGTAGGAACGCACCGCGCCGCTGCGTTCGGGGTGATGGCTGCCTTCGCTGACCGCGTTGCCGCCCTGGCTGGAACCCGCCTTGACCTCGACCACGGCGGATTCGACCACACCGGCCTGGTATAGCGGGTGTAGCGCGAGAATCGTCGCAGTCGCGTTACAGCCGGCGCCTGAGATGCGTTTCGCAGTTTTCAACCGCTCACGGTGCAGCTCGGCGATGCCGTAAACGAAGTCGTCGAGCCTGTCGGGGCAGGCATGGCCTTTGCCATACCAGGTCTCATAGGCAGAATTGTCGTGCAAACGAAAATCGGCCGAAAGGTCGACCAGCATGTCGGCCAGCCCTTCGAATTCGGCGAGTCGATCCATCATCTGGCCATGTGGCAGGCCGAGAAACAGCACGTCGCAGGTTTCGAGTTCGGCGATCGGCACAAACTTGTGCTTGCAGATCTTGCGCAGGTTGGGATGTACGCTCGATACCAGCTTGCCGGCGTGACGTTCCGAGGTGACCTGCTGGATCTCGACCTCTGGATGGAACAACAGGATGCGTAACAGGTCGCCCCCGGTGTAACCGGAACCGCCGACGATGGAGGCTCTGATCATTTGACCAGGCCGATCACGTAGTCGGCGACCACCTGCGGAATATCGACCCCGGTGGTGTCGATGCTGTTACGAAACTCCATCGTGTAGTTGACCTCGTTGACCAGCAGCCCACCGTTGCTCTCGAACAGGTCGACCGCGACGATGCCGCCGCCCACGGCTTTGGCCGCCGCCAGCGAAATCTCGGCGACCTCAGGCGTCACCTCGCACTTGCTCGCCTGGGCGCCGCGCGCGGTGTTGGTTATCCAGTGATCCGAGCTGCGGTAAATCGCCGCGATGCAGTCGTCGCCGACGACGAAGCTGCGGATGTCGCGCCCCTGTTTCTCGACGTATTGCTGGATGTAAAAGATCGAATGGTGATAGCTGCCGAGCACGGTTTTATGTTCGAGCACGGTTTCGGCAGCGTCGCGGTCGTTGATCTTGGACAGCAGGCGCCCCCAGGAACCGACGGCCGGTTTCAGCACCACGGGGTAACCGAGCTCCTCGATCGCATCCAGCGCCGACTCCTCGGTAAACGCGACCCGGCATTCGGGCTGGGCGATGCCGTGATCTTTGAGCGCGGCGGTAGTCAGTAGCTTGTCGCCGCAGATTTGTGCCACCTTGTGCGAATTAACGCAACATACGCCCGCGCTTTCGAACAGCCGAAGCGCGTGCAGCGCGCGCGAGTGATTGATCGAGCGCTCGACCAGGATATCGATATCGGGCGCCGTGTGAAAATCCATGATCAGCTTGCGATCGTCGATCATGATCGGCTCGACGCCAGCATTGCGAAACGCCTCGATCAGCAGTTTTTCTTCCTTGCGGATCAGCGAGTGCAGCAGGCCGATTTTCACTGCCCCCAGTCCTCTTCCGCCGACGGCGCTTCCGCCAGTGCCACCGGATCGATGCTGGTCAGTTCGAGTTCCGCGCCGCAGTCTTCACAGACCAGCACCTCGCCCGCAATCGCATCATCGGCCACTTCGATTTCGGCCGCACAAACCGGACATTCGCCCATGGTAATCCCCGTAAAGTATTATAAAGCCGGGTATTTTATGCGCTTGGCCGTTGCTCGCACAAGCGGGTTTTTTTGACGGTGATGATAAACTGGCGTGATTGTTTCGAGGAGGTGAATCATGCTGGATACGGTAAATGCTAACCGGCGTTCCCTGCTGCTGGCGCTGGCGGCTGCGCTGCCCACGTTGACGTTACTTCATCGGAGGGCGTCTGCTGCCGATGCAGACTCTATCGTTCAACCCGAATCCAGTGACGATGCCACGTTTATAAAGCGCGCATTTGAAATGCAGCGGCGCGCGCTGGAATCCGGCGACCAGGGTTACGGCGCGGTCGTTGTGCGCGATGGATTGATCGTCGGGCAGTCTCCGAGTCACGTGGTAGCGCATCGGGATCCGACTGCCCATGCCGAAATGGAGGCGATCCGCGACGCCGCACGCCGCCTCGCCAGCCGTGACTTGAGTGGCTGCACGCTTTTCTCGTCTTCGCCGCCCTGCCCGATGTGCGAGGCGGCGGCCTACTGGGCCGGTGTCAAAAGACTGGTTTACGGCAGCACGGCGCAAGATGGCGGCAGCCCGCGCCTTTGCGGTTAGAGCTGCGAATCAGGGCGCTGGATTGCCGACCTGGCTGTCGTCAATTTGCTTGTGACTACCGTCGCAATAGGGGCTGTTACCGCTTTGCTTGCAGCGGCACAGGTAGTAGTCCTTGCTCTCGTCGCAAACGAAGGCCAGTGGGGTAAACTCGCTATCCTTGTGCGAACCGTCGCAAAAAGGCTGTTTGCCGCTGCGACCGCAGCGGCAAAAGTAGTATTTTTTATCCTTTTCCAGTGCCACTTTGATGGGACTGTTGCTTGCTATAACCGGATTATTCATTAAATGTCCTTTGCCTGGCGGTTAAAAACTCGACCAAGATAACATGTTAAGCTCGCGCGTTCGAAAACCGCCGACATTTTTTGAATGCCCGCAACCCTGGTAATCCAGTCCCATCGATTCCCGCTGCCTTTCGACTGGCTCGAGTCCTGCATGGATTCGGTTACTGCCTGGGCAGAATCTAACCGTTTCCAGTATCGCTTCATCGGCGATGAGATATTTGACCTGGTTGAGCCGGAGCTGATGGCAAGGGCCGGCGCGCAAACCGTGATCGCCAGTGACCTGGCGCGACTGAGGGCTATGCAGCAGGGGCTCGATGAAGGATTCGACTGCGTGGTCTGGTGCGATGCCGATTTCCTGATCTTTAATCCGCAGGACCTGGTGCTGCCCGCGGTGGATTTCGCCTTCGGGCGTGAAATCTGGGTGCAGGCGAATGATAAGGGTAGTTTAAGGGCCTACCCCAAGCTGCATAACGCGTTGATGATGTTCCGCCGCGGCAATACCTGCCTCGGCTTTTACGCCGACACCGCCGCGCGCTTGCTCAGGCTGAACCAGGGCAGCATGCCGCCGCAGTTTATCGGCCCCAAGTTGCTAACCGCGTTGCATAATATCTCGAGCTTTCCGGTGATGGAACGGGCCGGCATGCTTAGCCCGCTGGTGATGCGCGATATCCTCGCCGGTGGCGGCGCGGCGCTCGAGCTGTTTCTGCAAAAGTCGGCCGAACTACCCGCCGGCGCAAACCTGAGCAGCTCGCTGACCGAGCGCGAGTCTTTCACCGAGATAGATATGGAATTCCTGATCCAGAAATTGATAGATGGCGGCATGTCATAGATTTTACTCAGGGTGAAACCTTGTGAGGAGCTGGCTCGAGGCTGGAATTACGGCTATTCCAGGGCAGGTATTGGTAATTCGAAATCGTAGGCTTGCTCGACAAGCCGCGCGGTTTCGATCAGGGCTTCATCGGCGTGATGCCGGCCCACCAGCTGCGCCGATATCGGCAGGCCAGCGCTATGCATGGCGCAGGGCAGGGTAATCGCAGGATGCCCGGTCATGTTGAAAAACGAGGTATAGCGGGTGATTGCGTTGCCGGCCGGTTCCGCGATTCCGTCGACCGTGACTTCGACCGCGCCGATTTTTGGTGCGATGACCGGTGTAGCCGGCGTCAGTATGACATCGACTTCGTCGAACAGGCGCTTCATGTCACGCCGATAGGTTTCCATGAAACGTTTGGCACGGATGTACTGCTCGGCGAGCAGGCATTGGCCCAGCGCCAGCCCGGCGCGAAAATCCCGGCTGTATAGTTCGCCCCGTTGTTCCAGGTATCGATTGTGATACGACAGTGCCTCGGGCATTTGCACCGTCAGCGATACGGTACGGGTATTCTCCATCGAAGGCATCTGCACCGGCCTGAGCCTGGCACCGGCCGCGCGCAGGAAATTCATCAGCCGGTCCAGTCCGTCGAGAATTTCACTATCGCAACGATCGAAAAAGAAAGCCTCCGGAATGCCGATCGTCAGTTTTTCGAGGGCTTCGGATTCGGTTTTGACGTGATTCGTGGCGAGGGTTTCGAACAGGATTGCCGCGTCGGCGGCGCTACGGGTCAGCGTGCCGACATGATCCAGGGTCCAGGAGTAGGGGATAACGCCCTCGGCGCTGATGCGGCCGAAGGTGGGTTTGAATCCGACCAGTCCGCAGAGTGCCGCCGGCGCACGCACCGAGCCACCGGTGTCTGTGCCGAGCGCCGCGGCGCAAAGTCCATAGCCAAGGGCTGCTGCCGAGCCGCTGCTCGACCCGCCGGCCAGCCGCGTGGAATCGTAGGGATTCGGTGGCGTGCCGTAGATTTCGTTTTCACCGGTGGCGCCGTAGGCGAATTCGTGCAAATTATTTTTACCGATAAAAATCGCGCCCGCACGGTCCATGCGAGCGACGACCTCGGCATCCTGCTGCGCGACGTTGTCGGCCAATACCCGGGACCCGCCCGTGGTCACCAGGCCCCCTACGTCGAACAGGTCCTTGCAGGCGTAGGGGATGCCGCCGAGTTTTGTCCCGGCGCCGGGATTGGCGTCGATGGCGGCTGCCCTGTCGGCGGCACGTTCGAGATCGAGCGAGATGAATGCCTTGCTCGTATCCGACAGCCGAGCAATGCGATCGGCGTAGAGCTCGACCAGTAGCGCCGCGCTAATTTCCCGGTTACGCAGTCGCGCGGCGAGCTCGGTAACGGGCGCGAAAGCGAGCATTTCACTCATTTGGCCGGAATGTCGGCGGCCGGGGGAATCGAATGCAGATCGATCTTGCGCAATACTTCGAGCTGGTCGAGCAACTCCTGGAACCCGGTGATGATGCCGAGTTTGGGGTCCACCAGCTCTGATATCTCGGCATCATTCCAGGCGTAACCGCCCATCTGGTCACGCATACCGATCAGGGTCTGTTGCTGAATTTTTTCCATTGGCGCCACGCTTTTTTCTATGGTTTTCGGGCGCGAGTTTACGCTACTATCATTCGATTCCCAATTGCGAAGACGAGAATATCCGTGCCGAAAATACTGACCCAACGACAGGTCGACGATTACCGGGAGCAGGGTTTTCTGTCGCCCATCGACGTCATGCCCGCGGATGAGGCGTCGCGCTACGCTCGGCTCTTGCAGGACGCGGAAGCTGCGTATCCGCGGGAGCTCAATGCCGAGAACCGGAACAATCCCCATCTGGCCTTCGGGTTTCTCGACGAGCTGGTACATCATCCGGTTATTCTCGATGCGGTGGAGGACCTGATAGGTCCGGACTTCGCGCTGTGGGGTAGCGTGCTGTTTATCAAGGAGCCGGAAACCCGTCACTACGTCAGCTGGCACCAGGATGCGACCTATGTCGGTATCGATCCGCATGACTACGTGACCCCGTGGCTGGCCTTGACGCCGAGCAATCGGGAGACGGGCTGTATGAGTATGATTCCGGGCAGTCACCGCGGCGACGTAAGAACCCATCTCGAAACCTTTCATGCCGATAATATCCTGACGCGTGGGCAGGAAATCCAGGATGTCGACGAGTCCAGAGCGGTCGACCTGATTCTGGAACCCGGACAGATGTCGCTGCATCATTGCAGGGTGATTCATGGGTCGCGGCCGAACCGCAGCCAGCAGCGCCGCGTGGGTTACGCGATGCAGGGCTATGTGCCTGCCGGCGGGCGCCAGTACATCGGGATCAACTACTGGTTGCCTATTCGAGGTGATTTTATGCAGCCCGATTTTATCGAGCTCACACGGCCGGCTCGCGATATGGACTCGACGAGTGCTGGCGAGCGGCAAAAAGCCAATGAAAACTGGGCCGAGATTCTTTACCAGGGTGCCAGCCAGAAGCGCGCTTACTAAATCGTTCGGTTCGCGATCAACGAGACGGTCTCTATAATTTCGCATCGGGGTAAGAACAGGGTTCTACCCCGCCCCGAAACCTGATTTTAGCTGGCGATGCTGACGCGGATATTCAGGGTCCGGGCTGGTAGCCACAGGCCGGCGTTCGGTCCCATCTGCGGAGAATCCAGCCTGGACCAGCGCTTGTGACCGCGCAGTAAAACTCCCATTAATGACTAGGTCGGTACCGTGGTCGCGAGACTCTCGCGCCGCATGATCTGGCTGAACCATTGTGCGAGCCGCGGGCGTCGTTCGCGCCAGTCTGAATCGGCAAAACGAAAGTCGCGATAACCCAGCGCGCAGGCAACGGTGATCTCCCCGATCAATGGTGACGATTCGAAGCCGCTGCAGCGTGTTTCCAACGCATCGAGGCCGCGCTCGATCTTTTCGTTCTGGTGATCGACCCAGGTGGGCCATTGCAGTTCCTGTGGCCGCATAGCGGCCTCGTAGCGCAGCGCAACCGACAGATCCAGGATGCCATCGGCGAGCGCCTGCAGGCCTAGCGCGCGGAACCTGGGCCCTGGTTCGGTCGGGAAAAAGGGTCCGGCGGCGACGTGATTAAGGTATTCGCAGATGACCGGTGAATCGTAAAGGCACTCGCCGCTTTCGAGCTCCAGCGCGGGCAGCATGCCAAGTGGATTAACGGCATTCAGCACGGGGTTATTGGAGACCGGCGTGACTGGCCCGGGGTCTTGCAGCCTGACGCTGTCCTGTAGGCCGAGCTCCAGGATAAGAACACGGACTTTTCGCGCAAATGGAGAGGCAGGAGCGAAGATTAGATTCATACGAGGTTCCGTCAGCCTGGGCAACAGCGGATATTGAACGTCAAATCCCGGACAATCGCAACAATCGCACGATTGTTTGCCCGGGTTGCTAGTGCGGCAGGCTGGCGAGAATGAAGGAGCAATTTCTGACGAACAGGATTACAATGTCAGACCTATGTTGAGCGCGGCGCAAAAATCCGAGTTTTGGGATAAAGGGGTGACGGTGGTCGAAGCGGCTTATTCGGCCGACGATCTCCAACCGCTGCGGCTGCAACATCGTCAATGGATCGAAGCCTCGCGGCAGCATGACGGGCCCTTCGGGGAAATGCTGGATGGGCGGCCACGGTTCGACGTCGAGCCGGGACACTGTAGCGATCGGCCCGCGCTGCGGCGCGTCGCATCGCCGGAAGAAATCTCGCAGGCGTTTCTCGATATATTGCAGGCGGGCCCGATGCTCGAGGCGGTGGCTGACCTGCTGGGCGAAGACTTGAGGTTTCACCACGCCAAGCTAAACAGCAAGCTGCCGGGCAGCGGCACCGTGGTCAAGTGGCACCAGGATTTCACCTTCGATCCGCATACCAACGACGACTGTATTACCGCGATGCTGTTTCTCGATGACATTACCCGGGATATCGGCCCGGCGCGGGTTGTGCCGGGGTCGCACCGCGGCCCACTTTACTCGTTGTGGCACGATGGCGTGTTTACCGGCGCGGTTGCCGAGGAGGTGGCCCTGCAATGCGAAACCAGCGCGATCGAATGCCTCGGTTCCGCCGGTAGCCTGTGCCTGATGCATACGCGCGCACTGCACGCGTCGTCGGAGAATCTCACCCCCGGTCCACGCACGCTTTACATCGCTACCCTGACCGCCGCGGACGCGATTCCACTGGTGCCCTGCGCGGTGCCCAGCAGCCTGGCCGGCAGCATCGTGCACGGCCGGGACCCCGGGCGAATACGCGCTATCGCCTTCGAAATGGAAAACCCGGAGATTCCCTCCGGCGCTTCTTTCTTCAACCAGCAGGCTGCCGGTTAGACGGGCTAGTGCGCCATCAACAGCGGTACCGGCGACTGTTTGAGCAGGTCGCGGGTGACCCCGCCCAGAATGATTTCACGCAGGCGCGCGTGTCCATAAGCGCCCATCACGATTAAATC
>Ga0316201_10001292_pt1 | contig 16602 bp, 15 predicted proteins | sample CS6wburrow_MG_FD_204516 | JGI IMG/M metagenome (GOLD analysis project Ga0316201, IMG submission 204516) | Coastal sediment microbial communities from Delaware Bay, Delaware, United States - CS-6 worm burrow | ecosystem: Environmental > Aquatic > Marine > Coastal > Sediment | place: USA... | reverse complement strand
ATTTGGCCTGTTTTGGGGCGATTCTCGATGATGTTCCGCAGCAGCCTGCGTCCGGGTTTGCCTGGCGGTCAGTTCATGTCTTATCCGCGTGCTGCGGTCCAGGCATAGGGCGCCGGATCGAGGATCGGTGCTCGGCCCAGCACCAGGTCGGCCGCCAATCGGGCAGACGCCGGCCCCAACACGATGCCGTTGCGGAAGTGTCCGGCATTGATGAACAGTCCTTCGATGTCGGGATGGCGACCAATGTAGGGGACACCGGCCGGCGACGAGGGACGCAGGCCCGCCCAGTGGGCCTCGATCGGAAACTGTTTCAGGATTGGGAATCGGGTGGTGGCAATGGCATGGAGCTCTGCACGCGCCACCTCCGTGGTCTGCTTTTCGAAACCGGCTTCTTCAATGGTGCTGCCGAACAAGGTGCGCCCGTCGCGTCGCGGGATGACGTAGCGATTTTCCTCGAGGACCATGCGCGAGATGGTCCCGGGTACGGCGCGGAACAGCAGCATCTGACCACGAACGGGATGTACCGCCGGTGGAGAGGGCAGATCGGCAAGCAGTGCTCTGCTCCAGGCCCCGGCGCAGATGATCACTGCATCGGCAGCAAACGAGCCGCTGTCGGTGCGAATGCCTCTGCACTGACCGTTCGCCGTCACGAGGCCGTCGACGCTGTCTCCTGTCCTGACCTCCACGCCCGTCTGGTCGAGCCTTTTTCGCAGTGCCTGCAGCATGCGCGGGTTGCGAACCTGGCCGACATTCGGCATCCATACGGCTTCCTGAGCGTCGGCAGCCTGCGGTTCGAGATGCTGAAATTCGTCGCGTCCGATCAGTCGCAGCACGCGATGGTGCTGATCTGCCCAGTTCAGGGCCTGCTGCGCCTCGTCCGGTGCGACCAGAATCAGTCCACACTCGGTGTACTCGGGATCGATGCCCGTCTGCTCGCTCAACTCGGCCGACAGCGCCGGATAGACCGCCTGACTCCAGCTTGCGAGTTTGCTGACGCTATCCATATAACGCCACGGAAACAGGGGAGACACGATGCCGCCACCGGCCCATGAAGATTCGCGCCCGGTCTGGCCGCGTTCAAATAGGGTCACTTTGTGTCCCGCGTGGACAATCTCCAGCGCGGTCAGCATGCCGATGACGCCACCGCCAACAATGATGATTCGGTTCATGAGGATTGAGATTCTGCCGCTAACGCAAGTGCAAGCCGCTCTGGAGTACCGTTTGTCGGGGAATCCCCGCAGTTTATCACCGGCCGCGGTACGTCATTAACAGGAACTGCTATACCGCCCTTATGAGTACGAGACAAAAAGGTTTGACGCTGATTGAACTGATGGTGACGCTGGCCGTGGCCATCATCCTGGTCACGGTGGGGATGCCGCTGTTTTCCGGGATGGCCGCAAACAATCGATCGACGGCGGAGGCCAACACCTTCCTCGCCGCTTTCAAGCTGGCGCGCAGTGAGGCGGTCAAGCGTTCGGCCCAGGTGTCGATTTGTGCAGTAGCCGATCCCAAGGTCACAACGGTCACCTGCAGCAATAACAGCTCCGACTGGACCAATGGTCTGATGGTGTTCACCGATACGGGTACGGCCGGGACCGTGGATGGCACCGATGTTCGGGTACGCGTATTCGCCATCCCCACTACCGGCTCCACCTCTACCGCAAGCGGCAGCTACGTACGTTACGAGCCTCAGGGCGAAGCGGATCTCCTGAGTCTCACGGCCAATCTGGCATGTCCGGCCAGTGGCACCTGCATAGAGCTGAAACGCGACGACACTCAGGGAAGCAAAACGAGGTGCCTACACGTGATGCAAAGTGGACAGATCCGATTGGAGCGTGCCGCATGCAGTTGAACAGTTGTCGGCCGGGCGGGCGCGCAGCCGCCGGCTTCACCCTGCTCGAGGTTCTGGTGGCGATGGTCGTGTTGTCGATCGGCCTGTTGGGTTTGAGCGGCTTGCAGACCAGCAGTCTGCGCAACAATCACAGTGCCCTGCAGCGTTCGCAGGCGACCATGGTGAGCAACGACATCATCGATCGCATACGCGCCAATCGGGAGACTGCGACCCTTGGCAATTACGATATCAACTACGGTACGGCCCCGACCACCGCCAGTTGCTCCTCCGGCTGCACGGCGCTGCAGGTGGCGCAGTTGGATGTGGCGGAGTGGCGTACTCACGTGGAACGCCTGCCTGGCGGTCAGAGCGAACTTGACGTGACGACTGCGGGTGTCGCCACGGTGAAGGTGCGCTGGGCGGATGCGCGCGACAGTGCGAATAAACTGGAAATCATCACGAGGTCGCAGATATGACCCGGCAGTTGAAGCGGCAATCCGGCCTGACCCTGGTGGAGCTGATGATCGCGACCACGCTCAGCATCGTGCTGCTGGCCGGGGTGTTGTTGGTTTTTTCCGCAAACAAGACGACCTACCAGCTGCAGAACGGTCTTGGTACTCTGCAGGAGAATGGGCGCTACGCCATGCGCCAGATCACGGCTGATCTGCAACTAGCCGGTTTCGGTGGCTGTCTGTCACCGAGTCTGGGGCCACGTATTGCCGTGCTGGCCACCACCGCCCCCACCAGAATCAAAGACTTTGCCGACGGCGAATTCTTTAGCGGTCGTGACAATAAATCGGGGGCCGTCACCTACGGTGGCGTGACCATGCTTGCGGGGACCGACGCCATAGAGATCCGTGGCCCGCTGCGCTCCGGTGTGAATTTCGTCACCGGGGAAACCTTGACCACGGGCACTGTGGAGCTTGTTGGGGTGGACAGCGGAATCAGTGCAGGCGAATTCGTGGTGCTTTCCGACTGCGCCGGCGCAGATATCTTCCGTGCGACCACCGTCGGTACCAGTGGCGGAAATACCCAGGTCGCACATGCGTCGTCCGGCAATAGCCCGGCAACACTGTCGCGCCTTTACGGTGCCGATTCCGTGGCGACGGAGTTTGTGTCCCATACCTACTTTGTCGGTGCGACCACAAGGTTTCATTCGTCTGGCCAGCCGATCAATGCGCTTTACCGATTCGATGGGACGAGTTCTCAGGAACTGGTGGATGGCGTGAACAATCTGCAGATCGAGTACGCACTTGATACCGACTCGAATGGCGTGATCGATATCTATTGCGACCCGGGCGACAGCTGCTGGCAGGCCAACAGTTGGTCCCAGGTGTCTGCAATCAAGGTCTGGCTGCTCGCCGACAGCGTAGCGGATGCCAGTGCCGTGGTGGCGCCGTACGCGTCTTTTGCGCCAAGCACGGTTGCGAATCCGACGCCGGACAATCGTCTGCGTCAGGAGTTCTCGACCTTGGTCTACGTGCGCAACAGCGTGCGATAGGAGCTAGCAGGCTATGCGATATACACAGCAACTCCAGTTTCGGACACAGCGCGGCGCAGTACTGATCGTTGCGCTGGTACTTTTGCTCATACTCACGATCCTGGGGACCGCGGGTCTTCAGGACACCACCATGGAAGAGCGCATGGCGGGCAATTTCCGCGATCACAGCGCCGCCATGCAGGCCGCCGAGAGCGCTTTGCGCACCGGCGAGGACGGGGTTGGCACCGGGTCTGTTTTCCGGGCAATGCAGTTTGATGGTACCGACGGCACCTACGAAGTCACGTTTTCGGCGTCGAGTACCGATCCGCATACGGCAGCGAACTACACGCGCGTGGTGCCCGCAGCAGTCATGAGCTACGGCGGCGACCTGTTGGTCAATACGGTCCCTCGCTATTACGTCGAACAGTTGCCTGAGATCGAGATTCCGCTGAGTGACCTGACCGTCGGGTTCCAGGATCAGGCACCGCGGGTGCGTTACTACCGGGTTACCGGGAAAAGCCGCGGCGTGTCTGCGAATGCCGAGGTAATCCTGCAAAGCACTTACTTCCGTTGATCCGGAAGTCTGGCGAGGAAAGAGTTATGCGTATCAAGAACCTGTTCGTACATGTCGGCCTGATCACGGGCTTCCTTGCCTGTCAGCCACTCGGGGCCGCGCCGTCGCAGGTGCCGATCTTCCTCATGTCGGGGACCGAGTCGATGGTCATGCTCAACATGTCCAACGACCATGAGCTGTTCTTCAAGGCCTACGACGACTATTCCGATGTCGACGGTGATGGCACAGCGGATAGGACATACAATCACAGCATCGACTACTACGGCTATTTCGACAGCACCACCTGTTATGCCTACTCGTCGGGTGAATTCGTACCCCAGGCCAAAACCACCACCAAGTATTGCAACGCGGTCAGCGGTGACTGGAGCGGCAACTTTCTGAACTGGGCCACCATGAGCAGGATCGATGCGATCCGCAAGGTGCTCTATGGCGGCTATCGTTCGACCGATACGGCGACCAAGACGGTCCTCGAGCGCACCTTCCTGCCGACCGATGCGCACAGCTTCGTCAAGTATTACTCAGACCTGACCGACATTCGGAAACTGACCCCTTACAGCACCGATATCTCGATCTGTAACACAACCCAGGCAAATGCGGGTGGTTCAACGCTCAATTCAAAAGACGTGACTGACCCTCCGCTGATGCGTGTGGCGCAGGGCGATTATTCGATGTGGACGGCGCACGAGGTAGTGCAGTGCCAGTGGTCACAGGAGAACAACAACAGCAACAACAATCAGCCGCTTGTCACCGGTATTCCGGCCGCGACAAATCCGCCCAGCAGGTTTGCAACCGGCAGTGCAGAGTTCACCGTCCGGGTCGAGGTGTGTAAGTCGTCGGCACTGGCGGAGGCAAACTGCAAGGTCTACCCGGACGGCAACCGCAAGCCGGTCGGCACGCTGCAGGAACACGGTGACGACGGTTCGGTCAAGTTCGGCCTGATGACCGGCAGTTATCAGAAAAACAAGTCCGGCGGCGTGCTGCGCAAGAACGTCAGTGACTTTCGTGACGAGGTCGAAGAGACAACCAACGGTACTTTTACGAGTCCACCGCCGGCCGATTCCATTGTCGATACCTTGAACAAGCTGCGGCTGACCCGCTACGACTACAACAATCGTCAGTACAACTCCCTGGACAGCTGTTCTTTTGGCAAATTTGGTTTCAATGATGGCGAATGCAGTAACTGGGGGAATCCGCAGTCGGAGCTTTACCTCGAATCGCTGCGCTACTTCGGTGGGCTGAGCGCGACCGCGGCGTTCGCGGCGAACGACTCCGGCTATGTCAATGGCCTGAGTTCAGCGACCTGGAGCGATCCGCTCAATAACAGCAACTACTGCGCGCCCGTCAACATCATTCATTTCAATGCCAGTACCAGCAGCTTCGACGGTGACCAGTTGGGGGGCTTCAGCGGCCTGCCGGGCAGTCCTTCAGTGGATGACTGGACCGACGATGTTGGTGACGGCGGGGTCGATCCGGATATTACGAATGCCGGCCTTTACTTTGTCGGTTCGGTCGCCGGCACCACCAGTACGGGCGACAAATCGTGTACGCCGAAGGACCTCGATCACCTGTCCGATGCAACCGGTGTTTGCCCGGAGGCACCTTGGCTCGAGGGCACCTACAAGATCGCGGGCATGGCCTACTACGCCAATCTCAACAGCATCCGCAACGACCTGGTAGATGCGAACAAGCCGGACCCGAACAACCCCGGGAGTTATCTGCCCGCAGTCATCGAGGTGAAGACCTATGGCGTAGCATTGAGTCCGGCCCAGCCGATCATCCGGGTGCCGGTGCCGGGCAGCACTGCGAAAGAGGTCATCGTGTTGCCGGCCTGTATGGAATTCCGTACCGGCCCCTATCGGCACAACGGCAACTGCGCCATCGTGGATTTCCGTATCGTCCAGCCGCATACGGTTGCGGGCGGTGTCGGTACCGGCAAGTTCATGGTCTTGTGGGAGTCGGCACAGCACGGTGGTGACTACGACCAGGACATGGGCGGGATCATCGAGTATACGGTCAACTCGACCGGCATCACCATCACAACCCAGGTCTATGGCGCCTCCACGGGTGGTATCCATGGCTTCGGCTATGTCATTTCAGGTACCACGCAGGATGGCCTGCATATCCACTCCGGACATAAAGGCTTCGACGACTATACCGACCCCTATGGTTTGCTGGACTGCCCCCGTCTGGGCAAATGCGATTCCGGGGACCCGGCAACCTCGCAGGCCTACACCCTGGGCACCACCACCGCGACCGCGCTCGAAACCCCACTGTATTACGCAGCCAAATGGGGCGGTTTCGCGGAAGAGCCGGATGCCAGCAAGCGGCCGCCGAGCACCTCGGCCCCGGACGACATCCCCAACGAAGATTACGAGTGGGATTCGAACGGTGATGGCCTGCCGGACAACTATTTCTTCGCACGCAACCCCGGCCAACTCAGCTCGCAGTTGTCGTCGGTCTTCCAGACCATAGCCACCGTATCTTCTTCCGCCTCGGTGGTGGCGAACTCGGTGAGCCTACAGACCTCGACCCGCATCTATCAGGCGCAGTTCGATAGCGCGGACTGGTCTGGCAAGCTGTTGTCCTTTCCGGTAACCATATCCACCGGCAATCTGCAGGTCGAAGAATGGGACGCCGGGGTGGTCATTGCCGGACAGAACTGGGATACCGGGCGTACCTGGATAAGCTCGAATGGGTCTGCCGGGATCCCGTTCCGTTGGGCATCCCTGACGACCGGGGCGCTCAGTCAGCAGGCGGCGCTAAGTCTCAACCCGGACACCGGGTTGCCAGATGCACTTGGCAGTGACCGCCTCGATTACCTGCGCGGTGATACCTCGAACGAACTGGCCAACGGCGGCAGATTCCGCAACCGTTCGACTCCCCTGGGCGATGTGGTGCACTCGACTCCGACGGTGGTAGCTGCGCCCAATTTCTCGCATCGCGACTACATTCCGGGCACCACGACCCTGTTCGAGACGGCCAAGTACTCGGATTTCAGGCTCTGGTACGGCGATTCGGAGTGTTTCGCGACCAACGGCACGACCCGGATAACGAGCTGGTCGGCAGGTAGTGGCACGACGGCCGGGGGACGCGAACCGATGGTCTACTTCGGTTCCAACGACGGTGCACTCCACGGCGTTTCGGCCTGCACGGGGGAGGAGCGCCTGGCGTATGTGCCGTACACGGTGTATCCGAACCTGAGCAAGCTGACCGGGCTTGACTATCTCCACGAGTACTTTGTGGATGGGCCGGCTACCGTGGTCGATGCGTTCTGGGGCAGCGCGTGGCATACCGTGCTGCTTGGCACCCTCAGAGGGGGTGGCAAGGGCGTGTTCGCGCTGGATGTGACGGATCCGAACTACTTCAGCGAGGCCAATGCGGGCAATATCGCGATGTGGGAAATCAATCCGACTACCGATCTGGACGGCGATTCCGTCGCCGACTATCCGGAGCTTGGCTACACCTTTAGCCAGCCGGCGGTGATCAAGGCCGAGGGGCATGGCTGGGTGGCCGTGTTCGGCAATGGTTACCATGGCGCTTCCGGCAAGGCCGTGCTCTATTTCGCCAGAATCAGCGACGGCAGGTTGTTGGCGAGCGTCGATCTCTCGACGGTGAACGCGACTGCGCATGGCAGTGGTAACGGCCTGTCCACCGTGTCGCCGATCGATGTCGATGGTGATGGTGACGTCGACCTGATCTATGGCGGTGATCTCAACGGCAATGTATGGCGCTTCGCGGCCACGACCGGTGTGGGTTTCGCCGCCGGCACGACCAGCCTGTTGTATTCGGCGAAGGACTCCACCGGTCTGGTGGCGCAGCCGATTACCTCGCGCATGGCAGTGGGGCGTCATCCGACCAGTGCGGTCGGCCGCCTGGTGTACTTCGGAACCGGCAAATATTACGAGCCGTCTGATCAGGACCCGGCCAATGCCGTGCAGTACAACACCATGTACGGCATCTGGGACAGGGATTTCGGCAGCAACATACCCGCGGGCGTATACACCGTAACGAATGCCAACACGGTTAGCTCGGTGATTGCGCGTAACTCGAATATTCTGCAGAAGCAGACCATCACGCTGGAGACCTCGGGTACCTTCGGCAGCAATTCGTTCGAGGTACGCACGGTGAGCAATCACGGGGTGACCTGGACAACGCCGACCGGCAATTGCACGGCAACCAGTTCCTGTGGCTGGTATCTCGATCTGAGCAGCGTCGGCGAAAAGATGGTGAATACGCCGATTCTACGTGGCGGCCGCCTGATCTTCGTGACGACGATCCCCTCGCTGGTGGCTTGTCAGGCGGGCGGGTCCGGCTGGCTGATGGAGATCGATCCGAACACCGGCGGCCGACTGGATGCCCCGGTATTCGATCTCAACGGTGACGGGACCTTTGACAACAACGACAATCTGGCAACGATAGTGGGTACTACGACCACCTACACCGAGGTCTCGGGCAAGAAATCCAAGGTCGGGATATTGCAACCGCCGGCGATTCTGTCGGGTGTCGGTGGTCCCGGTGATGGCAGCTATGGCGGTGCCGAGGGCAAGTATTCATCCGGAACCCAGAATGCCCAGATCGAGGTGACGATCGAGAACCCGGGGCTGTTGGGTGCCGGTCGCAAATCCTGGGTACGGGTCAAATAGGGAGCGATGATGCACGCAAGACAACGCGGTTTAACCCTGGTGGAACTGATGATCGTGGTCGCGGTGATGGCCATCATCGCCACCATCGCCTATCCGCTCTACACGAATCAGGTGCAGAAGTCGCGCCGCGCCGACGCGAAGGTCGCGCTGCAGACCATCGCACTGGCTCAGGAGCGTTATTTCACGATCAACGGCGAGTATGCGGGTGCGCTCAGTTCGCTACAGGTGTCAACCGATATCCAGGGCGGCAACTCGGACCAGGGTTACTACAATATAACGTTGACACGCACGGGCGCGGACAACGAGCAGTTCTGGGTCGATGCCGATATCGACAGTGGTCAGGCGCAGGCACGCGATACCGGTTGTGCCAATTTCAGAATTACACATCAGGGCGTCAAGAGCGGTACCAGCAACAACTGCTGGTAGCGGCAGGGAGCCGGCGCCAGCCGCGCGCGCGAACACCAGGCGCAGCACGCCCGTCAATCTGTGGTTCCGCGCGCCATCGCACCCAGCAGATTTTTCGGCAGGGCGAATACCACTGTCTCTGGTTCGCCGCTGTCTTCTTCAACCGTGCCTGCGCCCCAGTCCCGCAACTGTTTAATGACGTTCTCGACCAGGACCTCGGGTGCCGAGGCGCCGGCGGAGAGCCCGACCGACTCGACGTTCTGCAGCCAGGTGCGTTGAATGTCTTCCGGTCCATCGATCAGATAGGCCGGCCGATGCTGTTTCTCGGCGATCTCTTTCAATCGGTTTGAATTGGAGCTGTTGGGCGATCCCACCACCAGCACCAGGTCGCATCTTGCCGCCAGCCGGGTTACCGCATCCTGACGGTTCTGGGTGGCATAACAGATATCGTCCTTTTTCGGTCCCTTGATGCTCGGGAAGCGTTGTTGCAACGCCTCGATAACCAGCGCGGTGTCGTGCATGGAAAGGGTGGTCTGGGTGACGAAGGCGAGCTGTTCCGGATTCCGGATGCTCAGATCTGCAACATCCTGCGGTGTCTCCACCAGATAGATGCCGGCACCATCCGGTGGACAGCGGTACTGGCCCATGGTGCCTTCCACCTCGGGGTGGCCCTTGTGCCCGATCAGGACCACCTCATGGCCGGCTTTGCAATGCCGCGCGACCTCCAGGTGTACCTTGGTGACCAGCGGACAGGTGGCATCGAAGACATTCAAGCCACGCTGGTCGGCCTCCGCGCGCACCTCCTGAGAAACACCGTGGGCGCTGAAGATGACAGTGCCGCCGTCCGGGATCTCGCGCAGCTCATCGACGAATACCGCACCGCGGTCGCGCAGACCCTGGACGACGAAACGATTGTGCACCACCTCGTGGCGCACGTAGATCGGTGCGCCGAAGGTATCCAGTGCGCGTTCGACGATCTCGATCGCACGGTCTACACCGGCACAAAAGCCGCGCGGGTTGGCCAGGATGATCTTCATGCGTGGATTCTCCGCGGCTGCTCAGGCTGTTTCAAGCGGCTACAGCCCAGCCGAAGAAATTCGATGGAATACACTGGCAGGCCTGAGCGCATACGGTTTATTCCTCACCTTCCGGCAATGGCGGCGAAACACTCAGGATTTCTACCGTGAAAGTGATTTCGTGGCCGGCCAGGGGGTGGTTGAAATCTACCTCGACCTGGCCGTCTTCGGTGGCTGTCACCACACCCGCGGCCTCTTCACCGTCGGGCAGTGCAAATGCAATGACCTGTCCGACCTGGGGCACGAACCCTGCATCGAAATCACTCAGCGGTATGAGATGGATCATGCCCGGGTCACGCGGACCATAGGCCTGGTCGGAAAGCAGATTGAGGGTCTGGGTATCGCCGGCCTTCAGCCCGTAGAGTGCGAGTTCCAGCCCGGGTTGCAGGGTGCCGTCACCCATCTGCAAGCTGACCGGTTCTTCTCCGAACGTGGACAGGGCCTCGGAGCCGTCCTCGATAGCGATCGAAAGATGCAGGGTCACTGGACAGCCCGGGAATATCTCCTGTCGGCCGTTCATGCCGCACTGGCCTGTTCGCTGGCTATCTCGCGCAGTGTCGGCAGTTCGAGACCAAGCAGATCGGCCTGCTCGAGCGCTCGTTGCAGGCGGCCCGGCGCGCTGCGCCCCATGCAGCGATGATCCGGGTCACCCTCGAAAGCCTCGAGCATGGCGACGATCAGGTTTTCCCTGTTGAAGCGTGATCCGGTCAGGCCCTCCTGCAGGCTGATGACCTCGTTCGCGACGTCGCGCGCCAGGTCACGGTGTTCGCGCCACAATTCACCGACTGTGCCACCGGTACGCAGGCCGGCGATATTGCTGGTAAGGATGTAAAGGTTCTTTACCACCAGTTCGAACCGCATATCGCGTTGCCGCTCAACCAATCTGACCGGTATATCCAGGCCGCCCAGGGCCCTGGCCAGGAGCTTGGCGCGCGGGCCGCAGGCAGGCGAGGGGATGATCACCTTGGAATCCTGGCCGCGTTTCTTCTCGAACCAGACCGAGATGACGGTCACCTTGTCGAGGTGTCGGTAATCGTCCGGCAAAAGCTCGTTTTGCAGCAGGGCCAGGCGATTGCGCCAGGCCTTGGGGAGGCCCTTCAGTACAGGGGTAAGGTCGGTTTCAGAGACCGCGACCAGCACCAGCAGCGGTTTGGGGAGTTTCCTCGCCAACTGCTTCATGTCGGTTTCCCGGTTGACCGGGTACACCGGGTGCCCCAGACGCAACAGACCGCGTGCAAACACGCTGCCCATCTCCCCCATGCCTATGACCACCACCGGTTTTTTTGCCATCGTTCAAACGCCCTTCTGCCAGGTGATTTCCTCGCCCCCGTCCAGGCGGGCCAGCACGCGGGCGAGCACAAACAGCAGGTCGGAGAGTCGGTTCAGATATTTGATGCCGGCGGAGTTTACCGGCTCGTCGTGCGAAAGTCGCAATAGCGCACGCTCGGCACGGCGACAAATCGTGCGCGCCAGATGACAGCGTGCGGCGGCCTCGTTGCCGCCGGGCAGGACGAATTCCTTGAGTGGCGGAAGATCGGCATTGAAGCGGTCCAGGGCCTCTTCCAGTTCGGTGGTTCGGGCATCGTTCAACAGTGCGTGGCCCGGCATGGCCAATTCGCCGCCGAGGTCGAACAGGCGGTGCTGTACTTCCATGAGCAGGCGGTCGGCCGTCGCATCCAGGGTCTGTGCCCGCAGCAGTCCGAGCGCTGAGTTGAGTTCATCGATTGTGCCGATCACCTCAATGCGCGGGTGATCCTTGGGCACGCGTTCACCGCCGGCCAGGCCGGTGCTGCCGTCATCGCCGCTGCGGGTATAGATACGGGTTAGGCGCGGGGTCACTATCAATTCTCCAGCCGGTAGCTGACCCCGATCCAAAAATTGCGCTCGGGGGCAGGGTTGAAGCCGTCGCCGGCAAACGAACTGGCGCCGGTCTCGCTGTACAAGGCGTTGAACAGGTTATTCGCCCGCGCGCTCAGGCGCCAGTCACCGATATCGTGGTGGGCGACCAGGTCGGCGACCGTGTAGGCGTCGAGTGGCTTTGAGCGATTGTCGAAATCGGCGCCGAGGAACTGTCGGCCGACATACGCCACGTCCAGCCGCAACAGCCAATCGGGCAAGGGACGATACTCGGCGTAAAGGTTGGCCTTGTGCTCGGGCACCAGTGGCACCTGGCTGCCGGCATGCGCGCCGCTGGTGATCTCGCTGTCGAGATACTCGTAACCGGCACCCAGCTGCAGGGACCTCGCCAGTTGGCGATCGGCAGACAGAGCCAGGCCGTTGCGCCGGCTGCGAGGCAGATTGATGTTGGTATAGGTAATGGCGTCGAAGCTGATCTCGTTTTTCAGCTGCAGCGAATAGGCCCGGGCCCTGAGAGCGAAGCCATCCGAGGTGTACTCGGCACCGGTTTCGTACGAGATACCGCGTTGGTTCTCGAGTCCGACCGGCTGACCGAACGGGACATTGGTGTGCTCATCGACCTTGGCGAAGCGGTAGTTCTGGTCGGCGCGCAGAAACAGCCGCCAGGCCGCGCGTGGCCGGTAGCTGAGCCCCAGCGAGCCGACGGTTAGGGAATCATCCAGTTGCACGGCATGGCCGTTGTTGTCGATATCGTTGTGTACCCACGCATGGCGCACGCCTCCTGTCACCGACAGCTTCTCCGACAGGGGGTGTTTGACTTGCCCATACCAGGCTTGGATGTCTTGATCGTTGCCTTGGGTACCGAAGGCGGTCAACAGGGTGTAGTCGGTGGACAGGATATCCACACCGAGGGTGTAAACGGTGCCGTCGAAGTTGCCGATCAAGCGCGGTGTGAGTTCGGCTGAACTGCGATCCTGGGTCGATTCGCTGCCTGGGAAGCCGCGAAAGCTCTGCACGAAGTCGCGCTCGTCGTCACGCAGGGCGAGTTCGGCCTCGAGCCGCCAGCGGGGATCGAGGGCTTGGCTGGTGCCGACCCGCAAGACCCTGCTGGTGGTGTCGAGATAGTCGTCGGGAAATATCGCCTGGCGCCGGTCGATGGCCAGCTCCGCGGCGAACAGGGCGCCGGGTGTCTGCAGGTAGTCGCGCAGTAAATGGGCGTCGATGTAGCTGTAGCCGGCGTTATGCTCGATCTCTAACCGGCCTTCGAGGCGTTCCATCCGGCTGGCGTTGCGGTCGCGGTAGTTGTCACTGTCGCGTCTGTGGGCCTGCAGGCTCAGGCTGGCCCCTTCGCCGAACAATTCCGTCAGACCGGCCATCAGTTCCCAGGCGTTGTAGCTGCCGGCGCCGACACGGGCGCGCCGGCTGCGCGAATCCGGCCGTTTGCTGATGATGTTGATCAGTCCACCGACCGCCTGGTTGCCGTACAGGGTGCCGGCGCTGCCCTCGATGATTTCGATCTGGGCCACGTTTTCGAGGTCGATACTGTTCAGATACAGCGAGGCACTGTCGGTGGCCGGGTTGATTTTGCGTCCGTCGACCATGATGGCCACGTTCGATTGTGCGGTGCTGCCAAAACCTCGCATGTCGATTCGGGCGTTGCCGCTGCCTCCCACCCCGTCGGTTACGTGCACCCCGGTTACGCTGCGCAACAGTTCGGCCAGGTTGCGCGCGCCGCTATCCTCGATCTGTTGCTGGTCGACGATGATCGCCGCGGCGGGGATGTCAAGGCGCTGTTCGGTGGTGCGCGCTGCGCTGACCAGGACCGGCGCGAGTGTTGTCTGTGCCGGAGCTGACGAGATCAGCGAAAGAGCGAGGGCCAGGGTGCGAAAAAACATGGTTGCTATGTCCCCGTGGCAGCGCCCACCGCGCTGCGATCAGGCGCCGCAGGGGTTGTTCGAGGAATCGGCACCTGAGGTCGGACCCACGAGAATGGGCGCAGCAGAACCGCCTCGCATAGCCCGCCGCAACGCAATGAGTGGATGCCTGGGGCCGGTATACGGACTGACGGGGTGGCAATGCTTGCCATCACGCTGCGCCTTCCCGCGTTACTGACGCAGTGGCGTATATGCAGCGTGTTTGACCCGATCACCGTTGCGGGGGCAGTGCCGGAATTGTCCTGAGAGGGGGCGTGCCGGCTTCCCGTTTAACCCCTGTCCGCAAAGACAGAGGCACCTTAGGCGAGGTGCCGGACTTTAATGGGCGGGTGTGGAACGGTCAAGCCACCGGGCGAGCGCGGCTGGCCGAGCCGTGTTTACTTCATGAGTTCCTGGGTAACGAAAACATAGCCGAGCACACACGAGAGAGCGACAACCAAAATCATCTGCAGCACGATGCAGGTACCGGGGATATCGCCGCAGACCTTACCGAAAGTACAACCCCAAAAAGACTTCACTACTGCTACCTCCAGATCGACCTTTCCATACTGTATTTTTTTACGCAACTCCCGGATTTTAAATTAGAAAATGCTAATTTTGTGGCCGTCGAGTTAATGGATACTGGCATGGCTTTGTAGTGATGACAAGTCCGTGACAGGGTGAATCCGGGATAATTGATTGATCCAGGTTAAGTGCCTGAATCAGGACTATTTTTGACTGTTTTGCTTGGTTATTTCCTGGCCGTCGAAACTGTACATTCGGTTTCAAGGATTTGCCGGCCGGCGGGCCTTTGCCGGGGTTGGGCGCGGGGTTATTTCGTCCCGGACTTGCCGTATGCTTGCATCGCGGGGCGTCAGCTGCCCCGATGCTGTTTAAGATCTGGAGAATTCCAAAATGGACATCAATGGCCCGATAAAGGTGGGCGTGGTCGAACCCTCGCCTGAGGGCAACTACGAACTGCACATCAACTTTACCGACGAGTTCAAGGCCGCCGAGCTGGCTGTCCAGGGGGAGACCTTTCGCGCCTACCTCGCCGAGCTGGGGGCTGCCCTCAAGGGCGATCTTGACGGACGTGATGCGCAGGGCGTGTTGCTGATCCAGCAGATCTGCGAACAGCTGCAGCCGCATATCGAGGCCGGCGAGATCCCGCTGGTCGAGCCCCTGGTCATCGAGGTTCAGCGCACACCGGGTGTGAATCTGGCGGACCTGATCGGCTGATGGCGACCCCCACCCCCTCGTTCATTTTCGAAGGCACCGAACTCAACTTCGACACACTGGTCCTGGAAAACTCGCGCAAGGGCCTGGTGTTGGTGGACTTCTGGGCACCCTGGGTTGGGCCCTCGCTGCGTCAGCGCGAAATGCTCAGCCAGCTGGTATCCAGATACCAAGGTCGTTTCCTGCTGGTCACGGTCAATACGGATGAGCAGAAGGCGATTGCCAGCCGTTTTTCGGTCAAGAGCCTGCCTTCGCTGAAACTGTTTCGCGCTGGCAGGGTGGTCGAAGCCCTGCATGGGGTGCAGCCAGAGCGCGACTACCAGGCCGCCGTCGACCGTTACCTGGTCGGTCTGGGCGACAAGGTCCGGATCGCCGCCGGCAAGGCCTGGAACGCCGGCCAACACGATCTGGCGATCCAGACCCTGGTCGAAGGCGCGATGACGGAACCGGAGAACCTGGATATCCCGGCGATGCTGGCCAAGCTGCTGATGCGCCTTAGCCGTTTTGAAGAGGCGCGCAGCCTCCTTACCGCTTTGCCTGAACAGGTCCGTGCCAGTGCCTCGATCGCCCCGCTGCTGGCGCACCTGGATTTCCTTACCAGCGCAGGGGTTGCGGAGGATCCGCAGGCCCTGCAGGAGGCGCTCGCAGCGGACCCGAATGACAACCGCAAGCGCTTCCAACTCGCAGCGGTCAGTCTGTTCGAAGACGACTACGAGACCGCTGTCACTGAATTGATAGAGATTCTGCGGCGCGATCGTGATTTCAATGACGGCGCCGCGCGTCGCGGCCTGCTGGCGGTATTCGATACCCTGGGCGGCGAGCATGAACTCGTCCGGCACCATCGCGGCGAACTGGCGCGCCTCATTCATTGATCGACCCTGCCGAGCCCACCATCGGTTTCGTCAGTCTGGGTTGCCCGAAGAATCTGGTCGACTCCGAGCGTATCCTCACCCAGCTGCGTGCCGAGGGCTATGGTCTCTCATCCAGCTACGAAGGCGCCGATCTGGTGGTGGTCAACACCTGCGGTTTTATCGACGCAGCGGTCGAAGAGTCGTTGGACGCGATCGGTGAGGCACTCGACGGCAACGGCCGGGTGATCGTCACCGGCTGTCTCGGGGTGCGTGAAGACGAGATCCGGGCGGCCCATCCCGATGTGCTGGCGGTGACCGGCCCACACGACTACGAGGCCGTGATGTCGGCCGTGCATGCACAACTGCCGGCGCCGCATGACCCCTTCACCAGCCTGATTCCGCCGCAGGGCATCAAGCTTACACCGCGCCATTACGCCTATCTTAAGATCTCAGAAGGCTGCAATCACCGCTGCAGTTTTTGCATCATCCCGAGCATGCGCGGCGACCTGGTCAGCCGCCCGGTGGGCGAGGTACTGGTCGAGGCCGAGCGTCTGGTCGAGTCGGGCGTGCGTGAGTTGCTGGTGGTATCGCAGGACACCAGCGCCTACGGAGTGGACCTGAAGTACCGCACCGACTTCTGGAATGGCCGGCCGCTGGAGACCCGCCTCAGGGTGCTGGCACGTGAGCTGGGACAACTGCCGGCCTGGACGCGTCTGCATTACGTCTATCCTTATCC
>Ga0316201_10001291_pt1 | contig 16603 bp, 13 predicted proteins | sample CS6wburrow_MG_FD_204516 | JGI IMG/M metagenome (GOLD analysis project Ga0316201, IMG submission 204516) | Coastal sediment microbial communities from Delaware Bay, Delaware, United States - CS-6 worm burrow | ecosystem: Environmental > Aquatic > Marine > Coastal > Sediment | place: USA... | reverse complement strand
GCCATCGGACCGAATCTTATGCCTGCCGCCGAAAAAGCTTTTCCTCAGACCCCCGTCAATGTGATCGAGATTAAAGTACTTCCTGCGGCACGCCTTATCGCGACACAAACTGAACAATCCTACTTTGAGAATAACGGACGGCTGTTTCGTCCTCTCTTTCGCTACATACAGGGAAACGATATAAGTATGACCACACCTGTAGAAGCCGAAATTGCACCAGGCGTGATGTACTTTCACATCGGTTCAGATGCCACCAAGCAGGTACTTGAATCAACCGATGAAGTCAGCGTCTATGAACTTCCCGAGCGCACGGTAGCGAGTATTGGAGCGCGCGGCAGCTACAGTGAAGCGAACTTCCGCGAAGCCGCAGCCGAATTGAATGCCTGGTTAAAGACAGACGAAAGCTATCAAGCAGCTGGGTCTCCACGCGCAATTTTCTGGAATGGCCCTTATGTGCCAGGCATACTCAAACGCTTTGAAGTCCACATTCCGGTAGAAAAACGCTAGCATGGGCATCCCTGAATATTCAGTCATTATTCCAGCCTACAATGAGGCGGACGAGCTCCCTTCAACAATGGAGGCGCTTTTTCATGCAATGGCCGCACAGACGGAGTCGGGCGAATGCATTGTGGTCGACAACAACTCCACCGACTGCACCGCAACCGTGGCAAAAGCCTGCGGAGCCGACCACGTCGTTTTCGAGCCCATCAATCAAATCGCACGGGCGCGCAATACTGGAACCGCCGCCAGCCGAGGCCGCTATCTCATCTTTGTCGACGCCGATACCCGGATTCAACCGGCCCTGCTCAGCGAGTCACTGAGATTGTTGCGTACGGGTGACTACGTCGGCGGCGGATCAGTCGTTCACTTTGAGGGCGAAATTTCCGCAATTGGTCGATTCGGGATTGGCCTCTGGGAGCGTATTTCCAAACTCACACACACCGCCGCAGGTAGCTATTTATTTTGTCGTCGCGATGCCTTCGACGCAGTCGGGGGCTTTGATGAAAAACTTTACGCCAGCGAAGAGGTGCGTCTCTCCCGCCTCCTCCGGAAATGGGGCAAGGCCACAGGCAAACGTTTCGAGATCCTCACCCTCGCCCCCGTCGAAACCTCGGCCCGAAAGCTAAAATGGTATTCCGGCGCACAAATTCTCGGCTGGGTTTGCCTGATGATCTTGCTCCCGATCGCCGTTCGCTCGCGCAAACTCTGCGGATTTTGGTACGATCGGCCAAGCGCGAAGGTAGTCAGTTCATAGCTGCAGCGGGCGCACAAAATACAGTAAATCTGTCGTTTTACATAGCCCCACTACCCTAAAAACGAGTCGCAGTGCGCCCTTGAACTCTGAGAATTTATCCGCACACTTCCGCGCTCACTTTTAAAACAGCCCCTGAATATGGGGATCTGAAGGCACAATTTTCCATACCATGAAAGACAAGAAACACAAAAAATCCGACGACATCGAAGAACAGGCTCAAGCCGATGCGGCTGAGACTGTGGTTGAAGACGCTCCCGAAAGCGAAACGGCAAAAACAGAAACTCCCGAATTGAGTGAATTGGAAAAAGCTCAACAAGAGGCGACCGAAATGAAGACGCGCTACCTGCGCTCCGTTGCCGACATGGAGAACTACCGCAAGCGGATCGCCCGCGAGAAGCAGGACATCATCCGCAGCGCGGCCGCCAACGTGATCGAATCGCTCCTTCCGGTCTTGGACAATATGAAGCTGGGCCTACAAGCCGCAGAAAACCACCCGGAAGCGAAAGATGTGACCATCGGATTTAAGATGGTGGACGACCAATTGAAGCGCTCCCTTTTGGATCAAGGCCTCGAAGAGCTCATCCCCGACGGCCAAGCCTTCGACCCCAATCTACATGAGTGCATCGCTCACCAGCCCTCCGATGAGGTAAAAGAAGATCATATCATCCAAACCGTCCGCGCAGGCTATCGTTTGAACGAACGGCTTATTCGTGCCGCCAATGTGATTGTATCCAGCGGCCCTGCAAATTCCGAAGAATTAGCCAACAGCTAGCAAACCATGGCGACAACCGACTATTACCAACTTCTAGGCGTCTCCCGTGAGGCCACTGCGGATGAGCTAAAAAAGGCTTATCGTAAACTCGCGGTGAAATACCACCCGGATAAAAATCCCGACGATGCCGCGGCGGAAGCGAAATTCAAAGAAATTTCGGAAGCTTACGACATCCTTAAAGATACCGATAAGCGAGCCGCCTATGATCGTTACGGGCACGCCGCCTTTCAGCAAGGTGGCATGGGCCGTGCCGGCGGCGCAGGCGCGGGCGCAGGCCATCATGATCCGTTCGACATCTTCCGCGAAGCCTTTGGAGGCGGCGGCGGTGGAGGCGGTGGCATCTTCGAAGAATTCTTCGGTGGCGGCGGTGGAGGCCATTCGGCCAGCGGCGCCGCACATGGGGCCGACCTACGCTACAATTTGGAGATCACCTTGGAAGAAGCCGCTAAAGGCACGGAAAAGGAAATTCGCTATCGCCGCCCCGTAGAGTGCAAAAAATGCTCCGGATCCGGCGCAGAGCCGGGCTCCAAAAAAGTCACTTGTCCTACCTGTGGTGGTGCGGGCCAAGTCACTTCCAATCGCGGGTTTATCAGTTTCCGCCAAGTCTGCCCGAGCTGCCAAGGCGCGGGGCAAACGATCGAAAAGCCCTGCAGCGAATGCCGCGGCGAAGGGCGTGCGATGGAGACCAGCACAGTCAAGGTGCGCATTCCTGCGGGCGTTGGGACGGGCTCCAAGTTACGCTCTGCCGGTAAAGGCGAAGCGGGCCATATGGGCGGCCAAACCGGCGACCTCTACATTATTATCCATGTCCAGGAGCACGAACTCTTTGAGCGGCACGAAAATGATCTGTTCTGCGAAGTGCCGATCAAATTCACTCTCGCTGCGCTCGGTGGCTCAATCAGTGTGCCCACCCTCTTTGGCAAAGGCTCACTAAAGATCCCTGCCGGCACTCAAACCGGAACCACCTTCCGCTTACGCGGACAAGGGATTCCCCATCTTCGGGGGAGCGGGAAGGGAGACCTTCTGATCCGCGTCCAAGTGGAGGTACCAACCAAGCTCAACAGCGAGCAGAAAGCCAAACTCGAAGACTACGCGGAGGCCTGCGGTGACCCGGCCAACCCAGTCAGCGAATCCTTCACCGAAAAGGCCAAAAAGTTCTTCCGCTAGGATTCTTTCCTAACTCTCCATCCTCAATTCTGCATTCACAGTGGCTTATCCAATCGTAATTCTCGGCTCCGGCCGTGGCACTAATGCCGATGCGCTTCTCAAGGCGGAAGCCAAGAAGCAACTCGGCGCGGCAAAGATCGCAGCCATCATCAGCGACCATGAAGATGCCGGAATCCTCGAACTCGGGCAGAAGCACTCCGTTCCTGCGATCTACATCGATCCGAAACGAAAGGGCGCACGCCTCACCGGCGAAGGGGAACAGCTCTATATCGAGCGGATACAGTCCTTCTCTCCCAAGCTCATTGTTCTCGCGGGGTTCATGCGTATCATCGAGCGGCCGTTTATCGAAGCATTTGACGGACGGATTATTAATCTGCACCCCAGCCTATTACCGAGCTTTCCAGGAATGCACGGCATCCAGCAGGCTTTCGAACACGGCGTAAAAATTACCGGATGCACCGTCCACTGGGTGACTGCCGATCTCGATGCCGGTCCGATTATCGACCAAAAAGAAATCCGTATCGAGGACTCGGATACTTTGGAGATGTTGGAAAAGAAAGTTCATATCGCCGAGCACCGCTTGCTCCCGGATGTCGTTTCGCGCCTCAGTAAAGGTAAGATCAAAGAGCCTTCGTAGAAGGCTTTCCAGCACGAACGACACCAGCACCTTAACTCGCCACTCAACTCACTATGCCCAACCAAGTAGAACTCCGTGCCCGCATCCCTGATGAAATGGCTGACATTCTCGATGACTACTTTTGCGAAATTGAAACTCCCTATTGGGGCGTCATGCAAAAGGAGATCACCGATCCCTACGAAGTGTTCGGTATTTTTCCCGACTCTGCCACCGCACAAGCAGAGCTTGTAAAGCTGCGTGCGGACTTCCCTAAACTGACTGCCGATTTCGTCGAAACGCCGATCATCGATGCCGACTGGCAAAATGCCTACAAGGAGTTCGTTCAACCCTGGAGCGACCGTCAACTCCACTGGGTTCCACTCTGGGAACGGGACAACATCAAGACTCCCGAAGGCAGCGCCGTGGTCTATCTGGACGCAGGCATGGCCTTCGGCACAGGCGCGCACGAAACGACACGCCTCTGCGCCCGCCGTTTGCTCGACTATCTGGAAGCCCACCCCAATGCCCTCGCTACGCACGACTTAATTGATGCCGGTTGCGGATCCGGAGTGCTTGCCCTTTCGGCCGCCGCGCTCGGATTTAAGAACCTCTTCGGCTTCGACTTCGACCCCGAAGCCATCACCGTCTGCCACAGCAACGCAGCAGAAAACCCGCACATTCCCGAAATTGAATTTGTGGTAGCCGATCTTGAGCAGGGCTTTGCCGGCGGTCGTCAGGGTGACCTCGTACTTGCCAACATCCAGACCGACGTACTCATCCCTCACTCCGACCCCTTAGTGAATGGCGTCAAATCAGGAGGCACGCTCGCACTCAGCGGAATTTTAACTAAAGAGCTCGACCTCGTGCGGGCACATTTTGAAAAACGCTTTGCCGAACTACGTTCTGAATCAATCACCGTCGACAGTCGTGAAGACGGCGAATGGGCAGACCTGCAGTTTATTTTATCCTAATCGTCTGACAGGTGTCCCTTCCAGTCTTAGCAAATACCCGAGATTCCGTGCTTGCCGAATAAAACAAGACACTCACATAATGCGCCCAGATGCAAAGTATTGGGGAAAGATTAGAAGAAGCACGTAAGCGCAAGGGTATCTCCCTACGAGAAGCGGCCGAGGCGACCAAAATACGCAGCGACTTCCTGGGTTATTTCGAGCAAAACAAATTCGATTATGATTTGCCCGATCTCTACAAGCGAGGCTTCCTGAAAAATTACGCACGCTACCTTAAACTCGATCCCGAGAAACTGGTAACTGATTATAACGCCCTGCAACTCAGCAACTCGCGGGCCACCAAGCGAGGTGCCGCCGAACTTTTCGGCCAAATTGAAATTAAGAAATCCGAAGGCGCGACTGCTGCAAATGAAGCAGAAAGTGAAGACGTAGGCTACGGACATATCTCTAGCCGACCGACTTCCACGTCCGAGGAAACCGACGAAGCGGATAAGGGAGAAGACAACGAAAAGGTCTTTTATCTAAAAATCGGCCTCGTTTTTGCGGGCACTCTGGCCCTCGTCTTTGTTGTATTCGGGCTGATTAAAGCGATCCTCAGCAGCAGTGGCGATGAGCCGGAAATTGCAGAACTACGAGAGCCCTCCGCGATTACAGAACCTGCAGACAGCAGTGTCGCAGCAATCAACGGCGATGACATCACTCTCCTCGCTAGCGGCACAGTTTATGTCCTCGTTAAGCAACAGGAGGACAACGAAATCCTCTATCGGGATACCATGAGCGAGGGCGAGACCGTTTCTCTGTCCAAGAGTGGCCCCGTCGATATTCTTTTCACTGCCGGCGAAAACATACAAATCGAGCACGCGGGCGAACGGATGCGGCCGAGCAGCTCCGGGACGGCAAAGATTACGCTGCCGTAAGCTTTCCTTTTACAGACCTTGCACACACAAAGGTGCTGTAGCGACAAACTTGGCGCGCCCACTCTTGCCACTCTATCGGGCAACCGAATTGAAGTCAGTATTAGAGGCGGGGCAGTATCACTTAATGATTCTGGCTCAATCCGGGTACGCTACTTTGTTTGCGCATGCTGATTGGCTGTCCAAGCACTTCGCCGTAAATAAATGCGGCGCGGGCAGCGGACGGCTTTCTTAAATTATCGCGGACCGAGCCTGATAGATTCAGCCCGCCCGACTTTGAAGACCGACGAGGCATCGCGTGTTCCGTGTTTTCGTCCCACTGGGAAGCTTCTCGCTTGAGTCGCTCAGCCTGGCGCTTCGTTTCCTCAATTCGCTGGAGCTGCGCCTGCATATTTTTCTCGTAAATATTGTCGGAAACATCCCACGAAAACCGGCCATCCGAAACAGGCGCTTCCACTTCATGGGTTGGTGCTAGATGCGGCGGAGTTTCACTCTCGTGGACGACTTCGCGGATTTCTTTGTGCCGATCGCGAACCTCACGTTGTGCTTCGATCGCCCGGCGGCGTTCTTGGAGCTTCTCTGATCTCGGAGGCGTCACTACGGGAGCACTCTCTGCCGCCTGACCGCGCCGCTCCATGATCTTGCGACGAATCTCCTCCTGTATCCGCCGCTTGCGCTCGGCCGCCTCAGCCTCTTCCGGCGACGCGGGTCGCACGGGAGGCTTCGGAGGACCTTCCTCTTCTGACTTCTGGGAAAACATATTTCCGAAGAAGTAGATCGCTGCAAAAATCAGCGGGACGAGGATTTCGAGAAGATTATCCATGTATCAAAGAATTGATAGAGACTTACTTACTTTCGTCTCCCTTGGAGATGGAATCGCGCATATCGGTATCAGCCTTGATGTTGTTCAAACGGTAGTAGTCCATCACACCAAGATTGCCGGAGCGGAATGCTTCGGCCAGCGCGCGCGGCACCTCGGCTTCGGCCTCGACGACCTTTGCTCGCATCTCTTCCACTCGGGCTTTCATTTCCTGTTCAAGCGCGACGGCAGCTGCGCGGCGCATTTCGGCTTTCGCCTGCGCCACATTTTTATCGGCCTCGGCTTGCGACTCTTGCAGTTTCGCGCCGATGTTTTCGCCGACATCTACATCGGCGATGTCGATCGATAGAATTTCAAAGGCGGTCCCGACGTCGAGGCCGCGACCGAGTACGGTTTTGGAGATCGTATCGGGAGATTCGAGGACCGTTTTGTAAGAGTCTGAGGAACCAATGGTGGTAACGATCCCCTCGCCTACACGGGCGATCACGGTTTCTTCAAGTGCACTACCAACGTAGTTGTCTAGATTTGAGCGGACGGTCACACGGGCACGGGCTTTTACCTGAATCCCATCTTTCGCCACACCGTCGATCGTTGAGCGACCACTTGAGGGATTGGGGCATTCGATAACCTTTGGGTTAATCGATGTGCGTACCGCTTCGAGCACAGACTTACCGGTGCCCTTGGTCGCGAGGTCGATCGCGCAGGCGCGCTGCCAATCGAGGGCGATATTTGCCTTATCAGCAGCAATCAGCGACTGCACAGTTTGAATAACATTACCTTCTGCGAGATAGTGCGCTTCGAGATCGTTCGCGCTGATCTCAAGGCCGGCTTTGACTGCCGTAATGCGGGCATCCACAATCAATGAGGCCGGTACACCACGAAGGCGCATCGCAATCAAGGTAGGAAAGCCAACAGGCGCTCCGGAAAGCAGAGCACGCAGCCAGATACTAAAAAAGCTAATCAGAATAAAGCCAACGATCAGTAAGATCAGGCCAAGGACGGCGGCAACGCCGAGTTGTAAGCCCGCAAGGGCGAGAGGAAGTGTGGATATACTCATAGTTTTTTAATGATTAATTTGAAATTATCTTTCGCGACTACAGTCACGGCATGGTTCGCTTCGATGTAGCCATCTTGTGAATAAGCATCATAGCTTTGGCCTTCGATTGCAACCTTTCCACTGGGATTCAGTCGCGTTAGTGCGGTTCCTTCTTTTCCGATGATCGTTTCTTCTGCTTTCGATACATTAGAGTGTCCGGTAACGGATGTTTTGAGAAAAAAACCGCTGCCGAGTTTGGTCCGCGCAATCACTTTGAACTCAAGGTAAACGAGCAATGCGATGGCACAAATACTGCCGAGAAAAACGCCCGCTCCGCCGACCACTCCGTATTCGGCGTAGCCCAACCACGACGCAACCAGAACACACAAAGCCGCGAGGATTCCCAGTATCCCACCCGGGAGAATCACCTCAAAAAAGACCAAGACCAACGCAGCGGCAATAAACCCAATGATCGTACTCATGACGCCACCTCCTCAACAACGAGACTGAAATCGCCGCTGGACACGATCCGAATCCTTGCCCCGCGGGGGATCGAACTCAGCTCGCTGCGTGCATCGTAACGGACACCTTCGATTTCAATAAGCCCGCTCGGGAAAAGATCGGTCAATGCAACTCCCTCGCTCCCGGGCTTTGGCCAGTTCGCCTCGCGGTCCGCACGGATTGCCTGACTGCTCCCGCCGGCTGAATCGGCCAACACCAACCGACGCTCCATCCATGAGCCACGAAAAAAGCGGGATAAGATCAAGGCGCCCATTACCGCAATCCCCACTCCGAAGATTAAATTGGCCAGAGGTTCGACAAACATTTCCGGAGAAAACTGAATCGCTTCGCCGGGCCAAAAATCGATCATCGCCCAGAGCAGCGAACCAAAGATGAAACAGAGACCGGAGATCGCAAAGACCAACGTCCCCGGAAAAAAGAAGACCTCGACCAGAACTAAAATAATCCCGAGTACGAAGAAGAAAATCGGCTCGTTACCCGCCAAGCCGGCGAGATATTGGCTGGCGAAGAAAATGCCTAGCAGTATGATTCCACTGATACCGAAAATACCAAAGCCGGGCGTCTTAAATTCAAGAAACAACATCAACAGCCCAATCCCCATCAGTGCTGGAGCAAAGGCGTTCATCCATTTGGCGATTTCTTCAGAGTAGGTCAGATGAAAATCACGAATTTCGTAATTTCCCGCGCCGAAGCGAGCATCGAGAAGCGCATCCATCGATTCGTAGATCCCACTTCCGAGTAGCGGGCTGGGAGGATCGCCATATTCCTTAACTGCTTCGCTGGCCGTAAGAGTCAGTAACTCACCCGCCGGCTTAATCACATCCTCGCCAATCTTGAGCTCAAAGTCTGCATCAAGCATCGCACGAATCACATCCGAGCGATACGGATAATCTTCCGTCATAACCCGTATGTTCGCACGAAGATAACTCTCGACCTTCATCCGCGCGGTTTCGGGCACATCCTCACCTCCGCCTTGAATAACGGCCGAGGCTCCCATTTTCCCCTGCGGGGAAAAATAGATTTCCTTCGCCGCCGCCGCGATAAAAGAACCTGCCGAAATCGCATCATCATTTACATAAGTCGCGGTGATCCCCTCGAAACGAGCGAGCATCTCCATCATTTCAAGGGTGTAGTCGACGCGCCCTCCCGGCGTATCCATGTCGAGGATGACCATATCCACCTCATTCTCGATCGCCTCTTTCAGGCCACGGCGAAGAATATACAGATTCGGCTTACTAATCTCATCCGTGATCGGGATAATATAGACGGAAACTAAACCATCCTCGAGGGAAAGTGCGGAATCTTCTTGGGCCACCAACTGGCTGCCCAGAGAGCCCAATAACGCTAGAGTCACGAGGTAGAAGCGTCTTATAAACATTACAAATATGACAATGAAAGCTACCCTTCCGAAAGCAAGCACAGTTGCTCGATTTCACTCTGCAGTATCGCTTGAAAAATTTTGTCGACGCAACAAACGCCAAAACTAGACAAGCGGATCAATTTCCATAAACACTACGCCAATGGAAACGATCGATTACAATGGCGTCACGCTACACCGCTGGAACTGTGGGCCCTCGACCTTCTTGGCCCGCCCGGAAATGGGCGCACGCTTGATGAATTGGAATCTACGGATGAGCGACGGCTCTTTTCGCGACGTCATCCACTGGCCCGAAGATGCGAACTTCGATAATTTCGACAAGGTCCGCGGAGGTAACCCGATCCTCTTTCCATTCTCGGCTCGCACATATAACAAAGGGAAAATCGGTTTTTGGAAAGACCCGCAGGGAACTGTTCGCCCGATGCCGATGCATGGGTTTTCACGAAATGGCATTTTTAATATCGTCGCTGCCGACGAGAGCGGCTTTACCGCCGAGCTCCAACCAGACGCCGTGGCCCAAGAAGCGTACCCCTTTGATTACCGATTCACGGTACGCTATGAGTTCGAAGCGGTGTCGTTTAAAGTCTATCTGAAACTCGAGAACTTGGGCGACACGCCGATTCTTTGGTCGGCGGGGCATCACTTCTATTTCACCCTGCCGTGGCACGACGGGCTCAACCGTAAAGACTACCGTTTTGAGATTCCGGCAAAGAAATGCTTCACCCCAGCACCCGACGGCTCGCTACAAACCGTCAAACCCCTCGAGCCCATCGGTTCGTTCGGCGACCCGAAAAACAGCAACCTCATTTTTACTCGCCTGAAAGACGATCTGGCGGTTTTCGGCCCGAACGGTGGCGAGGAAGACATCGGCATACGTTTCCTTAAAGACTCGGACACCTACTCTACTTGGAATGCCTTCGTTATCTGGACAGAGAACGACGATAGCCCGTACTACTGCGTCGAACCTTGGATGGGCCCACCCAACAGCCCCGAGCATGGCAAAGGTCTGCACGCGGTAGGTGCCGGCGAAGCCTCCACTTTCGGAGTCGAAGTCGCGCTGCTGTAAATTTCAGCCGTCCACTGAATTCTTCTGCTAATTGTATTCAGAAGGCGCAGGATTTAGGTTCAACGCCGCGATTTCGTACCCGCATTAAACTCTGGAAATACCGTGATGCGCCGTCACTATGCCACGAAGTTTAAATTCCATTAAACCCTTCCTATATGAAGATCATTATCGTTGGTGCCGGCGAAGTCGGCCATAATCTTTGCGCAACGCTGGCCGCAGCGGGGCACGATGTTACCCTCATCGAACAATCCGAGCAGCTCTGCGAGAAACTCGACGAAGAGCAAAACGCCCGTATTATCAATGGGAACGGTAGCTCGGCCCGTCAACTCGTGGAAGTCGAAGTGGCGAAGTGCGATGCTTTCCTCGCGATGACGAGCGATGACCGGACGAACGTTATCTCCTGCTCCCTTGCCAAGGGCCTTGGTGCGAAAAACACAATCGCCCGCATCCACAACGAAACCTACACCGATAATTCATTTATCAATTACCAACTCCACTTTGGAATCGATCAGCTGGTGAACCCGGAAGCGATTTGTGCGGTCGAATTGGCCAAAGAAATCCGTAATGCCGGCCGTGTCGCAGTGGAAAACTTTGCTCAAGGTCAAATCGAAGTGCAGCAGCAACGCGTCGTTCATGGTGCTCGTGTCATCGGCCGAAAACTGAAAGATCTGAAGCTAGATCCACGCGTGCGCATCGGCTACATCCAAAGTGACAGTAAAACCGAAATTGCCAATGCCGACAGCAAGCTGAAGGAGACCGATGTCGTCACACTATTCGGGCACCCCGAGGCACTCTTCGGCTTGCGTGAGCATTTCGATCCGAAACACCGAGTCGAAATATCTAGTGTCGTCCTATTCGGGGGCAGCGAAACCGCTATCAACTTGATTCGCTTGCTCTCCAATCCGCGCTTCAAAATTCGCCTCATCGAAAAAGACCCGAAGCGATGCCGTGCCCTCGCTGAGCGTTTCCCTAAAATCACCGTGATCAATGGCGATGCCACCTCGCTACGTTTGCTCGAAGAAGAACAAATCGGCAGCGCGGACTATTTCGTCGCCTGCACAAAGGACGACGAGCAGAACATTCTGACCTGCTTACAGGCGACCAAGCTCGGCGTTAACCACGTGCAGCTCGTCATCAACAAGGGCGACTACAATCAATTACTGGGCATCCTAAAAACCATACTAGGGATCGAAGTCGTGGTCTCGCCACGCCAAGCCACCGCAGACTACATGGTGCGTAACCTCTCAACAGAGCGCACGTTGAATCTGGCAGAAATGCCGGGTGGTGCCGGCCAAATTATCGAAGTGCGGATCACCCACTCTAGTCCTTGCGTCGGGCGCATGATTAAAGACATCAAACTGCCTCGCGGTAGTTTAATTGTCGCACTCTTACATAAATTTAAGGCCAAGGTCCCGGCGGCAGATGATATGATTCTAGCGGGTGATCGCATCGCCGTGATTGTCACGCTGGATCAGGAAAAAGCGGCATTGGCCTGTCTCATATAGACCGTGAATACACCCATTCTCTATAGACTTCTAAGCATGGTGCTGCTGGCACTCGCTGGAGCATTTGGCATCTGTTTAATCGCAGGATTGTTTCTCGGTGAATCGTTTCAGGACGATTCGATCCAAGCATTTATCACTACCATTGGCATATCCATCGGGCTATCAGCGCTGTTCCATATGCTTGGACGTAAGGGCGAGGCTAAGCTCTTTCGACGGGAAGCCCTCTGTGTGATTGGGCTTTCTTGGATCCTTGCGACACTCATCGGAGCGATTCCGTATCTGCTGACAGTCGAGCATTGCGATGTCGCCGATGCGATTTTTGAGAGCGCATCCGGACTGACGACAACGGGCGCCACGACCTTCCGTGACTTTTATGAGTTCCCGAAGAGTCTTCTCATCTGGCGCTCATTGAGTCAATGGGCCGGTGGCTTGGGCGTAGTCGTGTTTTTCGTCGCCATCCTTTCTTCGCTCGGGGCGGGAGCGAAGATTCTTTTCAGTAACGAATCTTCAGGCACCTCGTCAGACTTCGATCATGGGCGTATCCAAAGCGGCGCCTTTCATTTGATGGTGTTTTACCTCTCGGTTTCAGTCCTTTGCGCGCTCGCTTATAAGCTCGGGGGGATGAACTGGTTTCAGGCGATCAACCACGCCATGACGACTGTGTCGACCGGTGGCTTCAGCACCGAGCCCATGAGTATGGAGCAATTCCAGAGCCCGCTGCTGGAGTGGATCTCGATCTTCTTTATGGTGCTCTGCGGGACGACCTTTGTTTACGTCATTCGCCTGCTACGTGGACAAACCCACATCTTAAAGCAGAAAAACAATGAAGTTTTCTGGTTCTTTGCCCTCATGCTAGGGACCACATTCTTCCTCACGATTTTCTTGATTGAGCTGACCGGACAGCTGCCCAACCACGATAGTATTCGCTCTGCTGCTTTTCAAGCGGTCTCCATCATAACCACGACCGGTTATGCCACGACGAACTTCGACGGATGGCTACCTCCTGCAAAGATGACACTGCTGCTCGTCATGTTCATTGGTGGATGTTCCGGCTCGACCAGTGGCGGAGTTAAAGTAGTCCGTGTCGTGATCGCGATCCGAGCTGCCATGCGTAGCATCACCCACGCTTTTCGCCCGAATGTAACCATTCCGATGCGCATGGGAGGACAAACTCTGAGCGATCGAGCCATTCATAGTGTCCTACTCTTCCTCATCCTGATGGTGGCCCTCCAACTATTCGCCATGCTGTTTGTCTCTGCGAACGAGCCACACCTCTCCTTTCTCGGGGTCTTTTCCTGTGTGCAGGCGACACTGTTCAATATCGGCCCCGGTTTTGATGCCGTCGGACCTTACGAAAACTTCCATTTCCTCCGCAGCAGCACAAAAATCTTTCTCTCTCTGCTGATGATCCTCGGACGACTTGAACTCTACGCTGTGATGGTTTTATTTGTGCCTTCAGTGTGGAAACGGTTCTCCTGAGTCACAATTCCGGACTTGCACAAAACATATCAATATATAATGATATGTTGATATTTAATAACATGACCCAGCCGACTTCACAAAAACCACTCACTAAAAAAGGACAACTCCTGGCCGACTTGTTCGCGCAACGCATTGTCTACCTCGACGGCGCGATGGGCACCATGATCCAGCAGCACAAGCTGGAAGAAGCGGACTTTCGCGATGCCTCGCTGGCCGATGCCAAAGGCGACCTCAAGGGCAATAACGATCTGCTCAGCATCACACGACCAAAGATCATTGCCGACATCCATCGCGCCTTCCTTGAAGCCGGCGCGGACATCATCGAGACCAATACTTTCTCCGGCACCACAATCGCGCAAGCCGACTACGGCCTCGAACACCGCGTGCGCGACATCAACATCGAATCCGCCAAGCTGGCTCGTAAAGTCGCCGACGAAGTCTCCGAAAAAGAAGGCCGCCCCACTTTCGTCGCGGGCGCAATCGGCCCGACCAATCGCACCTGCTCCCTTTCGCCCGACGTCAACCGTCCGGAATACCGCGCGACCAGTTACGACGAACTTTACAAAGCCTACTACGATCAAACCGCTGCCCTCGTCGAAGGCGGCGTCGACCTGCTCCTGCCCGAAACCGTTTTCGATACGCTCAACCTGAAGGCCTGCCTCCACGCCATCGAAGACTTCTTCGACACGCAAGAAGAGCGCCTGCCCGTTATCGTATCCGTCACCATTACTGACCAATCCGGACGCACGCTCTCGGGCCAAACTGTCGAAGGCTGCTGGAACTCGATCCGCCACGCCAAGCCACTTTGCGTCGGCCTGAACTGCGCACTCGGCGCGGACTTGATGCGCCCCTTTCTTCAAGAGCTTTCCCGCGTGGCTGATACCTACGTCCACGTCTATCCCAATGCCGGCTTGCCCAACCCGCTCGCAGCAACTGGTTACGACGAAACGCCTGCCCACACAGGCAGTGCTGTTGGCGGCTTCGCAAAAGACGGCCTTGTCAATTTAGTCGGCGGTTGCTGCGGCACCACGCCCGACCATATCCGTGCTGTCGTGAAGGAGGTCAGTCAATACGCACCGCGCAAGGTGCCGACCGTAGCACCAGCGCAGCGCCTCAGCGGACTCGAAGCCTTCAATATCATCATGGGCGAGACCCCGTTCGTAAATGTCGGCGAGCGCTCCAACGTGACTGGTTCCCCACGCTTCAAGAAGCTGATCAAAGCCGACGACTTCAACGGTGCCCTCGCCATCGTCCTCTCACAGGTTGAAAAAGGCGCGCAGATCATCGATATCAATTTCGACGAAGGCATGCTTGACGGCGAAGCCTGCATGACACGCTTCCTCAACCTCGTCGCCTCCGAGCCCGACATCTGCAAGGTGCCGATCATGATCGATAGCTCCAAGTGGTCCGTTATCGAAGCGGGCCTAAAGTGCGTTCAAGGCAAATGCATCGTCAACTCAATCAGCCTCAAGGGCGGCGAAGACGAGTTTCGCGCCCAGGCCAAAAAGATCATGCGCTACGGGGCATCGACCATCGTCATGGCTTTCGACGAAAAAGGCCAAGCCGCGACAAAGGACGACAAAGTCGCCATCGCTGAACGTTCTTACAAAATTCTCACCGAAGAGGTGGGCATGGATCCGCAGGACATCATTTTCGATCTCAACATCCTCACCGTCGCCACTGGCATGGAGGAGCACAACAACTACGCCGTCGACTTCATCGAAGCCGTGCGCGAGGTCAAAAAACGCTGCCCCGGTGCCCGTACCAGCGGTGGCCTCTCCAATATTTCCTTCTCTTTCCGAGGCAACAACCCGGTTCGCGAAGCCATGCACGCCGCCTTCCTGCATCACGGAATCGCGGCGGGGCTCGATATGGCCATCGTCAATCCCGGCATGCTGATGGACTACGACAAGATCGACCCTGCCTTTAAAGTGCTGGTCGAGGACGTACTACTGAACCGCAACGACGACGCCACCGAAAAACTCATCGACTTCGCCGAAGCGATTAAAAACGGCACCGTCACCCTTGGCACAGGTACACCGGAGGAACGTATCAACGCGGCCATGCTTGAAGGCATGAACGTTCTGCGCGAACTCTTCGAACGCGCCACGAAGGAAAACAATCCCGATATCCTCGAAGCTTTTCTTAAATCCGGCAGCGGCGCGATCCCTGCACCGGCGGAAAAAAAAACGGCTGACGTCAAGGACGACTGGCGCAACGGCACCGTCGAAGAACGCCTCTCGCACGCACTCGTTAAAGGCATCGTCGCGCACGTCGACGCCGATACCGAAGAGGCCCGCTTAAAATACAGCAAGCCCCTCGAAGTCATCGAAGGTCCACTGATGGACGGCATGAAAGTCGTCGGCAAACTCTTCGGCGATGGTGATATGTTCCTGCCACAGGTCGTCAAAAGCGCCCGCGTCATGAAGCGCGCTGTCGCCCATCTACTTCCGTTTATGGAAGCCGAAAAGGCCGACGCCGCAGCCAGCTCCTCCGCAGGCAAATTCCTCATCGCTACAGTGAAAGGCGACGTGCACGACATCGGTAAAAATATCGTTGGCGTCGTGCTCGCCTGCAATAACTACGAAGTCAAAGACCTCGGCGTCATGGTCTCTTGCGATGCGATTCTTAAAGAAGCACAAGAATGGGGTGCCGATATCATCGGCCTCTCCGGCCTCATCACGCCCTCGCTTGACGAAATGATTTTCAACGCCGGCGAAATGAAGAAGCGTGGCTTTACCCAGCCCCTCCTCATCGGTGGAGCCACTACCAGCAAAGCCCATACTGCGATTAAAATCGCTCCGCACTACGATCAACCCGTCGTCCGCGTGGGTGATGCCTCGCTTGTGACCGAGATCTGCAACAAACTGCTCAACCCAAAGACCCGCGACACTTACGCCGCCGAAGTCGCAGCCGAGAACGTCAAACAACGCGAACGCTTCGCCGCAGCCAATTTGACCAAAGACCTGCTTCCCATCGCCGAGGCCCGCGCAAAGCGCTTCACTTGGGACTGGGCAAATGCCGACCTCAAAAAGCCCAACGCTACGGGCGTCACCGTCGATGATCACGTCCCCCTCGAAGCGCTGGCCGAGTTTTTCGACT
>Ga0316201_10001290_pt1 | contig 16604 bp, 14 predicted proteins | sample CS6wburrow_MG_FD_204516 | JGI IMG/M metagenome (GOLD analysis project Ga0316201, IMG submission 204516) | Coastal sediment microbial communities from Delaware Bay, Delaware, United States - CS-6 worm burrow | ecosystem: Environmental > Aquatic > Marine > Coastal > Sediment | place: USA... | reverse complement strand
CGTGACCGACACGGCAGGCGCACCGCGTGTGGCTTCGCTCGGCTGGTGTTTCGGGGGCGGCTGGTCCCTGAATACGGCGTTGCTGTTCCCGAAAAATCTCGACGCGGCCGTAATCTACTATGGCCAGGTAACCGATAACGAGGACAGGCTGGCCCGTCTCGAGGTGCCTATACTCGGACTGTTCGGATCCGAAGACCGGGGTATAAAGCTCGAGTCCGTACGGCGTTTCGAAGAGACGTTGGAGCGCCTCGGTAAGGATCACGAAATACACGTCTACGAAGGCGCGGGCCACGCGTTCGCGAATCCGAGTGGCAACAATTTCAATGCCGAGTACGCCGACGACGCATGGAGCCGCACACTGGAGTTCCTGAGCGGCCATCTCGCTGCGGACTCGACCTAGTCCGGAACCGTTTCCGCCTCCGCAGCGGAACGGATGCAGTCCACCCTGATGTCGAGGGGTTTGGCTGCGAACACGATCGACTGCTCTTCGGCACGAGCGCATCGAAGCGATACCTGGGCAGCCAGCGCCGCGGTGAGCATGAGCGATTCGCCTTCCGCCGCCGGGTCGACACAAAATTCCTGAAGCGCAAACGGTGCGAGCTGGCTTGCCGAGACGCGTATCGCCAGGTCGAGCGACGTCCCGGACTGCAGGTCTTCACCACGCAGTGTCTTCCGGGTGTCCGCGATCGTAATCGACAGCGATTCGGGTCGGCCGCCCTCCGCGCAGTGCGGAGAGATGCTCAGTCGGAATTCGAGTGGCGGCAGATTCACGAGAGTGCGCCCTCCCTGCTGGATCGTGAGTACCGCCACGGCAGGCTCGGCGTCAATGCGGAGCCGGTCGACGTCGGTAAAGACGAAATAGAGGCCTGGCAGCAGCAGGAAATGAGTCAGCATACGAACACTCTTCCGGGGCAACGCCCGGATTATAGGGAATCAATTGATGGTAATCTCCACCGCAACGAGATGGACGGGGAGCCGCATGATTCATAAAGCTGTGCATCTTACCTACAAGACGGCCCGCCGCGTCGCGGTGCTGGCGGTCGGATCAACGGTCGTGTTGCTCGGCATCGTGATGCTCGTTACGCCGGGGCCGGGCCTTATCGTGATCCCGATCGGGCTGGCCATTCTCGGCGTCGAATTCGCATGGGCTCGAATCTGGCTCCGCAAGGTGCGCGACACTATCAGCAATCAGAACTCGAAAAAGCATGCATCGCGGGCGGAGAGCCACCGTGATCGTGTGCAGCGCTGAATCGGCCGGGACTCGAAAAAGAAAGGCGCCGGAGTGCTGTATTCGATAGTCGATCCAGCGGGCCGATCCGACACGGAACGGACTCCGGCGCCCAGGGTTAGCGGCAGGGGGATGCCGCCGGACCTTCCTGGTCCTGTTACGCCGGCGATCCTGCCGGCATCGTGCGAGGCGGCTTGCAGACCGGGCTATAGGGGGAGAGATACCCGGTCGCGACCCACCTCAGGGGGTTTGGTTGAAGCGAGGGGACGTGCCCCTCGCGTTCAGTTTCGATGTGCGGCCGGCAACCCCGATATCAAGGGTGGCCCGGGACCGCTTTCTGCTGCAGATGCCTCAGGCAACCGTAGCCGCTGCTGCGAACATTACGCCGAGCAGCACGACCAGCATGCCTGCCAGCGCAAGTCCCTCCTCTTTGTAGTCCTTCATGAGCGTCACTCCTTGTGATTGAGCCGGGTTCCCTTTCGGGCCGGACCTACTTGATTAACAAGCTCTAATGCACGAGCCGTGCCAACTCTCAATTTGCAGTAAAAACAAAGGATTATCGTCTTCACAGCGGTTACGAAAAATCGTAAATAACGAAAAATCGTGACCGGAGTTACGAAATTTCGTATAGAATCCACGGATGAGCAGGAACGACGACTACCAGTGGCTGTTTCGCAAGGCGCCGGCCATGGCGACGGCGATCGACGAGGACGGCAGATTCCTCGATGTCAATGATGCGTTCGAGCAGCGGCTGGGCTACACACGCGACGAGCTGATCGGGCGGCGCCCGCCCGAATTTGTGACGGCCGAAAGCGCGCGCCGTATCGAAGAAGAATTCCGCCCGGCCTTGCGCCGTACCGGCAAGCTGGAAAGCAAGCCGGTCAGCTTCGTGGCCAAGTCCGGCGAGATCGTCGACTGCCTGAGCGATGCCATCATCGAATACGATCCCGAAGGCCGGTTCCTGCGCACGATCGCCATGTATGCAGAGATCACGGACCAGGCCCGCGCGGCGTTCAAGTACCGGGATCTTTATCGCTCGACGCCCGCCATGCTGCATACACTGGATGCCGATGGGAATATCCAGACGGTCACTGATCACTGGCTGCAAAAGCTGGGCTACAGCCGTGAGGAAGTACTCGGGCGCCCGGTAACCGATTTCTACAGCGAAGCGGATCGCCGCCGGTTTTCCGGCACACGCCTTGCCGAGGCCATCAACCGCGGTCAATTCACCAACGTCGACCGCCAGATGGTCACGAAGGATGGTCGCGTGCTCGACATTGTCATGTCGTCCATCTCCCATCGAGACGGCCGGGGCAACGTCGACCAGTTGCTCGTCGCGTCGAAGGACGTCACCGAGCGCAAACGGGCGGAGGCGCGCTTGCGACGCACGCTTGCGGAAAACGCCCGGCTACGCGAGGAACTGGAGCAGGAGCGAGATTACCTTCGCGAAGAAGTCAATGTCGCCATGAACATGGGCCGCATCGTCGGCACGAGCCCGTCTCTGCGACGCATGCTCAAGCGAGTCGAGGCCGTCGCGGACACGCCGGCAACCGTGCTTCTGCAGGGGGAATCGGGCGTTGGCAAGGAACTGGTTGCGCACGCGATCCACGCGCGGAGTTCGCGGTCCGAAGGACCGCTGGTCAAGGTGAACTGCGCATCGATACCGAAGGAACTGTTCGAAAGTGAATTTTTCGGCCACGTGAAAGGCGCATTCACCGGGGCGCACCGTGACCGGATCGGCCGCTTTCAGCTGGCCGATGGCGGCACGATATTTCTCGATGAAGTCAGCGAGATACCGCTCGAGCTGCAGGGCAAGCTCCTCCGTGTCCTGCAGGAGAGTGAATTCGAGCGCGTTGGCGATGATGTAACGCGCTCTGTTGACGTCCGCGTCATAGCGGCGACGAACAGGAATCTCGAGCGGCACATTGTGGACGGTCACTTCCGGGAAGACCTGTTTTACAGGCTCAGTGTATTCCCGATCGATGTGCCGCCATTGCGGGACAGGGGCGACGATGTTATTCAACTGGCCCAGGAGTTCCTCATCAAGACCTGCAAGGATTTCGGTCGCGAGCCCATGACGCTGACCCGTGGACAAGCCAACAAGTTGCGCGCCTATGACTGGCCGGGAAATGTGCGAGAGCTCAAGAATGTCATAGAACGTGCTGTGATCCTGTCGCGGGGCAACGTGCTGCGGCTCGAAGCGTCCCTGCCGGAAGCGGCGACCGGCGGGCCCGATACGGCGGCGGATTCCGCCGCCGCTCCCGAGTTTCTCACCGAACAGGAGATGCGCGAGTTCCAGAAGAACAACACCATCGCCGCGCTTAAGCAGGCGAACTGGCGGGTGTCGGGCGCCGCTGGTGCTGCCGATCTGCTGGGCATCAAGCCGACGACACTCGCCGACCGGATTCGGACGTTCGGCATCAGGAAGCCGGGCCGGCGAAGTCGCGGATGACGCGCGCAACCATCAATCGACTGCTAGTGCTCGCGGGCATCGTGGCTTTTGCCGTTCTGTTTCGCACCCTGCCTGTCGCGGAGTGGCTGGAACGGCTGGCGCATCTGAACGAGCAATACCCGGTCGCCGTTCCCGTTGCGTATGTGGCCGCGGTGACGATTGCCACGGTTGCACTGTTTCCGGGCTGGATATCGATGATGCTGGGCGGACTCTTGTTCGGCTTGCTGCCCGGACTGCCGTTTGCGCTGCTCGGGATCACGGCTGGCGCGTTCGGTGCATTCCTTGCGGGCCGGGCGCTGGGACGTTCGTGGGTCGAGAAGCGCATGGGCGACAGCCTCAAACTGCAGGCGCTCGACGAAGCCGTCAACGCGCAGTCGTTTTACATCGTCTTCCTGACCCGCTTCGCCATTGTTTTGCCGTTCAACGTGCTCAACTACGCATTCGGCCTGACGCGGGTTACGCCCGCAACCTACGTTGCGGCAACGGCGCTCGGCATGTTGCCTGCCGTACTGCTCTACGTATATCTTGGCACTCTCGCGGATGACTTCGGCGCCATTCTCGCCGGTGACGTTCGCCCGGCCGGGAGTGCCTACTGGATCGCAGCCGTGGCGATCGCTGCCATTGCTGCAGTCATCTGGATCGTGCAGCGCGCAGCCAGGCGCGCGTTGCGGCAACAACAACTCGACTAGCAAAAGATTGTCTATGAAGTACAGGCCAATTCTCGGCTTGCTGCTGTTCGGCAGCTTGATTTCAATCGCAATCGCGGAGCAGAGCGAACTGCCGCAGCCGGTTCGTCATATCCTCGACATTCGCAAAGTCCCGCACGATTCCCTGAGCATTTACGTGCAGGACGTCGACAGCGGGGAAGTCGTCCTGAGCTGGAAGGACGACGTGCCGCGCAATCCGGCATCGACGATGAAGCTTCTGACGACGCTTGTCGGCCTCGATACGCTGGGCCCGAATTACAGGTGGACGACCGATATCTTCGCGCTCGGGGAGCTCGAGGATGGCCGCCTGGCCGGGGACCTGCTGATCCGCGGTCACGGGGACCCGTTTCTCGTCACCGAACGGGTCTGGCAAATGCTGCGCCTCGTGCGACAGGCGGGGATTCACGCGATCGACGGCAACCTGTTGCTGGATGACAGTTACTTTGAAGTGCCGGAGTACGATCCGTCGGAGTTCGACCGCCAGCCGCTGCGCGCCTATAACGTCGGACCGAATGCACTGTTGATGAATTTCAAGGTCGTGCGCTACTGGTTCGAACCCGATCATGATCGTGACGCGGTCCGGGTGTGGGTCGATCCGCCGCTCGAGAATCTGAGGGTGGAAAACAGGCTGGCGCTGCGGCGTGGTTATTGCGGCGGCTATCAGCGCGGCATAACGATTACCGCGAACGAGGCCATCGACAAGATGATATTCAGTGGCCGCTTCCCCACCGGCTGCAAGAGCTACGCGATGGATCGCACCGCGCTGAGCCACCACGAGTTTGCCTATGGCCTGTTCACGTCCGTGTGGCGTGAATCGGGCGGCGAGTTCAAGGGCGGATGGATGAATGCCAAAGCGCCCGAAGACGCAGAACCGATCGTGTCTTTCAGGTCGCTGCCGCTCGCCGAGATCATTTCCCGGGTCAACAAGAACAGCAACAACGTGATGGCGCGGCAGATTCTGTACACGCTTTCCGCAGAGGTGCTCGGGGCGCCGGGTACGGAAAGCGGTGGTCGCAAGGTCGTCGAAAACTGGCTCGCGGATACCGGCATCGAGTTCCCGACGCTGCGGCTGGATAACGGTGCGGGGCTTTCACGCGAAGCCCGCGTGTCGGCGCGGGAGTTCGGCGCCCTGTTAGAGCTGGCGTGGCAGAAGCCCTACATGCCCGAGTACCTCGCGTCGATGGCGGTATCCGGGCTCGACGGCACGCTCAGGCGGCGATTCGACGACGAGCAGCTCACCGGGCAGGCGCACCTGAAGACGGGCTCGCTCGACCATGTCGCGGCGATTGCCGGGTATCTGCAGGCTGAATCGGGGCGCCGTTTCTCCGTCGTGATGTTGCACAACCACGACGACGTGCACCGCGGGCCGGGCGAAGAGGCACAGATAGCGCTGTTGCGCTGGCTGTACGAGCAATAACTGTAAAGACTTCCGACAATGCTGTAGTAAACTCGCGGCCGGCAAGGGAGAAGCAAATATGCGTTTACAAATCGGGCTGCTCTGGACATTCGCTCTGCTGCCGGCGCTGGCGGCGGCCGAGACCGGCTATGTGACCGACCGGTTGATGCTCGGGCTGCACGAGGCCGCGGATACCAGCGACCGGCCGTTCCGGTCCCTCGAGAGCGGGACCGCGTTCGAGATCCTGTCTCGCGACCGCCTGTACGCGCACGTCCGGCTGGCCGACGGCACCGAGGGCTACGTCAAGGCGGCCTACGTGGTTTACGATCCGCCCGCAAAGCTGATCGTCAACCAGACGCAGGCGGAGGTCGAGCGCCTGACCACCGAGCTCGACGAGGCGAAAGCGGCGTTCGCCGAGCCCGCAGCTGTCATCGATTCGCTGAAAGAGGAGACGGCGACCCTGAAATCCGACCTGGAGGCTGCGCAGGAGCGCGTCGAGACCCTGGAACAGGACAACGAGAAGTACCAGAGCCGCGCGGAGCGCTACCAGTACAGCCTGCCTTACAAATGGGTAGGCGGCGCGATCGCCGTGTGCCTGATCGCAGGATTCCTCGGCGGCTTGTGGTGGGTGGATCACCGCAGCCGCAAGCGCCACGGCGGTATCCGAATCTACTGACTTACCGGGCCCGGGTCAGGCCCCTACCACCTTGCGCCGTTCGTCCAGGGTCGGACCGCCGGAACAGCCCCCGTGGATCGGCAGGTCCGCGTCCGCATATAGCTTGTCGATGTCATCCTGCGTGCGAGCATGCCGCATCTCCTCGAGCTGACTGGCGGTGATGTGCGGCGCAAACAGCTGCGCGAAGTCCAGCATGTAACGACGCATGACGGCGTCCTTGCGGAAACCGATCCACGTGGTGCTGCGCGGAAACAGGCCCTCGGCCTCGATGGCCTGGAGGTCTTTCCTGTCGTCGCAATCCTCGGCCATGCTCGCGACGATTCCCACGCCGAGCCCCATGCGCACATAGGTCTTGATAACGTCCGCATCGCGCGCGGTAAAGACGACATCCGGCTCCAGCCCCTCATTCGAGAACGCCTTTTTCAGGGAGGATTGCCCGCCGAAACTGAACACGTAGGTGACCAGTGGGTATTTCGCGAGATCCTGCAGCGTCAGTTTGCGTTTCAGCCGGGTGAGCGCGTGGTCGTTGGGAACGAGAATCTTGCGGTCCCAGCGGTAGCTCGGGACCAGCAGGAGATCGGCAAACAGTTCGCGCGAGCCGGTCGCTATCGCGAAGTCGATTTCATTCGCTGCGACCATGTCTGCGATTTGCTCGGATGTGCCCTGGTGCAGGTTCAGGCTGACACGCGGGTAGCGCTTGCGAAATTCCCTGATAACTTCGGGCAGAATGTAGCGAGCCTGGGTGTGCGTGGTCGCGATGGAAAGCGTGCCTTCTTCCTCGTGGTAGTAATCGGAGGCGAGGCTGCGGATGTTTTCCGCTTCCTGCATGATCAGGCGCGCCCGCTGGATCACCTGTTCCCCCGCCGCGGTGATACCGCCGAGGCTCTTGCCTTTGCGCGTAAACAACTGCAGCCCGAGTTCCTCCTCGAGGAGCTTGAGTTGCTTGCTTACACCGGGCTGGGACGTGTACAGCCGCTCCGCGGCCGCCGTGATATTCAACCCGTTATCGACGATCGCCAGCAAGTATTTGAGTTGTTGTAGTTTCATTCGAGCGACAGCAACGCTTGCGATTTCAAATTTAAGACCACAGTTATCCGAGTTCGTTTCCGAATTTGCCGCAAATAACGCATTTGTCTAAGATTTTTCGATGTGTCCGAAAAATCGCCGTTTCCTGCCCGGAATCCGGCCGTCACCGCGTTTACATATAACACAATGGCATAAGGATCGAGATAATTGATTTATCCGGCGGGTAATGAATTCCGGGCTTTTTCTGCTATACACAGTGCAGCAATACGAATAACAAGGACCAACAGGATGATTTACGACAATATTTTGCAGACCATCGGCAACACCCCGGTCGTGCGCCTGAACCGCATGGGCCCGGAAAACGTACAGATCTACGTGAAAGTCGAGTCGTTCAACCCGATGGCGTCGGTCAAGGACCGGCTCGCTTTCGCAATCATCAACGATGCGGAGGAATCGGGAGAGCTGGAGCCGGGGCAGACGGTGGTGGAGGCGACGTCCGGCAATACCGGGATTGCGCTGGCAATGGTCTGTGCGGCCACCGGGCACCCGTTCGTTGCGACGATGGCGGATTCGTTTTCCGTCGAGCGGCGCAAGATCATGCGCGGTCTCGGTGCGAAGGTCATCCTCACGCCCGCTGCAGAGCGTGGGTCGGGAATGGTCAGGAAGGCGGAGGAGCTCGCCGCGGAACACGGCTGGTTCCTGGCGCGGCAATTCGAGAACCCCTCCAACCCGGAGTACCACGCCAGCACCACGGGTCCCGAGATCCTGCGTGACTTTGCCGGCCGGCGGCTCGACTTCTGGGTGACGGGCTACGGCACCGGCGGCACCATGTCGGGTGCCGGACGCACCATCAAGGCGGCTCGGCCCGAAGTGACTATCGTGGCGACGGAGCCCGCTGGCGCGGCGCTACTGAAGGGCGATGACTGGAACCCGCACAAGATCCAGGGCTGGACGCCGGACTTCATTCCCGGTGTGCTGGATCGCGAGATCTTTGATCAGCTGATGTCGGTAACCGACGAGCGCGCCATCGAGGTCTCGCGCGAGCTGGCGGCAAAAGAGGGCATCTTTACCGGGATTTCGGCCGGTGCGACGCTCGCGACGGCGCTCGACGTGGCTGAAAACGCGTCCGACGGCTCGGTCATCCTGGCGATGCTTCCCGATACCGGGGAGCGCTATTTGTCGACGCCGCTGTTCGAGGGCGTCGAGGAAAATTCCGACGACGCGTGGCTGGCAGCCCTGTGATCGGGTCATGACGGTTCCGATGCTCGTAAAGAACTGAAACGACACAAAAAAATAGTGTCTGGTGAGACCTGAATCACAGCCTCCTGTGGCGGCAAATGGCATTGTGTGAGGCCTTTCATGCCACGGAAGCTGCCGTGCCAGCAGACATTCATACGCTCACAGCAACGAGGAATATCGGCAAAGCAGCCGACCTGCTGCAGTCGCTGGTGCCCCGGGCGCAGTGTTTCTGTTTTTACGGCCTCGACCGCAGCTGCATCTGGAGCAGCGACGGTGCCGATGACTACGAGGTCAACGATTTCGTCGCCGATCTGCATGCCGACCTGCTGCTCGCGGATCACCCCGAATCCGAGTTCGTGCGGCGCACACTGAATTCCGGGCGCACGCTGCTGGTACTGCCGGTGCTCGTCGACGACGGCGCCGCGCTCGGATTCCTGGTGGTGGTTTTCTCGCGGAATGCCGGTAAATCGTCCTGGTTTAATCCGAGCCTTTTGAACGACATCCTCGCGCCGGCCGTGGCGGTCATTGCCGAGGGCCTGAGTGTCGACCACGAACTGCAGGACGCGCTTACGCAGGTGAAGGGCGTCGAAAAAGAACTCAAGCTCGTCTACGAGGTCGACGAGAAAATCCATGGCCAGTCGCGCAGCCACGCGAGCCTGGCACAACTCGTCGGCCAGAGTGGCCGCTTCCTCGGTATCGCGTACAGCGTCTTGTTGATGCCGGCGAAGCGCATTCGCATCAGCGCGACGCATTCGAGCTGGAAAGATGTAAAGCGCAAGGTGCTGGATCGCTACCTGGTGGACCAGATGCTGCCCAGGCTCGAGAGCAAACGGGCACCCGCCGTTTTCGAAATTCCCGCGGTCGAGGGCGGCGAGACGATCGCCGACCGGGGCTACCAGACGCTGCTCTGTCCCGTCATGGACAAGCAGGGCAATGTCGAGGGCATGCTGGCGCTGCTCTGCCGGGTAAGCGGCGAGCCGTTCACTACGGCCCATCGGCGATTCATGTCGCATATCGTGCGCAAAGTCGAATACGTGATCGAGAAGTCGTTCGACGCCATGACCGGACTGATGAATCGATCGGGCTTCGAGGCACAGATGCACGAAGCCTGGAAAAGCCTCGAATCCAATGATGACGCACACCAGATCATCTACTTCGATCTCGACAATCTGCAGCTCGTCAATGACACCTTCGGACGCAGGGCCGGCGACGAGGTCATCATGCGTTTCGCCCGGATGCTCGATAATGACCTGCCGCGCAGCGCCGTGTTGTCGCGCCTCACGGGCGACGATTTCTGCATCCTGTTGACGCATGCCGATGCGCAGGAGGGGCTGAATCTCGCGCAACAGGTCCGCGAAAAAGGCCAGTCGCTGCGCTACCTCGAAGGCGACAGGTCACTGCAGATAACCATCAGCATCGGCGTTGCCGAATTCAATCGCCGCTCCGGCGACGAGGGAGCGTCGCTCACCGCAGCCCGTATGGCGTGCGAGGCGGCAAAAGACCATGGCCGCGACCGTATCGAGGTGTATGACGAACAGAACCACAGCATCATCCGGCGTCACGACGACATGCAGCTCGTGGCGCAGATTCAACAGACGCTGGATTCTGACGGCTTCGCGCTGATGGCACAGCCGATCGCGAGCCTCACGGGCAGTTCCGACGTGCCGCGTTACGAAATATTGTTGCGCATGAAGGACGACGCCGGCAGCGCGGTACCTTCGTCCGCATTCTTCTCCGCGGCAGAACGCTACCAGCTGATGCCACAGGTGGATCGCTGGGTCGTCTCGAAGACGCTCGCAAGTCTCTCGGAACATCCGGAAGTCATTCGGGATGCCGGGGCCGTGTTTTCGGTGAATCTCTCGGGACAGTCGCTGTCGGATGACGACATACTGGAGTTCATCGAGCAGGAAATAGAAGAGGCCGGCCTGCCCGCAACGTCGCTCGGCTTCGAGGTGACCGAGTCCGCTGCCGTATCCAACCTTGCCAAAGCCCAGCAATTCATAACCGCGCTCCGGGAGCACGGCTGCAGTATCGCGCTTGACGACTTCGGCGCAGGCCTCAGTTCATTTGCCTACCTCAAGAACTTCGCCGTCGATATTCTAAAGATCGACGGTGGATTCATTCGCGACATCTCGGAAAACCGGATCTCGGAATCGATGGTCGCGGCGATCACGCAGGTTGCGAAGGTTATGGAACTGGAGACGGTCGCGGAGTACGTCGAAAACGAAAAGACACGCAAGCTCATAGCGAAACTCGGTGTGCACTACGCGCAGGGCCATGCAATCGGCAAGCCGCTGCCGCTCGAGGATGTGCTGGGCGACCTGTCCGTGCGCGTGAAGACGTCGACGGCCTGAGTCAGAACACGCCGGCCTCCAGTCCGGCTGCCATTGTCATTCCGAGTTCCTCGCATTCAGCGAGGCGCGCCGCGTCGAATTCACCGGCGATCAATACCGGGTCCTGCACTTCCCTGACGGCCAGTCCCTTGAGAATTCGGCGCAGGCTCGTGACTGCACCAGTACCGTCATTGCCGGCTCGCACGAAGAGCGCATAGGGACGGCCGTCGATCCTGTCCACGCAGTCGTAATAGCTGCGGTCGAGAAAATACTTCATCGCGCCGCTCATGTAGCCGAAGTTCTCGGGTGTGCCGAGTATGAACGCATCGCACCACAGCAGGTCCTCGGCAGTCGCCTCGAGAGCACCGCGTGTGCGCACCTCGACATGGTCTATAGCGGGGTTCCGCGCCCCCTGAATCACCGCGTCGGCCATCTGCGAGGTCGTTCCCGATTGCGAGTGATAGACGATGAGCAGGTGCTTCATGTCAGACATGATTCCTTACCTGGCAACAGAGATCGATAGTTTATCGCGACGCCGGCTGCACTTTCGCTAGACTGTGGGGATGCCGATCGACGACGACAAGATGAGCCGACTGCCCGACGCGTTGCGCCCGGTGGTCAGCCTCTGGTTCGACCGTCTGGAAGAGGCGCACGGGCGCCCGGCCCTGGCCGAAGATATCGAGGACCAGCTGCTTCGCGTCGTCGCCGTCAGCGAGTTTGCAGGTAATGCCCTGTTGCGGGACTGGGACTACTGGCGCGGGCGCCTCGAGCATCTTTCATCGCCGCCCGACCTGGACGAACTGAAAGCCCTGACCGATGACCTCGGTTGCGGCGAGGCGAGCCTCGAAGAGGCGAAGTCGCGCCTGCGCCGCTTCAGGCATCGTTACATGCTGAACGTCTTGTGGCGCGAGGTTGCAGGGATTGCGGAACTCGACGAGACGCTCGGCTCGCTGTCGGCACTTGCCGACCAGATGCTCGCGGCCGCAGGCCGTTATGCCGAAGCACGCCTCGAGGAACGCTATGGTCGTTTCCGGGACAAGGGCGGTGAGATCGTGCCGCTGGTCGTGCTGGCGATGGGCAAACTGGGCGGGGGTGAACTGAACTTCTCCTCCGACATCGACATCGTATTCCTGTATCCGGCGGACGGCGAAAGCGACGGAGCGCGCAAGCTGAGTGGCCAGCAGTATTTCACGCGCCTGTCGCAGATTATTGTCGGGCTCCTGGACGATCGCACCGCGGACGGTTTCGTGTTCCGCGTGGACACCCGTCTGCGTCCGTTCGGCGACAGCGGACCGCCCGTCACCAGTTTTGCCGCGCTCGAGTCCTATCTGTTGCAGCATGGCCGCGACTGGGAGCGATACGCATACATCAAGGCCCGGATTGTCGGTCAGCCGCCTGCGCCCGCCGTATCCCGCGACCTCTTCGAGCACCTGGTTACGCCGTTCGTTTACCGCCGCTACCTGGACTACGGCGTGTTCGAGTCGCTGCGGGACATGCACGAGCTGATCGCCGCGGAGGTCAAGCGGCGCGATCTCGCGGACAATATCAAGCTGGGGCCGGGCGGAATTCGCGAAATCGAGTTCATCGTACAGTCCATGCAGCTCGTCCGCGGCGGCTATCGTGAAGAGCTGCGGGAGTCGTCCCTGTTACGCGTGTTGCCGAAGCTCGCCGGCGGACGCGGTCTTGATCACAGCACGATCACGCGGCTACGGGATGCCTACGTGTTTCTTCGGCGCCTCGAGAATTTCATCCAGGCGATGCGCGATCAGCAGGTACACGACCTGCCACGGGACGAGACGGATCGGGAACGATTGTGCGTCGCGATGGGCTGCGCGGACTGGCCGTCGCTCGTGCGCGATCTCGACGGTCATCGCCACGGCGTCACGAGCGAATTCGAAGCGTTAGCATTCCGCGGCGGGGAAATTGAAGCTCAGGATGAACGCGAGCAGCGCTTCCAGGCGCTCTGGAACAGCGACGCCTCGGCCGAGGAATGGGCGAAAGAGCTTTCGGAACTGAAAAATGCGGTCGCGCTTGCCGAATCGCTGGCGGCTTTTCAGCAGGCGCCCTCGACGCTGAAGATCGACGCAATCTCGAGTGACCGACTGCAGCGCTTCATGCCACGGCTGATTTCGCTGGTGGTGCAGTGTCAGGAGCCGCTGCTTGCGCTGGACAGGACGCTGTCCGTCATAAACCGGATCCTTCGCCGCAGCGCCTACGTATCGCTGCTCAACGAGAACCTCGTCGCCAGGCGCCGGCTCGTGCAGTTGTGCGAGAGCAGTTCTTACGTCGCGGCACAGCTCGCGCGCTATCCAGTACTGCTCGACGAGCTGCTTGAACCACGCATCGCAACGGAACGCATTGAGAAGGCGGAATTCGAGGCGGAACTTGCGATACGCAGCGCCCACCTGCAGGGATCCGACAGCGAAGACCGGATGGAAATGCTGGCCCAGTTCCAGCGTGCCAGCCTGTTTCGCATAGCGGTAGCGGATTTCAGTGGTTCGCTGCCCATCATGAAAGTCAGCGACAGCCTGACCTTTCTCGCGGAAGCCGTGCTGGATCATGCGCTGGAGTCTGCCTGGCTGGACCTCACCGCCAAGCACGGTGTACCGCACTACGATATCGATGGTGAGCGGCACGCCGCCGGATTCGGTGTCATCGGTTACGGCAAGCTCGGCGGCCTCGAACTGTCCTATGGTTCGGACCTCGATCTGGTGTTCCTGCATGACTCGAAGGGCGGCCGCCAGGTGACCGACGGTGAGAAGCCGCTCGACAACGCGATTTTCTTCGGGCGCCTGGTAAGGCGGCTGGTGCACTTTCTGACTACCCAGACCAGCTCCGGTGTCATGTACGAGATCGACACGCGGCTGCGGCCGGAAGGCCGCAAGGGGGTCCTGGTCACGAGCACCGATGCTTTCCAGCGGTACCAGGAGGAGAACGCCTGGACCTGGGAGCACCAGGCCTTGTTACGGGCGCGGTCCGTCGCGGGTAGTGAGGCGGTCGCAAAGGCCTTCGAACGTATTCGCGCCCGGACGCTGATGTCGCGCATCAGGCTCGACGCGCTGCGAGACGACGTCGTGTCGATGCGCGCCCGCATGCGCAAGGAGCTCGATAAAAGCGAGACCGGCCGCTTCGATCTCAAGCACGGCCGCGGGGGCATCGGCGACATAGAATTCATCGTGCAGTACCTGGTGCTTCGCGATGCCCGCAAATACCCGGCGGTCATACGCTATAGCGACAATATCCGCCAGGTTGCCGCGCTGGCTTCCGTCGGCCGGCTCGACGTGCAAACCGCCGCCCGGCTGCAGGGGGCATACCGGGAGTTCCGGCGCCGCCTGCATCACCTGAGCCTCAACGACCGTCCGCCGTTCATTGGCGACGACGAGCTGTCTGCCGAGCGGGCGTTCGTCGCCGCCGTCTGGGAGCAGCACCTGGGCGGGTAGCGGTCGTAGCGGCCGGCGCGGGCGAAAGCGTATAATCGCGCGACCCCCAACGACCACAATGGAAGTTTCAGTGGCAGCCAAAGCAGGCACAGTCGACCAGAACCTGATACCGGCCAACGCGGAGCACCGCTATGCGGTGAGGCAGGATAACCTGCCATTGTCGTGTCCCATGCCGGGCATGTATCTGTGGAATTCACACCCCAAGGTCTACCTGCCGGTGCAGGAGACCGGGGAGGCGAAGTGCCCGTATTGCGGCGCCGCCTACTATCTCGAGCAGGACGGTTAGCGCCGTCGCGGTGAGGAACTGAGCCATGTACGTAGTGACCGGCGGTGCCGGCTTCATCGGCAGCAATCTCGTCCGCGCCCTCATCGAGCGCGGTCACGACGACGTCATAGTCGTAGACGATCTGGAGGACGGTCACAAGTTCGTGAATATCGCGGACCAGCCGATTGCCGATTATCTCGACAAGGATGAGTTCATCGCGCGCCTGGACGCAGATCCGTCTTTCGGCGCCTCGTTGTCTGCGATCCTGCACCAGGGCGCGTGCTCGGCGACGACCGAGTGGGACGGCCGCTACATGATGCGCAACAACTACGGCTATTCCCAGCGCCTGCTGCATTTCTGTCTCGACAGGAAAATACCTTACCTCTACGCCTCGTCGGCGGCGGTGTACGGGGCATCACAGGCGTTTGCCGAGCATCCCGACAACGAGTTGCCGCTGAACGTGTACGGCTATTCGAAGCTGCAGTTCGATCGTTACGTGAGCCGTGTCGCGGCTCGCCCGGAAAGCCAGGTCGTGGGCCTGCGTTATTTCAACGTCTACGGGCCGCGCGAGCAGCACAAGGGCTCCATGGCCAGCGTCGCATTCCATTTCAACAACCAGGTCGCTGCCGACGGCGAAGCGCGCCTGTTCGAGGGCTCCGGTGGTTATGGCGACGGTGAACAGCTGCGGGACTTCGTCTACGTGGATGACGTCTGCGCCGTGAACCTGTGGTTCCTGGACAACCCCGGCGTCTCGGGCGTGTTCAATACGGGCACCGGTAAGGCCCAGTCGTTCAACGACGTCGCGAATGCAGTCATCGGCTGGCACGGCAAGGGCCGCATTCGCTACATCCCCTTTCCGCCGCATCTCGAGGGCGCGTACCAGAGCTATACGCAGGCCGATCTTGCTCATCTGCGCGAGGCTGGCTGCGACGTCGAGTTTCGCCCGGTCGAGGACGGCGTAACAGATTACCTGGACCAGCTTTCCGGCTGAGCGCATGACGTCTCCGGCAACACTGATCGTCGGGCCATCGTGGGTCGGCGACATGGTGATGGCGCAGGCGCTGTTCATCCTGCTCAAAGAACGTAAGCCCGGCAATGCGATCGACGTGCTGGCGCCGGCGTGGTCGTTGCCGATCGTTGCGCGCATGCCGGAGGTTCGCCGCGGCATTACCGAGGAGACCGGGCACGGCGAACTGGCGCTCGGCAAACGGCGGCGCATCGGCTATGAACTCAGGGAAGAAGGCTACGAACAGGCCATCGTTCTGCCGCGCTCGCTGAAGTCGGCGCTCATTCCCTGGTTTGCGAGCATACCGACGCGCACCGGCTTTCGCGGCGAATCGCGGTTCGGCCTCATCAACGACATGCGGCCATTCGACCGCTCGGTCCTCGACCAGACGGTGAAGCGCTACGTCGCGCTCGGCCTGGAGCCCGACGCGGCGTTGCCGGCGGTCCCGTTCCCGGCTCTGGCGATCGACCGGCAAAAACAGGCCGCCGTGATGCAGTCACTCGGCATTGCCACCACGAAACCCGTGATCGCGATGATGCCCGGCGCGGAGTACGGGCCCGCCAAGTGCTGGCCGCTGGACTACTTTGCGGAGCTGTCCGAATTGCTTGTCAACGAAGGCTTCGATGTCTGGGTGCTCGGTTCCGACAAGGATGCCCCGGCCGGCGGGCAAATCGCGGCCGCAAGCGCCGCCCACAATCTCTGCGGGCGTACGTCGCTCGAGGATGTCATCGATCTGCTCGGGTACGTCGAGCAGGCGATCAGTAACGATTCGGGGCTGATGCATGTCGCCGCCGCCGTTGGCACGCACGTCCACGGCATCTACGGGTCCTCGTCGC
>Ga0316201_10001289_pt1 | contig 16615 bp, 14 predicted proteins | sample CS6wburrow_MG_FD_204516 | JGI IMG/M metagenome (GOLD analysis project Ga0316201, IMG submission 204516) | Coastal sediment microbial communities from Delaware Bay, Delaware, United States - CS-6 worm burrow | ecosystem: Environmental > Aquatic > Marine > Coastal > Sediment | place: USA... | reverse complement strand
ACCCGCGTCTTAAATAGTTTAGCAGGGATAAAATGTCCTAGTTCATGCAGGACGATTAAGAGAGAAAGACTCAGGAAAAATTGTATGGTCTTTATAAGTATAGGACTCATTTATAGAATTTATAAGTAAAGCGCACAAAAGTACACTTTTACGAGGTCTTATGAAAAGAAAGTATGGTCACGGGCAGATATTTAAGAAAGTTTTAGCAGCAAACCCACATCAAACTTTTTGAATGCTATGATTCGCTGCTGTACCTTTGTAAAAAACTGCGAATGCTTTCTTTCTTCAGTAAATTCAAATTTTTGGGAATTGTACTCTTTTTACTTTCCGCGGTAATTATTTATTTGTTCTACAATGCACTGCAACCCAAAAAGGTACTTCCTGTTTATCAGCCGGCTGATTTTAACCCGGAATTGGTAGACAGCACCCTGGTCCATGTAAAAAAATACCATACTATTGCAGATTTTTCACTGACCAACCAAAATGGCGAGACCATTACACAGGATTACTACAGGGATAAAATCTATGTGGCCGATTTTTTCTTTACTACCTGCCCCACTATTTGTCCTATAATGACAGATAATATGGTTTATCTGCAGTCGAAGATTGCGAACGATAAGGATGTATTGTTGTTGTCACATTCCGTTACACCAGATATAGATTCTGTTGCACAACTTAAAAAATACGCTTTAGAAAAAGGGGTGATTGATAAAAAGTGGAATTTAGTAACCGGAAATAAAAAACATATATATGAACTGGCCAGAAAATCCTATTTGGCTGTAAAAGAAGATGGAGACGGCGGGCCCTTTGATATGATACATACGGAGAACTTTATTTTAATTGATAAAGAACGCAGGATAAGAGGTACGTATGACGGCACTAACAAAGGGGAAATGGAAAAATTACTGCAGGATCTGGAGGTTTTAAAAATGTCTTATACCAATTGAGGAATTTATTTGCGCTAAAATTAATCTTATTATTCGAAGAACATCACCGTTTTTCTTTTTTCAATATTTGCCCTAATACCTCATCTTTTTCCATTATTTTTGTCCTTACTTAAAATCAATCTAAATAAAAATTGGTTACAACCGTTGCACATTTAAAGCGAGGTGAAAGGGGTATTATTAAAGAATTTACCCAAGGTATGCTGCCTATAAAATTGTTAGAATTAGGTTGTCTTCCCGGAAATGAAGTAGAATTGATCCAAGTAGCCCCTCTAAAGGATCCAATATACATAAATGTTAATGGTTCTCATATTGCCATAAGAAGATCCGTTGCCCTTCAAATTGAGTTGGATCTTATAGAAGACAAAGCCGCATTATGAGTAAAAATATAAATGTAGCACTTATTGGCAACCCTAACACAGGTAAGACCTCTGTTTTTAATCAGTTAACCGGTCTGAATCAAAAGGTTGGGAATTACCCTGGGATAACTGTTGAAAAAAAGGAAGGTGTCTGTAAATTACCCAGAGGTGTTAAAGCACATATTCTGGACCTGCCGGGTACTTATAGTCTGAATACTACTTCCCTGGATGAAAGTGTGGTCGTAGAACTACTTCTTAACAAGAACGACAAAGATTTCCCCGATGTAGCCGTCGTTGTTAGTGATGTTGAAAATTTAAAGAGAAATCTTCTTGTTTTTACCCAAATAAAAGATTTAAAAATCCCGACAATCCTTGTTATCAATATGTCGGACAGGATGCCTAAAAAAGGGATTACATTGGATATCTCTCTTCTTGAAGAAAAATTAAATACAAAAATAGCATTAGTCAGCACAAGAAAAGGTACCGGGATAAAGCGAATTCGCGAATTGATCGCGGATTATAAAAATTTATCTGTAAAACCAAATGTAGATACCACCGTAATAGCTCCGGAATACTTTGAGAGGTTACGGCAGACATTCCCTAATGAAGATCTCTACAAATTATGGCTGGTAATTACACAGGATGTCAATTTTATGCCTATTGAGAAAAAAGAAGTAAAAGATACTTCTTCGTTTGCCACTAAGACCAAGGCAGAACTTAAAAGGCTGCAGCAGAAGGAAACCATCCTGCGGTATCAATTTATTAACGCGGTTTTAAAAGAAACCTATAAAGTAGACAGGAATGCTGCAACAGGATTCAGAGCTGCGGTAGACAGGGTACTAACCCATAAGATATTCGGTTACCTAATTTTCCTGGTCATTTTGTTAACCATTTTTCAGGCTATTTATGACTGGAGTAGTTATCCGATGGATTTTATTGATGAGCAATTTGCCGCTGCAAGTAATTGGATAAAAGCAACACTGCCACCCGGCGTGTTTACCAATCTTATTGCCGAAGGTGTCCTGGCAGGTATCGGTGGGATTGTCATATTTATTCCTCAGATTGCCTTCTTGTTTTTGTTTATTGCACTCCTGGAGGAGTCCGGATATATGAGCAGGGTGGTTTTTCTAATGGATCGAATTATGAGGCCGTTCGGACTTAGTGGTAAAAGTGTGGTTCCCTTAATTTCAGGAACCGCCTGTGCTATTCCGGCGGTGATGGCAACTCGTAATATTGAAAACTGGAAAGAACGATTGATCACCATTTTGGTAACCCCTTTTGTTACTTGTTCTGCACGACTTCCGGTTTACCTCATTATCATTGCGCTTGTTATCCCGGAAGGAAGAATTATAGGCTTAAGTTACCAGGCACTTACACTTACCCTGTTGTATTTAATTGGGTTTGGGGCTGCAATTGGATCTGCAATGATCCTAAACAAAGTCCTGAAAATAAAAAGCAGGTCATTTTTTATGGTAGAAATGCCAAGCTATAAGATGCCCCTTCTTAAAAATGTTGCCTATACTGTTGTTGAGAAGACCAAAAGCTTTGTTTATGGTGCCGGTAAAATTATTCTCGCAATTTCAATTGTTTTATGGTTTTTAGGTTCCAATGGATACTCTTCCAACTTTAGAGATGCTGATAAAATAATTAGTGAAAGAATTGAAAATGAAGGTTTAACAGGGTACAATACTGCCAGCATTCAAAATGAATTGAACGAATATGAAACGTATTTAAAGGATAGTTTAAACCAATTAAATACTGCCACCCTAAGGGATTCTTTAAAACAAAAGGAGCTTACTCTTTTTCAAAAAGCCCGTAAGCAGGAAATTGCAGGTTTTAAACTTGAAAATTCGTATATAGGGTATATTGGCAAAGCGATCGAACCAGCGGTGGCGCCCTTAGGTTACGACTGGAAGATAGGGATTGCCGTGCTGACTTCCTTCGCTGCGCGCGAAGTTTTTGTCGGAACTTTAGCCACTATTTACAGTGTTGGAAATGATGAAGAAGATACCATTAAACACAGGATGGCCTCTGAAATAAATCCAGTTACCAAAAAGCCGTTATTTGATCTGGCGTCAGGTATTTCGCTACTACTGTTTTACGCCTTTGCTATGCAGTGTATGAGTACGCTGGCTATTGTAAAACGGGAGACGAATAGCTGGCGATGGCCCTTGGCGCAATTGGTATTAATGAGTGTTTTTGCGTATATTGTAGCTTTAATTGCATATCAGGTCTTGAAATAAAATGAGTGTACTACAACCCATATTAGTTTATCTTACTCTGGCTATAGCCATCTTCTACTTAGCCAAAAAATATGTGCTTCCCAAGGGTTTGTTTGCTTCCAAAAAAGAAACCAAAAGGGGATGTGAAGAAGGCAATTGCGGATGCCATTAAGCTCAAACCATATTAGCAATAAAAGAATAAAACAGCAACCCCCATCCTATTATCAAAAGTAATCCCCCTATAGGGGTAATTGGGCCTAAAAATTTTAAGGATTTCCCTTTTGAAGCACTTATGGACAGTGCATATATACTAAATGAAAAAAGAAATGTGCCCAGGATAAAGCAGTAGGCAATATTTTTCTCCAAGTTAGTAGTAAACCCCAGGTTAAATCCTAAAATCAGCAATAAAATGGCATGGTACATTTGATACTTTACCCCTGTTTCAAAACTTTTGAGTTGAGCTTCTGAGAGAGACTTCTTTAATGCATGAGCTCCAAACGCACCGAACACCACGGCTAGCAAACCAAATAAAGAACCCAGCAATTGAACGATCAGAATAGTCTCCATAATATTTTTAAATATACAGATTGTGGGGGAATACTTCAAAGGATTATTTATTCAATAAGTGAAAAAAATATTCTCCTTTTCTAATTTTTATTTTAGTCTCGGTCTTGTGTGATTGAGCCAATAGAACTCTGGTCTCGCACTAATTGGCCTGAAAAGAAATATGAAGTAAATTTTATTAAAGCGAAACCTGGATTTCTTTATCCCCTTCTACTTTAAATGCACATTCACTGTATTTTGGTGGTCCAAAAGTTTTCATCTTACCAATAGAAAAACAAATAGGTTCTTTTGGGATTCCAATCCAGTTCGTATCCAATTCGTCATCCCCGTCTTCATCATGAAAAATTGCCAGTGCATACTCCCCATCGGGTAAGTCATCTATTATTACCCATGTATTCCCTATTTGGGCCTTACTGCTGCCTCCGGAAAACATCTTATCAGAATCCAAAAAACTATCAGAACTGTCGTAAACTGCAACAAGTATACTGCCGTTATTGCTTTTAACACCTGTAACATCCACAGAAAGTTTATTTTGGGAAAACATCATTAAAGGCAGAAGCAGAAGATTTAGGAATAGTAATTTCATTTGTAAAAACTATAGGTTTTTTAGTAGGTAACTCTTTTTTACTGGTTTAATTGTGTTTGCTGTGCCTCTATTTTTTCTTCGAGGTAAAGATATAACTCTTTCGTTTTAGTAGAATCAGATAAATTGATGAAAAGCTGAAGAGAATCCTTATAAGTTAATTTGATCTTCTGATCATTCAAGTTGTCTACAAAGATATATACCAGTTTTTCTTCATTTAAGGAATCTTTAAAAATCCCTTTTTCCTTCTCCCAGGCTGAAAATCCATTTTTACGATCTAATGATGGAATTTTACTTACCATAGCTACATTATTCATTGAATTAAATGGCAATTGCATATAATATATACCTGATAATATCTGGATTCTATCGGTCTTTTTCCAAATCCAATTTTTGTAATGTCCCATAAAACTTAAGATACTCACAATCACAGTCAGAATTATGAGTAAGTTCCAAAGCCAATGCCTTTTTTTCCCTTTCATTACTTAGTCATTTTTACTCTAATTACGATATTTTTCAAACCAGGCAATCGTATGGGCAATTTTCGTAATTAAATTACTCGGCTTGCTTGCAATACCATGACTTGCCCCTGGGATCTCAACCAAGACGGTTTCAATTTTCCTCAATTTTAAGGCATGATACAACTGTTTGGCTTCACTCGGAGGTGTTCTTAAATCTTCCATCCCAACCATTACCATTGTCGGGGTTTCTATATTACCAACGAGAGACAAAGGAGAAAATTTCCAATAGCCTTCAAAATTTTCCCAGGGCTGACCCGGATATCGGGAATTGGCATAGCCAAAATAGTTATCTGCAACAAGTGTCTTGCTTATCCAATTCATCACCGGTTTGGCAACAACAGCAGCTCTGAACCTCTTGTTTTTACCTATTATCCATGCAGTCATTATACCCCCGGCACTTCCACCTGTAACATAAAGTTGATCTTCATAAGCGATGCCATTTTTGATACAATAATCAACGCCGTCCATAACATCATTATAATCGTCACCCGGGTAATTATTATATAATAGATTCCCAAATTCTTCCCCATAACTTGTACTACCCCTGGCGTTAGGATAAAATACTATATACCCTGCCGCGGCATATAGCTGAATTTCTGCAGAAAACCTGTCACCATAGTTAAGAACCGGCCCTCCGTGATTTTCTACCAAAAATGGATATTTTATATTCTTATCATAATTTGGAGGGTAAACCACCCAGCCTTGCAAGTCTCTCTGATCTACGGACGATTTATACCAAACTTCCTCCACATTACCCAATGTCCGGTAATCAAATAATGCCTTATTTAGAGCAGTAATCCTGGTTGTTCTTCTAGACTTAGAACTCCATACAGCAAGTTCAGCAGGGTAATCTGGCCTGCTCTGCGTAAAAGCGATCGTGCCATTTTGGGAAGCACTAAAAGATCCACCGGAATAGGGGCGGCCAATAGATGTCCCACCGAGGTCATCTGCCAGTTTCGAAATTTTCCCATCTAGGGAAATATAACCCACTTTGGTATTTCCTTTATCATCATATGAGATATAAAGTCCAGCATTCTTTGCATCCCAAATCATACTGGAAATACTTCTGTCGAGATCTTTTGATAAAACCCTGGTCCCTGTCCCATCGGTATTCATGATATGCACTTGTCTTACCTGATAGGTTTGAACTTTATCCTCATATCCCAAATAGGCAATATACTTGCCATTAGGCGAAACTACAGGATTATTATCTGGCCCATTTCGTTCTGTCAAAGCTTCTATGCGTCCTGATGCAACCTCTACCTGGTAGATCTCACTATTACGAAAATCATATTCCCAGTTCTGAGTCCTGTTTCCCGAGAAAAATATTCTATCACCTTCGGCAGACCATGAAAGTTGCCCTCTATGGTGGTAATCTCCGGAGGTGATTTGCCGTACTGCCCCGCCTTGTGCCGGTATTATAAATATGTGATTAAATCCAGGCTTTATATAACCTCGTCCATCTGCCTCATGATATAACCGATCTGTTATCCTTGGCTTTTCAGCCCATTTCGCACCTTCTGGTTTTTCAGGGATTTTAGCAATTACAGGTGGATCTTTTTCAACGTTCATGGAAAATGCTAATTGATCCCCTTTGGGCGACCAGGTCAATGAACTTGGACTAAATGGGAGCTGGCTAATTTTTGCTAATTTACCGCTATCCAACCAATACATATAAATCTCAGAGCCTTCAGTTGTTGAGCTTATAAATGCAATTCTATCTCCGCTTGGAGACCATCGGGGACTTTGCTCGCTCGTTTCACGTAAGGTAAGCTTTTGATTCCCCGAGCCATCAGAATTAATTATCCAAAGATTACCATCGGCTTTGTCCTTCATAATGTCAAAACCCATCCTCCTGTAAACTATCCGGGAACCATTTGGTGCTATTTGTGGTTCAGAAACATACTCCAGTTTAAATACATCTAAATAGCTGAAATTTTGTTTTTGTGTATAAGCCTGAAATCCAATTAATAATAAAAGAAGAGCGTAAAATAGTTTTCTGTGATTCATTATCGAAAATTTGGTTAAAGCATTAAACTTAATTATTAAGATTGGGCAAAGCAAAATAAATGCCTCACTTTGTATTTGGAATTAAACTGTAGGTAAAACAGCTTTAAAAGTCATAAAATTGTAGGTCAAAATTAGTATCTTTATAGTTACGACCAAATTTTAGGATCAATCAAAAACTAATGTTTTAACATTAATTCTTTTATATAATACTCAAACTGAATGTTTTTACCGGAAGATCTTCTCGAAGCTAAAAAGAGAAAAGACTTAATTGCCATTGCCAATCAAAAGGACCTGGACATTTCCAAGGTTCTCAACAGACTTAGATACGAAGAAGAACTTAAACTTTTGCAGATAGAATTAGTAAATCTACAGCGTTGGGTGATTAAAAAAAAACTTAGGGTAGCCATAATATTTGAAGGCAGGGACGCAGCAGGTAAAGGAGGTGCCATAAAACGTTTTACAGAACACCTTAATCCAAGGTCGATGAGAGTTGTTGCGCTTTCTAAACCCACAGACGTAGAGGGCGGTCAATGGTACTTTAGAAGATATATAAAAGAACTGCCAAATCCGGGAGAGATTGTGTTTTTTGACAGAAGTTGGTACAACAGAGCCGTGGTTGAACCTGTAATGGGCTTTTGCGATAAAAATGATTATAAACAATTTATGGTTCAGGTTCCGGGATTTGAACATATGCTATACGAAGATGGTGTTCAACTTATAAAGTTTTGGTTTTCTATTTCTAAAAAAGAACAAAAAAAGCGAATAGAAAGTCGGTTATTAAATCCCTTAAAAAAATGGAAATTTAGTCCGGTTGATAAAAAGGGCCAGGCCTTGTGGGATAAATACAGTTTTTATAAAGAACAAATGTTCTCTAAAACACATACCACATTTAGTCCGTGGATAATTGTTAAAGCTAATAATAAAAAAACTGCCCGTCTCGAGAGTATTCGTTATGTGCTTTCCAAGTTTGATTATACGAGAAAAACAAAACATAAAACAAGCATATTACCAGATCCTAATATAGTTCTGAGGTATTACAGGCATATTGAACAAATTGATATATAAAAGATGACTACTAAGGATACGAAACAGATTCAGCTTAGTGAAGATGATATTTCTTTGCTTAACTCTTCATTAGGATTGCGAAGTTTGCTATCTGATAAAAAGATCAATGTTGAAAAGGCCTTGCGATCGGCAAGGCACGAAATGAAGATCAAGGAGCTTCAGACAGAACTCATAAAGCTTCAAAATTGGGTAATTGCAAAGAATAAGAAAATAGTAGTAATTTTTGAAGGGCGTGATGCAGCGGGCAAAGGCGGGGCCATACGAAGAATCACAGCATATATAAATCCCAGACAGTACAGGATTGTTGCCTTGCCTAAACCAACTATTGAAGAAAGTGGGCAATGGTATTTTCAGCGCTATGTAAATAAGCTTCCAAAACCGGGTGAAATGGTCTTTTTTGATCGAAGCTGGTACAACAGGGCTGTTGTTGAACCCGTTAATGGCTTTTGCACGAAACAACAGTATCAGAATTTTATGAAACAGGTAAACGGCTTTGAAAGAATGATCATGGATTCTGATACCTATTTAATAAAATTCTATTTTTCAATTACCAAGGAAGAACAGGCAAACAGGTTTGAAGAAATTAAATCCAACCCCTTAAAAAAGTGGAAAATGACGGCTGTTGACCGCAAAGCACAGGAACTGTGGGATGAATACACCGCCTTTAAGCTAAAAATGTTTGAGCACACAGATTTGAAAGATTCTCCATGGATAATTATAGATGCCGACAAGAAAACTGATGCACGAATTGAAGCATTGAGTTACATAATTGATACTATCCCCTATGAAATTGTTGAGGAGGATGAGGTTTAATTCGAATTTTACAGATTATCGTATCTTTACTTAAGGATTATTATGATGGTAAAATTTGTTTCCATAGCAGCTTCTTTCCTGATTCTGATACAAAGCTTTAACATTTGTATCAGCGATCTTGTTGATCTTAGTGAATTAATAGAACATGCTAAATTTCATTCTGAGAAATACGGCGATAACTTGTTTGTCTTTCTCTCGAAGCACTATGGAGATCTTGAAGCGGATCACAATAAAAAACATCAGGAAGAAAAACAGGAGCACGAAGAATTGCCATTTCAACACCAACCCCATATGGCGCTGCTTTCCGCTTTTGTAATCAAGGATCTGCAGGTCTATCAACTTAAACCTGTTGACGATTTGCTAACTTCAACAGCAAATTTCTATTATCAGGCTTCATATTCTAATTACGAGAAAGAAGGTCCTTTCCAACCCCCCCGTACGGTATAAAGTATCTTGGTTTATTTTTTTCACAAGCATAATTTTCCTTTTTAATTATGCATGATTATCAATCATTATTCCATGGATTATGTTATCTCGTATTATAGAATTCAGTATTAAGAAGAAATTTATTATTCTCCTATTCACACTGTTTTTAGTCAGTTTTGGGCTTTATTCCCTCTTGCGGATATCTATAGGTGCTGTCCCTGATGTTACAAATAATCAGGTACAGGTAATCACTACCTCAAGAAGCCTGTCTACTCAGGATATGGAGCAATTTATAACCTATCCGGTAGAGCTTGAAATGGCAAATTTACCAGGTGTTCAGGAAATAAGATCTATCTCCAAATTTGGCCTCTCAGTAGTTACCATTGTCTTTAATGATGATATGGGCACTTACCTTCCCCGGCAGTTGATCGCTGAAAAAATTAAGTCGGCTTCGGAAAAAATTCCTGAAGGTTTCGGGACCCCCGAAATGGGTCCTATCACCACAGGATTAGGTGAAATCTATCAATACATACTAGATGTAAAACCCGGATATGAGGGAAAATACTCAACTACAGACCTAAGAACCATACAGGACTGGCTTGTTAAAAGACAACTCTCAGGAATTCCAGGAGTTGTTGAAGTTAATACCTGGGGAGGCTTTTTAAAACAATATGAAGTCGCAATTAGCACGGAAAAACTTAATGCGATGAAAGTTACGGCTAATGAGGTTATAAATGCCCTTGAATTAAACAATAGTGTTACAGGCGGTGGGTATATTGAAAAAGTAAATCAGGCCTATTTTATTCGCGGCGAAGGTTTAGTTTCTTCTTTAGATGACATTGAAAACATTGTAGTAAAAAAAGAGAATTCAATCCCAATTTATATAAAGGATGTGGCCAAAGTAGGGTTTGGAAGTGCAACACGTTTTGGAGCTATCACGGCTAATGGGGAAGGTGAAAAAGTACTGGGACAGGTAATGATGCTTAAAAATGCAAATTCCAAAGAGGTTATTGATGCCGTCAAAGACAGGGTGTCTTCAATCTCAAAGATTTTACCGGAAGGTATAATAATAAATGCCTTTTTGGATAGAAGTGAGCTTATTCGTAAAACGACATTTACAGTTACAGAAAATCTGATTTTTGGATGCTTGATTGTAATCTTTGTTGTTGTTCTGCTCCTGGGAAATTTAAGGTCGGGCCTGGTGGTTGCTTCCGTTATTCCGCTTAGTTTACTTTTTGCTTTGTCATTGATGTATTTATTTAAGGTAGATGCCAATTTAATGAGTCTTGGGGCAATAGACTTTGGAATTATTATAGACGGAGCGGTAATTATTGTAGAATTCTTAGCATTTCAAATTACCGGCAAAAGAGATGAAATAAATAAACTATCCAGCGCCGATCAGTTAAAATTCAAAGATAAAATAACGTATCAAGGGGCATCCAAAATGATGAATTCGGCGATTTTTGGTCAGTTAATCATTCTGATTGTTTTCATCCCTATCTTATCACTTAGTGGCGTGGAAGGTAAAATGTTTCGGCCAATGGCCTTAACTTTTAGTTTCGCTCTGATAGGTGCAATGATCTTGTGTTTTACCTATGTTCCGGTAATGGCGTCTCTGTTCCTGAAACCCTCCGATACGTCAAAAAAGAACCTTTCATTTAAACTGATGAGATGGCTTAATAAATCTTTTGATCCCATAATTAAGTGGGGATTTGAACGCAAAAGATTGGTATTAAGTCTGGCAGCGCTGGTGTTGGCTTTAACAGTACCCCTTTTTATATCCCTTGGTGGTGAATTTGTCCCTACATTGGATGAAGGCGACTTTGTAATACAGCCTGTTTTAAAAACCGGGACATCGTTGACAAAAACGGTAGAAACGACTACAAAGATAGAGCAAATTCTACTGAATAATTTCCCGGAAGTAAAGCAGGTAGTGACTAGAATAGGAGCGGCAGAAGTTCCCACAGACCCTATGTCTATGGAAGAAAGTGATGTCATAATAATTTTAAAGCCGAAAAGTGAGTGGGTATCCGCCAAAACCAAGGATGAATTGGCCAATAAGTTCAAAGAAGCCCTCTCAATACTACCGGGTATGGAAGTAGAATTTACACAACCCATTGAAATGAGGTTTAATGAATTGATAACAGGTGTAAGGGCAGATATTGCCATCAAAATATTTGGAGAAGATTTAGAAATCCTCAGCAAAAAAGGGAATGAAATAAAATCATTAATAGAAAATGTCGATGGGGCAGCTGACATAACTGTTGAAAAAATTGTCGGACTTCCTCAAATGAATGTGCAGTACAAACGTGAAAAAATTGCTCGTTATAACCTGAATATCAAAGAACTCAATGACATGGTTGCCATGGGCTTTGCCGGAAGAAAAGTGGGTAGTATTTATGAAGGTGAGAAACGGTTTGATTTAGTGGTCCGACTTACAAATGAAAATAGGCAGGATATTGCTAATCTCAAAAATTTATATGTCGATGTCCCTTCCAATGGTAAAATACCACTAAGTGAACTGGCTGATATTACATATCAAAAAGGAGCCGCCAAAATTTCACGAGATGACACTAAAAGAAGGATAGTGGTAGGGATAAATGTTCGTAACCGTGATTTGCAGTCAGTAGTTAATGATGTGCAAAAATTAATAGAAGATAATATAACCCTACCCGTAGGATATACTATAAGCTATGGTGGACAATTTGAAAATCTTCAAAGCGCGAGATCCAGATTATTGGTTGCGGTCCCAATTGCTTTAATATTAATTTTTGTAATGCTCTTTCTGGCTTTTAAATCCTTCAAAGAAACACTAATGATTTTTACTGCAATTCCACTGGCATCCGTTGGAGGAGTTTTACTATTATGGTTAAGAGATTTACCCTTTAGTATTTCCGCAGGAGTAGGCTTTATTGCACTTTTTGGTATTGCTGTTCTAAACGGCATAGTTTTAATAGAACATTTTAAAGAACTTAATATAGAAAAATTTGGGAGTATGGAAGCACTAATTATTCAGGGCACAAAGGATCGGTTGAGGGCGGTGTTACTTACTGCATCGGCAGCTGCATTAGGGTTTTTACCAATGGCGATTTCTACAAATGTTGGCGCTGAAGTTCAGCGTCCCCTGGCAACAGTTGTAATAGGTGGCCTGGTAAGTGCAACACTATTGACACTTATTGTGCTGCCAGTATTATATAGCATCTTTAATAAACCAGGGAAACTGGTATTTAAAGGCCTTTTAAAAAAGAACAAATCCTATACACTTCTTATCACAGCAATACTTTTTTCACCTTTTTTGAATGCTCAGGAAAGTAGTTTAACCTTAGATGGATTAGTGGAAATTGCATTAGAAAACAATGCAGGTTTAAAAGCAGAATACTTAAGAGTTAACAAATCTGATGCCTTGATATCCAGTGCTTTCAGTTTTGACAAAACCAGAATTTACTACGAGTATGACGAAAATAATATTGCTATCAATGGCGAGCCCATAGGCGTATTCGGAGTAGAACAGGACTTCCTTTTTCCAACAGTTTATTTCTCTAAAAAAAAGGTAAACAAGGCTGGTTTAGATTTAGAATCCAGTGCTTATGAAGTTCAAAAGAAAATTTTGAAAAAGAAGGTTACTTCAAGATTTTATGAATATCAATATGCCAAAGAGAGGGAATATATTTATAAGCAAATTGATAGCCTATTTCGGAATTTCGCAGCCATTGCTGAGCGCCGATTTGAACTCGGAGAAACTAACTACCTGGAAAAAATAACCACTCAGTCCAGACAAAAAAAAATAGAAATTAAATTAGAGGAAGCAACACAAGACGTTGTGCTGGCTTATAGAAATTTAATTAAGGTTGTCCAGGTCGAAGACAGCGTAAATATTGGACTGGCTTTTCAAAAGAAAGTTAAATTGAGTCCTGAGGATTTGGAAAACAGCTTAGAATTAGAATATTATTCCAACAGAGTTGATCTCTTTAATAATCAGCGTAGTTATGAAAAACAACTTCTGTTACCCGATCTGAGTTTAAGTTATTTTCAAGGATCAAACAGCGGTTTAAATGAAACTCTATCTGGTTACTATCTGGGGCTTAAAATTCCACTATTGTTTTTTGGTCAATCTTCTAAAATTAAGGCGTCTTCCATTGCCAGAGAAATTGCAATAGAAGAATCTAAGGAGTATGAAGTTCAATTAAATATTGAATATGCGTCACTTAATGCTGAATTAATTAAGCAGGAAAAGGCACTGAAATATTATGAAGGTGAGGGTACAGCCCTATCTGATGAAATTTTGAAAACGGCTACCGTGAGTTTTAAAAACGGAGAAATAAATTATTTCCAGTATATCTTAAGTCTTGAAAATGCATATGAGATAAAACTGGACTACTTAAAAAGCCTCAATGAATACAATCAAACTGTTATTGCCATAAACTATCTAACTTATTAAAATCTAAGTCATGAATCGTATTATATACTATTTCATTCCCATTATACTTCTATTCGGCATTTCAAGTTGTAAAAATGCAGAAACCGCTGACAAATCAGAAACTCAGCAGGATCCGGAGCTTGTAGATACCACAATTGAGCTTTCGAGTGATCAATTTGAACAAAATGGCATGGCCATGAGTGGCCTCGTGGAAAAATCTTTTCCCGAATTGGTACAGGCTAATGGATTAATTGATGTCCCTCCTGCAAATCGGGCTGTTGTTAGTGCTACTATGGGCGGATATATAAAAAATACACATTTATTAATTGGAGATCGTGTAAAAAAGGGGCAGTCATTGGTAACCATTGAAAATCCCGATTTTGTGTCTATTCAACAAGAATACCTGGAGATAAAGGAACAATTGACCTATCTGAGATCTGAATATGAGCGTCAGCAAATATTGATCAAAGAAAACATTTCATCACAAAAGAGTTTCCTTAAAGCTGAAAGCGAATATAAAAAAGCAGAAGCCACCTATAATGGACTTCAAAAGCAATTAGATATACTTAAAATTTCACCTTCAGATGTAGAAAAGGGCATTATTAGTACAACTTCCACGCTATATGCGCCTATTAGTGGCAGTATTACCCAGGTAAATGTATCTCTGGGGATGTATGTATCACCTGCAACCCCAATCATCGAAATTGTAGATAATGACCATATACATTTAGAATTATCTGTTTTTGAAAAGGATATAATGAAGATTCATAAAGGGCAGGAAATTATATTTAAAATACCGGAAGCTTCTGCAGAGATATATAAGGCAGAAGTATATTTAATTGGCAATGCTATAGAAGAAAACAGAACGATAAGAGTTCATGGACATCTCAAAGATACTTCCAAACATAATTTTCTTACCGGCATGTTTGTCAACGCCACTATTATTACATCAGATAAAAAAGCTCTGAGTATTCCTTCAGAGGCCCTGGTATCCTTAAATGATTCCTCATACCTCTTAATACTGGAAACAAATAAGGATGACGTTTATAGTTTTAAACCGCTTAAAGTTGAAACTGGCGAAACATATATGGGTTACACTGCTATAAAAAATCTGGATGACCTGCCAGAAAACCCTCGTATTTTAACTAAGGGTGCATTTACCCTTATGGGGGAGTGATGGTAAATTAGCTTAAACCTACATCTAAGGCCATCATAATAATAAAACCTCCGATAAAGCCCATTGTGGCAATATCCGTGTATTTATCTTGCTGCGTCTCAGGAATAACCTCTTCAACAACTACAAAGATCATTGCTCCGGCAGCAAAGGATAAGGCGTAAGGCAGAATAGGTTGGAAAGTAAGAACCGCCCACGCACCCAAAACTGCGGCTATAGGCTCAACCATAGCAGATGCTTGTCCATATGTAAAACTTTTAAGTCGGCTTAGCCCTTGCCTTCTTAAAGGCATAGCAACTGCGAAACCTTCGGGAAAGTTTTGCAGACCTATCCCAAGTGCCAAAGCCACAGCTCCGCCTATATTTGCACCTTCAAAACCGGCAGCAACTCCGCCAAACAAGACCCCTACGGCAAGCCCTTCAGGAATATTGTGCAAAGTTATGGCAAGTGTGAGCAGCGTGGTTCTGTGCCAGGGTGTTTTTATTCCTTCACTCTCCTTAAAATTAATATGTATATGTGGTAAAACCTTATCCAAACCATAAATAAAAACCGCGCCAAGTAAGAACCCTACTGCCGCAGGTAAGACCTTGAGAAAACCCTCTCCCGGGCTCATTTCTATTCCAGGGGCCAGAAGACTCCAAAAACTTGCAGCTACCATTACGCCTCCAGTAAATCCAAGCATTCCATCTAAAACAGCCCTGTTCATTGTTTTAAAAAAAAAGACCAGACCTGCACCCAATGCAGTAAGACCCCAGGTAAAAAGAGTTGCGTAAAAGGCAGCCAATATGGGATTTATGGATTCGAAATAACTAATGACATTCTCTATCATAACTCAATCTTTTTAACGTATAAATTAGAAGCTATTTGCTGAGAGATTTGTAATTCTCTTTCGTCAAGAAGAATTCGCAAAGAATTATCAAACTCTTCTTTCTCTATAATCTTCATTTTATTACCAAGCGCTATACTATTTTTATCCAGGAACCTCAGGAATACCGCAGATGAGTCTTTGACACCCACACATAGTGCCACAGAACCTATGGGTAATTGACTCAACAGTTGATTGTCATGCTCCATAAACTCTCCATTTTTACCCGGAATAGGGTCTCCGTGAGGATCAAATTTGGGGAAGTCTAATAGTTCATCGAGCTTATCAATTAATTTCTCACTTTTAATATGTTCTAGTTGTTCGGCAATTTCATGTACCTCATCCCAGGTGAAACCCAACTTCTCTACTAAAAAAACTTCCCACAAACGATGTTTTCTTATGATTGATAAAGCGGTCTTTGTACCGAGGGTTGTCAGTGATACTCCCTGATACTTTTTGTAGTGAACCAGCCCCTTTTTAGATAACCTTCTCATCATATCAGTTACTGAGGAGGGTTTGGTCTCCATCTTTTCGGCCAGGGCATTAGTTGAAATAACTTCAGTACCTGTGCTGGCCAGATGGAATATTGCCTTAATGTAATTCTCCTCAGAATGAGTCATAAAAAACATTTTAGCAAAAATACATTTTTATT
>Ga0316201_10001288_pt1 | contig 16619 bp, 16 predicted proteins | sample CS6wburrow_MG_FD_204516 | JGI IMG/M metagenome (GOLD analysis project Ga0316201, IMG submission 204516) | Coastal sediment microbial communities from Delaware Bay, Delaware, United States - CS-6 worm burrow | ecosystem: Environmental > Aquatic > Marine > Coastal > Sediment | place: USA... | reverse complement strand
GATTTTTGTCTTTTAGCTGAATGGCACTAAGTTAAGCCTAGTTAACCCATTGTAGGGTCGAATTCATTCGACCAACCACGTTGCCATACCATCTATCATCCCGGATATAGCCACTATGTGGGTAGCCGCCAACAGCTAATGGCCGAATAAATTCGGCCCTACAGAGGAAAAGCCGCCTTAACTTAGTGCCATTCGTCTTTTAGCTGATTAACAAATTCTTGCATTCTAAATGAGGTCGAGCTTCCAAGAGTTGCCGTTCACTGATAACGAAAAACCGCACTATCCCCCCTCAGGCTATAATCAAAAGACTGCTGCAGAAAATGAAGATTATGGACGAGGTGTGTAATGACCGCCAAACTGTGTATGAACCCCAACCCTGTTTTCTTGCGTACCAGTGACACCGTTGCCCGTGGTGCCGAACTGATCATGAGCAAGCAGCGACGCAGCTTGCCAGTGGTGGACGAGGAAGACCGCTATGTGGGGATGTTCAGTGCCAACTGCCTCCTTTACCTGGTGTTGCCCCAGGCGGCCACCATGGAGCAGGGTCTTGATTCTCTGCCCTATGTCGAGAATTCCCTGAGTGACCTGCAGGAACGTCTGAAGAAATATCTGGATAAGCCGGTTAGCCTCTGCCTCAAGAACAAGGATGTCGCTGTGGTACACCCGGACACACCCCTCGTCGAGACCTTGCTCACCCTCTATAAAGCCAGGGCAAACCTGCCAGTGGTGGACAGGGATAGTGGCCGTCTGGTGGGGACCATCTCCTATTACGGCATTGGTGCCAAGATCATGGAGGGTGTTGAAAGGTGATAGAGTGGAACAGGCAGAGACATGGTCCTGGCAACGCGCGTGGTGGATTCTTCAGCTAGCTGTTTCTATAATGCGCGGCAGATGCATTTGCAGGGTTTCCGCAACTCGTTACTTTCAGGGCGACTAACCGGAATGACAGAACAATACTGACCAGATAGGAGGGCTAACGAGATGAACAAAAGCATAGTGATTGCCACTGCGGTCATCGGAAGCATTGTGACGACGGCTTGCGAAACGTCTGGCGGCGCGCGTCCAGGCACCGCGTTGAGCGTCCAGTACGGTGTGGTGCAGCGTGTCGAAGAGGTGCAAGCAGATACCAATACCGGCGGTGGCGCGGCGCTTGGCGGCCTCGCAGGACTGGCGGTAGCGGCCGGCACGGGGGGGTCGCGCAACCAGCAGCTCGCCGGCGCTGCGGGGGGTGCTTTGCTCGGCGGGCTGATTGCCAATCAGCGCGCCGCCAACCAGCAACTCAAACAGCACACGGTAAGATTGAACAATGGCACCAGCGTCGCCGTGATCACCGACCATCACAACATCGCTGTCGGTGACTGCGTCGCTGTCGAGCAAGGCCGGCACGCCAATATTCGCAGAGTATCGTCGGTGATGTGCAACGATCTGGCTGACACCCGCCGGCCCAGCTACGCTCCCGTGCATGAGGCCAACGTTAACGAAGCCGAGGAGTGCGAGCAAGCCAAACGCGAGGTTCTAAACGCCAAGACCGAGGAAGCCATCAATCTGGCACATATGAGGATGCGTGCGCTCTGTGAAAACTAAAACTGAACCCGATTACAGCAGCATGTGCGGGTTCAAGTGATTCAACATGGCAGCTTCCCATTGGAGCTGCTCAGCCAGCATTCAAAAATACGGCTGAGTTGAGATGCATCAGGGGTCGACCAAGGCCGGGGAGCGCTGATCGCGAAAAGTACAACTTCTGGTCAATATCCGCTTTGGGTGGCGATAGTCGCCGGCCATAATCCATCCCGGGACCGACCCCTCGGTACGTTCCGGTCCTCCAGGCTGAAATGCGGTACGTGTGGGTAGACTGTTCGTACGTTCACCTGGGACTATCTTCTGCGGTGTCAGATAACAAGTAACGACCAGCCCAAACCGGCGGCCGCGCTTGCGCCAATCACTGGGATAATGCCGACCTTGAACCGCCACAGCATAAGGAAAGCAACCACTGTAATCAGCAACGAAAACCACTCGAAGCGCCCGCTGAAGGGCGCAGCCTCAGTTGCACCTGGCCACAGTACGTGCCAGGCGAAGAACACGGCCAGATTGATCACCACGCCGACCACGGCCGCGGTGATGCCGGTCAGGGGAGCGGTAAACTTCACATCATGCCGGGTTGCCTCGACCGCCGGTCCGCCGACCAGAATGAAAATGAAGGAAGGCAGAAAAGTGAACACGGTTGCCACCGTGGCTCCCGCGATACCGGCCAATGCTACGCTGTCCGGGCCAAAAATTTCCTTGCCCCAGCCGCCCACGAAACCGACAAAGGCGACGACCATGATGAGGGGGCCGGGAGTGGTCTCGCCCAGCGCCAGACCATCGATCATCTGGGTGCCGGTCAACCAGCCGTAATGCTCGACACCGCCCTGATAGACATAGGGCAGTACCGCGTATGCGCCGCCGAAAGTCACCAGTGCGGCCTTGGTGAAGAACCAGCCCATCTGCGTCAGTGGACCCTGCCAACCCCAAGTGAGGTAGAGTAAGCCTTCCAGCAGGATCCAGATGGTCAGGCCGGCTGCGATGTGGGTAAGCGTTGCGCGCCAGGTAAACCGGGCCCATTCCGGCACCGGTATATGGTCGTCAATCAGCGCGGGTCCGAAAGATTTGTCCGAAGCCCCGTGGCCACCGCCGGCCCTGAACTTGGCGGGAGAAATACGACCACCGACAAAGCCGATGATGCCGGCCGCCAGCACGATATATGGGAATGGTATCTGCAAAGCAAATATGGCAACGAAGGCCGCGGCAGCCATAGCCCACAGCACGCCGTTGCGCAGCGCTCGCGAGCCGATGCGATATGCGGCGAAGACGACAATGGCGGTTACCGCCGGCTTGATACCATAGAGTATACCCGCCACCGCTGGCATATCACCGTAGGCCAGATACACCCAGGTCAGCGCAATCAGGATCGCGAGTGATGGGAGCACGAACAGAACGCCGGCCATGATCCCGCCCAGCGTTCCATGCATCAACCAGCCAATGTAGGTTGCAAGTTGCTGGGCTTCAGGCCCGGGCAACACCATGGTGTAGTTCAGTGCATGCAGAAAACGGTGCTCACTGATCCAGCGACGTCGTTCCACCAGCTCGGTGTGCATCATGGATATCTGACCCGCCGGGCCGCCGAAGCTGATGAATCCGAGCTTGAGCCAGTAAAGAAATGCCTCACGGAGAGAAACCGGAGCCGGTGGTACCGGTTCCACTGCCGGTACATCAGAAATTGTCGACATGCTGCATACCTCATCAGGCGTAAATCAAGAAATTCGGCTCATCAGGGAACAATGATCGAAAAGCGGCGGTGCAGAGTATCAAGTACCGGTTTGATCACCGCAAGTAACTCGTCAACCTCTGATTACAGTACTATCCGGAAGTATACTGCAACAAAAGTTTATCAACTCATATTTCCAGGCTACGTCGGCTAACGGCCAAAACACGTGTTTCGCCAAATGCCATTGACTGCCAGAGGGTGATACATCGTTCCAGGAATCCGCGAATCACTTGATAACGAAGATCTCGATCGGTGAGACGCGTCCAGCGGCAATATTCTCCACCATGTTGCTGATCTTGACGGGTGCGGATTCGCCCATGGCGATATGCACACCCAGCGGCGGGGCGCCACCGGCCTGCTTCATCCGCCTGCGTGTTTCTGCAAAAAACTCTGCCGCAAACTCACGGCGGTCGCGTATCTTGATAATGTCGAAACCGGTCTGCGCGAGAGCCTCCGTGTATTGTTCCAGAGTGGACAGAGCGCTGGTGCCGGGTACGCTGGACCATGGAACCGGGTAGGTTAGCGTCTCGTCACTGGTCTTCATCACGTCGTAGACGCCAAAGAACGCACCTGGCTTTATCAGACGGTAAACTTCCGCGAACAAATCTCCCTTGTTGGCGATATTCATGCCGACGTGCAACATGAAGGCGGCATCAAAACTTTCATCGGTGAATGGCATAGCCGTGGCATCACCCTGGTGGAGTTCGACCTGACCGGACAGGCCGACCCAGTCGCACAGGGTCTGTCCGGTTGACACGAATTCAGGGGTCAGGTCGATGCCGGTAACACGGCAGCCGAAACGGTTGGCAACGAAGCGGGACGTACCGCCAATGCCACAACCGACATCCAGCGTGTGATCATCTGCCGACAGATCCAGCTGACTGATAAAGTCCTCAGACGCTTGGCGGCCACCGATATGAAATTCATCCACCGGAGCCAGCTCATCCACAGTGACTGTGGCAGCTGTTTTGCCGATGGCTTCCACACCTCTACGAATCTGCTCGAGTAATTGCCCGTGGGAGTAGTGTGCGCTGACGCTGTCTTTCATTTCTGCTGCGCCTTCTGTCGAAGTATAGGCGACATAGCGGTAGCTTGAAATCGTAATTGCCGGCAGTCGTTACAGTGGTGGGTGATGATCCCCGGCACGATATGACATTTCCGGTGAATCCTGACACCCTGTTGGGGCAGAAAGTACATTAGGTTTCTGGTTAGCTCGACCACAAATCGTGTTCTCCGGCCACGTACTCTTCCATCTAGCCCTGGATGGCCAGAATGGATAATACGCCCAGAAGGGGTTGCACGAACAAAAGGCTGCCAACGCGTTGACCCATGGTCAGTTAAGGCTATTCGTATGAGAAACCGTAACTCCCTGTGCTGGAGTCATAGGTTTCGACTTCGTAAGTACCGTCTCCAGCGTCGATACCACCCCCGTAGGATTTCGAATAGCCTTCTGACCATGGTACATTAACGCCTGTACCACCTTCTGAAGAACCGGTATCCAGACCCAGGGCCTGCGAAGCGGCAGCATCGCCGTAAGCAAGGCTCAGCACGTCAAATGCAAAGGCTTTCTTCTGGTCAATGCTCAAGTTTGGCCAGGCGTCATAATATTGCGTCCAGGTAGTGCGTGCATTGGCCAGAGCCTGCTGGGTTTCAGCAGGGAGCGTTGGAAAACCACTAACCATCAGTTGCCGCATTTTCTGTTTCTCGGTATCGCTAAACTCAGAGGGCTGACCAATCTCGCCCAGACAAAATATTAATGCCTCGTAGTAGGCATCAAGAGCATCGACGGTCAGTGATCCAGCATAACCCTTGGCGATCACTTTCTGCGGGTCCTGATCCGCTGCAACAACCGGGAGACAGAATAACAACAGGTTGAAAACAAGAAGGCAAAAATATTTGCGCATTGTAAAGCTCCTTGTGACCGAGTCAGTCGTGACACCTAATTAATCGGTTAACGATTCGCACGCTTCGTGCAAGATGTAACTATAGCCTATCCTGGAAAGGTGACTCGGCCGCAGGCTACCGTCGAGTGATGATACAGTTCCACATGCATGATTCCTGAGCTTTCGGTATCGGGGCCAAAGTGTACGTTATGGGTGCTCTTCATTACAGCTCGGGGTTTCCGCATTTTCGGATTTTCGAGTTGGCCGCTTGCCAAAATGCTGGAATGTCACCTTTGGTTAGTTGCTGTGGGCGCCTTCACGTCGCCACCAAGGCCTTAGTTCCGTTGGCGATCAGGGCCGCGCCGAACATAAAGAGCAGCGCACCCAGGATTGCATCATTATTCCGTACGAGCCAATTCCGGCCACTTACCAGGACCTTAATCATTCGTTCCGGTGACAAATGGTAGGCCAGGATTGGGACGGCAATAAACGAACTTGCGCCCATGACAAAGAATGCAAGCGCGATCGCCTGTGCGACCGGCGCGAGTTGCCTGGTGTCTAGCAGGTTGCTGGCAGCGACAATGAGGGCTAGATTCATCGGATTCGCAGCCATCAGTACTGTGCCAGCCACCACGGTATGCCAGAAATCCAACGATTCGAGTTTCCTGAAGAAAGCTGGCTCCTTTGGGTCGTGGTGCTTCGATCGACGGAACCAGTGTCGCATGGCAAGGGAGAGCAGCACGATGCCAAGACCCAGTTGCAACCAACGGGAAATCACCGTTGGTTCGCCTGAAGAAGTTTCGAGCCCGGGCGCCAATACCGTGATTAGTCCCACAATCACAATCCCAAGCACCCAGCCCAGCAAAAAAGCTGGGGCGCGGTTTCGTTGTGCCCCTGTTGGCAGCAGCAACAGCGCAGCCGCTACCGGCACTGGGCTAAGGGCTACCCCTAGAGAGAGCGGCAGCGTTTCAGCAATCGCGAATAGCATGTACGAATAATAACGGATGCCAGTTGACTGACAAGAAGCTTATACTGGGTTAATGGGGCGCGACCCATTCAACACAAGGCATCGGTTCTGTATCAAACAAGAAGGGGGAAGTGTCAAGTTCCGAGTGCCCGTTTTGGGTCGAAAATTCCCGCTCTCGCCCCCGCTCCCGAAGGTACTGACTTCGGTGCCTTTTTCTCCTGCAGGCAAAAATTCTGAACTTCCGGGTAACCACCAATTCCTGTCATCCCAGCATATTGCTCAGGTATTTTCCATTGAAGGGCAGAAAAGCGACCTGGAATAACTGTTCCCGACAGCCTGCGTAGGTCGGCAGTGCAGCAACAACGGACGTTCTGATCCGGCAAACGAACTTCGGCTGTCAGCGCAAAGTTCGAATTCAGATATAGCGTGTGAATAAGGCTCTTAAACGCGTTTCATGGCTGGGTGTGATTATCAAAGGGGCGCGCCAGCATCGCCTTCGTCAGTTCAAGCCCTTTGTTGCTTATGCCAAGATTCTTAACCCTTAAATGGTATATTGCCGCTAATTCTTCGACTAATTTAATATCATCATGCTGATTCCAATATGTCACTGCTATTTACTAGCAAACCGTTATGTTTATCGTTCATCTCAATTTGGAGGGACTTTACCTGCGCATCACTATAGATACCGTTCCAGAAGTCTTCTAATGCCAACGAATGAACCACAGAAGGTTTTTGCTGGTAATCAATGGAAAGCTTATTAACAGCAATAATCGGCATGATATTGGCGGCATATACCTCATTGTCGCTCAGTTCCATTTTTTGCCCTTGGCCCTTTCCCGACTCTACTGCTACAACAGCAGTTAAGTAAGCCGAAGTAGACTTGGCTAGATGGTATGCAATTCTGCTGTGATTTCGTTCTTTGTCAGCCATTTACGCACATAGACCCGATTGCCAGTGATATCTTCCACTGACAATATTATTATGTTATTTCTTTTTGCCCCACTTTTGTATGGGGGGTTTACCCCAAACCAGGGTGTTCACTGCTAATACCTGAATCTTCCGTACAAATACGAGCCTGCTATTTTAAGGCTGGCGAAACGTGGGCAATAACGTTTTCTTCCGGTAGCGCGTCTGGCTGAAAGATCGACGGCAGTACATTCAGGGATCTCGGTAGATAGTGGTCATTCTGCTGAATTACTCGGGCGTTCTCCCGGAAATGTCTGAGAATGGACCACAACTTACCGTTCCCTGTATCCCGGCGAAGTTTTGTAACCCAGCCGTTCTCGCGCGGCAATCGGTGCACACATTTCCGGCAAAAAATTGTCATTCGCCAATCCACTGTACGCGGAAAAACGGCGACCCTAAGACACTTCGTTTATCGTGAGGATGCTAAGATCGACTAATCTTTGTTTAAAAGGTATCGCGTAAGTATCCGGGCGCTATCAGGTACAGCTCTTTCAATGGCTCAGTGAACGATGGTTAATACGCTAATAGTAGCAGTATCTGCATTAATAGCCCTGAACGGCTGGATGTATCTGCAGCAGGCGGCTATGACTTTTTATCCCGAGCGCGCGCTGGGTGCAACGCCGGCAAGCTGGGGCCTGGCGTATGAAGATGTTTTTCTGAGTGCGCAGGACGGTGTCAGATTGCATGGCTGGTATATTCCGCGGCAGGGCTCGAAGCGGGTGTTACTTTTTATGCACGGTAATGCCGGCAATATCTCGCATCGTGGTGAATCCATCGCGGTATTTCACCGTCTTGGTTTGAACGTGCTGATCTTCGACTACCGTGGCTACGGCAAGAGCCACGGTTCACCCAGTGAACGCGGACTCTATCAGGATGCAGCTGCTGCCTGGCATTATCTGATCGGAACACGGGGTTTCCGCGGCGAGGATATCGTTCTGTTCGGGCGCTCCCTGGGCGGTGCTGTGGCTGCCAAGCTGGCTTCAGAGGTGCAAGCGGGGAGTGTGATCCTGGAGTCGACTTTCAGTTCCGCAAGAGATGTCGCCGCGTCGCTGTTTCCGCTTCTGTCCCGACTCGTGGTACTGCGGTATGATTTTGATACGGCGGGTTACCTGAAAAGTGTGACCTCTCCCGTACTGGTTCTGCACAGTCCGGAGGATGACATCATCCCGTTTTACCTGGGTGAACGGGTTTATCAGGCTGCCGGTGAGCCCAAAGTATTCGTGGAAATGCAGGGTGGCCACAATGGTGGTTTTCTGCAAACCCAGCCGCGTTACGAAGAGGCTTTGGGGCGTTTTATCGCCGGCTATTAGTGCTGTTCCTCTATCAGCGGAAACATGTATGCGTTTTCGTAATGAATCCGCTCTTTGACCAGGCGGAAAAGTTCACTGCTTTCCTTCAGCATTGCTTCGTGGTCGGCATCATCGATTGCAGGTCCACACCAGTGCTTTACATAGTGGGAAAAACATTGTCTGATTTCCTTGGCACTGTCGTGAAAGCCGCGGGCAGTGTCACTGATCGATTTATCGTTATGGCGGGTGAGTTCTGCGTAGATGGTATTGTCTTCGAATACCAGGTGCATCCATACCTTCTCCCTGAAGCGCGCCATGAGTTCGCAGACGTAGCTGTTGTTATGCAGTGATCTGTGTTCGATAAGCACGGACAGTACGTCGCATAATTCCGCAATATCTTCATTCTGTTTTTTCAGTTCGTCCACCGAATACATGCCATGCCACCCCCGGTTATGTCAAGAAACTGACAGCACTATCAACAGGTTAACATCTTTTCGCCGGGATTACAGGTGCCGCAGCGGCACGACCTTGCTACACTGTTGAATAAATGTGAGTGAATCGCTCCGGGGCGCCTGGAAATGACAACAATTCTTCGTGTGATCGGCTTAATGGGATGGACTGCCTGTCTGTTGCTTAGCGTGACGCCGCAGTGGCTGCAGGCAGCGGGTTGGTCGGCTCCTCTGCTGGGTGGCGGCGAGGTCCGGGTCGATCCACGCACCAACCGTGCCACCATCTTGAGGGAGGGGGTGGAAACCCAGCTCTGGGACGGTGCGCACAGGCTGCAGGATGGTTCAACGCTGATTATCCGTTCCGGGCAGGCGGTTCCCAATGCAGCTATTCTGCACTCACGCCAGCAAGCTCCTCAAGCGGAACGCCCGCGGGCCGAGCAGTGGATAGGTGTCCCGATTGTCGGCTATTCCCCCTGCGAGCGGCTGGTGCGCCGGGTGTGCGGACTGAGCGCGGAGTGCAGCAGTGTAACGGCCTGTGACCCGGCACGGCAACTGCTCGAGATGGAACAACAGGAGCGCAAGGCAAACGACAGCCCCAACTACATGACCCATGCCAGCGGGCAGTGCCAGGAGGCTGAGCAGGACAAGGCGTTTTTTATCAGCTGTGGTCAGAAACCCGTACCGGGTCAGGCTGCTTTGTCGCCGGGGCAGACAGCTGGGTCCGCCAGCCTGCAGGCTCCTTCGGCGTGTGAACTGTTGGTGCATAAGGTTTGTGGTATGCATGATGACTGCAGCGCTCAGACGGCTTGTCAGGCGGCACAACAATTGTTGCAAATGGCCCGGGATGTTTCCTCAGGGCAGGTGGGCGGAACAGGATCCGCTGTGAATGCCACCCAGCAGCAATGCGTGGAAGCACTCAGTGACGAGGGTTTTTTCAAGCCATGTTCAGTGAGTCGTTAGTGCGCCTTTCGCAGGTTCTCGCCCGCCGGGAAGACCTGTACTGAAAGCCGTTTGCCTTTGTTATACAGCCTCAGGCTGTCATAATAGCGACCATGAAATGCAATGTGGAACGACTGATAGATGCGCTGGTCGGCGCTGCAGTGATGGCCGAGCGCAAAAACCGCAGTCAGGCTGCCGAACAGAAGCGGCAGGTCTACGTGGTCACCGTTTCCCGCAACTATGGTGCACAGGGTAAGGCGCTTGCTCAGCTTCTCGCCGATCGTCTGGGGGTGCGCTGCTGTGACCGGGAAATTCTGCAGGGCGTGGCGAGGCGTGCCAACGTCGATGTCGAACTGGTGAAAACACTGGATGAGCATGTCAAGCGGATTAAAGGCAACTGGTGGCATGGCTTCTTCAAGGGTCAGACCTTTTCCCGCGAACAGTATTTCCATCACCTGGTCAAAGTTGTTCTGAGTATCTCCCAAAACGGCGGTGTCATTGTTGGTCGGGGTAGCCACCTGATTCTGGGGCCGGAGAGGGCTTTCCGTGTGCGGATTACCGGTACCTTGTCCCGTTGTGCGGAGCGCATCGCCGCAAGGGAAAACCTGTCTGATGCAGCCGCCCGCCAGCGCGTGCTGGACGTTGACAGGGAGCGATCCGAGTATATCCGTGAACTCTATGATGTCGACATTGAGGGGGGAGGGTTTTACGATTTGATCCTGAACTCGGATCGTTTTGATGTGGAGACCATGGTAGAGATTATCCTTTTTGCCATGCAGGGTGCCGGTTACGCGATGCCGGAGGCGGTGCCGAAAGTGTCGTGCCCATGAATCAGAGGTGATCTGGTGTACTGTAACGTATCAAATGCACATATCAGAGTCCCACAATAGGGGGCGGTGTTGGCTTTTTGTTGGCTAAGGAGAACGGTTCAATGGCGGTTTTGTCACGGCAGAAGAAGATTCCCGTTATCGTAGCGAGTGTATGCGTTGGGTTGGCGTATTTTTCACCGGCGAGCCTGGCAGAGTTCGACCGTGGTCAGGCGCTGTATGAAAATCACTGCATGGAGTGTCATGAAAGCTGGGCTCATACGCGCGACGGGCGGCATGTGACTTCGCTTGATGTATTGCGCAAGCGGGTGGCGGCGTGGAGTATTCACACCGGACTGGGCTGGAGCGACGAAGAAGTTGACGATATTACCGATTATCTGAATCGGCAGTTTTATCAGTTGACCAGGTAAACGCGATCATTGCAGAAAATTTATTGCAGCAGCGGCCTCCCGGCCGCGATTCGCGATGCACACCGAAAGTTATGCAACTACAGCTTGACACTATGGCGTTGATCTCCCGGTGATCATACAACCACTCGATGAACAACAACGCGAGCAGGTGCGTCGCGCAACAGCGGACTGTCTTCTACAGGCCGGCCAGATGTTCCAGTTTTCACCGCTGTCTGTTGCCGTAACATTCGATTTGAGCGGAAGCGCTGCGGGTATGTACCGGGTGTGTAAGGAGAAACGCGTCATTCGCTATAATCCGTACCTGTTCGCCAAGTATTTTGAAAACAACCTGGCTGAGACTGTGCCACATGAAGTAGCGCATTACGTCACAGACCGCTTGTACGGACTACGCAACATCCGGCCACACGGTGTGGAATGGAAGGCAGTCATGCGCTCACTGGGCGCTGAACCGCGTGTGACCGCCCGTTACGATATGACCGGTGTGCCTGTGCGGCGCCAGCGGCGCTTCAATTACCGCTGTGAGTGCAGCACGCATTGGCTCAGTACCTGCAGGCACAACAGAATACAGCGTGGGCAGTCGAGTTATCTTTGTCGGCGCTGTGGTTCGGCGATAGTCCTTACCAGCGAATGAGCTGGCATGTCTATATGATTCTGTGCAGCGATAACACGCTGTACACCGGAATAAGCAAAGACGTGGATCGGCGTGTGCTGCAACATGCCAGTGCGCGTGGGGCCAAGTACTTTCGCGCCCGTCGGCCGAAACGGCTGGTCTATCTCGAGAGTGGCCACAGTCGCAGTACCGCGAGTCGACGTGAAGCTGTCATAAAAAAGATGCAGCGTTGCGATAAACTGCAGCTCATTGACTCTGAATGTAATGAAATGATTCTCAGTCACGATTAGGAGGGCATGAGCATGCGTTTGACCGGTTTTAGTGCGGCAGTCTGTAGTGGAGTTCTGTTATCATCAACCGCGTTCGCGGACGGTGCCGTCGTGAATGCCCGCTTGATGACGCTGGAACTCGCCAGTAATATTGCCCGTGTGGCGGTGAAATCCTGCGCCGAGGCGGGTTATCAGGTCAGTGCCGTGGTGGTGGACCGCAGTGGTGCGCCGCAGGTGGTCATGCGTGATGTCTTTGCCAGCCGATTCACCGTCGAGATTGCAGAACGCAAGGCCAATGCAGTTATTCTATCCGGCGTCAGCTCGTCGGAGTTCCGGGTCAATCGTGCCGGGATACTCGCGGAAATGAATGAGGTTAATGGCATCCTGGTATTGGACGGTGCGGTGCCGATCCGGGCGGGCGGTGCATTGCTCGGGGCTGTTGGAGTTAGCGGTGCGCCAGGTGGTGACAGGGACGAGGCCTGTGCCAAGGCTGGTGTCAAAGATGTCCAGGAGCAGTTGGATTTCCTGGATTAGTGTTTTCCCAGGGCGCATCTGCCCTGATGATTTCAGTATAAATGACTATTGTTAGGAGAGGCTAGATGAGCAGTTCCAGGAACTATGTGTTCGCATTCGAAGAGGGCGACGGCAAGGACAAGATGCTGCTGGGTGGCAAGGGTGCCAACCTGTGCGAGATGACCCAGATCGGTCTCAACGTGCCTCCCGGTTTTGTCATATCAACGCAGGCCTGCCTGTCTTACCTCGATAATGCCCTGCACGACCTGCCGACCGGACTGATGGATGAAGTGCGTGAGGATATGAGGGCATTGGAAGAAAAAACCGGCAAGACGTTTGGCGGGCGTGAGAATCCCTTGCTGGTTTCCGTGCGTTCAGGGTCGGCCATGTCCATGCCGGGTATGATGGATACCATCCTCAATCTCGGGCTGAACATCGATACCCTGAAAGCGCTCATAGCGAAGACCAACAACGAGCGTTTCGGCTGGGACGCCTATCGCCGCTTCATACAGTTGTTCGGCAAGGTGGCGTTGGGTGTGCCGGATGAGGAATTCGACGCCGAATTCGAAGCCGTTAAGGAGAAGGCCGGGGTCAAGGAAGACATGGCGCTGAGTGCCCGCGACCTGCATGAAATTTCCGACCGCTTCCTGGATGTAGTGGAGCGGGTGACCGGTAGATCTTTCCCGGATGACCCGATGGAGCAGCTGGAGATCGCCATTAAGGCGGTGTTCAAATCCTGGACGGGTAAACGCGCAGTGGACTACCGGCGAGAGTTCAATATTACCCCGGAGATGGCCAACGGCACCGCGGTTAACGTGGTAACCATGGTGTTTGGCAACCTGGGCGATGATTGTGCAACCGGTGTGGGCTTTACGCGTTACCCTGATACCGGTGTCAACAGTCTGTTCGGTGAATACCTGGTCAATGCACAGGGCGAGGATGTTGTCGCCGGTATCCGTACCCCCAGGCCGATCGACGAACTGGAGACAGAAATGCCGGCGATGTACCAGGAGTTGCAGGAATTGCGCGACCGGCTGGAGTCCCACTACAAGGAAGTGCAGGACTTCGAGTTTACCATTGAAAACGGACGGTTTTATTGCCTGCAGACGCGCAATGGCAAGATGAATACCGCGGCGCTTGTGCGCACCTCGGTGGATATGGTAGGTGAGGGTCTGATCAGCAGGGATCAGGCCTTGTTACGTATCCCGCCCGAGATGCTGGAGCAACTGCTGTTTCCGCGTCTTGACCCGGCGTCCAAGTCAACCCCGGTGGCGCGAGGCCTGCCGGCCTCACCCGGTGCCGCGGTTGGCCATGCGGTGTTCGACGCTGACCGTGCGGAGCAACAGGGCCGCGGTGGACATCGCGTCATCCTGTTGCGCGAAGAGACCAAGCCCGAGGATATCCATGGCTTCTTTGCTTCACAGGGGATCCTTACCGCGCGTGGCGGCAAGACTTCCCACGCAGCGGTGGTTGCCCGCGGTATGGGTAAACCCTGTGTGGCGGGTGCCGAGGGTATCCACGTCGATGTTCAGATGCGCAAGGCCTTTGTAGGTGAGTACACCATCAGTGAGGGAGACCTGATCACCATCGATGGCACGACGGGCGATGTCTACCTCGGTGAAGTGGCAATGATTGAAGCCGATTTCAGCTCGGAACTGGAGACATTGCTGCAGTGGGCCGATGAAACCGCCAGGCTGAAGGTGCTGGCCAATGCCGATACACCGCCGGATGCCGAACAGGCGCTCAAGTATGGCGCCATGGGCATAGGTCTGTGCCGTACCGAACGCATGTTCAATTCAAAAGACCGTTTACCGGTGGTTATCGAAATGATCGTGGCCGAGACCATCGAGGACCGGCAGGTGGCACTGGACAAGCTGTTGCCGATTCAGCGCGAAGATTTCAAGGAGATATTTAAAGTCATGGCGCCACGGCCGGTGACCATCCGCCTGCTCGATCCGCCTATTCACGAGTTCCTGCCCAGCGAACAACAGCTGGTGGCTGAACTGGAACAATTGAGCCACCTCAAGGACACCGTTCTGGGCATGAATGTCCTGTCCGAGGCGGTTGAGGTGATGTACCGGGAGGATGGGCAGCGTCCGACTGTTGCCTGTCTGACCGACCCGCGCCTGGTGGATGAAGCCATTACCAGAAAGGAAGCCATGTTGAAAAAGGTGCGCATTCTGTACGAGGTCAACCCGATGCTGGGACACCGTGGTGTGCGTCTGGGTATTTCTTTCCCGGAAATCTACTCCATGCAGATCAGTGCGGTGCTGGAGGCAGCTGCCGAGTGTGTCAAGGAGGGCTTTGATGTTCATCCTGAAATCATGGTGCCGCAGGTCTGTACCGCCCAGGAACTCAATCGGGTCAAGAGTTACGCCGATGCAGTGCACGCGGTGGTGGAGGACAAGTACGGGATAAATGTTGACTACAAATTCGGTTCCATGATGGAAGTCGTACGTTCCTGCATGCGCGCGGGCAATCTCGCCGAGGAGGCCGAGTTCTTTTCCTTCGGTACCAACGACCTGACGCAGGCCACGTTCTCCTTTTCGCGTGAGGATGCCGAGAACAAGTTCTTACCGATGTATAATGAAAGAGGCATTCTGCAGGACAACCCCTTCGAAGTGCTGGATGTCAAAGGGGTGGGAAAATTGATGGAACTGGCTATCGGCTGGGGCCGGGAAACCCGCCCGGATATGAAAGTGGGTATCTGTGGCGAGCACGGCGGGCATCCGGCATCGATTCGATTCTGTCACGGTATCGGTCTGAGTTATGTCTCCTGTTCCGGCCCGCGGGTGCCAATTGCTCGCCTGGCTGCCGCTCATGCCGTGCTGACCGATGACGACAGAGCGGGTACGCAGCAGTTGTAATCTGGATCGGGCTGTAGGGGGCAGCAGGGTCACAGGGGGATTGCCGGTTAATTGCCCGCAAGGTGTATTTAACCGGTTTTTCCCTCCGCTCAGCATCGAGTCCGCTGAGCTTGGCTTTGCCGAACAGGCCTGGCAGACATGAGTCGATCCAACTATCAGACTGCGCCCGTCGCGACATCCCGTCTGCCGGCGGGTATACCTTTCATTATCGCCAATGAAGCGGCCGAACGCTTCAGCTTCTACGGTATGCGCGCCGTTCTGGTGGTGTTCATGACGCAGTATCTGCTGGGCGCGGACGGCATGCCGGACGGTATGGGAGAAGCAGAAGCGAAAGGCTGGTTCCATTTGTTTGTCTCGGCGGTGTACTTTACGCCGTTACTGGGTGCCTTGCTGTCCGACGGTATACTGGGTAAGTACCGCAGCATTATTCTGCTTTCCCTCGTCTACTGCCTGGGCCACCTGGCCCTGGCGATCGATCATACCCGCATGGGTCTGGCGATAGGCCTGGGCCTTATCGCCGTAGGCGCGGGCGGTATCAAACCCTGTGTATCAGCGCATGTCGGTGACCAGTTTGGCAGGAGCAACGGGTTTCTTCTGTCCAGGGTGTTCAGCTGGTTTTATTTTTCTATCAATCTGGGCGCATTCGTGTCGATGCTGGCAACACCCTGGTTGATGAAAAGCTACGGGGCGTCACTGGCATTCGCCGTGCCGGGTGTGTTGATGCTGCTTGCAACGTTGGTGTTCTGGTCGGGGCGTTACCGCTTCGTGCATATTCCGCCTGCAGGCTTGAGCTTTGTCAGGGAAACGTTCAGCGCTAACGGTCTGAGTACCCTCGGACGTCTGTCACTGATCTATGTGTTTGTCGCGGTGTTCTGGGCCCTGTTCGATCAGACAGGATCGGCCTGGGTATTGCAGGCGCAACACATGGATCGATATCTTTTTGGAATGGAGGTGTTGCCCGCGCAGATTCAGGCGGCCAACCCATTATTTGTGATGTTGTTGATTCCGCTGTTTTCGTATGTGGTCTATCCTGCTATCGACCGGGTCTGGCAGCTGACCGAGTTGCGAAAAATGGCTATAGGAATGTTTATAACGGTGCTGGCTTTTGCGATACCCACCTGGATTCAGCTGCAGATTGATCAGGGTGGTACGCCATCCATAGCGTGGCAATTGCTGGCTTATGTGGTGCTGACTTCAGCTGAGGTGATGGTCGCTGTCACCTGCCTGCAATTTTCCTATACCCAGGCGCCCAGAACCATGAAGTCTTTCGTCATGGCCTTTTTCATGATGTCGATTGCAGCCGGGAATCTGTTTACCAGTGCAGTA
>Ga0316201_10001287_pt1 | contig 16620 bp, 10 predicted proteins | sample CS6wburrow_MG_FD_204516 | JGI IMG/M metagenome (GOLD analysis project Ga0316201, IMG submission 204516) | Coastal sediment microbial communities from Delaware Bay, Delaware, United States - CS-6 worm burrow | ecosystem: Environmental > Aquatic > Marine > Coastal > Sediment | place: USA... | reverse complement strand
AAAGGTTAATGATAGCACAGCGAGACTAGGAACGATAAGTTTTGATGTAATTAAGCAAACCCGCCGTTGATGAATCGTGTCCCGCGATCTCAGCTTTAAGAGCGGGTAATAAAGTACTGGCTACTTGTTTACCCAATTCGACGCCCCACTGGTCAAAGGGATTAATGCCCCAACAAACGCTTTGTACAAATACTTTATGCTCGTATAATGCAATCAATGTGCCTAATATTTTAGGGGTTAATTTTTGATACATCAAAGTGTTAGTGGGCTGGTTACCCTCAAAAACGCGATGGGGCAATTGTTGCGTCAAGGGGTCACCCGATATGCCTTTAGAAGACAAGGCTTGCTTTGTTTTTTCGCGAGTTCTACCCATCATCAAGGCATAAGTTTGCGCTAATGCGTTGGACAAAACGGCATCCTGATGTCCTGGCAAATCATATTGGCTTTCAATGGCAATCAGAAAATCAGCGGGGACTAAATGGGTGCCTTGATGCAAGAGTTGATAAAAGGCATGTTGACCATTATTACCAGGGGCCCCCCAGATAATCTCCGATGTCAGATAATCAACACTGTTTCCATCACGAGTAACGTGTTTACCCAAGCTTTCCATTACTAATTGTTGCAAATAGGCTGGAAAAAGTGCCAAGGCATAGTCATAAGGCAGTATTGCCTGACTGGGGGCCCCAAAGAAACTGCTGTACCAGACGCCAATGAGTCCCATTAATACGGGTAAATTTTGCTCGAATGGGGCCGTTTCAAAATGCCTATCTAACTCGTGGGCCCCCGCGAGTAAAGCTTCAAAATTATCCATGCCGATCATCACGGCAATCGGTAAACCGATAGCGGACCATAACGAGTAACGTCCCCCTACCCAGTCCCAAAATTCAAACATATTGGCTGAGTCAATACCAAATTCAGTGACTTCTTGTGTAGCGGTACTGACGGCAACAAAATGTTTAGCGACTGCCTTTTCATCCCCCAATTGATTGATCAACCATTGTCGCGCACTTTTTGCATTAAGCAAGGTTTCCTGTGTGGTAAACGTTTTTGAGGCAACAATAAATAAAGTGGTTTCAGGATCAAGTTCGGCCAATGTTTCGCCAAGATGAGTACCATCGACATTGGAGACAAAATAGCCCCGTAAGCGTGTATGATGATAGGCCTTTAATGCTTTTGTGACCATGGCAGGCCCTAAATCAGAACCACCGATACCAATATTAACAATAGATTCAATGGGTTTACCCGTATAACCGCGCCATGTCCCCTCACGCACCGAATCGCTAAATTGACGCATTTTTGACAGTACGGCGTTGACTTCAGGCATGACATCGTTGCCATTTACCTTAATGGGATGATTAGAGCGGTTACGAAGAGCGATATGTAAAGCGGCGCGTTGCTCGGTATGATTGATCTTGTCACCTTGAAACAGGTGATTTCGCCAGTCTTGCAATTGGGCTTGTGTTGCTAACTGTTTGAGTAAAGTAAGCGTATCGCTAGTTAAACGATTTTTAGAATAATCTAGCAGCAAGCCACAGGCTTCGACTGAAAAGTGTTCAAAACGTTGGCTATCGGCTGCAAACAAATCACGTAGATGTACTTGTGCTAAATCTTCTTGATGGGTTTTCAGGGCAGCCCAAGCTGCCGAGTGGCTGATGAGGTTATCCATAAGGTCAGTTATCAGTTATCAGTTATCAGTTATCATCTAACGACAAGATATAACTACAAGGATTGTTTATAAGAAAGGATTAAACCCAGTATGACTACGATCTAAGCAATTGCCTCGATCCAATCCCTTCATATACAATTCTTGTCGTTTTTTTGATTTTCGTATTAATGTGGCATATTGTGCATTATTTAGGTTTGTTTATAAAACTAATTAACGTTTTTTTTATTTTGATTTATTTCAAAGTATTAGAAAATTGTAGGGGATGTTAAACGGAAAAGAGTCGTTTTTCAAATCTAAAAACAAATAGATCGCTGATTACACTGATTATCATGATTTATGCTGATTAAATCTCGAATAATTTTAACATCTTACTTCACACTACATTTTATTAAGAAAATTCTCTATTTTCGTATCAAGCGAACTGGGTGGAGAATCACGCCCGAAAGGACTATGGGTAGCAACCACAAATGGTAAGTGAGGAAATTGTTCCTGCAATCTGACCGCAATCTCACGTTGCCAAATCGGATGGAGATAAATATCTAATTCATCAATCAAAACAAGACTTTCCTCTTGTAATGGATTATGACTGTCAGGAAAGGCCAGTAACAATCTCCAAACTAAATATGATTAAACTGAAACAACCCCTTCGGCGTTTTCAGCGGGAAAATTAAAATGCGCCCGTTCAAACTTTAGTTTGACTTGGCGTTGCAAACTTTAGTTTGAATTGTAATCTTACCGAAACAAACTAAAGTTTATACTCCGGGCACACTAAAATTATAGGTAGGCAACCATGTTGCCCACCCGACATCTACGCTCTCCCGTAAAAATGGCAAAAATGACGTAATTTGTCATTCACGCCCTGCGGCATTTGTGACCAGTCAAATCGCCAACGCCAATTACCCTTTTCAACACCTGGCACATTCATACGATGATAACCATCCAGTACTAACACATCCTGCATAGGCACAATAGCCCATCGTGCCGGCGACTCAAAGGCCGATTCAACTAAAGGCCAAGGCATCTCATGGGGTGAAGCATGTAAATATTCACACACATATTGCCGTACATGTTCAGGGATTTCATGAAACCAACCCAAAGTCGTATTGTTATCATGCGTACCCGTGTACACGATACAATGCTCAATATGATTGTGTGGCAAATACGGATTCTCAGAACCGCCCTCAAAGGCAAATTGCAGTATCTTCATGCCTGGTAAACCGAATCGCTCACGTAAATGATTCACTTCATGAGTGATAATACCTAAGTCTTCCGCGACTAAAGGCAAATCAATACCACTTTGTTGTATGGTTTCAAAGAAGTGATGCCCTGGTACTTTCACCCATTGCCCTTCCATGGCGGTATCGCAATGAGATGGAATCTCCCAATACGCTTCAAACCCTCTAAAATGATCAATCCGTGCCACATCAAACAACAACTTGGCACTCTTCAAACGCGCTAGCCACCATTTGAAGCCATCGTTTTGCATATAATGCCAATTATAATGTGGATTACCCCAGCGTTGCCCTGTTGCTGAAAAATAATCAGGCGGCACACCGGCCACAACAGTGGGTCGGCCATTGCCATCCAGTAGAAAATTCTCGCGGCTGGCCCAAACATCGACACTGTCTTCGGCCACAAAAATAGGAATATCGCCAAACATCAACACGCCTTTCTCATGCGCGTATTCTTTGAGTGCTTGCCATTGGCTAAAAAACACAAACTGTTCAAAGCGATGTTGTTCAATAATCTCTGCTAAACGACGACGTGCCTCAGCAAGTGCTTTAGTATTACGATCACGTAACTCTGGCCGCCATCCCCACCAGCCAGAGGCCTTTTTCAATTCAAGCAGACGTGCTTCCAAGGCATCGTGATGTTGGATTTCGTTTAAGGCCTTCAAGCATTCGGCTTTTAAGGCCTGATGATGTTCAACTTGTAAAGCCCGAAAGAGGGCATAATCTTCCAACCAATGCGCGTGGGTTTCGATAAACTCCGCAAAAGCAGTCCGATCAGCTTCACTGGCCTTTTTTTCAAACCCCGCTCGTGCGGCTTTTAAACGCGCCAGGCGATATCGTATAGCCGCCTCACGTTCAGAGGGTGGACAAAAACCCTCACGAAACGGGCTATGCTCAAGTCGCTGTTCTAACTCACGCTCTTTTGGCTTTTCCGTGATCCAACCCTGCTCTGCGAGGCGTTTTAATGCCTCTTGTAACTCATGTTCTGTAGTAGGGGAAGTATCTTGACTTAACCAACCTTTTTCAACCAAACGCTCTAAGCTAATCAACAACGGATTAGCAGCATGGACTGATTGGCATTGATAGGGTGATAAATCTTCATGCGGTGGCCCCAAAGGCAACATTTGCCATAAAGAAACACCACAGTCAGCCAGAAAATCGACAAAGCGGAAAGCCTGTTGCCCCAAATCACCATTGCCAGGCGTACCTGGTAACGAGGTAGGGTGCAATAAAATACCCGCACGCCGTTTCTGAAAAAACGCCAAGTTAGAACTCATGCAGCATTCTCCTGTCCTTTACGCATTACACCACCTGTCGCGGGATCGCCGCCGCCGTGAGTAAACGCTTCATTTAAATAATCCGGTGGGGTTTCACCCAAAAGCCGATATAAATGCCTTAAATGCCGACGATACAAACGATCAAAATCACGCACAGCATCCCCAGGGTTATAATCGCCAAACCACCAACACCAATCTGAACCTTCACAAATGGCTAATTGACGCTCTGCCGCTTTCTGTTCTGCAATTTCTAAACGGGGTACGACTCTGTCAAACACATGTTTCGCTTCAATCAACATTTCCCAACCGCGATTTTTGCCTTGCTCACCGATCCAAGTGGAAAAAGTGCCATAAACCCAACTACCTGCCACTAAAGTCGGTAATTCAGTCACCCCTGAATCCAAACAATTTGAAAACGTCGTCAATTCTAATTCAGGATGATGAGATAATTTTTGATAGAGGGCGTGGAGAAAGTAATAGGCATTTTCGGGATAGTATTCCCACGCATTTTCGCCATCAAGGATTATTGAAACCACTTTTGCCCCAGTTTCTTGGGCTGAATGGGCAATGTTCTCTAAATGCTGTACTAAATTAGCCACCGCATCATCCGCATGCCATTTAGAATATTCAAAGCCAATTAAATCTGACAAATTATCATCTCTAAAAAAACAACGCACAGCACTTTTAGGTAAACAATAAGGGCGATGTAGAGATTGATCTTCTTGTCTCGCTTTCTTCACGCTGTTATGCCACACGCTGGTGCCACTCGCTACCCAACGGATGTCAAATTCTTCCATCAAGCGTACCGTGATTTCACTCAAGCTGCCTTCAGAAGGCCAACAACCATGCGGCGTAAACCCAAAATGCTTTTCAAAAGTCTTAATACCTTCACGCATGTGCCAACGCACCCTATCCTTGCCATCTGGATAGCAACTCACACCTGAGAGATCGATATCGGGCAAAGCTTCACGCGCCGCAAAAGCATCAAGCAGTAAAGGCATAATGGGATGGGCATAAGGCGTGACGGAGAGTTCAACTTGCCCACGCGCAGCCAAAGCTTTATAACGAGGCACAATACCGGACAATAATTTCCAGATAATTTCCAGCAATTGCCGCCGATCACTGTCATCAAATCCATTGCCTTTCTTTATGAGGGCTTTAACAACCGGTTCTTGACGACGCACGGTTTCACCTAGCCACGATAAGTGATACCACATCACTAAGTCGATGATATATTGTTCATCCAAATAAGTAACCACTTTGGGATTTTGTTTCAGCGATTCAGCCAGTTCAACCAGTTCTTGATAAGGCTTAAAACGTTGAATCATGCGTTCTTGATTCGCACGTAAACACTGCTCTATCAAGTTTAAACGCGCGCGCTTTACTAATTCTTGATTTTCGCTCAGCGAGTCTTGATTTTCAGGACCGACTTCCTCAGACTCGGTGACAGGTTGTGGACTCAAAAAAGGAGCATGAGCCGGATGACTCGTTAAAGCCGCCAACAACGGATCAGGAATGGGTATACCATCATGTAAAAAAGCCTGAATTTGCACCACATAATCATCAAGTTGTTCTAACAAAATGGGGGCAAAATTCACCACAGCACGGGCTTTGGGTATCTCTTCTAAATGCGCTGCCATATCCACATAATCTTTAATCCCATGCAGATAAGTCCAAGGTAATTGATATTGTTCACTGTATGAATCGTAATAAGCCGGCTGGTGCATGTGCCAGCAGAATATGACATTCAATTTATCGGGCATTTAAATTCCTCTAACTGAGCTAAAGTTTGTAGTAGGCGATTTATTATTACCTTAAAGTACCTAGGTTCTGTTGAGATTTTTCAAAAAAAACTCTTCAAAATGTATTTCACGCAAAACTTTTTGCGCACAAAAACGGTATTTAGCGTAGCTTCCATTCGGTTCACGCTTTCACGCTAAAGTTTCGCGAAGCGAAACTTTAGCGTGAAAAGTTGCGCGCAACTTTTAATTTATGAGCGCGTGCAGTATAAATAAAATACTTAAAAAGTTGTGTATAACTGATAACTGGTAACTGATAACTGAACACTAGCTTGCATCGTGTAGTTTTTGTCCCAGCATTTCAGGCGTAATTAACACAACGCCGTTCTCGCTGACATAAAAACGCTTGGCATCTTCCTCACGATCTTGCCCAATTACCGTGTTAGGTGGAATGGATACGCCTTTATCAATAACAGCTTTTTTGATATGGGAATGCCTACCAATTTCCACATCCGGTAACACGACAGTCTCTTCTAATAACGCATAAGAGTTCAGTTTGACATTAGAAAACAAGAGCGAGTTCTTAATTTTAGCACCTGAAATCAAACAACCACCAGAAACCATAGAATCAACCGCCATGCCGCGTCGATCATCATCATCAAAAACAAATTTCGCCGGCGGCAATTGTTCTTGATAAGTCCAGATAGGCCATTGTTTATCATAAAGATTCAATTGGGGAGACACCGAGACTAACTCCATATTCGCCTCCCAAAACGCATCCACTGTACCCACATCGCGCCAATAAGGTTGCTCGCCTTTTTGAACATCGCGAAAGCGATAGGCAAAGACACGGTGACTCTTGATCAGGGAAGGGATGATGTCTTTACCAAAATCATGGGTAGAAGTTGACATGTTGGCATCATGTTGAAGTTGCTCGTACAAAAATTCAGCATTAAAAACATAAATACCCATAGAAGCTAAGGCTTTTTCAGGATCATTAGGTGTCGGCTCAGGTTGTTCTGGCTTTTCAGCAAAACGCACAATGCGCCCACGAGTGTCAACACTCATTACGCCAAAACCCTTTGCCATTTCTAATGGCACTTCCAAACAGCCTACTGTCATATCGGCATGTTGTTCAACATGATCGGCAATCATGGGCCCATAGTCCATTTTATAAATATGATCACCGGCTAAAATTAAGACAAATTCAGGATCATGGCTACGAATAATATTGAGGTTTTGACACACGGCATCAGCTGTGCCCTCATACCAAGATTCGCGTTGCTGAGCGGCCGGCATTAATTCAACAAATTCACCAAATTCACCGCGTAAAAAACTCCAGCCTTTTTGAATATGACGAATCAAAGAATGTGATTTATATTGGGTGACGACAGAAATTTGGCGTACCCCAGAGTTGATGCAATTCGATAGGGGAAAATCGATGATGCGAAATTTGCCGCCAAACGGCACGGCCGGTTTAGCCCGCCACTCAGTCATGTTTTTGAGACGACTCCCGCGCCCACCTGCCAAAACTAAAGCTAAGGTATTACGGGTTAACCTGCTGACAAAACGTTGCGATTGTTCATTATTCATTTAATTATTCCATCCTTATAAACAATTCAGTTGTATATTATAAAAAACATTACTCAATCCATAGAATTTGATAGAATTCCATCGACTCAAATGCTATGAAAAAATTTTGGCAAAAGAATATAGGAAAGAGAACTATTATACTAATAATATCTTCGTTAAAGGCGAATAGCGAAACTTTGTACACAGAAGCTTGATAACAAATAACGAATAACAATATTATTGAATTGCATTTGATATCAATAGGCTATAAAACAAACTCGGTGATTTTGCGATCTATATGAGCCTCGAACAAAACTCATTTTGTTATGGAAAATTGGGAATTGGGAATGGAGAATTAGGGATTTTGAATGGGGAACGTCGCTTTGCGTCAATGCCATTACTTGTTGGGCTCCTGCAACCCTACGGATTGCCCCTACATGACATGACGATTCATAGGGGCAATTCTTTGCTACAGCCCTTTCGATGTTCAATTTTTTGCGCGCAAAAACTTGAACATCGAAAACGAAGGTGGCATTGTCGCTTTGCGTAGGAACGAAGTTTTCCCGTTGCCCATTTATGTTTCAATTAATTTATAGTAATAATCTGATTTTAAACTCAACTTTTGGCGAAGGTATTGAAAAAATCACAGGTCGTTTTTTGTATAGTACCTAAAAATGGCAATTAATAATATTGACTATTTCAGTTAACAAATTTAATTTAATTCATAATTTTGAAAAATGCCGTTTGATTTTCACTCATCAAATGGTGATTTAAAAACGGAATTAAATTATTGATTAATAACATAAAAAATAAAGTAATTGCCATTTTTAGGTAGTCACTATTTTAACGATTTTATTTATAATGATATTAGAATATTAGTCAACTTTAACATCGAGTTTAATGACGCTCAGTATCAAGTGGATGCCAAAAATTTTTTTGAACGGTGCGATTAGACATAAGCGTGTTTTCGTCAATACGGCCGTCAATCTCGTTGATGGGTGCCCTTTCAAAGTCGGTTCCCATTTTTTTCTGTTTAAGGGTATTACATTTTTCAATAGAAGACTGTATAATTCCCCGCGTTTTGGCACCGTGCTAATTGGCACCCGCATGACAAACTCTTTTTTAGGTGACATACTCAAACAAGTGCCGTATGATGAGCGCACCGCCTTTGAGTTCCAGTACAGGCCATGTACTAATGGTACGCATTATAGGGGTTTAAGTGTTTGATATTGTTTAAAAGTTGTAGAACACGGTAGCCCCAGTCAATGATTGATTAAAAATCGCTTTCATAACGAAACTTTAACCTATGACTTTCATCAGTTGTAGTGGCGTTTAATATTTTGACAATCAATAAGTTGCCAATTTTTGCCCCAGTATAGCTGTGTGGTATATTTTTTTTACGAGCCATTATCTTTGCCACGGCCGCTACAATATTTTTTGAGAGACCAGTATGGTTTTATAACTGTTATTGAGGTCTAAAATATTAACCTAACTTATTGAGAGCTCAATACGTTTTAGAGTTATTAAGACTTGTCTCTTTCTAACCTAAGTTATTGATTTCAAAAAGTGACTTTATTTTTATAGACTAGTCTATTGGATATTAAATTCAAAGTAACGTTAATAGGCTTGTCAAAGCAATTAAGCAAGCGATTGATAAAAAAAGCTTGACAATTTTATAACAGCATCTAAAATAAACATTTGTTTATGGTTTTAGGTGATCTTGTTTTATATAATAGAAAGAGCAAATTAACGGCTATCAAAAAATGGGACAAAGTTAGACTTTCTTGTACAATTTGTCCCATAAATTTTGAGGATTTGAAAATATAACTAAGTCACCCTAATAATGACTGATGAGTCAGGTTGACTCATAACGAGAAAGGTTTTCTCGTACCTGGTATTGAGAAGTGAAGATTGGTAAATTGGTGTTCAAGCCTCGGCTTGGAGGCTAATTTGACCCCAAAGGGACTGTCTTCAATTCGTACAGTACATGGTTGCATGAGACCGTCAAACGGGACTGATGCCAACGGTTGGGACTGCTCAACCAGGACTCTAGTTGCATATCGAAGGAGTTATCAACAGAGAGCGAATTACCTAAAAATGTCCAACTTTGTCTAACTTTTTAGGAGCAGTTTATTGATCGGGCACAAGCTTTGTTGTGAACGTTTTTTATTTTTTGATATAGACGATTTAGTGAATATTTTTTAAGTTTTGCAAGAGGATTATTTTGATTAATCCGTTTTTTTGTAATAGACTATTCTCAATTCTCATTATCTTTAATAAATGGTAAAAAACCATTTTGAGTTGGGAATATTATTTTGAAACAACAATGTAGTAACGAATGTGGAAAAATAACCTCCTGCGCCTTATTAAAATAGGCGTAAAGTTTAAGTACCCTAGTAGACTAGGATATTTGAATGGGTAGATTATTTTTTTTACTAACTAAGGTAGGCAAAAAATTTTTTAACAGGGTATTGTCAGTGAAATTATCACTGATTTGTTACGTTTACAAAAAACATAACCTGTTCATTTTACTGTGAAAAAAGAGGGGAATCGTTGCGGCTTTTTTCAATAAGCATCAGGTTCCGTTGGGAACAGCGGATTTATAGTGGGCGCAAATATTTATCCTTAATACCATAGTAATTAATGAACTGTCCCCCAAAATGTTAAATTAATTGATGTTTACCTCCTTAACTGTAGTGGTCAACAAGATGTTGTCGATTTATGGAAGATGATTTGTTTGCGTATTGTCATACTGATTTTTAAATATTTTTTTGTGATTACGCGGACGTTAATCAGCCCCTGACTATTAAGAGATGTTGATTAAATGAAGCGAACAATTATTTTTTTTAATTTCAACTTATTTATGTATAGACTCATCAAATTCAGATAATCGCCATTTCCAACAACATCAAATACTGATCACTATCAAATTTAGCTTTTTAACCTTACCTTTGTTATTGAGGGGAAAAAGAGTATGTTTCGAAAATTTTGGGCATTTGTAGCGGGTGCTACCTTTGTAGCGGGTGGCGCATTTGTTGCCTTGATGTTGCTACAACAAGAACCCACCATCGCTTCAGTTAAATCGCCCCCACCAGAGTTCTCGGAAGAGACGAAGGTCTGTGTCAAGTGCCATAAAAATACGTCCCAGAGTATTGTTCAGCAATGGGGCGATAGTAAGCACTACCGTGCCAAAGTGGGTTGTTATGAATGTCATCAAGCTGATGCGTCTGATGTGGATGCTTTTCTTCACGAAGAGAAGAAAGTTGGCACAGGCAAACACATTTCCATCATTGTCTCGCCTAAAGACTGTTCAAACTGTCACGAAAAGGAGGTCGATGAATATCAAGCCTCTCACCATGCCCAAGGGGGACGTATTATTGGTTCATTAGACAACCTGTTAGCCGATGTGGCTGAAGGTAACCGTGCGATGGTGACTCATGCTTTTCCTGATGGTGTTTCGGCGGCCGTTGTTAATGGCTGTTGGCAATGTCATGGTTCTAAAGTCGAAGTTGTCAAAGATGAAGATGGCAAATTCCTCCGTTTAGATGAAGCGACTTGGCCTAATACTGGGATTGGACGAATTAATCCTGACAATTCAAAAGGTTCCTGTTCTGCCTGTCATTCTCGTCACAAATTCTCTGTTGCTCAAGCTCGCCATCCAGAAAACTGTGGTAAATGCCACATGGGGCCGGATCATCCGCAAGAGGAAATTTATTACGAATCCAAGCATGGCATTGCTTTCCATGCAAACAAGGATAAGATGAATATGGATCGTTCCAAATGGATTGCCGGTGAAGACTATGATGCCGCCCCGACCTGTGCCACTTGCCATATGAGTGCCACCAAGGAACTGCCGGTTAACCACGATGTGGGTATGCGGATTTCTTGGAATAATCGCCCTGCAATCTCAATTCGCCCGGAAGAAACCGATAAGGCTATGGGGTTAGAGCATGGTGCGAGTGTGGGTTGGGAAGAACGTCGTGAGACTATGAAAGATGTTTGTAGATCTTGTCATGCCGATCCGTTCATTAATGGCTTCTATACGCAATATGACGCTCAGATCGAACTCTATAATAATAAGTTCGCCATGCCCGGGTTAGCCTTATACAGTGCAGCGATCCCGCTTCTGAAAAGGAAGGAAAAATTCGCCAATCACATCGATTATACTTGGTTTGAGATTTGGCATCATGAAGGTCGTCGGGCTCGCCATGGTGCCTCTATGATGGGACCTGACTGGACACAGTGGCATGGCAACTATGAAGTGGCCAAACACTGGTATGGTACGTACCTCCCTGAATTGGAAGAATTGATCCATGATAATATCGATTCTGAAGATGCCACGAAAAAAGCTGCAGCTGTCGAACTCAAGCGGATTTACGAACTTGTGATCAACGACAAGTTTGAAGTCACTGATGTGGCGAGTGGCGAGAAGAAATTCAGTACTGGTCACTTGTTTTACAGTGGTAACATGCCTAAGGAAGAATCTGATCGCCGTCTTGAAGAACGAAAAGCGTTCATAGAAAGGTATACTGGAAAAACGGACTTTTAATGGTTGGTAAATAGGAAATGGAGTTTTGGTGTATAAAGATGAAAACGCTGTTTGATTTTTAACGGTTTTTCATATTTTGTCTTTGTCCCAATTTCTAAAACGTCGTCAAAAAAAAAGCCTTTACCGTATTTGCGGTGAAGGCTTTTTTTTAACACATTTTACCCCCAATGGGTGCAAAAAAATTGGGAATGACAGGAATATCTTCCCAGCTTTCAATTTGATAACCATGATTCGTGATTGTCAAGTTCATTATTTTTTCGTGATTCCTATTTAATTTACATTTATTTACATTTAATTTACAACAACCTACTCATCACTCAAATCAAGATTTTCTATAGTTTGTTCGATAATGGCTTAGCTTTAGAGATCACTAAATAGGTGTTATAAATATATATCAGTGCTCAGTGATTAATTGATCATTGATATCGCTTTATCTGTTGTTGACATCAAATCAAAGTCACACACCTTCAATCACATCACTCAAATGGAGATAAAAATATATGGCTCAAGATGAAAACAAGGATCCGAAAGAGTCACGTTACACCAGAAAAAAAATGTGGATATTGGGTTCCGTAATATTTATGGCGGGCATTATTTTTTACGGTGTTTTTGGAGTCGTCTTGGAGGCCACTAACAGGACCGAGTTTTGCACCTCTTGTCATTCCATGACCACTAACCTGACAGAATTGAAACAGAGCGTGCATTATAACAATGCTTCTGGGGTGACAGCCGGTTGTGCTGATTGCCACGTTCCACGAGATTTAGGCCCAAAATTGTGGGCTAAGCTGATGGCCGCCAAAGATGTTTTTCATGAAATCATCGGGACGATTAATACCCCTGAGAAATATGAGGCACACCGTTGGGACATGGCTAACCGAGTCTGGGATAAAATGAGAGCCAGTGATTCACGAGAATGCAGAGAATGCCATTCTTTGGAAAAGATGGATTTTGATAAACAAATTCGCTCGGCATATAAACAGCATAGTAAAACACTCGAAATGGGAGACAAGACTTGTATTGATTGCCACAAAGGCATCGCCCATACGGAACCTACGGAACCTAGTGGGAGCAATACTGAACCAAGCAACGATGTGAAAGAAAAGGGCGGTAATACCTCTAAACCCGTTGTACAAGGTGGTGCAATGCTGCCGCTGACGACTACTGGAAAACCGGATGGTGCGAAGCTTGCGAAGGAAAAGTGCGAAGCTTGCCATGGTAGTAACGGCAATAGCGAATATGACGAAGTGCCCAACATTGCCGGCTTCTCTGCTTTCTACTTCATTGATACCATTAAGGCTTACAAAACGGGCGCGAGGCCTAGCGAAAAATTCAAGGCTGATGGACACGATGAGACCGATATGAAAGCGGTCACTGAGAATCTCAGCGATGAAGAACTGACCGCATTAGCTGATTATTTCTCAGCCCAAGATTTTGAACCCCGCGAACAAGACTTTGATAGTACTCTTGCCAGAAAAGGCAAAGTGGTCTACAGCAAATACTGTAAGAAATGTCACACCGATAATGGCAGGGCGCCTGACGACGATGCAGGAATTATAGGGGGACAATCAACCGCATATCTTAAAACCCAACTTGAGTATTTCAAAGAGGGCGATAGAGAACAAGTTGATAAAATGGCGATCTCGCTTAAGAAACTGGAAGAGGGAGACATTGAAAAGCTCCTGAATTTCTTCGCCCAACAACAGTAGTCTAAGAATATGGTAGTTTTTTAGTAGATAATTGATATTGTAGGGGCAATTCCTGTTGCCCCTTTTTGATTTTTTTCAAAAAAAACGCCGAAATACCAATGGGTATTGCGGCGTTATTAGACTTGATTTGCCAGCTTTTTTTAGTTTATCGCGGCAAGCTTGTTGTTATTAATCTGGGAAACCACCAGCTTCACCAGGGCAGACAGGCCCTTTAATATTCTCAGTGTTATAGTTAGTATTGGATTTTGCCAACACTGGAATGGTATCCACTTCATAATCACTGTCTAAGGTGAAGGAAAATGTACCTCCCTCCACATTCCACTTGATGCCCCAGAAATCGTTAGAGCTACCATCTTTACCAAAGCTGCTACCACTAGTGCTATCATCAACACGACAAGCTCTTCCAATACCTAAAACGAAATGGCTCAGATCCTTATAATCTTTTTGGCCTTCGGGTGCATCAAGCTTTTCAACACGATAAGTCCATGTTTTGGTAACCGCATCATGGCTGAGCAGCGTGATTTCGTAAGTTGAGCCTCTGTCATCTTCTAAGGTGATTTGAACCGATTCAGAAGACGCTTCTTGTGGCGTATCGTTTGGAGTTGTTGGAGACGGGATACAGGCCGCAACGCCTTCTATATCATTAAAATAACCGACACTCGCTTTCGCTGAAATCACATTACCCGTTGGCAAATGAACTGCCTTGACATGTTGACTGCCATCCACCACGACTATGAGTACTTCATTGCCTACTGGAAACATCTCAACCGTTTCAATATTACCGCCTATTGTGGACACCGGAATATTTTCACCAGTATCGGGATTATAAGAAAGCACTTGACCCTGGAGGCCGTAGTAGATAATCTTTCCTGCATTATCCCACGTCATATCTTCAATGTAAGAAGTGTAGTGGCGCCAACTAGCGGGATTTTTTGAGAGACAGGCCCTTAAATCTTCATTAGGCAAGAATAATGTCGAGTTAGCTATAGAGTCCATATTCACTTCAATCAAGCCACATTCTTCTGACCAAGCCCACAGGCTACCATCGCTAGGACGGAATGAAATAGCCGATATTTCTGTGCCACAAATCTGAGTATCTTGCACTGGGAAACAAATTTGACCGAGTCTCTCTTCAATTGCGCCAGTGTTGATATTGATTTTAAAAAGCACACCGGCATTGTTTAGCGGATCAGGCACATCATCACCAGAAGTAGCATAAAGATCATTGCTGGCATTCATATCCAAACCTTCCAGATCAAAATCAAGATGAAAGCCTGAACCATCTGTACCGAGTTCATTTACACCATAATCTGGGGCGCTGAGGGTGACCAATTGTGAATCATTTAAACCCTGATCATGTACACCATAAATCACTTCGCAGTTCTCATTAGCAGGGCTTCCACCTGCTGTATTTACCCCACTGGCAGTGTCGTCAGAATTGTCTGTGTCAGAACCACCTGTGTCAGAACTACCCGTGTCAGAAGCACTGGTATCGGAACCACCCGTATCGGAATCATCAGGGACGGAATTACTGGTATCGGAAGCACCGGCATCGGAAGCAGCGGCATCAGCATTATCCGTTTCAGAGCCACAGAACTGAATGTTGGAAATATCGGGACTAGCCTTGCCCGCTTTCTTCGGTTCGAGAACCTCTTTTGAGAAGTCACCAGAAGAACCATTAATGGAATAGGTGTGGGTGTCAGTGCCCCCTTTTAGGATCACATCACTAATCGCCGCGTTTGAAGTCCAACTTCCACTTTCGGCATCGCCGGTTATCTTGACAAGCTCCCCATTACCTGCCGGTTTTTCAAAATCATACCCTCCACTTGTCCATTCAAATTTAGCCAGAAGTTGTGTGCCAGCGGGACAGTCTTCGTTGGGCCCACCTGCTGATACAGATGTACTGAAACCCAATAAAGCGGCCATTGAGAGGCTCGCTACCATTCCGCCAGTCAAAGACTTTTGAAATGGATTTTTTAATAGAGATTGTTTACGCATTTTAAGTCGCCTCCTATTAAATAGGTGTTTAAGGGTTAAAGTGATTGTTGATCATTGATTTTTTCAGCCTTGTCTTAGGTGAAATCTTGATTTAAACACACGCCTTGCTACACTCATTTAGACTCAAAATCCATTGACTTAAATCAATTTTCCTCTAAAAAAAACAAGGCCTCAAATTTTTATGACCTACCCAATTATTAGTTTCACCTTTTTTAACATAGAATTGTTGCTTAACAAAATCAAGGTTAATCTAGTTAATTGCAATAATTGTGCCTAAAGATTTGATAACTATTATAATTGTTATAATTTTACCATCAGATCGTTATACCAAGGCTTATTGATTTCAAGGGGATTTACAAGTGGTGATGCAATGTGGATTTAGATAGAACGCTGATGTGACTGATTCTCATGATTAACACTGATTAAAATATTAAAATAATTCAAATTGCGATGTAAAACGATATTTTTTTATTTTGCAAATTGATCATGATTTCGTGTAATAATTATCACTTTTTCTATGTGGTTTTAAATAGAATTTTTCACTAAGCTTAGAAGCCAGTCGTAGTACGCCTGGAAATGGGCTGGGATTGAGTTTGGTTGCCGCAGTTGCTCGGTTGCACCGTATCCAAATGAGGTTGGAAGATAATGCCCCTGGGTTACGGGTGGTTTTTGCGTTTTAAAGGCGTTAGAGCGTTGATTATAAATGATTTATATCCGTACAGGACAAAACTTTTTTCAACACAGAGACACAGAGAGACACAGAGTTTCACAGAGATTTTGCTCTTTGTCGATTCTGTAGAAGTGGTTCTCTGTGAACGCTGAATTTCAAAAAAAACTATTTTTATAACAAATAGTTATAATGCTTTTCGATTGTTTCCAAT
>Ga0316201_10001286_pt1 | contig 16641 bp, 15 predicted proteins | sample CS6wburrow_MG_FD_204516 | JGI IMG/M metagenome (GOLD analysis project Ga0316201, IMG submission 204516) | Coastal sediment microbial communities from Delaware Bay, Delaware, United States - CS-6 worm burrow | ecosystem: Environmental > Aquatic > Marine > Coastal > Sediment | place: USA... | reverse complement strand
TTCACGACGGGGCTGGTGTCGGTTTTCCTGTTTCCGCCGTCGTGGGAAGAACTCGAACGGCGGCTGCGGTCGCGGGCGACGGACGATGACGCGGTCATCGCCACCAGGCTGCGAAACGCGCGTGTGGAAATCGGTTACGCCGATCGCTATGACTACTGGCTGGTCAATGACGACCTCGACCGCGCCGTGGGGCGCATGCAGGCGATCATCCAGGCCGAAGAATGCCGGCGCGAAGCCTATGCGCAGCCGCCCCTGGCTGCGCGCGACACCGATCCGTCCGGTTGACCCGGGACCGGGCCCCGCGGCTTCCCGGCTTGCGGAATCTCCCCGAAAGGCTATTGTTTAGCGGTTGTCGGAAACACGTCGGACCGGTGTGCCTTGTCTGCATAGGCGTCCCCGCGGGGGGCGGCCGGTTTGGACCCCTTATTCAGGATGAGGATGGCCCCATGACCTATATCCCCCGTCAAAAAGTCACGGCACTTATTCCCAACAAGTTCGAGGCCATCAAGATCGCCGCCCTCGAGGCGCGGCGGTTGAATGATCGGGCCCGGATGTACAACGTCAGCCTGCCCGGCAAGATCACCACGCTGGCGGTCGATCGCCTGATCGAAGGCAAGATCGATTATTACGACACGAAGGTACGTGCCCGTCAGGTCCGCTTGGAGAGGGAAGAGGAAGAAGGCGGGGAGTAGCCCATGGCTTCCCCGTCGGGATCCACCCTGCGTGTTCTGCTGATGGTCACCGGTGGCATCGCCGCCTACAAGAGTTGTTTTCTGGCCCGCCTGCTCATGCAGGCGGGCTTTTCCGTCAAGGTTGCGATGACCGACGCGGCCACCCATTTCGTGACGCCGATGACCTTTCAGGTCCTGACCGGTCATCCGGTCGCGACCGATCTGTGGGGCGAGGGCCAGAGCGAAGCCCTGGACCACATCGAGTACGCACGCTGGGCCGACTTGACGATCATCGCCCCGGCCACGGCCAATACCATGGCCAAGGCCGCCGGTGGCATCGCCGATGAAATCGTGACCACCCTCCTGCTGGCTTTTCCCGGACCGGTGCTGATGGCTCCGGCGATGAACGACAACATGTGGCGGCATCCGGCCACGCAGGCCAACCGTGCCCTGCTGGAAGAGCGGGGCGTCACGCTGGTGGGACCGGGCGCCGGCTGGCTGGCCTGCGGAACGGTGGACGAAGGCCGCATGGCCGAGCCCGAGGAGATCGTGGCGGTTGCCAAGCGGATGGCGTTGTCCATACCGCAGGACGGGAATGTCGCCGCCGCATCGGAGACGCCCGCGGTGAACGGACCCTGGCACGGGACGAAGGTCGTGATCACCGCCGGCCCCACGCACGAATCCATCGACGCGGTGCGATATCTGGCCAACCGTTCGTCCGGCGCCATGGGATACGCCCTGGCCGCGGCCGCGGTCAAGCGTGGCGCCGAGGTGACCCTCGTGAGCGGTCCGGTGGATCTGCTGCCCCCCCGCGGGCTGGCGGGCCTGGAACTCGTGGCCTCCGCGCAGGACATGGCCCAGGCCGTGGCGAAAGCGCTGGACGCCGGCGCCGACTGGCTGATCATGGCCGCTGCGGTGGCCGACTATACCGTCGCCGCGGTACCCGGAAAACTGAAGAAGGAAGACCTCGGCGACGTGTGGCAGCTGCCGTTGCACCGCAACCCGGACATCCTGGCGGACGTGGCCAATCCCCGGCGCGACCGTGGCCTCACGGTGGTTGGTTTCGCTCTGGAAACCGAGCAGGTGCTGGACCGCGCCGCGGCCAAGCTTCAGGCCAAGGGCATGGACTTCGTGGTCGCCAACGATCCCACCGCGCCCGGCTCCGGATTCGGCAGCGGCAATCACCAGGTCACCTTGCTGGGCGAAGATGGTATCATCTGGGCCAGCGAATCGCTGCCCAAGGAAATCCTGGCTGGGGAAATCATCGAACGGCTGGGTCGGGCGAAGACCTCTGAGTAACACGGATTGGAAGCCCCTATGACCCGAGGCGGGGATCATCGCGAACGTATCCGTGAGGAGTTGCTGTCCTGGATCCGGCAGAACGACCCCACCGGGATGGACTGGTATCTGGACGAAGGCCCGGTTGATGAGGCACCGGCCGCTGCGGACGCCGCCGCCGAGGTGTCCGGTGATACCACGGCCGCCGCGATCGCCCCGGTCGCGCAGCCGGTCGCTGCGCCCGCGACCGGAGATCCCGCATTCGACCGCGAGTGCCACCAGTTCCTGACCGACACCCTGGAACTCATCGATCGCGGACCGGGACGGACCGCCGGCCCGCCGGTGCCTGACAAGGCGGTCGTCCTGCAGGCCTTGAAAGACATCGTCACTCCCTGCACCGCCTGCGAGCTGTCCGGGGGGCGCACCCATACCGTTTTCGGCGCGGGCAATCCCGACGCCGCGGTGGTGTTCATCGGTGAAGCCCCCGGCCGCGATGAGGACCTCCAGGGCGAGCCGTTTGTCGGTCGGAGCGGGCAGCTGCTGACCAAGATTCTCGGGGCCATCGACTACGGTCGTGAAGACGTCTTCATCTGCAACATCCTCAAGTGCCGTCCCCCCAACAACCGCGACCCTCAGCCGGCCGAAGTCGCCGCGTGCGAGCCCCACTTGAAACGGCAGCTGGCCATCCTGGATCCACGAGTGATCTGCTGCCTGGGGCGAGTGGCGGCCCAGACGCTGCTGGGGACCGACGCCTCGCTGAAGCGCCTGCGTGAGACGGTCCATTTCTACGAAGGCATTCCGGTGCTGGCGACCTACCATCCGGCGGCCCTGCTGCGCAACCCCGGCTGGAAACGCGAGACCTGGAACGACGTCCGCAAGCTGCGCGCGCTGGTCGATGCTCTGGCCGCACGGGAGGACCGCGATGGGTGAGGCCAGCCTGCTGCTGGTCGACGACGACCGTGAGTTCTGCGCCGACCTGCAGGCCGGCCTGGGCGGGCGGTTCGAAATCGCGGTGGCCCACGACGGTCCTGCGGCCTTGCAGATGCTCGAACAGGTCCAGCCGGAGGTGGTCCTGCTGGACGTGGATCTCGGCGACGGGAGGATGGGCGGGCTGGAGGTGCTCGAGCGCATCAAGGCCGGGGACGATGCGCCCCCGGTCATCATGCTGTCGGGCAACCAGCACCTGGGCACCGTCGTGCAGGCCATCAAGATCGGAGCCTTCCACTACGTGGGCAAACCCGCCGATCTGCTCGAGCTGGTGAACCTGATCGAAAGGGCCCTCAATTCCCGGCGGGTGGGCCAACACCTCCAGGCCCAGCGGGACGAACTGGGTCGCTTGACCGGAGCGTTCGTGGCCGGGGACGACCGGACCTTCCGCCTGCTCGAACAGGTGGACCACGTGGCGGCGACCGACGCCACCGTCCTGATCACCGGCGATTCGGGCACGGGCAAGGAGATGATCGCCCGCCGCATCCACGCCGGCAGCCCCCGTCGCGACAAGCCGTTTGTCGGGATCAACTGCGGCGCCGTGCCGGCGGACATCATCGAGTCGGAGATCTTCGGCCACGTCAAGGGCGCCTTCACGGGGGCGGATCGGGCCCGGGTGGGGAAGTTCGAGCTGGCCGGCGGCGGCACCCTCTTTCTCGATGAAATCGGGGACAGCCCCCTGCCCTTCCAGATCAAGCTGCTGCGTGCGCTGGGGGAAAAGGTCTTCACGCGGCTGGGGGACAACCGGGATCTGGCCGTGACGACCCGGATCCTGGCGGCCACGAGCAAGGACCTGGAGAGGGCGATCAGCGAGGGCGAGTTCCGTGCCGAGCTCTTCTATCGCCTGAACATCTATCATATCCATCTGAGCCCCCTGCGTGAGCGGCGCGGTGACATCCTGCCTCTGGCACGGGCTTTCCTTGCCGAAGCTGCTCCCCGGTTCCGCAGGGACGTCGAAGGCTTCTCCGCCGTGGTCGAAAAGACCCTGCTGGAGGCCCGCTGGGAGGGAAACGTGCGCGAACTGAGGAATTTCGTCGAACGGGCCGTGATCAACTGCCGCGGCGGCATGATCGGCCTTGGTGACATGTTCAGCCAGGGCGCCGGTTTCGCCGACGAGTCGGCTGCGTTCCCGGAAGCCAAGGCCCGCATGACCCGGGAGTGGGAGACCCGCTATCTCGCCGCCCGGCTGAGCGAGACCAAGGGCAACGTCACCCGCGCGGCCGCTGCCAGCGGGATGACTCGACAGGGTTTCCAGCGGAAGATGCGTGAATTGGGCCTGCGATCCGGCGACTTCGAGGACTCTGTCTGATTTATCCCTCTTTTTGTTACACCAGGTGCACCAGAAATGATGCGCATTTAAATATCTTATTTACATCGATTTACATTTTTTTCTGACGTCTGCATGCAACATTCATGATGCACCATGGTGCGAGTTTGCCGCCGCAGCGGCCGACCATAATCAACTAAGTTGTTTTATGGTAACGATTTAAGGGCATGACGCTCGAGTCGCGATCTTGGCATGGCCATTGCCTTTACCGAGTATTCAGGAATTCCGGGCAAGGGGGATCCGGTGCCAGCCGCGTAAGCGAAGACACCGGTCCGGCGATTCCAGAGACAGATTCCGGCTGGCGGTGGGGGGTTCGGGCGACTTTTCCGACAAACGTATGCGATGTGATTTGGATCGCAGGTTTGACCAAAAATATGCTGGGAAAGTCGCCCGTTCAATTGTGGAAGCCGGGGACGGTCCGGATGGCGCTGGGCGAGAGTCATTCCGGATCCATCCGGCTTCCGCTGTTTTTCGCGTTGCTGGGCGGGGGAAGGTTAGGACGAGAGATGCGGTTACGCAGACACGTCCCAGACAAGACACCATTGGTGGTCATTTTTTCCGAGTCCGGCCCCTTGGGGGGAGACCTTGCCGCCGTGTTGACCGGCCGCTTCGAATTGATCCGGTGCACCAATCTGAACGGCGCCCTGGCTGCTCTTGACAAGCACCCGGCGGCCCTGGTGGTCCTGGGCGACGGCGCCGATGATCCCGATCCCCGCCTTGGAGAACTCTACCTGCGGGCTCTGGCGGCCGGGTGCCGGATTCTGGCCCTCGGCAACGTTCCGCTCTGCGTCGTTCCGGAAGAGCGTGATCGGATCCGCCAGTACGACCAGATGCCGGGTCCCGCCCGCATCCTCGAGAGTCTCGGCAATCTGACGGCTGCCGCCGAGTCCTGACCACCGTCCGCCCTAAATCAGGATCGGCATCCCCATCCAGGGCCAGATCTTCCAGACGAAGAGTGTGATCACAGCCATCAGCATGGCGCTGGCCGGCAGGCCGTAGACGAAGAACTCCTTCGTGCTGAACTGGTTGCTTTCGAAGGCGATGGCATTGGGGGCCGCGCCCACCAGCAGCAGGAAGGGCATACCGGCGGCGGCCAGGGAGGCGAACATGACCACTTCGGGTTCGACCCCGATGTAGGGCGCCATCACCAGGGCCACCGGCAGGGTGATGGCGATGGCCGCCACGTTCATGATGAAGTTCGTCATCAGCAGCACCAGGAATGCCGTGCCCATGATGAACACCAGCCAGGGGGCGTCGTGCAGAAGGGAAAGCCAGCCGTGGGCCATCCACTCGGCCGCCCCGGTCTGCCACAGGCAGAAGCCGATGCTCATGGCGCCGCCAAACAGCAACACGATGTTCCACGGCACGTTCTGCAGATCCTCGAGGGTCAGGATGTTGGCGATGAAGAAGACGAGAGCCGCGGTCAGGATCACCGCACTCTTGGCCACCGGTTCCATGGCCGGTACGAAGGAACGCAGGGTCAGCACGGCCACCACCGCACCGACGATCGCGACCGTGCCGATTTCCTGACGCGACACCGGTCCCAACTTTTCGTAGAACCCCCGGGCCTTGACGCGCAGCCCGGGAACGGAGTCTTTTTCCGGCTTGAAGACCAGGCAGATGTAGACCCACACCAGCAGCACCATCACCAGCCCGAGCGGCAGCATGAACCGGGTGATTTCGAAAAAACTGATCTCCTGGCCGGTCAACTCGCGAAAGAACCCGATGGCCACCGCGCCGCGCGCCGCCCCCAGCAGGGTGATGATGCTGCCGGCGCCGGCGGTCCAGGCCATGCCGATGAACAGGCCTTTGCCGAAGCGGGTGGACCGACCCGAGGGTTCGTAGAGGTGCAGCACCACCAGCAGCATGGGGAACATCGCCGCCGCCACGGCGGTATGGGCCATGACCAGCGTCAAAGCCGCCGTCATGCCGAAGGCGCCCAGGTAGATGATGACCGACCGCTCGGAAATCCGACTGAGCATCAGGTAGGCCAGGCGGCGGGTCAGGCCGGTCTTGGCGAAACTGGAACCGATCAGGAGCGAGCCGAAGATGAACCAGACCGACGGGTCCATGAAGTCGGTCAAGGCCGTGCGGGTGTCACGAATCAGCCAGAGGGACTGGATCACGCCGATGGCGATGCCGGTGACCCCGACGGGCAGGACCTCGAACACCCACCAGATCCCCGCCAGCAGGAACAAGCCCAGTGCGGCCTTGCCTTCATGGGTCAGGTGGACCGCCTGGCCGGCCGGATCCGTCGTGTCGGGCAGGCCCGGACTCAGGTGCAGGGCCAGGAACACCGCCAGGCCCAGCAGGAACGGCAGCAGCTTGCGCGGGTTACGCATGGGTGCCCCGGCCGCGGCGGGCGAGGTGTCCGGGTTGTGCTGACATCGTGCCTATGGCGGACCTGCTCACGTTTTTCGGGTCACCAGCAGAGGAAACTCGAACTGTTCGTCCACGCCCGTCACCGGAGGGTGGAAAGTCGGATCGCCCAACCCGGCCTGCGCCAGCAGGGCGACGAGTTCAGCATCGGTCCATCCCTGATGGCATTGCGTGAACCGCTTCAGGTTACCCGATTCCAGCTCGATGATCCAGTGGACATGGACTTCGGTCCTGGCAGCCTCGTCCCAGACGAACTCCTGCAGCCACAGGTGCGGTTCGGGGCACAGCGCGGAATCCTGCGCGAAGGACCACTCGGTGCTGTCTTCCTTCACGAAGATGTCCCACGGCTGGTATTCGAGCACGAACAGGCCGCCGGGCCGCAGGCATGCCGCCAGGCGGGGCAGGAAGTCCGCCGCCACCTCGGGTTGGAACGAGTGGAACTCACCGAACCAGAAGGTCACTGCATCGCAGGGGCCGACGGCCGCCGCGAAGTCCGCGGGCAGGCAGGTCAGATCCTGTTCGAGAAAACGGCAGCCCAGCCCCTCGGCGGCGGCCTGCTTCTGGGCCCAGACCAGGGGTTCCGGGGCGAAATCGAAACCGACGGCGGGCTTGCCGCGACGCGCCAGTTCCAGGCAGGCCAGGCCCGGCCCGCACCCCACGTCCAGGATGGGCAGTGATCCGTCCAGCCCCGGGGCGGCCGCCAACTGAGCCTGCAGCCAGTCCAGGTGGCGGTGGATGATCTCCGGAGCCCGGCTCGCCATCTGGGTCGTCGGGTCCAGGTGGACGGCAAGCATGCGCCGGCTGAAATCCGGTTCCTGCCAGGGGAGCTGGCTTTCTCCGGTCCAGGGTACGATGGTCTCTCGACGGGCGCGGATGATCTCCAGGGCCTGCTGGTGAGGGTTGCGCGACGGCATGGCGATGACGGGACCTTTCTAATGCCGGTGTGGAGGTGGTTCCGGTGCCGGCTGGGCCGACTGGCGCACGCCGGCCGGAGGGCGGCCAGGTGCTTCGCGGGGATTATCCCCCGCCTGACGGGGGTTTTCCACCTGATATCCGGTTTGTCCCCGGGATTTTCCCCGGGATGACGGCAGCTGTCCCCCGCTTATCCACAGGATTGTGAAGCCCTCCGGTATCCTGTAACCGATCCCCGTGATATTTTGGCGTAACACATTTCGGGACCCACAACCCAGCAGATCGGGGCCGCCTTGGAAGTCCAGTCACAACCCAGCGATCCCCAGGACGGACGGCGGGGAAAGTCCGCCTACGGCTACGAACGCCTGGCGGGCAACCGACAGCTGCCCTTCAGCGAAGAAGCGGAGCAGGCCGTACTCGGTGCCGCCATGGTGGACAAGGAAGCGATCGGCCTGGCGCGCGAGGAAATCGAATTCGGTGACTTCTATCGCCTGGAGCATCAGCTCATCTTCCGGGCCATGTGCCGGCTGTACGAAAACGACCAGGCCGTCGATCCGATCACGGTGTCGGACATGCTCGAAAAAACCAGCGACGAGTTTCTGGACAAGGCCCAGCAGAAGGTTTTCCAGGGCAAGAGCCTGATGGACATCGTCGGCGGCATGGATTTCCTGATCGATCTGTCGGCGATGATGGGCACCGCCGCCAACGTGACCTACCACGCGCGCATCGTGAGGGAGAAAGCCCTGCTGCGCAATCTGATCAACGTGTCGAACACCATCAGCGCCGAGGCATTCGAAGGGGCGGAGGAACCGGGCGTGATTTTGGACCGCGCGCAGGGCCGCATCTACGACATCAGCGAAGACACCCGCAGCCAGGGATTTTCGTCGGTCGAACGGATCGTCCCGGGCGCCTTCAAGTCCATCGAAGAGGCTTTCCAGAACAACGACGACGTCACCGGGCTGCGCACCGGTTTCGCCGAACTGGACCGCAAGACCGGCGGCCTGCAGAAATCGGATCTGATCATCCTGGCGGCGCGGCCGTCCATGGGCAAGACCAGCCTCGCGCTGAATCTGGCCTACAACGTGGCCGTCAACGAAGGCGTGGGCGTCGGCATCTTCAGCCTCGAGATGGCGCGTGAGCAGCTCGTGATGAGGATGCTGGGCAGCAGCGGCTCCTTCAACCTGCACAACCTGCGGCGGGGCAAGCTGCGGGCCGAGGACTGGCCGCGGCTGACCCAGGCCTGCGAGCGCCTCAGCCAGGCGCCCATCTACATCGACGACAACAGCGGGATCTCCGTACTGGAAATGAAGGCGAAGGCGCGCCGCCTGAAGCAGCAGCACGGTCTGGGCCTGATCGTGATCGACTACCTGCAGCTGATGAGTTCGCCCGGACGGGTGGAGAACCGGCAGCAGGAGATCTCGAACATCAGCCGTAACCTCAAGGCCATGGCGAAGGATCTGAACGTGCCGGTCGTGGCGCTCAGCCAGCTCTCGCGCGGGGTCGAAGCCCGCGCCGACCACAAACCCATGCTGAGCGATCTGCGGGAATCCGGCGCGATCGAGCAGGACGCCGACCTGGTCGTGTTCATCTTCCGCGAGGAAGTCTACAAGCCTGAAGACGAGACCATTCGCAACATGGCCACGCTCATCATCGGCAAGCAGCGGAACGGCCCGATCGGCCAGCTCGACCTGCACTTCCACAAGGAGTACACCCGCTTTGCCGATCTCGCCCGCTGACGCGGCCGGCGGGACTCCCCGCCTGGACCTGATCGATCTCGACCAGGAGATCCGTGGCCAGCGCCGCTTCATCAGCTGCTGGCTGTCGGTGCAGGACGACCTGGTGTTCATCGTCGACCCGGGGCCGCCGGCGACCGCGGACCATCTGATCGCCGCGCTGGAAGCCAGGGGCGTCGACCGCCTCGATTTTATCCTCCTGACCCACATCCATCTGGACCACGGCGGCTGCACGGCCCGCATCCTGGAGCGCTGGCCCGCAGCGCGGGTCGTCTGCGCGGAGCGGGGGCGGCCCCATCTGGTCGATCCCGCCCGCCTGTGGGCCGGATCCCGGCAGGTGCTGGGCCGCAAGGCGGAAATCTACGGCGAGCCTCCGCCGGTCCCGGCGACCGCGCTGGCGGATCCGGCGGTGATCGCGGCGGTGGGGATCGACACCATCGCGACGCCAGGCCACGCGGCTCACCACGTGGCGTTCCGCCACGGCGCGCACCTCTTCCTGGGCGAATGCGCGGGCACCTATTCCACGCTGGGCAAAGGAGCCGAAACGCTCGACTATTATCTGCGGCCGGCGACGCCGCCCCGGTTCTATCCCGACGTGGCCAAGGCGTCGCTGGACCGGCTCCTGGCGCTGGACCCGTTGCCCACACGCCTGCTGTTCGCCCACCACGGCGAGCACACCGGCGATGTCCGCCAGCTGCTGACCCGCGCTCGTGACCAGCTGGACCTGTGGGTGCAGACCGTGGCCGAGACCATCGAGACCCTCCAGGGACTGCCCCATTCAGAACAGCCGACCGACGAAGGGGCCCTCATGGATCTGCTGGCCGGACGCCTGGAACAGGTGGATCCCCGCTTCGCGCGGGGCGCCGGTCTGCCGGACGACATCCGGGAGCGGGAGCGGGATTTCACCCGTCAGACGCTCCGGGGTATCCTGGAACATCTGCGGCGGTAGTCCGCGCGGCCCGGGATTTATAGACTTCGGACGGAAGGGCACCTATATTCGGGCGATCATGAAGCGGCTTTTCGAAAAAATCGGCCACGTGGTCACGCGCGCGTTCCTCACCGCCGGGGAAGGCACCCTGCTGCTGCGGGCCATCATCCTGCAGACCCCCCACATCTGGAAAGTCCGCCGCGAGGTGCTCGACCAGATGCACGTCGTCCTGGTCGGTTCGATGCCCCTGGTCATCGTGACCTCGGTGTTCGTGGGGGCCGTGACGGCCGTGCAGGCCGTCTACCAGATGCAGGCCCTGGTCCCGATGAAGTTCCTGGGCGTCATGATCTCCAAGACCGTCTTCATCGAGCTCGGTCCGGTGCTGATGGCCCTGGTCGTCGGCAGCCGGCTGTGCGCCTTCTACGCCGCGGAACTGGGCACCATGAAGGTGACCGAACAGCTCGATGCGATGACCATCATGGCCATCGACCCGGTGCGCTACCTGGCGATGCCGCGATTCTGGGCCTCGGTCCTGATGATTCCGGTGGTGACCATCTTCGCCGACGCCGTGGCCGTCTTCGGCGGCTATTTCATCTCGGTGATGACCCTGGACATCTCCAGCGGGGTCTTCATCGAGGGGCTGCAGCTGTTCTACAAGCACAGCGACATCCTCGGCGGCCTGACCAAGTCGGTTGTCTTCGGCGGCATCATCGCCATGAGCGGGATCTTCAACGGTTTTCACACCCGCGGCGGCGCCGAGGGCGTCGGCAGGGCCACCATGACCGCCGTCGTGGGCAGCTGCCTGAGCGTCCTGGTGGCGGATTATTTCCTGGCCATCATCCTGTTCCAGATCATTTTCCAGAAGTAGGCCCTTGCACGTGAGTCCGGAGTACAACATACCGCCCCCGCCCCGGCAGAGGGTCGCCGATCCGCGCGCTTTTGCGGGCATCGCCGTCGAAGGCCTGTCCAAGAGCTTTGGCCCCAAAGTGGTGCTCAAGGACGCGGACCTGCTGATCCACAAGGGGGAGACCCTGGTCATCATCGGCCGCAGCGGCGAGGGCAAATCGGTCCTGCTCAAGCAGCTCGTCCGCCTGCTCGAGCCCGACGCCGGCCGCATCTGGGTCGAGGGCGAGGAGATATTCGAACTGGATGCCGGTCCGCTGATGGAGCTGCGCAAGAAATTCGGTTTCCTGTTCCAGGGGGCGGCTCTTTTCGATTCGATGAATATCCTGCAGAATGTGGGTCTCATGCTGGAGGAGCACACGGACTGGTCGACGGAGAAGATCCACGAGCGGGCCTGCGCCTGTCTGGCCCAGGTGGGTCTGTCGGGCTCGAACGACAAGCTGCCCAGCGAACTTTCCGGGGGCATGAAAAAACGGGCCGGCCTGGCGCGGGCCATCGTCATGGAGCCGCAGTTCATCCTGTACGACGAACCGACGACGGGACTGGACCCCATCACCGGCGACGCGATCAACGATCTGATCATCAAGCTCCAGCGGGAGCTGGGCGTGACGAGCGTCGTCGTGACCCACGACATGCCCAGCGCGTTCAAGATCGCCGACCGCATGGCCATGCTCAGCCGGGGGAATATCGTGTTCTCGGGCACGGTCGACGAAATCCGGAACACGGACCACCCGATGGTGCGGCAGTTCATCGAAGGCAATTCACAGGGGCCGCTGGGGGCCTTCTAGGAAAGTCCGCGCCCGGGGCGGCACCGTCCGGCGACGGCGAATTCACCATGCACGCGACCCGTGGATTTGGAGTTTGGGATGAAGAACAGAATCAATGAATTTCAGGTGGGGATTCTCACGGTTACCGCGCTGGCCGTGCTCATCGGCGGCATGATGTGGTTCAAGAACGTCGACCTCTCCAAGGGGCAGAACTTCTTCCAGGCCGATTTCACCAACGTCGCGGGCCTGCGGGAGGGCGACAAGGTCCAGGTGCGGGGCATCCGCATGGGCGAGGTGTCGGGCATGCAGATCCTGCAGGGCTCGGTGCGGGTGGAGGTCCAGGTGGACGACACCGTGGATCTGCGGGAAGACGCGGTCTTCACCCTGGGTGAAAAGGGTATCGTGGGCGAGGTCGTCATCGAGATCGATCCCGGAGCTGGCGATGCGGTGGTCGAGGGGCATATATTCCAGGGGAGGACCGCCGGCACCATCGCTTCGATGACCGATGCCGCCGGCGCCGCCCTGTCCGAGATGCGCACGTTGACCGCGAAGGTGACGGAACTGGTCGACAACGTGAAGGTTGAAGGCAAGGTGGTCGAAACCCTGGCCCAGGCCAACGAGACACTGACCAAGATCGACGACATGGTCACGGACAACCACAGTGACATCGTGGTCATTCTCGACAACCTGCTGGCCACGTCGAACGAACTGCGGCGGGTCATGGAGTCGGGCAAGATCGACCGGACGTTCGAGGACGCCTCGGCGGCGATGGCCAGCGCCGACAGCCTGATGGGCGTGCTCACCGAGAGCAGCGTGCGCTTGGATTCGATCCTCGGTAAGCTCGACGACGGCGACGGGACCGCGGCGCTGCTGCTCAACGACCCGACCCTCTACCAGTCGGCCGACTCGACCATGGTTTCGCTGCGGCGGCTGGTGGATGAATTGAGACGGAATCCGAAAAAGTACTTCAAGATGAACGTGATGGATTTTTAGGGACCATCGACACCGTGCGGGAGGAATCACATGACCGAGGACCTGAGGAATCTGGAGCTGATCAAGGCCATCAAGGACGCCGTGATGGTGGAGGTCAAGGGGCAGCAGCTCTACAGCCACGCCGCCGAGAAGGCCGAGGATCCGGCGGCCAGGGCGATGTTCGAAATGCTGGCCAAGGACGAGGACGACCACGTGCGCATTCTCATGAACCAGTACAAGAGCCTGGTGGAGAAGGGCAAGCTGGACCTGAGTGACGTGCATCCCGCCGAAGTGGACCATGGCTCCCAGACGGTGATCACGGACGACTTCAAGAAGGCCGTCCAGCGCGGCAAGTTCGAGATGGCGGTCATCAGCATCGGCTGCGATCTCGAGAACAAGGCCATCGCCTACTACAAGGAACACGCGGCCAAGACCGATGACGCCGACCTGAAGCAGCTCTTCAGCTGGTTGGTGGAATGGGAAGACGGTCATCTCGAGCAGCTTCTGGAACTCGAGAAGATCTATCAGGACTCCTACTGGGCAGACCAGGGTTTTGCCCCGATGTAGCCGCTGCGATACCGTTGCCGGGGCCGGCTACGAGCAGGTACTTTCGCGCAGGATGGTCGTTGCCGCCGAAGCCCAGTTCATTGCTGCGGGGGCCCGCGTGGATGTGGCCGCAGGGACGGCCAAGGTCGCCAGTGTCGGCGTCCATCTGCTGGCGGGTCTGGGGATCGGGTTCTGAAACAGCGGTATCGGTTCAGTCGGCTGCGGGCGGAAAGCGGTAAGGGACGGTCAACGTGCCTTCGACCGCAACATCATTCAGACGCGCCGGACGGTACTTGCTCCGGAGTGCGGCTTCCTCGGCGGCCCGGTCGACATCCGGGTGAACGCTCTGGATGACCTGGGATTCCAGGACCTTGCCGTCCGGTCCGATGAGCAGCTTGACCATCACGATACCGCGGACGTCCAGAGCGAGGGTCGCAGGGGCGTAGGCAGCCGGCTGCAACATGAAGGCCACGGCCTTTTCGTAGTCACCCGCACGCGGGCCCAATTCCTCATCGAAAATCTTCTCGTGCCGGTCCCGTCCGTCGGAGTCCACGTTGACGTCCACCTGGGAACCGCCGCAACCCGCGAGGGCCAGAACAATAAAGATCGCCAGGGCGCGCTGGTGCATTCAAGTTTCCTTTTGCCAGTGGTCTGGTGTTCGCCGACGCCCAACCTTAGCACGAACCCGGACGGGCTGCTACCCCGGGGCGGAATCCTTGACCATTGTCATTTCGGCCCCCATGTCCCATATTCCCTGCTTCACGGGAGATATCCGGGGATTGCGAATACAGCCTTTTCAACAGGAAACGAGCCATGGCCTACGATCCCGCAAGCATCGAACCGCGCTGGCAGCGGTACTGGGCGGAAAATGAGACCTTCAAGGCCGAAGACGGGTCGAGCAAACCCAAGTACTACGTGCTCGGCATGTTCCCCTATCCGTCGGGCGAAGGCCTGCACGTGGGGCATCCCGAGGGCTACACCGCGACGGATATCATCGCGCGTTTCAAGCGGATGAACGGCTTCAACGTGCTGAACCCCATGGGGTGGGACGCATTCGGCCTGCCGGCGGAGAATTACGCCGTCAGGACTGGCACGCATCCGGCCATCACCACGAAGAAGAATATTGCCAACTTCAAGCGGCAATTGAAGATGATCGGGTTCAGCTACGATTGGGATCGGGAAGTTTCCACCACTGATCCCGAGTTTTACCGCTGGACCCAGTGGATCTTCACGAAGCTGTATGAAAGGGGCCTGGCGTACGAGTCCGAGGCGCCGGTGAACTGGTGCCCTGAGCTGGGAACCGTCCTGGCCAACGAAGAGGTTGTCGATGGCAAGAGCGAGGTCGGTGGCCACCCGGTGATTCGCCAGCCCATGAGGCAGTGGGTGCTGAAGATCACAGAGTACGCCGAGCGCCTGCTGAGCGACCTGGACGACCTGGACTGGCCCGAGGGCATCAAGGAACGACAGCGGGACTGGATCGGTCGCAGCGAGGGTGCCGAGGCCGACTTCCCCGTCGAGGGTTCCGACAAGGCCCTGAAAATCTTTACCACGCGACCCGACACCATGTTCGGCGCCACCTACATGGTGATCAGCCCCGAGCACCCCTGGGTCGACGAGCTGACCACCGACGGGCAGCGCAAGGCGGTGGAGAATTACAAGACCGAGGCGGCCGCCAAGAGCGACCTCGACCGCCAGATCGCCAAGACCAAGACCGGCGTATTCACCGGTGCCCATTGCACCAATCCGGCGACGGGCGAGGCGATCCCCGTGTGGGTCGCCGATTACGTGATGATGGGCTATGGCACCGGCGCCATCATGGCCGTGCCGGGCCAGGACGAGCGCGACTGGGAGTTCGCCGAGGAGTTCGACCTGCCGATCGTCCGCACCGTGCAGCCGCCCACCGACTTCGACGGCAAGGCCTACACGGGCGAGGGCGTGGCCATCAACAGCGGGTTTCTCGACGGCATGGGCGTCACCGAGGCCAAGGCCGGGATGATCGACTGGCTGGAAGCCAAGGGCCTGGGCGAGCGCAAGGTCAACTACAAGCTGCGTGACTGGCTGTTCAGCCGCCAGCGCTACTGGGGCGAGCCGTTCCCGCTCTTGAAACTGGCCGACGGTACGGTCCGCCTGCTGGGCGAGGACGAACTTCCCCTCACGTTGCCCGAAGTCGAGAACTACAAACCTTCGGGCACGGGCGAAGGTCCTTTGGCTACCATCGACGAGTGGATCAACGTCGACGACCCCGTCAGTGGCCAGAAGGCCAAGCGCGAGAGCAACACCATGCCCCAGTGGGCGGGTTCGAGCTGGTACTACATCCGTTATATCGATCCCCGCAACAACGAGGCGGCCTGGGATAGTGGCAAAGAGAAGTACTGGTTGCCTGTCGACCTCTATATCGGCGGAGCCGAGCACGCCGTGGGGCATCTGCTGTACGCCCGGTTCTGGCACAAGGTGCTGTTCGACCTGGGTCTGGTGTCGAGTTCCGAACCGTTCACGAAGCTGCGCAACCAGGGCATGATCCTGGGCGAGAACAGTCAGAAGATGAGCAAGAGCCTCGGCAACGTGGTCAACCCCGACGACGTGATCGCCGCACAGGGCGCGGACAGCCTGCGGCTCTATCTGATGTTCCTGGGTCCGCTGGAACGGGACAAGCCCTGGAATACCCAGGGTATCGAGGGCGTGCGGCGCTTCCTGGACCGGGCCTGGCGGCTGTTCTGCGACGAGGAGGACAGGCTGGACGCGCGGGTGCAGGACATCGCGCCCGACGAGAATACGCTGAAGATCCTGCACAAGACGATCGCCGCGGTGACGACCATGACGGAGGACCTCCGCTTCAACACGGCCATCAGCCAGATGATGGTGTTCGTCAACGAGGTGACGCCGCTGGAGGTCAGGCCCCGGGCGGTGCTCGAGCAGTTCGTCCTGCTGCTGAGTCCCTATGCTCCGCATATGGCCGAAGAACTCTGGTCACTGCTGGGACATCAGGGGACGCTGGCCTATGAAGCGTGGCCCGAGGCGGATCCGGACTATCTCGTCGAGGAGACGATCACCGTCGCGGTGCAGGTGAACGGCAAAGTACGTGATCAGCTGACGGTCGCCGCGGACGCCGGTAAGGACGAGGTCCTGGCCATGGCCGTGGCTGCCGACAAGATCAAACCCTGGCTCGAGGGCAAGAACCTGGTCAAGCAGATCTACGTGCCGGGTAAGCTGGTGAGTCTGGTGGTCAAGTAGGACGCCG
>Ga0316201_10001285_pt1 | contig 16645 bp, 16 predicted proteins | sample CS6wburrow_MG_FD_204516 | JGI IMG/M metagenome (GOLD analysis project Ga0316201, IMG submission 204516) | Coastal sediment microbial communities from Delaware Bay, Delaware, United States - CS-6 worm burrow | ecosystem: Environmental > Aquatic > Marine > Coastal > Sediment | place: USA... | reverse complement strand
CCTATGTGACCGGTATACACCTATAAAAAATGGTGGTGATGGGTGGACTTGAACCACCGACCTCAGCATTATGAATGCCGCGCTCTAACCAGCTGAGCTACATCACCGTAACCGTTTCCTGTAACTGCCCCCGCCATTGCGGTCGGGGGCGGCAATTTTCCATTTACACGGCCCGCTTGTCAACCGTAAATGGCCGATTTGAGGCTGGTTTTACCTAAATTAGCCGTTAAACGAGTATCCAAACGCTTTTTTGAAGGTATCGACGATTTCATCCATCGTCGGAGCATGGTTCTGCGGCCCTTGCACGGCCACTTTCAGGGCGCCCATGACCGAGCCGATACGGCAGGCCGTGACCAGGTCGAGGTCATTGAGCAGGCCGTAAATCAGGCCGGATCGATAGGCGTCGCCACAGCCGGTCGGATCCAGAACGGCGGTTGGCTCAACGGTTTCGATGTGTTCCTCGCCGGCCTTGTTGATAAGCCTGGAGCCCTTGGAGCCGCTGGTGATGATCAGGGCTTCGAGTTGCGATGCTATCTTGTCCTGGCTCATACCGGTGCGTTCATGGATGAGCTGGAATTCGTAATCATTGCAGACCAGCCAGTTGGCCTGCTGGATAAAGGTCTTGAGGTCGTCGCCGTCGAACAGGGTCATGGCCTGGCCCGGATCGAAAATATGCGGAATGCCGTGGCGTTCGAAATCGCGGCTATGCTGCAGCATGGCTTCCCTGCCGTCAGGCGCGACGATACCCAGGGTGATGCCGTCCGTATTGCCAACTTTGTTCAGCTGGCTCTCCTGCATGGCGCCCGGGTGGAAGGCAGTGATCTGGTTGTCATCCACATCAGTGGTGATAAACGCCTGCGGGGTGAATTCACCTTCGAGGTGCCGGATATAGCGGGTAGAAATGCCCAGCGACTCGAGGCGCCGCTGGTAAGGTCCGAAGTCGTCACCCACCGTGGCCATCGGGTAGGGGTCGCCACCCAGCAGCTTCAGGTTGTAGGCGATGTTGCCGGCCACCCCGCCGAACTGGCGGCGCATTTCGGGAACCAGGAAAGACACGTTCAGAATATGAACCTTGTCCGGCAGGATATGGTCCTTGAAACGTTCCGGAAATACCATGATGGTGTCGTAGGCCAAAGAGCCACAGATTAATGCCGACATACTGTTTGCTACCTGTTGTAAAAACCGTTTAGGTGAACGCTCCATTTTACCGGATTTTGCAGTGGCGGCAGTATCTTTATTAAAATCCCCGTGAACAAGCGGTTTTTCACCATCACGCCGCTTGCTGAAAGTCAGGCTGGCTGATACATTAATCAGCCCGTAACGTGGCATCATTCCCCGGAATATAACAACATGGTTTTCAAGAGTCTTCGTGGCCTTTTTTCTAACGATCTTTCAATTGATCTGGGTACCGCAAATACGCTGGTTTATGTGCGTGGACGCGGTATTGTCCTGAACGAGCCCTCGGTGGTTGCGGTGCGCATGGACCGCGGCCCGGGCGGCCCCCAGTCGGTTGCGGCAGTGGGCGGCGAAGCTAAACGCATGCTGGGCCGCACACCCGGCAACATCCGCACCGTCAGACCTTTGAAGGATGGCGTCATCGCCGATTTCAACATGACCGAAGCGATGCTGCAGCACTTTATCAAGAAGGTGCACGAATCACGTTTCCTGCGCCCCAGTCCGCGGGTATTGGTCTGCGTGCCATGCAGTTCTACCCAGGTGGAGCGCAAGGCCATCAAGGAATCCGCCGAAGGTGCCGGAGCACGCGAAGTGTTCCTGGTCGAAGAGCCAATGGCGGCGGCCATCGGCGCCGGCATTCCGGTTCACGAGGCGCGCGGCGCCATGGTACTGGACGTCGGTGGCGGCACCTCCGAGGTGGCGGTGATATCGCTCAACGGGCTGGTGTATTCCAACTCTGTGCGAGTTGGTGGCGACCAGTTCGATGACGCGATCGTCAACTTCGTGCGGCGCAATTACGGCACGCTGATTGGCGAATCAACGGCTGAGGATATCAAGATCCAGATCGGCCGCGCGTGGCCCGACGAAGAGGCTGAAGAGATGACAGTCTCCGGCCGTAACCTGGCCGAGGGCGTGCCCAGGCGGATTACGATTAACAGCAACGAGGTGCTGGAGGCATTGACAGAAAGCCTGGCCAGTATCCTGGATGCGGTCAAGGCGGCACTCGAGCAGACACCACCCGAGCTGTGTGCTGATGTTGTAGAGACCGGTATCGTCCTGACCGGCGGCGGCGCCCTGCTGAAAGGGCTCGACCGCCTGATCGCCGAGGAAACCGGTCTGCCGGTGTTCGTCGCGGACGACCCGCTGACCTGCGTGGCAAGGGGTGGTGGCCGGGCACTCGAATTAATGGACGAAAATCACGGTGACTTCTTCACCACGAATTAACCAGGCAAAGATAGCAGGCGCCGGGTAAACGATTCCGGCCCCTCAGGCACACGATAAGAATTTGGCACATACAGAATCACCAGGCTCCAGTCGCTGGTTCGGCGCAGAAGGTTCCCGCACGGCGCGGTTGATGATGTACATGTTGCTGGCAATCATCCTGATGTTCATGGACCAGCGCGGAGACTATGTGCCGCGCATTCGTGGTGCCATGGAACTGGCGTTTGAGCCGGTTTTTCATGTCGCCGCGTGGCCGGCGCAAGCGTTGCAGGCACTTGTCAGCCATACCCGCTCCCGCGAGGCATTAATCACGGAAAACCAGCGCCTGCACGAGCAGCTCCTGGAGACGTCGGCCGCAGTCCAGACGCAGGCCGCCCTGGTCCAGGAAAACCAGCGGCTCAGGGATTTGCTCGAAGCAACCCGTGGCCGGGCCTATGACTTTCAGTTTGCGGAAATGCAGCGTGTCGACCTGGATCCGTTTTCCCACAAAATCTGGATAAACCGGGGAGCAGACGAGGGCGTTGTCACGGGCCAGGCGGTCATCGACGGGCTGGGAGTGGTCGGCCAGGTCGAGGACGTCCACAGGCACTTTGCCGTCGTACGGCTGATATCAGACCCGGATCATGCCCTGCCGGTACAGATCAACCGGACCGGTTTGCGCACCATCGCATACGGCCGCGGCGAAACAAGCCACCTGGTAATGCCCAACGTGCCTTTGCAAGCCGATGTCAGTCTCGGCGACATGATCGTGACATCGGGCCTCGGCGACCGCTTTCCCCCGGGTTTCCCGGTCGGTGAAGTGTCGCTGGTCGAGCGGCTCAGTGGTGAAACGTTCGCCACGGTTCACTTAAAGCCTTCGGCTGCGCTGGACCGGGGCCGCGAGGTACTGTTGATCCAGCCGCGGCCCACGGAACCACCACCGGCGGTTGAAGAGCCATGAGGCCCAGCCGCGAAAGCGCCAGCCTGGTTTTTCTGACCATTACGGCCGCGTTGTTGCTGTCGCTCCTGCCTGCGCCAGCGGTGCTCGAGCCGTTCAAGCCGTATTGGGTTGCGCTGGTCATCATTTACTGGTCACTCGAAACCAGGGGCATCATCAGTCTTGGCCTGGCTTTCCTGGTTGGGCTTGTGCTGGATATCCTCAGTGGCAGCCTGATGGGCCTGCACGCGTTGAGCCTGGTGATCATGGTGTTCCTGGTGCAACGGTTCCGTTCACGCTTGCGTTTTTTTCCGCCCTGGCAGCAGGCGCTCAGCGTACTCGGCCTGCTGGTCAACGACCGTATCATCCTGATATGGATTATCGCCTTGCTGGGCGAGCAGCTACCGACATGGAAATACTGGTTGCCGCCACTGGTGGGCATGGCTCTGTGGCCGTGGTTATTCCTGCTGCTTGATCGTATGCGCGCCAGAACGCGCCGCCAGAAGTCGTGATCGGGAATACCAGCCATCGCGCCATCAAGGATGAGTATGACGAGCAGCGATTGTTCGCCAGCAGGGCCTGGACCGGGTTTACCATTATTGTCCTGTTGATGCTGGCCTTGTCCGCCCGCTATGTCTGGTTGCAGATTTTCGCCTTTGACAGCTTTTCAACGAGATCGGAGAGCAACCGCGTCGCAGTGCGCCCGGTGGTACCTAACCGGGGCATGATTTATGATCGTCGCGGGCGCGTGATCGCGGAGAACCAACCCGCCTACCGGCTTGAAATCGTGCCGGAAAAAATCCCCGGTAAAGCGGCGGGCCTCGAAGCCCTGATGGATGAGCTGTCCACCCTGATCCCGCTAGATGAGGATGACAGGAAGAATTTTCACATGTCCCGCGACAACTACCGCGAATTCGACAGCGTACCTTTGAAATTCAACCTCAATGAGCGTGAAGTGGCCCGCTTTGCCGTCAATCGACACCGTTTTCGCGGTGCCGATGTGGTTCCCTACCTGGCCAGGAACTATCCGTACGGGGAACTCCTGACCCATGTGCTCGGCTATACGGGCCGCCTGGATGCAGATGATATCGCCAGCGTGGATGCGGGTAACTACCGCGGCACGCGCACGATCGGGAAAATCGGTGTCGAGAAATATCACGAAAAGGAACTGCATGGAACTAGCGGCTTCGAGCGGGTAGAGACCAATGTCCGGGGGCGGGTTCTCAACGTTCTTGAGCGCCAGGATGCCATCCCCGGAACCGACCTGATACTGTCCATCGACGTGGCCGTGCAGCGGGCCGCCTGGGAAGCGCTGGGTGACCGCCCGGGTTCAGTGGTCGCGATCGACCCTGCGGATGGCAGCGTCATTGCGCTGGTAAGTAAACCCGCTTATGACCCGAACGCTTTTGTCCATGGCATCAGCCAGCGGGCGTACAACGAAGTACTCAAGGCGCCCGGCCGGCCATTGTTCAATCGTGCCCTGAGGGGGGGCTATGAGCCGGGTTCGACATTGAAACCCTTTGTTGGCCTGGCCGGCCTCGAACTCGACCTGGTCACGCCGCAGACACGGGTGTTTTCAAATGGTCGTTTCTACATCCAGGGTTATGACCGCCCCTATCGCGACTGGAAAGACACCGGGCACGGCTGGGTGGATATGGGTGCCGCACTGGAACAATCGGTGAATACCTATTTCTATCAACTGGCGATGGATATGGGTATCGACCGGATGCACGATTACCTGGCGCAGTTCGGTTTCGGGTCAGCGACCGGCATCGACGTGCCGGGTGAGGGTAAGGGACTGTTGCCTTCGCGCGAATGGAAACGCGCAGTCCATGGAGAACCATGGTATCCGGGTGAGACAATTATTGCCGGCATCGGGCAGGGCTTTAACGTGGTAACACCACTGCAACTGTCCAACGCGCTGGCGGCGCTGGTCAATGGCGGTACGCTTTATGCGCCAAGGTTGCTTTATGCCGCCAAGCCGGCCGGAACTGAAAGGGCAAAACGCGTCGCGGTCCCGGTGACGGCACAGGTGGCGGTCAGGGATGCGGAAAATTGGCAGACGGTGCTGGACGGCATGGACCGGGTGGTGAACGGCCTGCGGGGTACCGCGAGAATTATCGCCGAAGACGCGCATTTTCGCATGGCGGGAAAAACCGGTACGGCACAGGTTTACCAGCTTGGCGCCGACAAGGAATATGTCGAAGAGGAGGTAGCCGAACACCTTCGCGACCACGCACTTTTTATTGCTTTTGCCCCGGTTGAGGCGCCGCGGATTGCCATCGCTGTTGTGGTCGAGCACGGCGGAGCCGGCTCGAGGGCTGCCGCTCCGGTTGCCAGGGCTACGCTGGATGCATGGCTGGACCAGGAAGTCGAACGGGAGCCATTGCCATGAAGCGCTGGTTACCGGCATGGGCCGGCGCCCCGCGTCTCGACCCGGTCCTGTTAGTCCTGTTGCTGTTGATCATGGGGTTCGGATTGATCGTACTGTACAGCGCCAGCGGCCAGAACATGGCATTGGTCAACCGCCAGGCGGTGCGGTTGGGTGTCGGACTCCTGGCCCTGTTGGTCATCAGCCAGGTACCGCCCCGTGTATTGCGGTCCTGGACACCCTGGCTGTATGCTCTCGGAATCGCCATGTTGCTGGCGACCCTGGTGCTCGGCGTCGGTCGCGGGACGCAGCGTTGGCTGGATTTGGGCCTGTTTCGTTTTCAGCCCTCCGAGCTGATGAAGCTGGCGGTGCCGATGATGGTCGCATGGTATCTGCATCCAAGGATATTACCGCCGGATTGGAAGAACACCGGTGTGACACTGGGCATCCTGCTGGTGCCGACCTTATTGATTTACCGGCAACCCGATCTTGGCACCTCGTTACTGGTCGCCGCCAGCGGCGTTTTCACCTTGTACCTGGCTGGATTGCGCTGGCGGGTACTGTTCGGTTTTGCCGGCTTGGCGGCTGCAGCTGCGCCGGTTTTATGGCTGGTCATGAAAGAGTACCAACGTGACCGCGTACGCACATTCCTCAACCCGGAAGCAGACCCGCTTGGGCACGGCTGGAATATTATCCAGTCAAAAATTGCCGTCGGCTCCGGCGGCTTGACCGGCAAGGGCTGGTTGAACGGCACCCAGTCAAACCTCGAGTTTATTCCTGAGCGCCATACGGACTTCATCCTCGCGGTCCTGTCCGAGGAATTCGGCCTGGTGGGCGTATTATTGTTGATGCTGGCTTACGTGCTGTTGATTGCCCGTGGCCTATACATCGCCAACATGGCGCGCGACACCGGTTCAAGATTGCTGGCCGGCGCCCTGAGCCTGACCCTGTTTGTCTACGTACTGGTCAACGGCGGCATGGTTTCGGGAATATTGCCCGTGGTCGGTGTGCCATTGCCGCTAATCAGTTACGGCGGCACTTCGGCGGTCACCTTGCTGGCAGGTTTCGGCATGATGATGTCCATTTACGGCCACAGGAAATTCATACGATGAGAGGCCCCGTGAGACCGGGGCAATGTGCGGAATATGGGTATATGCTGCATACAAGGGCGGTTTTTATCCGTCTTTCGGTTAAACTCTGCAATTGGATTTAATAACTAACTATTCAACTTTTCATTTTGGAACCCTTGCTTGATGCGAAAACTGCTTCTATTGATATTTTTCTGTATGCCCGCCACGGCTGCCGAGCACCCGGGCGTAGACGAGTTCGTGGCGCGTGCAAACTCTGAATTCGGTTTGCCTGAAGACCAGGTTCGGGCTTTGCTGGCCGGGGCTGAATACAAACAGTCCATCGTTGATGCCATCTCGCGCCCGGCAGAGGGCAAGCCTTGGCATGAGTACCGCAAGATATTTCTGACCGACAGGCGTGTCAGCCAGGGGATCGAGTTCTGGAGAGAGAACCGTGCGCTGATCGCCGAAGCTTCGGAGAAGTTTGGTGTCGATGAAGATGTGATCGTCGCCATCATTGGTGTAGAGACAAGCTACGGTCGCAATACCGGTGGTTACAGGACCATCGACGCCCTGGTGACCCTGGGTTTCTATTATCCCCAGAACCTGTCATCCGACCGCTCTCCGTTCTTTTCCAACGAGTTGATGCAGTACATGCAACTGGCCAACGAGGAGAGTCTGCCGGCCGATGAGATTACCGGTTCTTATGCCGGCGCAATGGGTATGGGGCAATTCATGCCCAGCAGTTACAGGGAATATGCTGTCGATTTCGACGGTGATGGCAGCCGCGACCTGTGGCGCTCGACCCCGGACGTGGTCGGCAGCGTAGCCAATTACCTGAGCCGCCACGGCTGGCAGAATGGACAACCGGTAACGCGTCGCGCCAGGGCATCCCAGGGGGCCGCTTTTGACAAAATCAAGCGTGACCTGAGACCTTCCCTGACCGTTGCCGAGTGGGAAGAGCTTGGTTTTTCGAGTTCCAGCGAACTGTCACCGGAGCTTCCGGCGGCGGTCTTGAAGCTGGTTGAAAAGGACCGGAGTTCTTACTGGCTGACCTTCAAGAATTTTTACGTCATCACGCGTTACAACCGCAGCCCCCGCTATGCCATGGCTGTATATCAGCTGAGCCAGGAAATCAAAGAGGGGATGGGTGAATCCTGATGAGCAGGTTGGTCGTACCCCTGGCCCTCGCCTTGCTGGCATTGTTGCTGGCATCGTGCGCAGGGGACAAAAAGCAGGCTGAAGATGCCGCCGACGGACCCTCGAGCCGGCGTATGACGCCCGCCGACGTTCAGGACGCGGTGCCGGTCAGTGAACCGTTGGCACGCTATGGCAACCACAGCCCCTACACCGTGCTGGGTAAAACCTACACGGTCCTGCCGACCAGCAAGGGTTACCATGAACGCGGTATCGCATCGTGGTACGGCAGCAAGTTCCATGGGCGCCGGACCTCCAGCGGGGAGCCCTACGACATGCACCTGGCGACAGCGGCGCACAAGCGTTTGCCGTTGCCGACCTATGCCGAAGTCACCAACCTGGACAACGGCCGTAAGATGATCGTGAAAATAAACGACCGCGGCCCTTTCCACGAAGACCGCATTATTGACTTGTCCTACGCGGCGGCGATCAAGCTTGGCGTGGACCAGACCGGAACGGCGCGAGTCGATGTGCGCGCCATCGACGTCGACACAACAAGGCGGTCGGCGGTGAAGGTGGCCGATGGCACATTTTTGCAGGTTGGTGCGTTCAGCAAGCGCAAAACCGCTGAAGACCTGGCGGGCAGAATGCTGGCCGAGCAGGTCAAGCCGGTCACGGTACAGAAGAGTCGGGGATTGTATAAAGTATGGATCGGGCCGTATGCTTCAGAGGCAGAAATAGAAGCCAGCATGCGCCGCGTGGTTGAACTGGGCTATGAGCGCCCGCATAGAGTAAGTCGCTGAGGGGTAAGTCGCTGAGGGCTCAGGCGCCGGAATCCGGCCCGCCCCCATCTCGAATTTTACGGAATAGTTGTTAAACATGAAGAAAATCCTGTTAATCGTCGCCCTCACCCTGGCCGTGCCACTGTCTGCCATGGCCCAACGGCCGACACCGCCGCCACCCAAGAACATGCCGACACCTGCGGCGCCCACCTTGGGGGCGAACAGCTACATCCTGATGGACTTCAACAGTGGTGATATCCTGGTCGAGAGCAACCCGGACATACCGGTTGAGCCCGCCAGTATCACCAAGGTAATGACCAGTTACGTCGTTTTTACGGAGCTTGCCAGCGGCAATATTTCGCTCGGTGACGTGGTCAATATCAGTGAAACGGCCTGGCGGACCGGTGGATCCCGCATGTTTATCGAGCCTTCCATGGAGGTGACCGTTGAACAGTTGATCAAGGGTATGGTCATCCAGTCCGGTAATGACGCCAGTGTCGCACTGGCCGAGTTCCTGGCGGGTTCGGAGGATGCTTTCGCCGGTTTGATGAATCACTACGCCGCACAACTGGGTATGACTAACAGCAATTTCATGAATTCGACCGGTCTGCCGCACGAGCAGCACTACACCACGGCACGCGACGTTGCGATACTCAGTGCTGCGCTGATAGCCGATTTTCCCGAATACTATCGCTGGTACTCTGAGAAAGAATACAGTTTCAACAATATCCGCCAGCACAACCGCAACAACCTGCTTTGGCGCGACCCGGCTGTCGACGGCCTGAAGACCGGTCACACGCAGGCTGCGGGGTATTGCCTGGCCGCCTCTGCCAAGCGCGAAGGTATGCGATTGATCAGCGTGGTGCTGGGTTCGAGCTCCGAGTCGTCGCGCGTCAGCGAGAGCCAGACACTGCTGAATTACGGTTTCCGTTTCTTTGAGACCGTGCAGTTATACAAGAGCCGCCAGGAGCTGGCGCAGGGCAGGGTCTGGAAAGGTGAGCAAGAGCAGGTGCGGTTGGGCATCGAGGACGAGTTGTTCATAACCATACCGCGCGGCCGCTACGGTGACCTGGATGCACAGGTCGAGATGCGTCCGGAGCTGATTGCACCGATCGCCGAGGGTGAGGAGGTCGGGCAGATTTCCATTCGCCTCGGCGACGACGAGCTTACTACTCGCGGCCTGATAGCGCTTGAGACCATTGAAGAAGCCGGCTTCTTCGGCCGCGCGTGGGATGGGGTGACCATGTGGTTCGACGGTTTATTTGAGGAAGAATGATGGCTTCTGTGAATCCCCCGAAAAACACGCAGAACGAGCAGGAGACGCTACTCGAATTTCCGTGTAAATTTCCTGTCAAGGCCATGGGCCGTGATGAAAAGAGCCTTGAGGCACTGGTGACCGGTATCGTTTTACGTCACGCCGAACTGTGGATGGACGAGCCGGTCACAACGCTTCCCAGCAGTTCCGGCAAATACCTGTCGGTGACGGTGACCATCGAAGCGACGTCCAAACCCCAGCTCGATCGCATCTACCAGGACCTGACAGACTGTGAGCAGGTCCTGATCGCGCTCTAATGCCAACTGACAGTCTGCATATCCGGCGACTAGGCCTGATGGACTATGAGCCCGTCTGGCGCGCCATGCAAAAGTTCACCGATGAGCGTGATGAAAACACGCCCGACGAATTGTGGCTGGTGGAGCACCCGCCGGTGTTTACCCAGGGCCAGGCAGGGCGCGCCGAACATATCCTGGCGCCGGGTGATATCCCGGTCATCCAGGTCGACCGTGGCGGGCAGGTTACCTACCACGGCCCCGGTCAGATCGTGGCCTACCCCCTGGTCGATATCAACAGGTTGGGACTGGGTGTGCGTGAACTGGTCAAGGGTATTGAACAGGCGATCATCGACGTGCTGCAGAGTTACGGGGTCGAGGCCCAGCTGGTGGCAGGCGCGCCCGGTGTTTATATTGATGGCGTCAAGATCGCCTCGTTGGGTCTGCGCATCCGCAAGGGCAAATCCTTTCACGGACTGGCCTTCAATGTCGATATGGACCTCGAACCGTTCCAGCGCATCAACCCCTGCGGGTTCCAGGGCTTGCAGGTGACCAACCTTGCAACATTCACCGACGTTTCCATGACAGAGGTCGAAGACCGCCTGGTTGCAGGGTTGAGCAGAATTCTGGGCTACAATAAAAAGTTACGTACGGTTGAAGCGGCCCTGCCGGAACGTTTGTCAGCCCCACGACTGGATGAATGAAGCAAGTGAGCGATCAGGAAAAAATTCAAATCCGCATGGTCGGCAGCAAGGAGGCCGGCGCCAAGGAACTGGGCGCCGACAAACTGGCGCGCAACACGGCCCGCTTTGACCAGGATGCACCGGTACTGCGCAAGCCACCGTGGATCAGGGTACGGCTGCCGGCCGGCAATGCCGTGGCCAACCTGAAGACACGCTTGCGTGACAACCGCCTGGTAACGGTCTGTGAAGAGGCAACCTGTCCGAACATTCACGAGTGTTTCCACAAGGGAACGGCGACCTTCATGATCCTCGGCGAGATATGCACGCGCCGTTGTTCGTTTTGTGATGTTGCCCACGGCCGCCCCAAGCCCCCGGACGAAGATGAGCCGGAAAACCTGGCCCGTACCATTCGTGACATGAAGTTACGTTATGTCGTCATAACCTCCGTCGACCGCGATGACCTGCGCGACGGTGGCGCTGAACACTATGTCCGGTGCCTGGAGCGAATCCGTGAATTGAGCCCGGCTATCAAGCTCGAGGTTCTGGTTCCGGATTTCCGTGGCAAGGGCCGTATGCAACGCGCCCTGGACATTCTCAAGACCTCTCCGCCGGATGTCTTCAACCACAACCTGGAAACCGTCAAGCCGTTGTATCCGAATGTCAGGCCCGGGGCGGATTACGACTGGTCGCTGGAACTGCTAAAGCGATTCAAGTTACAACACCCTGACATCCCGACCAAGTCGGGCATCATGCTGGGGCTGGGTGAGACCCCGGAACAGGTTGAGCAGGTGCTGAGGGACCTCAGGGCGCATGATGTTGACATGATTACGCTCGGCCAGTACCTGCAACCGACGCCGCACCACCATCCCGTTTTGCGCTACTGGACGCCGGAAGAGTTTGAGAATTTCGCGCAACTGGGTGATGCAATGGGCTTCACGCACGTGGCATCAGGGCCGTTGGTGCGGTCCTCATACCATGCGGACCTGATGGCCGAGGAATCAGGATTAATTGACTGAGCCTGGCCGGCGACGATGAGTTTATTCATAGCCGGTTTGTCCAGGCTAAACTTTTGACCCTTGCGCATTGGCTTCGGGCAATGCTTAAATAAATGACAAATGGCAATGAATTTAAACGGCCCGGCAACTCAAAGCCGGGTTTGTGGTCAGTAGGTAGACGATAGGCGGTTTAGAGCAGATACCTGAAAGTGGAGTAAACGAGTTTGAGAGCGATTAAGTTTTTATTGATAGTATTCATCAGCACGTCCGTTTGGGCGGCGACCCAGCCGGCGGAACGGGTGATGTTCAAACCCAGCCTGGACCAGCGCGTGCGCAGTAACCTGGCCACCAAGTTCCTGGCCAACTGGCACTACAAAGACACCAGCCTGGATGATGAACTATCCGAGAAAATTTTCGATCGTTACCTCGATTTGCTCGACCCGAATTACAGTTTCTTTCTCGCCAAAGACATCGAAACGTTTTCGCCCTACCGGCTGAACATGGACGACGCCTTACAGCACTCCGATCCGACACCGGCTTATGAAATATTCAGTACTTACGTAGACCGGGTGCAAGAGCGCGTCGCATTTGCCCGCGAACAGCTCAAACAACCCATGGATTTCACCATTGAAGAAAGCTATATGTGGGATCGTAGTGACGTCAAGTGGGCAGAAACTGAAGCCGAGCTTGATGAGTTCTGGCGCCAGCGGGTCAAGAACGATTTCCTGCGTCTGCGCCTGGCCGGTAAGGAAGACGAGGCGATTCTCGAGACACTCGATGACCGCTATGAAAACCTGGACCGGCGCATTTCCGAATTGAATTCGGACGATATTTTCCAGTTTTTCATGAACGCCTTTGCTCAATCGATCGAACCGCACACGGCATACATGTCGCCGCGCAGTTCCGAGAATTTCGAGATTTCAATGCGCCTGTCACTGGAAGGCATCGGTGCTTTGCTGGGTCGCGAGAACGAATACACCAGCATTGCCAGCGTGGTGCCCGGCGGACCGGCCGACAAGGAAGGCAGCCTGAAAGCGGGTGACAAGGTGACTGCCGTGGGGCAGGGCCGCGATGGAAAACTGCAGGACGTTGTCGGTTGGCGTGTGGATGATGTTGTTGACCTGATCCGTGGCCCCAAGCATACGATTGTGCGTCTCGAGGTGCTGCATGAGGATACCGGTATCGACGGCCCGACCGAGATCATCGAGATCGTTCGTGATGAAGTCAAACTTGAAGAGCAGGCGGCCAAGAGCGAGATTATTGAGGTTCCCGGTGAAAATGATGAGATCGTCAAAATCGGCGTCATTGACCTGCCGGTTTTTTATCTGGATTTCAATGGCCGCGCCAAGAACTTGCCGGACTATCGCTCCAGCACCCGTGACGTGACCAGGCTGATCAACGAGATGAAGGCCGAAGGTATCGAAGGCCTGATCGTTGACCTGCGTAACAACGGCGGCGGTTCGCTGCTCGAAGCCACCACGTTGACCGGCTTGTTTATCGACGAGGGGCCGGTTGTACAGGTGCGTAACTCGAGTGGCCGTATCAGCACCGAGGAAGACGTTGAGGCCGGCATGGCCTGGGATGGTCCACTGGCCGTGCTGGTCAATCGCTACAGCGCCTCGGCGTCCGAGATTTTTGCCGCCGCGATACAGGATTATGGCCGCGGACTGGTCATCGGTGAAACCACGTTCGGCAAGGGTACGGTGCAGAACCTGGTGGACCTCGATGACTACGCCCGTCCCGGTGATTCCGGAAAAATGGGTCAGCTGAAGATCACCATGGCGCAATTCTTCCGGGTCAACGGTGGTTCCACGCAGAACCGCGGTGTCGAACCGGATATTCGGTTCCCGTCGGCCGGTGATCCGGAGGATTACGGCGAGCGTTCACTGGAAAATGCGCTGCCGTGGACCAGTATCCCCACCTCGAGTTACGAACCGGAGGGTGATATGGGGCGGATGGCCGCCGTGGCTGATTTTCTCTACAAGGGCAGAATTGCCGACAACCAGGAGTTTGGCTGGCTGCTCAGCGATGTAGAGGAATTCAACCGCAACAAGGACAAGAAAGAGGTCTCACTGCTTGAAAGCGAGCGGCGTGCGGAAATGGACCGTGATGAAGCGAAGCGCAAAGCGAGAAAGGCTGCCCAGGATAACAACGGCCCGTTGCTCGAAGACGAAGACGCACTTGCCGACCTGACCGGCCCCGTCGAGGCTACTGTTGACGAGGACGATGATGTCGACAGCGAAGAAGAGGAAGATGACCGGCCTGACCTGTTGTTACGCGAATCAGCACGCATCGTGGGAGACATGGTTGAGCTGGGTAGGAATGAATCCGCCCTGGCCCGGCAGTTTTCGTTGCTTAACAAGGAGCAGGGCTCAGAAAGCCTGCACTAAGCAGTGACGGGCAGGGGTTGAAGAAACTACCGCCCGCAACCTGGCAATACAAAAGATTCCCAACCGGCGTTTGCGGGTTGGGAATTTTTTTTGAGAGGAGGATAATAGGGTAATTTCCCGTGGTAGTTGACCACGGCAACACTGCAAAGGAAAACATGCGATGAAACATATCCTCCCGGTCTTGGCACTCCTGGCGCTGTCGTTGAACACCCATGGCGGGCAGCAAAATGACGTAACGGCGGCAAAATCCGCTATCAAGGAATTGGCCGGCGCCCTGCAGGTTGAACTGAAAACGGCAATGCAGGCCGGCGGGCCGGTTGCAGCGATTGGCGTCTGCAACACACAGGCCCCTAAGATTGCAGAAGAAGTCAGTGCCGCGCACAGTATGAAGTTAAGCCGCGTCAGCCTCAAAAACCGCAGTCCGGGCAATGTACCGAGTGCATGGCAAACTGCTGTCCTGGAAAGTTTTGAAGCCCGCAAGGCGGCTGGTGAAGATGTCGGCAGCCTGGCCTGGTCGGAAACCGCCAGCGTTGATGGCGGCCAGGAATTCCGCTTTATGAAGGCCATACCGACCGGTGGTATCTGCCTGGCCTGCCATGGCGTAACTATAGCGCCGGACGTCAAACAGCAGTTGGCGGCGCTTTACCCCGAAGACCTCGCCACCGGCTATAGCGAAGGCGATATTCGCGGTGCTTTCGTTGTGACCAAATCGCTGGACTGAGAGTCCGTGCGGTGAGGATTTTCCGGCAGGGTGAATGAGTGGCCGGGCCGGAGAAACCTGTTCCGGCCAGTTGGTTTTAGCCGTTCCCGGCTGGAGTTTCAGCCGGGCTTTATGGTCCCTGGTCTATTTTTTGCGCCAGGTCCCGCTGGCGTCGCGGAAGTAGTTGCCCTTGAGGGTTTTTTCATAGGCTGTTTTGCCACCGACTTTTTCAACTTCTGAAAGTGCGGTGCCTTCCCGGTCTGCAATTCTCTGGTAACCGGCCTTGCGCCTGGCATTGACTTCATCTACCAGCCGCCTGATATCCGCAGGCACATCCCCGGTCACCAGGCCGACATAACCATTTGCCTGTTCACCGATCAGGCCGTCAGCTTTGGGCTTTGTCAATTCGCTGGCGACGGCAACTGCTACTGTCACCACGCAGATAAACAGTGCGAATAGAATCTTTTTGCTCCAATTAATTGAATTCATCATGTTAGTTCCGTGTTTTGCTCTCTTGCCATTCAAACGGGCGCTGTTTGCGGAAATTGATCTGTGGGTTCAAGTCAGAACATATCGTCATCGAGCAGTTCCTCGACTTGCTTTTCGACCCTGATCAGGATTTCATGCTTGATATTGATGTTCATATTGATCTCGATCGGTTTATCAGGTGCCTCGACCTTGACCGTCGGCGTGCATGCGACGGCCAGGAACACTATAGCTATCATCGGTATCAATCGGTTCATACTTACCACCAAAATTTGTCCTGCGGTTCATTCCTGCGGTATACATTAACAGCTTGTGCTGAATTTATCCTGAACGGCCAGGGTTCTGCGCCTTATCGATCTGTATCTGTTTGAGTATCGACTCCTCGAAATCCCCGGTCATGAACAGTGCTTCGAAAAGCTCTGGAAGAATACCACCGATGTTCAGGTTGAACACAATGGGGTGGCCGTCGTAAAGGTCGGGATTCCTGCCTTCGAGATGAATGGCTATCCGGTAGCTGCCGTCGGATTGGTAATTGAGCGTTCCGGACAGTTCTTTGTAGAGAAAGTTTTCCAATGCCCTGAAGCCAATGTTGCTGTCCGCCATACCTTCCCTGGTATAGGCGATGCGCCCGGGGCCGGTCGAGCTGAAGGTGCCGTTTTTGATGTATATGCCGGTCGCGTCACTGCCGAGCGGCAGCGAGATCTCCAGCGTTCCGGTACCGGCGAGGCCATTGATGTCGGTAAACTCAAGTAGCCGGCCGAAGTTGATTTGCGACAGCCTGGCCGTTGTTTCAGCAAGCCTGTTGTCCGAAAATTCCAACGAGTCTGCGTGAAGTTGCCCATCGAACAGCTCCGCGTAAAGGTTGCTCAACTGAAAATCGTCCATATCCTGCAGGCTCAGCTCAGCCCTGGCATTGCTCATGTCGATACCGCCAGCCAGCGCCACGGACCCGATGGCAAGCGGACCCTGAACCCGCAGTGTTTCGTCCAGCTGCACGGCCAGCTCAAAGCTCGAACCGCGGGCGCTGCTTGCCGACATTGCCGCAGTCATGTCATGGCCTTTTATACCGATTTGCGCGGTCAGGCGGTCTCCGGTTTCAACCTGCCCCTGGTAGTCGATAGAGCCGCTGCTTAACCTGGCAGTTTCGGGTAATTCCAGCTGGCCCACGGCCAG
>Ga0316201_10001284_pt1 | contig 16645 bp, 9 predicted proteins | sample CS6wburrow_MG_FD_204516 | JGI IMG/M metagenome (GOLD analysis project Ga0316201, IMG submission 204516) | Coastal sediment microbial communities from Delaware Bay, Delaware, United States - CS-6 worm burrow | ecosystem: Environmental > Aquatic > Marine > Coastal > Sediment | place: USA: Delaware... | reverse complement strand
AACGCGTTAGGCTCGATGCCGTAGAACCAGTTCTGCGGCATGTCACCCAGAAACGAGGTGCTGGCAATGAACATGATGCCCTTGTGCTGGAACACGTAAAGCAACGTCACGCCCAGCCCGGCCAGCATGCCTGCGATGGCGCCCTCCTTGTTCATCGACTTGCTGAAAATCCCCATCATCAGGACCGGGAAAATCGACGATGCCGCAAGGCCAAACGCCAGGGCCACCGTGCCGGCCGCGAAATCCGGCGGATTGAAGCCCAGGTAGCCGGCAACGCCGATCGCACCGGCCATCGCAATGCGGCTCGCACGCAACTCCTGCTTCTCGTTGATGTGCGGCATGAACACGCCCTTGAGCAGGTCGTGGGAAATCGCCGATGCAATCGCCAGCAGCAGACCCGCCGCCGTTGACAGCGCCGCCGCGAGTCCGCCAGCAGCCACCAGCGCGATGACCCAGTTGGGCAGCTTCGCGATTTCGGGATTGGCCAGCACCATGATGTCGCGGTCGATCTTGACCATCTCGTTGACGTTGGGGTCGGCCGAATACTGGATCCTGCCGTCGCCGTTCTTGTCTTCGAACTCCAGCAGACCGGTCTTCTCCCAGTTCTTGAACCAGTTGGGACGTTCGTCGTAGACCAGGTTCTGGCCCGGCGCCGGTTCGATCGTGGTGGCGAGATTCAGACGCGCCATGGCTGCCACCGCCGGTGCGGTCGTGTAGAGAATCGCGATAAAGACCAGCGCCCAGCCCGCCGAAGAGCGTGCGTCCTTGACCTTGGGCACGGTGAAGAAGCGGATGATCACATGAGGCAATCCCGCCGTGCCGATCATGAGCGACATCGTATAGGCAAACATGTTGGTCATACTGAGCCTAGTCTGGGTCGAATACTCCGCGAAGCCCAGGTCGCGCACGACCTGGTCCAGCCGATCGAGCAGAAACGTCTCCGAGCCGATCATCGTGCTACCGAGGCCAAGCTGCGGGAACGGGTTGCCGGTGAGATTCAACGAGATGAAGATCGCCGGGATCGTGTAGGCCAGGATCAGCACACAGTATTGCGCGATCTGCGTATACGTGATCCCCTTCATGCCGCCGGTGACGGCGTAGAAAAACACGATGGCCATGCCAATCGCCAGGCCCACGTCGTAGTCCACTTCGAGGAAGCGCGAGAACGCCACGCCGATGCCCTTCATCTGGCCGATGACGTAGGTCACAGACGCAACGATCAGGCAAATCACCGCAACGATGCGCGCCGCCCTCGAGTAGTAACGGTCACCGATGAACTCCGGCACGGTGAACTTGCCGAACTTGCGCAGGTACGGCGCCAGCAGCATGGCCAGCAGCACATAGCCACCGGTCCAGCCCATCAGGAAGACCGAGCCGCCGTAGCCCATGAACGCGATAAGGCCCGCCATGGAAATGAAGGACGCCGCCGACATCCAGTCGGCCGCCGTGGCCATGCCGTTGGCGATCGGGTGTACGCCGCCGCCGGCGACATAAAATTCCTTGGTCGTCCCGGCGCGCGCCCAGATGGCGATGCCGATGTAAACAGCGAAGGTCAGGCCAACGACAATGTAGGTTAATGTTTGCAAACTCATGACAGCGCTCCTACTCGTCTTCCTGCACGCCGAATTCCTTGTCGAGCTTCGACATGCGGCGCGCATAGTAAAAAATGAGGACAACAAAGACGTAAATAGAACCTTGCTGGGCAAACCAGAAACCAAGCTTGTAACCGCCAAGCCGAATAGTGTTCAACGGTTCGACGAGCAGGATGCCGAAGACAAACGACACCAGGAACCAGACCAGCAGGCAACCTGCGACGATTTTCAGGTTCGCGCTCCAGTAGCTGTTATTTTTGGACATAGTCCTCCCCTTTTGACCAAGCGAAAATGCGGTTCTCGACGAATTGGAATCTACCAGAGCTGTCACGCTCGCTGGTTCAGACTTTAGTCGTAGGGCGGAGCAGACAGCTCCGCCGGCGCGCCCGTCACGAGCGCGTTTTATCTATCCAAATCCGGGGCTTGGCAGCAACAGGGTGGAAAATGCGCCGTCCACTCACAGCGTGCACGGCATAAGACCATAGTAGTAGACTCACAGGCCTGGACCGGCATGCGGGAGCGCCATACATATATGCATCCGCGCAAAACACCGAGCGATGCCGGGACTCGTCGTAATCACATGGGAGCGCGCTTTTGATTAGCTGGTGGCTCATCCTGCTGTTGTCGGTCGCCTACGTGGGGCTGCTGTTCGCCATTGCGCACTGGGGCGACCAGCCGGCGTCAGACGCACTGACCCGGCGCTTGCGACCGCTGATCTACAGTCTGACGCTCGGCGTGTACTGCACATCGTGGACCTTTTATGGCGCCGTCGGCACGGCGACGCGAACCGGTTGGGGCTACCTGCCAATTTACCTCGGCCCCATCCTGATGGTGGTATTCGGATGGGGCCTGATCCGGCGCATAGTCGCTATTGCCAAGAGCCAGAACCTCACCTCCATTGCCGATTTTATTTCCGCCCGCTATGGCAAAGGGCGCACTCTGGCCGTACTCGTCACACTGACCGCGGTGATCGGTTCGGTGCCGTATATCGCATTGCAGCTCAAGGCCGTGGCCAGTGGCTTTGAAATCGTGACAAGCCAGGCGACCGGCGCCGTCTTCCTGAACGACACGGCGCTCCTGTTCGCCGGGTTGCTCGCGCTGTTTGCCATCTTGTTCGGCACACGCCATATCGACGCGAGCGAACACCATCGCGGCATGATGCTGGCGATCGCCTTCGAATCGATGGTCAAACTGCTGGCTTTTGTCGCCGTCGGTGTGTTTTCTTTTGCCTGGCTGATGCACCCGTCGTCAAGTTCCGTGAGCGGAGCGGGCGCGGCGACCGAGGGTCTGTTTTCGCTCGACAGTCTGCCCGACGCGTTCGTCACCCAGACCATTCTTGCCGCGGCGGCGATCTTCTGTTTGCCGCGCCAGTTCCACGTGATGGCGGTAGAGGCGGATCCCGACATGGACCTGCGACCCGCGCGCTGGCTCTTTCCAATCTACCTGCTGATCTTCAGCGTGTTCGTTGTGCCAATCACCTACGCTGGCCTGATGTTGTTGCAAGGCGGTGCGTTTGCCGGCGACGCCTTCGTCCTGGCGCTGCCCATGAGCGCCGGCCAGAACGCGCTGACGGTGCTCGCGTTTCTGGGCGGCTTTTCGGCCGCGACCGGCATGGTCATCGTCGCCAGCGTGACGCTTTCAACCATGGTCAGCAATGAAATCGTCATGCCGTCGCTGTTTTCCATCAAGCGACTGGGGCTGGACGATCATCGCAATTACTCAGCCCTGGTGCTGCAAATCCGGCGGATCGTGATCGTCGCGATCATCGCCACGGCGTACGTTTACTACCAGGTCGTGGACCGGTCCGCCGTTCTGGCGTCCATCGGGTTATTGTCTTTCGCGGCTGCCGCACAATTCGCACCGCTGATCATTCTCGGCCTCGTGTGGCCCAGTGCCAACCGTCGCGGCGCCATCGCCGGCCTGTCCAGCGGCATTGGGCTGTGGCTGTACACGTTGTTCATTCCGTCCATGGTCCGATTTGGCGCGCCCGGTCTGGAATTCGTGGAGCAAGGACCCTTCGGCATCGCGTGGTTACGCCCCGAGTCGCTGCTGGTCGACATGCAGCTGCACCCGCTGACTCACGGCGTACTGTGGTCTCTTCTGGCCAACACCGCGGTCATGCTGATCGTGTCGCGCCTGACCGTTCGGTCAATGAGCGAACGCATCGCGGCGGGCACGTTTGTTGCGCAACCGGACCAACGAACCGTCGATGGCGCCATCAGCGGCGGCGATATCAGTTGCGATGACCTGCGCGCGCTGGCCGAGCGCATCATCGGCAAGGACATCGCCGAGCGCTCACTTGCCGATTTCGCGGCCGGCAACGGCATCTCGATCGTGCCCGGCGCCTCGGCGGACCGACGCCTGATTCGGTTTACAGAGAGGCTACTCGCCGGCGCGGTCGGCACCTCCTCCGCGCGCGTGATCATTACCACGGCGCTGCGCCGGCGCGGCATGGGCATCGGCGAGGTCGTGATGCTGCTGGATGAAACCTCTCAGGCGATCCGATTCAATCGCCAATTGCTCGAGGCCACGCTTGCCAACATGAGCCAGGGCGTGAGCGTGGTCGACGCCAGCCAGCAACTCATTGGCTGGAACAGCAGCTACCTCGCCCTGATGAACTACCCGCCTGAGCTGGTGTACGTGGGCAAGCCAATTCGCGAGTTGCTCGAATACAACGCCAGCTGCGGGCATTTTGCCGGTAAGGATACGCCGCGGGAAATCGACAAGCGCCTGGCGCTTTTGCGCGGCGCATCCGCCTATCGTTACGAAAGCGAGTTTCCGGACGGGCGCGTTATCGAGATTCGCGGTCAGCCCATGCCCGACGGCGGTTACGTCACCACGTATACCGACGTCTCCGAATCCAAGGCAATCGAATCTGCCCTGCGTGACAGCGAGCGACGCGTGCGCGCCTACACCGACAACCTGCCCATGATGATCGCTTATCTCGATGCCGGTCGTCGCCTGCGCTTCGCCAACAAGACCTACGCCCATTACGTCGGACTGCCGCGGTCTGAGATTATGGGACGACCATTGTCCCAGGTACTCAATGGCGAAACCCTGATGAACCGCCAGCGCTACATCGATGGCGCTCTGGCCGGCGAGCGCCAGGTGTTCGAGTTCGAGCAGGACGATCCAGATGGCACGCACCGCTACATGCTGGGCAGTTACATTCCGGACGTCGATTCGAATGGCCAGGTCTTTGGCATTTACGCAACGTTTCAGGACATCACCTCGCGGCGCCGGGCCGAACTCGCGTTGTTCGAGGCGAAAGAAGGCCTGGAAGAACGGGTACTCGAACGCACCGACGAACTGAACACGGTGCTCGAGGATCTGCGCGCCGCCAAGGCAGCGGCCGAAGAGGCGCACGCGTCCAAGACGCGATTTTTTGCCGCCGCCGCGCACGATCTGCTGCAGCCGATCAACGCCGCGAGGCTGTTTAGTGCGCTGTTGCTCGAGTCGAGCCAGGATCTGCCGGCAGAGCCGCGCCGCCTCGTTTCGCGGATCGAAACCGGCCTCATCGCGGTCGAGGATTTACTCAACGCGTTACTTGAAATCTCGCACCTGGATGCGGGTACGCACGTCCCGGTGCCGCGCGCGACTCCACTGCAGGAGATGTTCGACACGCTGGAAACGCAGTTTCGCGAGTCGTGCCGCGAGCGCGGCCTGACACTGCGGTTCGTGGCGACCGACACGTGGATTGAGACCGACCCGGCATTGCTGCGACGGATACTGCAGAATTTCATCGGCAATGCACAACGCTACACACGCGAAGGCGGCATCCTGATTGGCGTGCGTCGGCGCGGCGACCACCGCGTCATTTGTGTTTACGACACGGGCATCGGCATCGCCGAGGCAGACCGGGACAAGATCTTTAATGAATTCGAACGCCTGCCCAACGACGGCGCCACAAGAGAGCGGGGAATCGGGCTGGGCCTGGCCATCGTGAAGCGCATCGCGCGCCTTCTGGGGCACGCCATCGCAATGCGCTCGGTGCCTGGTCGCGGCAGTTGCTTCCAGGTGCATGTGCCGCTGGCTGACGCCACAATTGCGCGCGCGACGGCCACGGGCGCATCGCCGGCCGCACGCGCGAGCGCGCCGGCGCTGCCCGCGCATGTCGTGCTGTGCGTCGACAACGAACCGGACATTCTCGAGGGCATGCACGCGTTGCTCAGTCGCTGGGGCCTCAAGCCGTGCACTGCGCACGACCTTCACAGCGCCGAGGAAACGGCGACCCGCGGTTACCGCAACGAACAGGTATGGCCGCGCCTGCTGCTGGTGGACTACCAGCTCGACCACGGTCGTACCGGCCTGGAGGTCATCGCACGCCTGCGCGAAGTCAGCGGCACCGAGATTCCGGCTGCCATACTCACCGCCAATCGCGACCCGCGAGTACGCGAGCTCGTCGAGGCGGCCGGACATCGGCTGGTTTACAAACCGGTCAAGCCGGCGGCGCTGCGCACGCTCATCACGCGCATGGTGCAAAAATCACGTGCCGCCTGAGCGGCCCGCCTGACCGCAATCGTCAATCGGCCATGGCGGGGAGATCGGCGCTCGGGTCGTCAATGTTCAGTTGCGAGATGGCCACGACCGCCTGGGTGCGATTGGTCACGTTGAGCTTGCGCAGCACGGCGGTGACGTGGGCCTTGATGGTGGCCTCCGAAACGCCGAGCTGGTAGGCGATCTGCTTGTTCATGAGCCCTTCCCCCAGCATCTGCAACACGCGAAACTGATGCGGCGTCAGGGTGGCCAGCGCATTGGCGACACCGGCTGCCTCACCACTCATCTGTGCGTCGCCGTATTCGACGCCATCGGGCAGCCACACCTCGCCATCGAGTACGGCGCGTATCGCACCGCCAATGACCGCGATCGGCGATGACTTGGGAATATAGCCGCTGGCGCCGAGTTCCAGCGCCCGGCGCATGATGGCCGGATCCTCGGAGGCCGAGACGATCACCGTGGGCAGGGTCTCGTGCCGACCGCTCAGGTATACGAGCGCGGAAAATCCCTGGACGCCCGGCATGTGCAGGTCGAGCAACAAAAGGTCCGCGTCCGCATGTTTCTCCACCACCGCCTGCAGCGACGCAAGACTGTCGGCGGTCACGACCTGCGCGTTGTCCACACACTGGTGGATCGACTGGCTCAGCGCCTCACGAAAAAGCGGATGGTCGTCGGCGACGATGAACTTGCTCGTTGATGACGTTGTGGTCATGGCGGCGCTCGCCGGCCTCCCGGTCAGCGGTTCATCCGGTTCTCGATCAGGTGATCGACGACGGCCGGATCCGCCAGCGTCGAGGTATCGCCGAGTGCGGCGTAGTCGTTCGCGGCGATCTTGCGCAGGATGCGGCGCATGATCTTGCCGGAGCGCGTCTTGGGCAATCCCGGCGCCCACTGCAGCAGGTCCGGTGTCGCAATCGGTCCGATTTCCTTGCGCACCCACTGACGCAACTCCTTCGCCAACTCGTCACTCGGCGTGCGGCCCTCCATCAAGGTGACGTAGACATAGATGCCCTGTCCCTTGATGTCGTGCGGATAACCAACCACCGCCGCCTCGGCCACCGCCTTGTGCGCCACCAGCGCGCTTTCGACTTCGGCCGTACCCATGCGATGGCCTGACACGTTGAGCACATCATCGACCCGACCGGTGATCCAGTAGTAGCCATCCTCGTCGCGGCGCGCCCCGTCGCCGGTAAAATAGCTGCCTTCGAAAGTGGCGAAATAGGTATCGAAAAAGCGTTTATGGTCACCATAGACCGACCGCATCTGGCCCGGCCAGCTGTCCTTGATGATCAGGTTGCCCGAGACCGCACCGTCGAGCTCTTGCCCGTCGCTGTCCACCAGGGCTGGCTCGACGCCAAAAAACGGTCGCGAAGCCGAGCCCGGCTTGAGCGGCGTGGCGCCGGGCAGCGGCGTGATCAGAATGCCACCGGTTTCGGTTTGCCACCACGTATCGACAATCGGACAACGCCCCTCGCCAACGACGTGGTAATACCATTCCCAGGCCTCGGGGTTGATCGGCTCGCCGACCGAACCGAGCAAACGCAGACTCTTGCGCGAGGTCGCCTTGACCGGGCCGTCGCCTTCGCGCATCAGCGCGCGAATGGCGGTCGGCGCGGTGTAGAGGATATTGACCTGGTGCTTGTCGCACACCTGCCACAGCCGTCCGGCGTCGGGATAGGTCGGCACGCCCTCGAACATCAGCGTGGTCGCGCCACAGGCCAGTGGCCCGTACACGATGTACGAATGGCCGGTCACCCAGCCAACGTCGGCGGTGCACCAGTAGATATCGCCAGGCTGGTAATTAAATACGTACTCGAAGGTCAGCGACGCGTAGACCAGGTAACCGCCGGTGGTGTGCAGCACCCCCTTGGGCGTGCCGGTGGAACCCGATGTATACAGAATAAACAGCGGATCCTCGGCGCCCATCGGCTCGACCGGGCAGTCGGCGCTGACCTTGGCGGCCTCCTCGTGATACCAGACATCGCGGCCGACCTGCATCGCCACGTCGGCGCCGGTGTTTCTGACCACCAGGACCTTCTCCAGCGACGTGACGCCGTCGATTTGCGCCGCGGCATCGACGTTGGTTTTTAGCGCCACCGGACGGCTGCCGCGCAAACCCTCGTCGGCCGTGATGATCAGCTTGGAGTCGCAGTCGATGACGCGCCCCGCCAGAGCATCAGGCGAGAAGCCCCCAAACACGATCGAGTGAATGGCGCCGATACGGGCGCAGGCCAGCATGGCGACCGCGGCCTCCACGATCATCGGCATGTAGATGGTAACGCGATCGCCCTTGCTCACGCCGTTGGCCTTGAGCACGTTGGCGAAGCGGCAAACGCGCTCGTGGAGTTCGCCGTAGGTGACCTTCAGGTCGCGTGTCGGGTCGTCACCCTCCCAGATGATGGCCACCTGGTCACGCTTGTCCTCGAGGTGCCGGTCGATGCAGTTGTAGCAGACGTTGAGCACGCCGTCTTCGTACCAGCGAATATGCAGGTCGTCGCGCGCGAAAGATACGTCCTTGACCTTGGTGAAGGGCTTGATCCACGACAATCGCCTGCCCTGCTCCGCCCAGAATGCTTCGCTGTCGTCGATCGAACGCCGATACATCTCCTGGTAGCCTTTCTCGTCCAGAAGGCCGTTCGTCCGGTAATAATCGCTGATCGGATAAATGTCGCTCATGGTAAACCTCACCGTGCTGTATCTGTAGTCACCGCATCGCCGCGCAACGCCACTGTAGTTTGAGCGACTGCCACGCTCAGGGTATTAGACATTGGTCTAGAACGATACCCGTATTGGCCACCATTCGACCATTGGCTAATACCAACACCGCTGCCCCTTATCCATGATCCTCTCCGTCGATATTCACATTGATGGGGAGTGCAATGACAATCGCAACATTTCGGACGCCTGGCGGCCTGCTCGGGGCAGCAATCGCGTTGATGATCGCAATGACACCGCTCGCGGCGGCCAACGACTCCGGCCTTGCCGACGACGCCTCCGTGCAGAAACTCGAGGCTCGTGTCGCCGAACTCGAGGCGCTCGTGCGCGTCCTGGCCCAGGGCGGCCGCCCCGAAATGCCGCCGGCGGTCACCAAGGTCGAGACCACGGTCAAAAGCGAGCCGACGCATGCGTTTAATTTTGGCGGCTACGTCAAGTTCGACGCCATGTTTAGCGACTACAGCGCCGGTGACCTGGCGCCCGCCAGCATTGGTTCGCAGTTCTATGTCCCTTCCACAATCCCCGTTGGAAACGGCAGCGGTGAGGGGCCGGACGCGGACGTCCACATGCGCGAGACGCGCTTCAATTTTCGTAGCGACCACGGTCTCGCGAACGGCCACGATCTGACCACCTTCCTCGAACTGGACTTTAACGTCCTGGGCATCGGCGACGAGCGCATCAGCAACAGCTACGTAGCGCGTTTGCGCCACGCCTTCATCAAGTACGACAACTGGCTACTCGGCCAGACCTGGACGACGTTTCAGGACGTGGCCGCGCTGCCCGATAATCTGGACTTCATTGGTCCCTCCGAAGGCACGACGTTCGGCCGCCAGGCCATGATTCGCTACACCAGTGGCGCCTGGGAATTTGCAGCGGAAAATCCCGAATCGACAATTACGCCCTTTGGCGGCGGCTCGCGCATCGTGACCGACGACGGTACCGTGCCCGACCTGATCGCCCGTTACACACATAAACTCGCGAACGGTTACATCAAAGTCGCCGGCATGGTGCGCCAGCTCGATTACGATATTGGCAACCAGAGCGACACGGAAACCGGCTACGGCCTTTCCATCTCGGGCAAGCACTTCTTCGGCGATGACGATCTGCGCTGGATGGCGACCTACGGCTCGGGCATCGGTCGCTACATCGGGCTGAACGTCTCGAACGACGCGGTGCTCGATGCCTCCGGCAATCTCAACGCCATCGACCAGTTCGGCGGTTTTGTTTCTTACCGCCACTTCTGGGATTCGCAGTGGCACTCGAACCTGACGCTGTCCTACCTGGGTAACGACAACGAGATCAACCTGACCGGGACCGGTGTCACCAAGTCGAATTACAGCGTTCACGCAAACCTGCTGTACGAGCCGGTGCCCAAATTCACCGTCGGCGCCGAGCTGATCTTCGCCCAGCGCGAGATCGAAAGCGGACTGGACGGCGACCTGACGCGGCTGATGTTCTCGGCCAAGTACGGGTTCTAGAGGTTCGTCCGCCATTCAACTTGAGTGGCGGACGGCGGCACGTGCCCGGCGGCGGAGCGACGGGTACCATGGTGCCAGGCCAGTGCAAGGGATATGAATGATTGAGTTGCCCGAGATCGAGGCTTTCCTGGCGTCGCTGCCGGCGTTCAGCGACCTGCCACCGGGTGCGCGTCGGGACGCCGCCGCGGGCACGGTGGTGGAATACTTCGCTCGCGACAGCACGATCCTGTCCATTGGCGACCGCAACCCCGGGCTGCACATCGTGCGCAGTGGCGCGGTGCAACTGGTCGACAAGGACGACACGCTGGTGGCGCGTCTGGGCGAAGGAGAGAGCTTCGGGCTTGCCTCTCTAATGAACGACGCGCCGGTGCGTCTGGCCTGCCGGGCGCTCGAAGACAGCCTGATCTACTGCATCGACGGCGCTGTGTTCACCGCATTGCGCCAGGCGAATACCGATTTCGCCACCTACTTCCTGCGTACACTCACCGACCGCCTGATCCAGCGACCGACCGCCACCGAGGGTATCGGGGCAACCGGCAGCGACGTCGGCGCCCTGCTGAGTCGCGCACCGGTCACGTTGGCCAGCGGCGCCAGCATTCGCGACGCCGCCGCGCTGATGACCCAGCAGCGCGTTTCGGCCCTGATGATCATTCAGGACCAACGGCTTGCGGGCATCGTCACCGATCGCGACCTGCGCTCGCGCGTAATCGCCGCCGGCGTCGATCCGGTCGCCCCGGTCGATTCGATCATGACGGCGAATCCGATCACCATCGCCGCAGACGCCCACGCCTACGAAGCGGCGCTGACCATGATGCACAACCGCGTGCATCACCTGCCCGTTACGCGCGACGGGGAACCGGCCGGGCTCGTCACACGATCGGATTTCATGCGCGTCGAGACCGAACACCCGCTGTACCTTGTCCAGGACCTGGCCAGGGCGAAGGACGCCGCCACGGTGGCGGCGACCTGTGCGCGCCTGCCCGCGCTGCTGCGACGACTGATCGCATCCAATGCCAGCGGCGCCCAGCTGGGCCGCTTCATCACCGCGATCACCGATGCCGCGACCCGGCAACTCCTGCGCATTGGCGAACGCCAGCTCGGACCCGCGCCCCTGCCCTACGCATGGATCGCGCTGGGTTCGCAGGCGCGCCAGGAGCAGTCGGCCAAAAGCGACCAGGACAATGCGCTGATCATCGACGCCAGTGACGAGGATGCGGCCCGCCACGACGACTACTTCGCGCAGCTGGCCGGCGTCGTCAACGATGGTCTCAACGCCTGCGGCTACGTGTACTGTCCGGGCGACATCATGGGCCGCACCGGCAAATGGCGCGTGCCCCTTGCCAGGTGGAAAGAGTACTTCTACCGCTGGATCCACGTGCCGGAAGAAAAGGCGCTGATGCACGCTAATATTTTCTTCGACCTGCGCTGCATCGACGGCGACGATGCGCTGGTGCAGGAACTGAAGGACTACATCGTGGCGCAGGCGGCCAACCAGCAGATATTCCTCGCGCTGATGGCGAAGAACGCGCTGGCCTACCCCCCGCCACTGGGCTTCTTCCGCCAGTTTGTGCTCGAGAGTTCCGGCGAACATCGCAACACGCTCAACCTCAAGCTCAACGGCATCATGCCGATCGTCGAGATTGCGCGCATCCGTGCACTGGCCTGTGGCCAGATGCGCGCCGGCACCCGCAACCGTCTGCACGCGGCCGCGCGCGCCGGCGAACTGACGGCCGACGATGCGAGCAGCCTGATCGATGCACTCGACCTGCTCGAGGCGGTGCGCTTGCAACACCAGAGCGAACAGATGAGCGCAGGCCAGCCGCCCGACAACCACCTGGCCCCGGACACCCTGTCACCACTGGCCAGGCAAAACCTGAAGGCCGCATTTGCCCAAATTCGCGTCAGTCAGAGTGCCCTGGTACAACGCTTCGGCGCGACCTGATGTTTACGCGCATGCGCCTCAACCGCAGGCGATCGGCACTGGCCAGGCGCACCGAAGCGGCCGTCGTGCGCGATTACCTGGCCGTAGACCTGCCGGCGGCGAGCCGCCACTGGCGTGACATCGCATTCGTGGCACTGGACATGGAAACCACCGGTCTGGACGTGGCCTCGGCCGAAATGCTGAGCATCGGCTGGGTCCCGGTGATCGGCGGGCGCGTGCACCTGGGCGCGGCCAAAACTTTCATCGTCTGCCCCGAGGGCGGTGTCGGGCAAAGCGCCACGGTGCACGGCCTCACCGACACGGCGGTGCGCGCGGGGCTGCCCGCCGAGCGAGTACTGGAGTCGTTGCTGGCAGATCTGGCCGGCAAGATATTGATCGTGCATCACGCGCCGCTGGACATCGGCATCCTGGAGCGCCTCGCCAAGTTGCATTTTGGCGCGCCCGTCCCGTTTGGGGTCATCGACACACTGGCGCTGGAGCGCTCGCGTCTGTCGCGGCATGACACGCCAACGGCGAAGGATGGGCTACGTCTGATGAACCTCAGAACACGCTATCACCTGCCCGACTATCGATCGCACAACTGCCTGACCGATGCGATTGCCACGGCCGAGCTGTTCCTTGCGATGGTATTGACGCGTTATCCCGCAGACGACGCGACGCTGGGCGATCTTTGGGGCTAGCGCACAAGCCGGCTGCGAACTACAGATCGCGCCGGGTGTTTTCCACCAGCAGATCGACTACGTCGCGCAACGCCTCTTCGTGCGAGCGGCCCGCGGCACGCGAACGCGAGTAGCGTTCACGCTGCTGGCGGGCACTGTTGCCGCGACGCAGGATGTCGCGCGTAGAGCGCACTTCGTCGACGCAGTTCAGGCGCTGCGCGTCTTCGGCCACCATCTCGAGGATCTCATCGAGCAGCTCGCGGTAAGGCACAATTTCCCCGCGCCCAAAGTCCACCAGGCCCTCGTCACAGCCGTAGCGCATTGCGCGCCAGCGATTCTCCTGTACCAGCATCGGCAGGTATTCGCGCCAGCGCATGTTCTGGCGCCGGTAACGATACAGTGCACTGAGCAAACATACTGCAAGCGCCGCGATGGCGACCGCATCGTCAACCCGCGTGCACACGTCGGCAATACGCATCTCCAGCGTCGGGTAGCGCGAGCTCGGCCGCACGTCCCACCAGATCTTCGATGAATCCTCCATGATTCCGGAGCGCACCAGGATATCCACGTGACGCTGGTATTCCGCGAAACTGCTGAAGCGCTCCGGCAGCCGCGTACGTGGCATGCCGTCGAACACGGTTAGTCGATAGGAATTGAGGCCCGTGTCGTCCCCGCACCAGTAGGGCGATGAACAGCTCAGTGCCAGCAAGTGTGGCAGGAAGTAGGAGAACTGGTTCATCAGGTCGATCCGCAGATCGTCATCATCAATGCCCACGTGCACGTGCATGCCGCAGATCAGCAGGCGCCGGGCGGAGGACTGCATGTCGCGATCGAGGTCGCGGTAGCGATCTTTCTCAGTTCGCTTCTGCCGATGCCAGTTGGCGAACGGATGAGTGGACGCCGCAATCGGCGCAATACCGTACTCATCGGCCGTGTGCACGATGCATTGTCGCAAGCGGGCCAAATCCTCGCGCGCCTCACTGATCGTGTGGCAGACACGCGTGCCCACCTCGATCTGCGCACGCAAAAATTCAGGGGTGATTTGACCCGGCGCCCGCGCTTCGCAGCGCGTCAGCAATTCGTCGGGCGGTTCGATGCAGACATCGCGCGTCTCGCGATCGACCAGGAGATACTCTTCTTCGATGCCGACCGTGAATGGCGGCGCCTTGGTTCTACTCGTGACGCTCACTGCTCTCAACCCCGCGCTTAACGAACAAGTCCGGCTGCACCAGCAAATCCTTCAGGCCGTCGGCGATATGCCGCGCCCAGAAGTCCTGCTGCGACTCCTCAAGCAACAAATCCTGGCGAATTTCCAATGACGCGCACGGCCGGCCCTGGCGTTCGCCGTGATGGTCGATGGTGTAATCGGCCGGATGGCGCCCCGAATATGGCAGGTTGTCGCCAACGCACATCGCCGGATCGTTGGCGAAATGCTCCAGCAGCGGCAGCGCAAAACGTTCGTCCCGATCCCACAGCACGCCGACGTGCCACGGGCGGGCAAAGCCATCCATGCGCGGAGTAAAGGAGTGGATCGAGATCATGCCGGCCGACTTCACGCCGTCGCTACGCGCCTGCAGGACTCGCTCGATCGCCGCATGATAAGGATCTCGAATCTCGGCAATACGCGCCGCCTTGTCCTGCTCGGACAGGCCCAGGTTGCCGGGTACGACCGTGGTGTCGCTGATTTCGTTGAACGAACTGGGGTCGGCCAGGTAGCGGTTGCAGTCGATGACCAGCCGTGAATAGCCGCAGAACACGGCGCACAGCCCCAGAATTTCCGCGACTTTTCGCGTGACCGCGGCCGCGCCGATGTCCAGCGCAACGTGTTGCACGAGCGATTCATCGCCCAGTCCAAGCTGGTTCAGACTCTTCGGAATGGCGTTGCTGGCGTGATCGCAGACCAGTACCAGCGGCGCATTCGAATGCTCGTTAAGCAGACTGAACGCGGGGCCATCGCCCGGACCCAGCAAGGGTTGGGGAGATATCAGCTGTGGGCTGTGTGATCCCTGCAAGAGGTCTCCACTCATTTTTCTTCAGTTTTGGGGTAAATCACGGGAACTGGCGTCAGAAGTGACCCCAATAACCCGTCTGCCGGCATCAGTCCGACTATGAATACCGACAATGCCGTATGTTGTGCTAGACGGCAACCCGTGGACTGAAAACGGCCGGCCCCGGCACGATGAACGCCTGTCGATTGAGCAACTTGCAGGGCCTGGCAAAGTAATAGCCCTGGCCGTAATCGACGCCGATGTCGGCCAGTGCGCGAGCCGTACGCAGGTCCTCAACGCGCTCGGCGACGGTCCGGATACCGAGGGACCGGCCAATATCGTTAAATGCCCTGACCACGGCGGCACTCGCCTTGTCGTTAAGCAACTGGCGGATGAACTGGCCGTCGACCTTCAGATAGTCCACCGGCAGGTCCTTGAGGTAGGCAAACGATGACAGGCCGGTCCCGAAATCGTCTAAAGAGAAGCGACATTTGCGCTCGTGCAGCTGGTGCATGAAGTCCGCGACCTGGTGAATATTTGCGATGGCGGCGGTCTCGGTCACCTCGAAACACAGGGTGTTCTCGGCGATCGGCAACGCATCGAGCTGCTCAATCACGAAACGCCGGAATTTCGCGTCGCTCAACGACGTGCCGGACAGGTTGATGGACAGCATGTACGGCGCCCCGAGGGCGCGATCGCCACGCCACACCAGCTCGCTCAATGCCTTGCGCACGGTCCAGCGGTCCACGCGCGGCATGATGTTGTAACGCTCCGCCGCCGGGATAAAGGCAGCGGGCATGATGACCTTGCCGTCGCGGGCGACCATGCGCAGCAGCAGCTCGTAATGCGGCCGCGGATCGGAAGCTTGCTGCAACGGGACGATCGGCTGCTGGTAGAGCACGAAGCGATCGTCGTCGCAGGCGCGTGCCACGCGCGAGACCCAATGCATCTGGGCCTGACGCTCCGGCACCGTGGCATGACCATAGTCGGTGACGCAGTCGCGACCACGGTCCTTGGCGGCAAAACAGGCCACGTCCGCCGCGCTCAGGATCGTCGCCACCGTCTGCTCATCGCCGTGGATGGGCGCCACGCCAATGCTCACCGTGTGCTGGTAACGCCGGCCGTCCCAGGTGCATTCGAGAGCCTTCACAATGGAGCGCAACTCGCGCGCTACGTCCAGCGCGCGCGCGGTCGTACAACCGTGGAGCAAAACGCCGAATTCATCGCCGCCAAGACGCGCCAGCACGTCGCTGCTGCGCACGCGCTCGCGCAATGCCGTGGCCGCGGCGCACAGGAACTGGTCGCCCGCCGCGTGGCCGCAGGTATCGTTGATGATTTTGAACAGGTCGATGTCCAGGTACAGCACGGCGCAGCGGATGTCGCTGTTTTCGGCGCACACCCGCAGGGCCTCGCCCACGTGTTCCTCGAAAGCGCGACGATTGGGCAGATCGGTCAGGGCGTCGTGCGACGCCTGGTGGATCAGTCGCTGCTCCAGGCCGGACTCGCGCGAACGGTCGCGCAGCACAATGCTCCAGCCCGCCGCCTGGTCTGCCGACGCCTCGGTGGGCGTGACAGAAACCACGACGCGGCGCGACGCGCCATCCGGCGTGCGCAGTGTCAGCGCCGGCTCGCTCGTGCGTGAGCGCCACAATTCGCCGGGGCGCAGCAAAAACACCGCCGCGTCGGCGCTGTCGTACACGGGCAAAACCCTGGCCAGCGCGCGGCGACCATCGTCTGTCGCAGCGAGACCCGCCACGCGGCGCGCGGCGGCGTT
>Ga0316201_10001283_pt1 | contig 16646 bp, 19 predicted proteins | sample CS6wburrow_MG_FD_204516 | JGI IMG/M metagenome (GOLD analysis project Ga0316201, IMG submission 204516) | Coastal sediment microbial communities from Delaware Bay, Delaware, United States - CS-6 worm burrow | ecosystem: Environmental > Aquatic > Marine > Coastal > Sediment | place: USA... | reverse complement strand
CCTGAGCAGGAAGCAGGATAGCGGTAGCGAGAAAGATACCGTCGTCGATCTATTTGCTGTACGTAATCAAGAAAAGACCTGGAGCTTTAATGTCAAATCAGATTATATGACGGGTAAGGGCGAAGTTACCGAAGGCCTGGGTAAAGGTACACAAATAAAGCTGGATATCGAGGAAGTAGACGTGCATGCTCTGTTTGTCACAAAAAATGGTCAAGCTGGCAAGCCATTGAATCCGTCAGATTTTCCCCCGTTGAACTGGAAGGCTAAAAAAGTACTGTGGGATGACTGGACATTTACTGATGTTGAACTGGTAACAAGCTGGCACGAGCATGGTATGTTGATCAATACCTTCTCACTGACAGGGCCAGCGATGACATTCGATGCCCGTGGTAGCTGGCTGACATCCTGGAACGGGGTGCATGAGACAGTAATGCAGGGTGAGCTCACCAGCAGCAACTGTGGTGTCACGCTTGTGGGTCTCGGTTACCAGCGCAGCCTGGATCGTTGTGACTACAAAGCGTCGTTCAACTCTAGATGGCCCGCTGAACCATATCGCCTGTCCTGGGCCATCATGAAAGGTAAAACCTCGTTCGAGATGAATGATGGAGAAATTCTCGAAGTCGACCCCGGCGCCGGTGGTCGTTTACTGGGACTATTGAACATCTTCAAACTGGCGAACCGGCTGGCATTTGATTTTGATGATGTAACTAAAAAAGGTTTTTCCTTCGACAACATCAAAGGCGATTTCGAATTTTCCAACGGTGACGGTTCATTGAAAAACTTTGATGTTTCAGCATCTGCTGCAGATATAAACATGTTTGGTAGAATAGGCATGGTGGAACATGATTATGGGCTGTTGATGCGGGTCAAGCCACATACTGACTCACTTACTTTTGCCGGTGGCGCATTGCTCGGAGGAGTCGTCGTCGGTGCTGGCCTGGCGTTGATTCAGAAAGTTTTCGATCTTGGAGTCATTGGCCACAACGTCTATTCCATTACCGGCACCTGGGACGAACCGATAATAGAGAAGATAGTCGAGAGAAGCCAGGATACGACTGACGATGATGATTTATAGTGATGAATAAACCTCTTATACCCGGCTATCGATGGCTTTTTAGTATCGTTTTGTCATTGTCGTCGCCAGTTATTTATGCTGAAGTGTCAGATCAGGGCGCTGGCAGCAGCAGCCCGCTTACAAGCAGCGTTATTCCTGCCCAGGATATAAGCGCCGGCGCTTCATCAATGGATGCCACGGCCTGGAAATTACATGCTGAACAATGGGAATTGGCGCGTAGCGGTGAGACGATCCTGTCGCTGCCGGTACTGAAGCAGGTGGTAGGTGCATGGTTAGCTGATAAACAGAAAGTGATAGAAATACAGTACCCGGGAGGCGAGGATGGTGAATTCTGGGTACAGGAATTGACAGACTGGCTGGTCTCGCTGGGTATTCCGTCAGATAATATGGTCACAACACCGGGCAGCGGTGCGGATGATGTGATTAAATTCAAGATAATAAAAAAGATCAAATAGCAGGAGATGATTGGTGAGTAAAGTCGCAGCGATACAGATGGCATCAGGGCCTAACGTCAAGGCAAATCTGGCTGAAGCTGAAAAATTGATAAAGATCGCAGTTCAGCAAGAGGCCGAATTGGTCGTATTGCCTGAAAACTTTGCCATCATGGGTATGGCTGAGACCGATAAAGTCAAAATCGCTGAAGATCTTGGTAGCGGTTTATTGCAGGATTTTCTAAAAGCTCAGGCTATCAAGAATAATATCTGGCTGGTGGGTGGGACCATTCCGCTTCGCTCCGAGGAAGCGGGCAAGGCTTATGCCAGCTGTCTGCTGATCAATCCGCAGGGTGAGCAGGTCGGACGCTATGACAAGATCCATCTCTTCGATGTGACCATCGAAGCCAGTAATGAAAGTTACACAGAGTCAGAAACGGTATCTGCAGGCAAGGATATCGTGGTTGTCGATACACCTTTTGGCCGGCTGGGCCTCGCCGTTTGCTATGATCTTCGTTTTCCGGAACTGTTCCGTGCCATGGTCGAGCAGAAGATGGAGATATGTGCCTTGCCATCCGCCTTTACCAGCCTGACCGGGAGAGTGCATTGGGAGTCGTTATTACGTTCCCGTGCCATCGAAAACCTCACTTTTATGATCGCCGCCGATCAGGGCGGGTATCACGTCGGTGGACGTGAGACGCATGGCGATAGCATGATCGTGGATCCCTGGGGGCAGATTTTAAACCGCTTGCCCCATGGTACGGGCGTTGTCGTTGCCGATATCGATATCGGCAAGCTGGAACATACCAGGAAAATGTTTCCAGCACTGGAGCATACAAGGTTACAATGCGGCTTATTGCCGCAGTAAATCCGTCCTCCATTCTCGATACCTTTCTATCGCCCGAAATATAAGTGGACTTTCAGAACATAGTCTTCGAATTCGTCCTCATATACGCTGGGGCAGCTATCTTTGCCACTATTTTCCTGTATCTCAAGCAACCGGTAATCATGGCCTATATCGGGTTCGGTATCGTTGCCGGCCCCTGGGGGCTAGGACTGATAAAAGAACCAGAGCATATTGAACAGATATCGCACCTCGGTGTGATATTGCTGCTTTATCTCCTGGGTATCAATCTAAAACCTGATCGCCTGTTTCATCTCTTTAGTAAAACCGCTGTCGTAACATTGTTGACCAGCATGGTATTCCTGGTCGTTGTCGCCGCTGCAGCGATCGCCTTAGGGTTTGGTCTGATCGAAAGCATCGTGATCGGTGCGGCGTTGATGTTCTCCAGTACCATCGTCAGCCTCAAGCTGATACCGACTACGGCGTTACACCACAGGCATACCGGTGAGATGATGACCAGTGTACTGTTGATGCAGGATGTTATCGCAATCGTGCTGATCTTGATGCTTACAGGTGGTCAGGGCGATAATGTTGCACTGACTATCTTCATATTGATTATCAAGCTGGTCGTGCTTGCTGTGGTGGCTTTTGTACTGGTCAGGTATGTCGTTGATAAGCTGTTTTTACGCTTCGATATCATCCAGGAATATATATTTTTGCTGGCGTTAGGGTGGGGCATGTTAGGTGCTGGAGTTGCCAGTGCTATCGGTCTTTCATATGAGCTGGGTGCGTTTATCGCAGGTGTCGCATTTGCTTCGTCTCCGGTGTCAACGGCGATTGCCGAGCATCTGAAACCGTTGCGTGATTTTTTCCTTATACTGTTCTTCTTTTCGATCGGTGCACAGTTCAATTTCCTGGTCACGCAACAGGTTTTAATGGCGGGCTTAATTATGTCGCTGCTGGTCGTCGTGTTAAAACCGCTGGTGTTCAAACAGGGGTTCCAGTTTATCGGTGAAAGCAAGGACTTTTCTCTGGAGCTTGGAGCCAGGCTCGGGCAGGGGAGTGAATTCTCAATACTGGTGTCTTACAGTGCGCTGGCGATCGGTCTGATCGATCTGCGTGCATCCTACCTGATACAGATGGTGGTCATCGTCACCTTTATCATATCGACATACTGGGTGGTGTACCGCTACAGGACACCTATTTCCAGCACAGAAAAAAATCGTATGGACTGACGGGGTTTTTTATACTCGCTGCAGTGTTGAGAAGCGAGCAGTCAGTAACAATTTCAGAGCATTTACGTTGCTACAGGTTCTGCTGTTCTTCCATATCTCGAAGATATTTAAATAATTTACGAGAAGCTGTCGGTGTTTTTCCGCGCTGCTTTTCCTGGTTTGCCGCCCGGATCAACTGGTTGATATGCTGGCGGTCTATGTCAGGGAAATGAGCGATAACATCATTGAGCGCCTGCTTGTCATTGTCAACCAGGCTGTCTCGCCATTTTTCCAGACGTTTAAACTGTGCGGTGTTGGTATCATGGCGATGCTGTATTTTTCTTAGTTGACTTTCGATGGCTTCACTATCCATCGAGCGCAATAATTTGCCGATGTACAAACGCTGTCTCTTGAGTCCGCTTCTTGATTTTATTTTTAGTGCAGTGGCGATAGCTGCATTCAGCTCGTCTGGTAATTGCAGGGATCGTATATCTTGACTGGATAGTTTTAATATCTCTTCTCCGACATCGACCATGTGATGGCTCTCACGTTTTAACTGTGACTTACTCGGGCCATCATACAGTTCTTCCGGTTCCAGGTGATCGTTGTTATCGTTAGAGGTCGTCATCATTGTTATCTATACTTGAAGCAGTCAGTGCTGCCCCTTTGTTAAAACTGACGCTTTCGAGCTCGCCACGTGAGTGTTCTTTACCATCACGATAATTTTCTATGATGACCGGTAGATTGTTCAGTGCGGGTGCCAGCCAGAGATGTAACTGCCTGTCTTTTTTCGGGTCAGTGCGTATCAGCTGAATGATCTTATAATCCTTGCCCGCAAAATTGATTGTTTTGCTTGAGCCCAGGACAAACTTGTAATCATCGATCTCACCTTTAAGCAGTGCACGGTACGGATATTCTTTCACATTTTCATCGAACTCGATCATCAGCGGGATCTGAAACGAAAGCATGTCCCATACCTCGCTGTCGGTCTGCAGCTCTATCTCTTTGCTCCTGACTACACCGCTAATCTTTCCTTTTAGAGTATTATTGTGTGTGTTCCATAATATATCTATATCTTCGTCCCTGTTTTTTTCTCTACCGGTCTGAATATATATATGTTTTCTTAGTAGCAGGTTATCATCCATCTCATCGACATAACTGGTTGCAGAGACAGTATCGCTGGCAAACATGCTGGCCATGCCATGTAGCTCTGTATTTTGTGTGAACTTATAACCTTTATCGGTATAACTTAACTGGTACTCTGCTTCTGCCAGTTTGATACCGAATTTCTGAATGCCATAACGGGCGGTAAATTCAGGCAGCCCATGATCTGCAAATGCATTTTGCGCAAATATCGCAGCGATAAATATAGAAATTCGTAACAGGTAAAGGTGTTTTTTATTCATCATGTCTAGTGGTTGTGTATCCGGATAGCTGTGCGTTTTTCCAGATCAATGGTTCTGTTAATGGTTGACCATCGAGATTCAGCTGGTCTCTGTTATATGTTAATCGGCCTTCTATATGCATCCTGATGGCCATCGGGTATATCACGTGTTCTGCCTTCAATACTCGGGAAGCCAATGATTCCGCCGTATCCGTATCCAGCACCGGAACCTCTGCCTGTATGACAACCGGCCCGCTATCAAGTTCGTGGCTGACATAATGGACGCTGGCGCCATGTATCTTATCCTTGTTATCTATCGCCAGCTGATGAGTATTGAGCCCTTTATATTTCGGCAGCAATGAAGGGTGGATATTGATCAGACGGTGCCAATAGTGATCGATAAACATATCGCTCAATATCCTCATGAAACCGGCCAGGATGACGAGATCAGGCTGCAGTGGGTCGATGATCTCTATCATGGCCTGGTCAAATGATTGCCTGTCAGGATACTGTGTGTGGTCGATGATGTGGGTGTCTATGTTCGCCTGTCTTGCACGTTCGATACCGAAGGCAGACCTCTTGTTGCTGATGACTGCTTTTATCTCAGCATCGAGCGCTTTATTTTCAATGGCATCGATGACCGCTTGCAGGTTGCTGCCACTACCGGAGATGAGTACGACGAGAGAAGCTTTTGACACGTTCAACTCTGCGACAGACTATTTGAAAATAACCCGCTGGCTATCCCCTTCATCGATGGTGCCTAGCTGCCATGCGTTTTCACCATTTTGATTCAGGCTGTTTACGATGCTATCGACATCTTCAGCGGCGACGATTAACACCATGCCAACGCCGCAATTGAAGGTACGGTACATCTCGTTGATCTCTACGTTGCCGTTGTCCTGCAACCATTGAAAAACGGGAGGCAACTGCCAGCTGCTGGTATCGACAATAGCCTGGCTGTTCTCTGGTAATACTCGAGGAATATTCTCCAGCAGGCCGCCACCAGTGATGTGAGCCATGGCGTGTATATCAAATTTTGGCAGCAGGCCGTGTATAGCCTTAACGTAGATGTTTGTCGGTGCCAGCAGTGCATCACCCAGAGTAAGGTCCGTCGAATCAAACGACTGATTGATGTCAGCACCGCTCACCTCGATAATTTTTCTTACCAGTGAATAACCGTTGGAATGCGGTCCGCTCGAGGCGATCGCGATCATTGCATCACCGGCTTTTACCTTGGAACCATCGATGATTGCCTGTTTTTCGACCACGCCGACACAGAAGCCGGCAAGGTCGTAATCACCTTTGCCGTACATGCCTGGCATCTCTGCTGTCTCACCACCGATCAATGCCGCATTTGACTGTCTGCACCCTTCAGCGATGCCTTCTACGACGCTGGCAGCAATTTCGCTGTTCAGTTCGCCGGTAGCGTAATAATCGAGGAAATATAGCGGTTCGGCTCCAAGGACCAGTATGTCGTTGACGCACATCGCGACCAGGTCGATACCGATAGTGTCGTGCTTGTTCAGATCAATGGCCAGCTTGAGTTTTGTGCCCACGCCGTCAGTGCCAGAAACCAGAACCGGCTGCCGGTAATTTTCGGGCAGCTCGAACAGGCCGCCGAATCCACCCAGGCTACCCATCACCCCCGGTCGGTGAGTGCTGGCAACACTGGATTTTATTTTTTCGACAAACTCATTGCCGGCATCGATATTGACGCCCGCATCGCGGTAACTTAGTGATTTTGTTTGATTAGAAGACATCGGTTTTAATGTGTGATTTGATAGGTTTAGCTGGCGATAAAAAGATGTGTTATTGTACACGCTTGTCAGTCATTTTTCGTACAAATTTGTATATCACAGGTCTCAAATGTTGAATTCTAATGGGAAAATATTCTTTTTCGTTAGCTTGTTATTTGCTTTTAGTCAGGCGCCCGCCGAGCAAGCCGTTTCTCTATATGACGTAGAGGTTCTCGTCGCTGACGAATCTGCAGATACCCGCTGGCGTGTGTTCAAAGAAGGGCTGGACGAAGTCTTCGTGCGGATCTCCGGTGACAGCATCGTGATGGACAAGTTAAAACGTCCGCCCGCCAGCCGTTATGTCAAACAGTATAGCTATGACCCTGTCGAAAACCCTGATCGCAACAAAGATGGCGAACTGCTGAGTCACCGCATTAAAATCCAGTATAACGGTAGCGCTATGGAGGAGTATCTGCGTGAAAATGGATACCCGGTCTGGGGGGGGCATCGCACGGAGGTAGTTATCTGGATGGCGATCAGGGATGGCAGGAATGAATATGTATTAAAAGACACAGATAATTCACTGTTGAAAACTTCAGCTCAACAGGCTCTGCATAGACGCGGTGTGCCGGATCGCTGGCCACTGTTTGACTACAAAGACAGGAAGATTCTCAAGATTGCTGATATCCGCGGCGGTTTTAAAGACCCTGTGGTAAAGGCATCGAAACGCTATAGCCGAGGGCCTGCATTGACCGGCAGCCTGATATGGAACGGCAGTAAATGGCAGAGTAGCTGGAGCCTGCTGATGGAAAATGGTAACCGGCACTGGAGTATAGAAGATGCTGACTATAATGTGCTGATCAATAAAGCGGTCGATCAGGCAGCAGATGCGATGGGCATCGTTTTTGCGATTCACGGTATTGCTGATAACCAGAATCTGGCCAGGATTCAACTGGATATACAGGATGTGAAATCTATCGATGCCTACCGTAAGCTTGAAAATTATCTGCGTGACTTGAGTGCTGTTGAGATGGCAAAACCGTTGAAAGTAGACGGTCAGTCAGCCAAGTTTGAAATCACGCTTCGAAGCAGCGAGGGCGATTTCTTAAACCTGGTTAAAAATGATGCCGAGCTGGTCGAGGTCAAACCTGTGGTGAAGGATGTTCCCCCGCTTAGTGAACAGGGCCCGGCCATGCTTCCTGATACCGAACCCGGTGCAGTAGCAGGCGTTGATACAGGTGCGGAAAATACAGCTGAAAGCCCATCCGATAACCTGTCCGATAAGATAAAACCGATACCGGTCTACTACTATAAGTATCTCAATTAGTGTAGACGCGAATGACCGCATTGATCCATCCACAATTACCCCTGGGTTTTGAACCTGGTGAACTGTTTACCTTTGACAGTTTTGTTGCAGGTAAAAACGCTGTCGCTGTCGGTCTTGCCCGGCAGATGGCCGCCTGTGGTTATTCAGGGTCTGCCAAAAGCGAACAGCAGTTATATATCTGGGGTGAACCGGGTATGGGTAAAAGCCACCTGCTTCAGGCCAGCTGCAACCTTGCTGCAAAAAACCAGCGCACCGTGTGTTACCTGACACAGGATGAGATACTCGAGCAGCCAACAGATATATTTGACGGCCTCGAGCAGATCGAGCTTGTCTGCCTGGATGATATTGAAACCTGGTTGGTTGATCCATCATGGGAAATCGCGTTGTTTGATCTGATCAATCGCATGCGTGAGAACAGCAGTTGCCTGATGCTGGCATCGTCACACTCACCAGATGAAGACTTTGTAAAGCTGCCTGATCTGCGCTCAAGGCTGGCATGGGGCCCTGTGTTCCACCTGCAGGACATCTCTGATAAAGAGAAATATCAGGCCTTGAGCTATCGCGCCAGGCAGAATGGACTCGAGTTACCTGAGAACGTGGCTGATTACCTGATGCAGCGTTATCCGCGGGATATGTTTGGCTTGTTTGAGCGTTTGTCTGTGCTGGATAAGGCGTCGATGGCGATGCAGCGGCGGTTGACGGTTCCACTGGTTAAGTCGGTTTTTTCTGACGAGTGATATATTTTAGTCTTTGTTTGTTATTGTCTAGTATTCACCTGGGTGTTTTAGTCAGGCATTGCGGTTCTCGCACCGCGGGCGAGTTACTCTTTGTCAACAGCCACAAAGAGTAACCAGAAAGGGCCGCCACGTCAGCCACACCCCTGTAGAAGACACAGGGGTTCCCAGCGAAACAATACTGTTAGCATGCTGTGCCAGAACTCGCAAAAGGCGCTCAGACAACTGGCACAGAAAGCCCATGCCAACAGTATTCTTTCGCTGGCTTGCTAAGGTGGAGAGTAAGTCAAAAACGGTATGACCTTATATTGTTATATCTCACAAATAGTTTTGTCTGTGCTTTTAGTGTTTTTTTTCTCTTGTTTATTTAACTCCTCTTTCGATTGCTGAATTTACCGGTATTGCTAGAGCAATTTCGCCAGGGAAGGCGAAATTAGTCCTGTGCGCCCGGACGGCGCATCAGGACGGGCTCGTAGGCAATAGCGGTAATTTCAGGTACCCCGAACGTTTCACTCGGGGCAATCGAATAAGGACGGCTTTTTTTGGTTACTTTTTTTAGCTGCTGACTAAATTTGTTTGGAACAAATTTGAACGAGCTTTGCTCGACCCGAAGGGTGAATAACATGGATGTTATTCATAAAAAAAGTGACTCGCCGTAAAAGGCGAAACTCACGTTACAAATTCAAGTGCCCAGGCAGCGTCAAAAAGAGAAATAATTGAAATCAGGTACGAGTACCTCGCCCGCGGTGCGAAAACCGCAATGCCTAACGAAAATGCCCAGGTAAATGCCAAAAATATCCCTATTCAGATGAAGCCGAAGACTCCTTCAACTGTTTTCCCATATACCGCGTATAAATTACCGTCCCGGTAAAAAATACCAGACTGGTAAAGATAACGTAAAGACCTATCATCAGATCCTCGTCATGCCCCGCATACCAGACCCCGATCACAAAATAAAATATCGCCATATACATCGACCAGGCATGGGTATATAACTTGCCATTGAGCAAGCCAAACAAAGGCAGCATCAAGGGGCCTAGCTGAAAGAAGATGATGATGGAAATCAGATGTTTTGCAGGTGGTTCGATCAACAGGTGCCATGTAAACAGGCCGAACAACAGGCTGAAGTAACCCAGCAGGGTTAACCATCGCCCCAGTTTTATTAGTTGATTCCGGTTCATTGGATTAGTTTTTTTGCAGTAGTGGCGACGCGTTTGCCGAGCGCTATACAGAGTTTACGTTCTTCGTCACTCAATGGTGTCGCTTCCAGATCATCTGTTAAGCGGGTAGCGCCATAAGGGCTACCACCGGTTTTTGTCTGAAACAGTTCAGTTTCTGTGTAGGGCAGGCCAACGATCAGCATGCCATGATGTAACAGCGGTAACATCATCGTCAGCAGGGTGCTCTCCTGGCCGCCATGCATGCTGGTGCTGGCAGAGAAAACGGCCGCCGGTTTGCCTGCCAGCTTGCCGCCCATCCATAGTGCGCTGGTGCCATCGATGAAATACTTCATCGCTGCCGGCATATTCCCGTAATGTGTCGGACAGCCAAGGATGAGACCGTCGCATTGGTCCAGATCGTCGATAGTCGCGTACAGCGGACCGTCTTCAGGGATGATCGCTTCAGTCTGTTCTGTATTCGGTGAGACACCTGGTACGGTGCGAACTCTTGCCTGCACGCCATCAACTTCTTCGACGCCACGGGCGATGATATTGGCCATCTCGGCCGTCGTTCCGCCCGGACTATAATAGAGGACCAGGATTTCAGTAGTTGTGTCATTTTTTGGCATTACAAGATATCCAGCACTTTCTCTGGTGGGCGTCCGATGGTGGCTTTGTCACCATTGATGACGATGGGGCGTTCGATAAGGATCGGGTTGTCTATCATCGCCTGAATGAGCTGTTCACGGCTTAGATCGGCGTTATCCAGATTGTTGTCTTTATAAGGTGCTTCGTGCTTGCGCATCAAGTCACGGGGTTCCATGCCTAGCAGATCCAGTATTTCGCTCAGCTCTGCCGTGTTCGGTGGGGTTTTCAGATACTCTACAATCGTGGTATCGACCCCCTTATCATTGAGAATACCCATCGTCAGACGACATTTACTGCATTTGGGATTATGAAAAACCCTGACATTCTTACTCACTATCCGTTCTCCATTTTTATAATTACTGGATTTTATCGGAAATTTGCTGTTTTAGCACAAATCAATGAAAACATCGCTTGACAGTAAATGCTTACATTGTTATTTTTTTAGGTCTATAATCCCTCACAATATAATTAAAAAATAATAACCACCATAATTTACAAAACAAACAACACACCATTCCAATTGGAGAATTTATGACCATGCGTACCTCTGCCCGTCTTTTTAGTGTAGCCCTTTTAAGTTTAGGCCTGATAACAGGCTGTGCCTCTACAGATGAAGCTTCTGATTCAATATCTGCAGAACAAGCCATTGCTGATGCCAAAGCTGCAAATGCTGAAGCAAAAGCAGCAAATTTTGAATGGCGCGATACCGGTAAATTAATATCAGATGCTGAAGCAAAACTTGCAGCTGGTGATGAAGCAGGTGCGATCGCACTTGCTAATAAAGCAAAAGCGCAGGCAGAAACTGCTGTAGCACAAGCTGATGCTGAAAATCAGAAATTCCTGAATGCTAATGCTGAGTCTGCAGCGAGTTCAGATTCCAGTAGTTCTCGTGGCGCCATGGCTGGTAAAGTAAGCAGCTACTCAGTCGTTCGTGGTGATAACCTGTGGAACATCTCTGGTAAAGACGAAGTTTATGCTGATCCATACCAGTGGCCACTGATCTACAAAACAAACCGTGACAAGATCAAGGACGCTGATCTGATCTACCCAGGACAGGTTCTGGATATCGATCAGAATGCGTCTGCATCTGAAATCGATGCTGCTGTTAATCATGCCAAGACACGTGGTGCATGGTCACTGGGCGATACAGAGCAATCTGATCGCGATTACCTGGCAAAATAACACGGGTAGTCATATCTCAGTAAGATAGAAAAAAGGTCCGCTTGCGGACCTTTTTTTATGTCCATGGATGGACGGTATGTCGCAAGGAGCCACGGACGGCGGTGCGACGATGCCATGGATGGACGGTATGTCGCAAGGAGCCACGGAAGGCGGTGCGACGATGCCATGGATGGACGGTATGTCGCAAGGAGCCACGGACGGCGGTGCGATGGAGTTTCCAAAGTATTGTAAAGAGGCTGTAAATGGATACATGTAAACAGATATTCGTCAGTGGCCGCGTTCAGGGCGTTTTCTTTAGAGATAGCACTCGCAATATGGCGAATCAATTGAATCTGTCAGGCGGCGTAAGAAATCTACGGGACGGGCGAGTGGAAGTGCAGGTTAGTGGTGATGATGTCGGTGTTCAAACATTAATTAAATGGCTGAAAATCGGGCCGAAATCTGCAAAAGTGTCTACTATTGAGGTAATAGATTGTACGGGGAGTCTTCACCAGTATTTCAAGGATGGCTGCTTTGAAATCTGGAGTACGAAATAAACGACTAAATGGTGTACAAGAACATAGTATGAGCGCAGTGTTTGACAACAATATAAAACAGAACCAGCATCTCGAAGTTCATGATATTTTAAAGTGGCTTGAAGAAGATGAGATGGTGGATATTGAAAACGCTCAAATGTTACGGACGCTGGCGGTAAATGCGGAATATAAGAAAAAAAATCCGTTAGAAGTTATCGCAGACCGAAACTGGATTAATCTCACAACGCAGAAGCTACTGACACTAGATTTCCTGACCCAGTGGTTTGCCCGCAGAGTAGGACTGCCTTATGTCCGTATCGATCCATTAAAGATCGAAGTGGCTGAAGTCACTGAAGTCATGTCTTACGCCTATGCTGCCAGGTTCAATGTTCTGCCCATAAAAGTCGATGTCGCGACTATCACTGTCGCTACTGCGCAACCTTTTGTGCGTGACTGGGAATCTGAGCTGTCACGTATACACAATAAAGAATTCAAGCTGGTCATCGCCAACCCGAGTGATATCCGCCGTTTGTTGCTCGAATTTTATACCATATCAAAATCTGTCCATGGTGCCAGGACGTCCTCTGATGCCAGTGGCGGCAATATACAAAACCTCGAACAGCTCATGGAGCTGGGTCGTAGCGGTAAACTGGATGCGAATGACCAGCATGTGGTTAATATCGTTGACTGGTTGTTGCAGTACGCTTTTGAGCAGCGTGCCAGTGATATCCATCTCGAACCACGTCGTGATATGTGTCCGGTGCGTTTTCGCATCGATGGCGTGATGCAGGAGGTTTATCAGATACCAACAGCGGTAATGAAAGCGGTCACCAGCCGTATCAAGATTATTGGTCGTATGGATGTGGCAGAAAAGCGCCGGCCCCAGGATGGCCGTCTTAAAACACGTACCGAAGATGGCAAAGAGGTAGAATTGAGGCTATCAACCATGCCAACCGCATTCGGTGAAAAACTGGTAATGCGGATCTTCGACCCGGATGTGCTGGTAAAAAACTTCCGGCAGCTGGGTTTCAGTAAGAATGACAATGATATCTGGCAGTCGATGATCGGGCAACCGCACGGCATCATCCTGGTAACAGGTCCGACCGGTTCGGGTAAGACCACCACACTGTATTCAACTTTAAAGCTACTGGCTACACCTGATGTAAATGTCTGCAGTATCGAAGACCCGATCGAACTGGTCGAGCCGGCTTTCAACCAGATGCAGGTACAGAAGAATATTGATCTGGATTTTGCCAGCGGGGTGCGTACCCTGTTGCGCCAGGACCCCGACATCATCATGATCGGTGAGATCAGGGATAAGGAGACTGCAGATATAGCCATTCAGGCGGCATTAACCGGTCACCTCGTGCTCTCTACCTTACACACCAATGATGCACCATCTGCGGTAACCAGGATGCTCGATATCGGCGTGCCGCCATACCTGATCCAGTCATCGGTACTGGGTATCATGGCACAACGTCTGGTAAGAACCCTATGCCCTCATTGCAAGCGTCCTGCTGAGATTTCAGACCAGGCATGGAATGAGCTGGTCAACCCGTGGAAAGCAAACAAACCGAAACAGGTCTATGAGCCAGTCGGCTGCCTGGAATGCCGTGATACCGGGTACCAGGGCCGTAAAGGTATCTATGAGATGTTCCAGTTTTCCAACGAAACACGGTTGATGATCACCAGGGATACCGATATACATGACCTGCGCCGTGCGGCCATCAGGGATGGGTTACAGCCACTTAGACTGAGTGGCGCAAACAAGGTCGCAAAAGGTGAAACCACCGTCGAAGAGGTGCTCCGCGTCGCACCGCCGCCGCTCGATGGTTGATTATATTGCCGGGTAGGGGAGTGAGCTTTTTACCAGTAATAGCTATCCCACAAGTTAGATTTCATCTATATCATCAAACAGTTATAATACGCGCCCACATATCCAGCTATTTGTGAAACCGAGGCTTTATCCATGAGTTATTATTTTTCTAAAATTGTCGATGACAATTTTGACGATGCTATCGAACGTGTTACTGCTCGCCTGGCAGAATCAGGTTTTGGTGTATTAACCACCATCGATGTGAGCGCTACACTGAAGAAAAAAATCGATGTCGATTTTCAACGATATACGATACTGGGTGCATGTAATCCCGGTTTTGCGTACAAAGCCTTGCAGGCAGAAGACAAGATCGGCACGATGCTACCTTGTAATGTCATCGTACAGGAAACAGCGGACGGGAAAGTCGAAGTGGCAGCTGTTGATCCGATGGCGTCAATGATGGCTATCCAAAATGAAACTCTGGGTGAAGTTGCATCACAGGTGCAAGGCATGCTCAAGAATATTATCGAAGGTTTATAATTGTATGTCACAGCCAAAAATTGTAGTCTATAGCGGCCGATTCTGCGGATATTGCACAGCAGCAGAGCGTCTGCTTCAGAGTAAAAAAGTTCAGTACGAACTCATCAAGGTCGACGAAGATCAGGCAATGTTTGATCATATGATGAAGATCACCGGCCGTCGTACCATTCCTCAGATATTTATCGATGATTACCACGTCGGCGGTTTTGATGACCTCTCGGCATTAAATCAAAGTGGTAAGCTGGACGAGCTGCTCAATCCCTAGGCTTCAGTCCCTGTCGCTGCGTACTCAATAACAAAGAAACATTATCATGGAATATCTACCAATATTTTTTCAGATTAAACACCGCCCCTGCCTGGTCGTTGGCGGTGGTTCGATCGCAGCGCGAAAAGTTGCTCTGTTACGTAAAGCACAGGCTGAAGTCATTGTCGTCTCTCCCGGGCTTTGTTCTGAGCTAGAGGGTTTGAGTCGGGACGGTCTGATACAGTACAAGGCGCGTGAGTTTGAAGACAGCGATCTGGAAGAATGTGTAATGGTTATCGCAGCGACCGACCAGCATGATATCAATGAACATATCTCGGCTCAGGCTAATAAATTACGGTTGCCTGTTAACGTGGTGGATAATCCCGAGCAAGGCAGTTTTATCATGCCATCGATCATCGACCGTTCACCTGTGGTCATCGCGGTGTCGACAGGAGGCTCATCACCGGTGCTTGCGCGGCTGATCCGCACCAGGCTTGAAGGCAGTATCCCGGCAGCATATGGCCAGCTGGCAAAGCTGGTTGAAAGCTTCCGTGATAAAGTAAAAGCGGCGTTCCCTAATGTTGCATCACGTCGCCACTTCTGGGAAAAGATCCTCGAAGGTACGGTTGCTGAACTGGTCTTTACCGGCCATGAAAGTGAAGCAGAGCAGATGCTGGACAAAGCTATCGATGAGCAGTCGGAAACACCGGATATTCCAGGGGAGGTATTTTTGGTCGGTGCCGGTCCTGGTGATCCAGAACTACTGACTTTCCGTGCTTTGCGATTGATGCAGCAGGCCGATGTCGTGGTTTACGATCGACTGGTATCACCTGCCATCATGGAGATGGTGCGCCGCGATGCGGAGATCGTCTATGTCGGTAAAGAGCGTGACAAGCACACCATGCAGCAGGAAAATATCAACCAGCTGCTGGTGCGCCTGGCAAAAGAGGGCAAGCGCGTATTACGTCTGAAAGGCGGCGATCCGTTTATCTTTGGCCGTGGTGGTGAAGAGATCGAGCTGCTGGCCCAGGAAGGCGTGGCATTTCAGGTGGTACCGGGTATTACTGCAGCAAACGGCTGTTCTTCGTATGCCGGTATCCCACTGACACATCGGGATTATGCGCAGTCCTGTGTCTTCGTTACCGGCCATCTCAAAGACGGCTCGGTCGATCTCAACTGGAAGGCGCTGGCTCACCCGAACCAGACGGTCGTGTTCTATATGGGTTTACATGGTGCGCCGACTTTATGCAAAGAGATGGTGGCACATGGCTTGCCGGGCAGTACACCGGTTGCGCTGGTCGAGCAGGGAACCACGCCACAGCAGCGGGTATATATAGCAACGCTGGATACCTTGCTCGATGTTATCGCCAGCGAGGATATCAAACCGCCGACACTGATCATCGTAGGCGAAGTAGTATCATTACATGAGAAGCTTTCATGGCTGGAAGAACATCATGTTGATAATGAAGACAGTGTGTTTGCCTATAAAAACCAGTAATTCTCGCGATTATCTATATCCATTTAATTGAGAGTGACGAACTCGGTCAATTTCGTCATAATATGTGTTTATTATCAACGCTTCGCAATTATGGAGCGATTTATCGAATTTCAGGTGTACAAAGTGGTCAAAAAAAGATTGTTAAATAATCAAATCAGCTTTATTCGTTTTCTCCTGGTGTCTGTCCTTGCGACATTCGTTATGACGATGAGTTTGCCTGTCCTTGCTAAAACCAGCTATGTCAGTGATGAATTGCAGGTTCCCATGCGTTCCGGTGCTTCCAATGGCCACCGTATCC
>Ga0316201_10001282_pt1 | contig 16650 bp, 8 predicted proteins | sample CS6wburrow_MG_FD_204516 | JGI IMG/M metagenome (GOLD analysis project Ga0316201, IMG submission 204516) | Coastal sediment microbial communities from Delaware Bay, Delaware, United States - CS-6 worm burrow | ecosystem: Environmental > Aquatic > Marine > Coastal > Sediment | place: USA: Delaware... | reverse complement strand
GCTCCTGATTACATACTTGTCCACGATAGCAACTACAATGCGTTAATCAATGAGTTAAAATCTACAATAGAACATAGATTTAATCCATCAGGAAAAGGCATCATCCATTCTGAAGACCTGGGAAGGATCATCTCTGAACGCCATTATGTAAGAGCTAAATCTCTCTTATCTGATGCGACGGAAAAGGGTGCAGAAGTGATTTACGGAGGTGATTATAATGATGAAGAGAGATATGTCAGTCCTACTTTACTTACAGGAGTCAATGACCAGATGAGGGTTATGAATGAAGAAATATTTAGCCCCATTCTTCCTATTGTCCCATATTCAAATATGGGAGATATTATAAAACAGACTTCACGACTTCCTAAACCCCTTGCGACGTATATTTTCTCTAAGGATAAGAAAAAAATCAATGAGTACTTACAGAATACTACAGCCGGCGGAACTGTTATCAATGATACGCTGATCCATTATGGAAATCACAATTTACCTTTTGGAGGAGTCAATCAATCGGGAATAGGAAAATCACATGGGCAATATGGATTGTATGCCTTTATGAATGAGCGTGCAGTGATGCATCAACATCTAGGTGCTACTAAAATGCTCCACCAGCCATATAATGAAAAGACCTTAAAGACAGTAAGGTTGATGTCTAAGTTTTAACAATCAATGATAAGGCCCTTGTTTCTTGGATAAAAATAGCCCGGGAATAAGTATGAATAATCCTATTACGATGAAAACGCCCAGGTGAAGGTTAGGGAATGGAGAGCTAAAACCATATATCCCAAAAAGTGTAATTCCTGTACCTAGAGAAAGTGCTTGTTTCTTAGTATACCTTAAGTTCTTCCTAATTGAAATCCCAATAAACATACCCCAGATTCCAAGCAATGCCATTGCCACAGAAGAAAAGATCCAAATGATGTTAAGTAATCCTGAAACTTCAGGTCCTGTACCGTCATTTCCCATTGCTTCTCTTATGATTCGAAATCCGATGAAATAATGGGCCAATGAAGCCAGGAATAACATCATCCCACCTATCAATATAATTGCAGCCAATGTGGTATTACGGATTTTTAACATAAGGCATATGAAGATAGTTGTTTCTATCAATAAGTACAATATTAAAACAAAAAAGGAGGTCAAAAGACCTCCCAGAAAATTGCAGATTTAAGTATAATTGATCTTAAAGTGCGTATTCATCAGCTTCGATCTGAACTGCTGCAATAGCACGCTTAAGATTTTTAATATTCTGTACAGGATACTTCGTTAACATCTTGATCCCTTTCATATACATCGGAATCAGCTCTTCTGAGACAAATAAACCTATAGCATCCACAGCACTCTTATACATTCTGAAATTGGTCTCGTATAGATACGATTTCAATATGGCATCATAGATTTCTATGTCATGTTCCAGAGTCATCTCAGACATCTTATGCACCCTCAGCAAAGTAGATTCAGCATTGAAGATGTCAACAACCATATCAGCCATCACCATTACCAATTCCTGCTCTTTTTTTAAGTTTATTTTCTTCTCCATAGCCATCTGACCTACACTTCCTACAATCATATGCAACAACCTTTTAAAATTGGCTACAGTCTGGTATGCATGATTGTACTTTCCTTTATCCTCTACTTGAGGAATAGAACCCGTCATTAATTGTTGCTGGACCTGGATGGCCGGAGTAGCAATATCCAACCTGCCTTTCAATGCACTCTTAAACAGGGTATTGATGATGACAAGTTTATTGATCTCATTGGTCCCTTCGAATATTCGATTAATCCTGGAATCCCTGTAATTACGTGCAATGACTCCTTCTTCTGAAAATCCCATTCCTCCATGAATCTGAACACCTTCATCTACTATGAAGTCAAGTGCCTCTGAACCCTGGATCTTTAAGATAGAGCATTCAATGGCATATTCTTCTGCCGCTTCAAGTTTACTTTGTGCAAAATCAAACCCTTCCTCCTTAAGGCTCTCAATTTTTTCATTAATCAAGTCTGCACATCTGTAGGTGGCACTCTCCGTGACAAAAGTCTGAATGGTCTGCTCAGCAATCTTAGATTGGATTGCACCAAATGTTGAAATCGGTACATTGAACTGATGACGTTCATTAGCGTATTTTATTGAGGTAGTCGTTACATCCTTACAACCACCCAGACAGGAAGCACCTAGTTTGAACCTTCCTGTATTTAATACATTAAAAGCAATCTGGTGACCCTTTCCTACTTCTCCAAGCACATTTTCTAAAGGGCATTTTACATTCTCCATAAATACCTGCCTGGTTGAAGATCCTTTGATTCCCAATTTCTTTTCCTCTGCTCCCAATGTCAGGCCTTCCATTCCTTTCTCAAGAATAAATCCTGTGAAGTGCTCGCCATCAACCTTAGCAAAAACAGTAAACACATCAGCAAATCCTGCATTGGATATCCACATCTTCTGTCCGTTCAGAATGTAGTGGGACCCATCCTCAGAGAGAACAGCCTTGCTCTTAGCAGCTAAGGCATCAGAACCACTACTCGGCTCAGTAAGACAATAGGAAGCTTTCCACTCACCACTTGCCAGTTTAGGAAGATATTTTTCTTTCTGGGCTTCTGTCCCAAAATATAGAATCGGCAACATTCCTATTCCCGTATGTGCATTATAACTCACAGAGAAAGATCCAGCTGGACCTATCCGCTCCCCAATAATGGTATTGGTGATGAAATCAAGGTTCATACCACCGTATTCCTCAGGCATATGCGTCCCAAGAAGTCCCAAGTCTCCCATTGCTTCCATCTTAGAAGCTGCCAATCCTTCTTCAAGCTTCTCCAGTCGATCAATATCAGGGACAATTTCATTTTGCACAAAAGAATCCACCATCTCCTGGATCATCTTTTGTTCTTCGTTCTTTTCTTCAGGGATAAAAACACTTTTAGCATCTGTGTCTATGGTAAGGAATTCTCCCCCCTTGCATATTTCCTTTTTAACTTTTGTGGTAGCCATGATGAGTATTTTATAATAAATAACGTATTTTCTTTACTCAAAGTTAAATTTTTTGATGTAAAAAACAACACAAACTTATAATAAGTCAACGTATCATACTGTATATCAGTTTTTTAACATTACAAATAATTTTACTATAGGTATGAATAATTGACACATAGCATGCTTTTTTACTGTATATAACATATTTGGGGCTGGCTTAATAGGATTCAATAAAAAAGCCGTGACGATCATCGCCACGGCTTTCATTTTTATATTTTTAATATTCTAGTTATCCTCTTGCTCCACCACCTTGTTGCTGACCTTGTTGTCCCTGCCCAGCTTCGCCAGCTTTAAGGTCTGTATTCTTAATTTTACTTTGTCTTTCTCTGAAGTCTACTTTACCAAACTTGTATCTGAAGTTAATACCGATGGATCTGAAAGGAAGTCCGAAGGAGGATACTTGCTGGAATCCTGCAGCTTCATTTGTAATATCGGAATCAAAGAATTTGTTGGCTGCAAAAGGCTCGATAATCCTCAACCCAATACTTGAATTCTTGAAGTCTTTCCTAATACCCATTCCGAAGATGGAAAAACTGGCATTTTCACCCTGAAGGGTAAACCTGGGTGCCTGGAAGAATCCAAAGAAATCCGCTTTAATGGTACCTGAAAGAGCGATCTCTCCATTGGTGAATAGCCTATAAGACAAGGCCTCATTACTCACTTCCTGACCGTCAATAACGCCCGTAGCATTATATGTATATACATCTCCACCTCCTCTGAAAGTTACTCTTCCAATGTTTTTGGTGAGAAATATATTGGTACCGATAGATTTATTTTCTCCTACGTTCTGATATGTAGTCACTACATTTCCACCAAATTCTTCACTCTCTGCAACAACAGATTCAATCAATGCAGAATTGTGCCTGTAATAAAAGCTACTGAAGACTGTAAATCCAAGAATATTGGTATTGTATGACAACTCATACTGATCGGTAATTTCAGGCTCTAAATACGGATTTCCGTAAGAGATATTTCCAAAATCTGTATCGTTCACAAATGGGTTGATGAAAAACAGACTAGGCCTTTGAATTCTTTTACTGTAAGCTACCTTAACAGTTCTGAATCCCTTCAAGGTCTTAGATATCGCAATATTTGGCAACCAATTATCATAGTTGAAGTCAAATTTCTGTACTTCCTGGTCCCCATCACCTTTGATATCTGTGTGTTCATACCTCAAACCTGTAACTACATTGAATTTCCCAACCATAAAATTATATGATAAGTATCCCGCATAAACGTCCTGATCATAAAGAAATAAATTGGACTGATCGGTCTGAACTGAATAATCTGAATCACTGTCTATTTCTCTTATCACGGATTTAATCCCCATTTCAATTTTATTGGACTTACCAACGGGATGTACATAATCAATCTGTCCTGTAATTTCAACATTATCTGCATCATTGAGAACCGTCTCCTCTCTAGTTGTAAAACCTGTTTCTGTTATTAGACTTTCCTGGTTAGAAATATTGCCGGTAACTCCAAGTGCAACTGAAAATTGACGTGTATCATTATCTTCAAACTTCATTGTATAATCCGTATTCCAATCATATCCACTGTTGAGTGTCTCAGCTAGAGTATTCCGATCAAAATCCTGACCAAAGAATTGACCACTACTGGTTCCATCCCTGTCAAATCCAAATCCTCGCAATCTAAAATTAGTGTTGATGGAATTGTAAGCGTTAAAATCATAAAATGCATTTCCAGAACCATTAAACCCAAGCCGTTCAGTTTCAGTTATCCCGCTAAAAGCATATAACTCAGAACCACTTGCCAGGTCAGTACGCGTAAACGAATTGGTAGCATCCTGGGGAAGTGACCAGAAGACCCCACCATTGGTTGTAAAACCAAACCTACCACTTCCTACATTCAGGCTGAAGTTTCCATTGCTTGATCTATTTCCAATGGATGTATTTACAGAACCCGCAATACCCCTTATCTCTGATCTTTTAGTAATAATATTTATTATCCCTGCACTTCCTTCTCCATCATATTTTGCTCCCGGAGAGGTGATTACTTCTACTTTCTTGATCTGATCTGCAGGGAACATCTTCAATGCATCAGCCACATTGGACGAAAACATACCAGATGGTTTCCCATTTATAAGGATCTGTACCTGTTGTGATCCTCGTAGAGATACATTTCCATCAAGGTCAACCGAGAGCAACGGTACCTTCCTTAACACATCTGTAGCATCTCCTCCAGCGACTGAAGAATCATCTTCAGCATTGAATACAATCTTATCGACTTTATTTTCTATGAGAGCTCTTTTTTCAGTAATCTGAACCTCATCCAGGATTAAAGCGCTTTCAACCAGTTGAATGAATCCAAGGTCCAGATCTGGATCTTTGGGTGTAGTTTCAGCGCTGGTAATAATTTTATCTTCGTAACCAAGAAAAGAAATAACTATATCGTATTTACCCGGGGTTACCTCTCCAAGCTTAAACTCACCATTTTCTTCACTAATTACTCCATTTAAAATTGCTTGTGATCCAGTTCTCCTCATAGAAACAGAGGCAAAAGGAACAGATTCTCCCGTAATGGAATCTTTTACAACTCCTGTAATTTTTCCTTTGATTTTAGGACCACGACTCCTTCCACCGAAGGAGAATTGGGCATCGGCCACAACAACAGAGACCAATAGAAATAAGATTGTAAAAGTATGCTTCATGATTTTGGTTTGATACCTGTAAGTAACATCAAGCATATCGATTGTGTTCAAGGTTATAGACAAGTAAGCTATATTATTATACAAATCACTATAAGTTAAGCCAATAAGTCAGCTTAGCTACAATGCTTCTATTTCTCACATTAAATGCAAATCTGTCACTTGGGTCATTGCCTGTAAAGTAATTGTCTGCCCATACAAGAAAGAAATCCGATACCGGAGCAAATCGCCATTGAAATCGTGCGTTAATATTGGTATTCTGTGATTGGCTGTTGTATTGAATAAAAGTAGTAAAGAAAAGCTCTTTATTAAATGTGAGATCAATTCTTGGACCTGCGAGAAAAGTGGATTGTTTCTCCTCCAGGTAATTCATGTCAAATCGATTGAGAGCATAATTAATACCGATATTGGCATATGGCTGGAATCTCATATCTATACTTCCGGATAATCCATAACGCTTACCATCGAAATACCCTCCCAGGTAGGGACTAAACCTAAATGAAACCAACTTACTTTGATCTGTACTGATGGATCCTCTAAAAAATGTATAGGTGTAATCAGTACCTTCAGAAAGTGGAGTAGCATCGCTCCCTGTCGGATCAAAATCATCAAATAGATATACATATTCCCGATTGATTGACAAGTTGATTCTGCCATTATCTCTTGTTTCTGCTTCCCAGCCTAAAGAAAAACTTTGATCTGTTTTTCCTAAATCAGGTTGCCATACTTGCTCGTATTCAATACTTGGACCATGTTGATTCAGATATCCACCTTTAGGGTAGAAAAACAGGGTCATTTGTGGTTGGATACTATAATAATTGGTCCTTCTTACAAACCCCACCTCTGCATTATAACCATCTCCTACATACTGATGCTCCCAGTTTAATTGAATCTTTCTTACCCGATATTCCAAAGACATACCATGTGCCATCTGATTGTCAGATTCATTGGGGGTAAAACTGCGGTGAAGAAAGACCTTTCCATTCCACACGTTGTCAGCTGAAGCCAGGTTATAATCCAGGCCTATAACTCTGTTGTAGGAATTGATGTCGACATTCTCCTGTTCTCCGCTCACTTGTTTATTAACAGCAACGATACTGACAAAAGATCTTGCACCAACTTTGCGCTGAAGAGATGCCACAGAAAAATTAGAGGATGGAATTCCCCTCATTTCATCAGACCCTGTCTGCATGGACATCAGACCGACCCTCCAATCATCATTTATCTTACCACTTAATCGGGCACCTCCATAAATGGTATTTTGAACAGTGGTCCCTGTAAGTGTATCTGTTGCCACCCCTATTCTTCTTGAGAAAAATGGATTGATTGATGAAAACCCATTTGATCCGAAAATGTCAGAATTCTCCAGGAAGAACTGTCTCCTCTCAGGAAAAAATATCTCAAATCTGCTCAAATCCGTGATCTGCTGATCTACTTCTACCTGAGAAAAATCAGGATTAAAAGTGAGGTCAAGATTCATCCCGGAGGTGACAGCAACTTTAGCATCTCCTCCCATATTGAATTTAAACTCTGAATCACCTCCTTCTTCAAAATCTTTACTCACTGATGATGCCGCATATGGAATGACGGAAATATTTGAACCGGAACTCTCAAGGGGCTCCTCCCACACCATATCTCCCATGTAACCCAGAGAAAATATCCATTGATTACGTGGAATCTGCATCCATGTAGACCGTTCATTGGTCTGCATATCAAATCGATAACTGTTAAACCTCCATTTTGTAGATCCAGGGTTGAATCTTAAAGTTGAAAAAGGAATCTCCAGTTCTGCCACCCAATAATCTTCTCCAATGAATGATTCACAATTCCATTTATTATCCCAGCTGGTTGTAAAGCCACCTAAATTTCCACCTCCACCGGAAATCAATCCTTCCCTGAGCACACCATATGGATTGGTCCCAAAGAAAAATGCATTGGCCCCATCATTAAATGGATCAAAAAGTAAGGTTATATTATCATTTCCCCCAGCTCGAAAATCCCTACGTAAAGAAGGAATGATAAAATCGTTTCCTGTGGTTTTACATATAATGCCTATATACAAGGCATCATCATCATAAACCATTTTTATTTCGGTATTCCCGTCAGCCAGAATTGAATCAGTGGGAAAATATTGCCAGAAATCATCCGCAGCATCTGAATTATCCCATATTTCTTCATCTAATTGTCCATCAATCTTAATGGGAGCATTAATTTTCTTGACGATGAAAGATCTGTTATTGAAATCCTGGGCCTGGTTAGATGAAAAAAACACGCACAGTAAAAAACCTACAATGGAAATTCTTTTCATATTGTTGTCTCAATTGGCCCGCAAGGTCTGAAATTACTTTGACACAATTATGACATTAACAATATATTTACACTTTGTAATAATCGTTATGCGAATATTATAAGGTGACGTCTTTCAACAAATTATCAAGATCTACATTATTCTCGATAAGGTCTATAGCTTTCCTTATTTTCCAGGGTGTATTGCGATTGATTTTCACTTCTATCTTACTGATTTTGATTACTGAGCCATAAGTATCCAGGTCTGTTCTGATCAGTGGAATCTTATGCTCTTCAATATATGCAAATGTCTCTGGACTTATTTTACCATGGCCAGTAGCCACGATTCCAGAGAGCGGGCAAGTAGTGATGCGGTTCAATTTGGTAATGGACTTAATCTTATTAATCGCAGTATCAACTGATCTTGTACCTACCACCAGAAGGGAATCCTCTGATGATTTCAATTCCTGAAGATCTATGAGAGATCCTGCCAGAATCGATTCGACTTTATTTCCTGCATTTTCACTATTAAATGTAATGGTGCCATTGACAGCTTTATTGATGGATCTTACAAGTGGATAAGCCAATGTCTTATCATATGGAAGCGTACCCAGAAGTTTGATATTGTTCCTTTCCAACCACTTTCCGACATATTTTCTGACAACAGGTATTTTATCTGGAATCACCTTATTTATGATTACTCCAATTATTGGGACACCTTCTTCTCTGAATAGTGAAGTACACATATTGAGCATATCAATGGTGCTTCCTATTCCTCCTTCTACAATCATGATGACTCCTGCATCAAGGATTTTGGCAACACGAGCATTGGATACATCAGCAACACTTCCCACACCCGGATGACCGGTGCCTTCATATATCACCAATTCATTCTCATTACTTAATCGATCCCGAGCAGTAAGTATGATTTTTTCAAGATCGTATTTATCAGGATCGTTAAGATATTTTTTGGTAGCACCTTTACCTATTATAACTGGACTATGTAACTCCGGAATGATATCGAAATGGATGAGGTCGGCAAATAAAACAGTGTCCTTATCCACACGAATATTTGCTAAATCAAGAAATTTCTGTCCCACAGGCTTACAATATCCGACTTTCAATCCCTGCTTCATATATGAAGAAACCAATCCCAATGTGGATGTTGTCTTCCCTACGTGCTGGCTTGTTGCAGCAACATAAATATTCTTGTACTTCTTCACAATTTTATAATTAGAGTGTATGAAGTTATAAAAGAAGGTTGATTGTCAAAGAAAGGGGACATAAAAAAAGGCAAATTCCACAAAGGATATTTGCCCCAATAATTGATATGAAAAGAAATCTTTAGATTTTAAAAAAGGGTCATCAATTTAATGATGACCCTTATCTAAAACTTGCTGTGAGAGAAGGATTCGAACCTCCACGGAGCACTTAGCTACAAGACATCATCTAATTGAATTAGAATGAGTCACCGATCTAGTTCAATCAGATCACAGTGGTCAACCCATTATCTTGCGTTTGTCGCGTTACCTCCACCCCCGAGACAGGAGGGCATGTCTGCCAATTTCATCACCTCACAGTATTTCAAATAACTTACGACACAAATATATAAGCATTGAAGGTATTATTACAAATAAATTCAACTATTTTTTAATTAATTGATATAATATTCAATTTATAATAAAAAAACTGAATAATATATCATTTTTTAAGGAATAAAGTTTTTCTTATTGAATATTTTCCAGAGGATTATTAGTACAAATGTATGATGTATACCAATTAACAAATTTTCTGAATAGAATTCAGATGTCTATAAATAAAATAAAAGGGAAATGTTTAGGCCTCTACTTCTCTCTTATCGATAAGTCGGAATCCATTTCCATGGATATTAACGATTTCGAGTTGGTCATCTTTGCTGAGGTATTTCCTAAGTTTAGTTACGAAGACATCCATACTTCTTGCAGTGAAGTAATTATCCTCACCCCAAATCTTTGTTAATGCCTCACTTCGGGGAAGAACGTCATTCTTATACATACAGAACATCCGGAGTAAATGTGCTTCTTTGGGAGAAAGCTTGTCTTTATGCTTCTCATCATTTTCATCTATGTGTGTAAGAATTCTCAATGGATAATTAAAGTGGTAGTCCCCTATTTCAAATTCTTTAACCTCTTCCATAGGATTGGAAGATTTCTGACTTCTTTTTAAAATGGCCTGGACCCTGTAAAGCAATTCCTCTGAATTGAAAGGCTTAGTAATATAATCATCCGCACCTATTTTAAACCCTTCAAGTACATCCTCTTTCAATGCTTTTGCCGTTAGGAAAATCATAGGTACCTCTTTATTCTTCTCCCGGACTTCCCGACCGAGGGTGAATCCATCTTTCTTGGGCATCATTACATCAAATATGCATAGGTCAAATTCATCTTTTAAAAAAGCCTGATATCCGGCCTCGCCATCTGTAGCAAGAGTTACTTCATAATCGTGCATCTCCAGATAGGATCTTAATACATCTCCGAAATTCTGATCATCTTCAACAAGTAGAATTTTATTAGCCATTTTTATCTTTTTATATTGTTTAGACTGAAGTTAAGCAAATAAGTCACTGCCTGTAGGGGAAAAATAAAGTAAATTCACTTCCTTTTCCAGGTTCACTTTCCACTTTTATGGTACCATTATGTGCATTGACCATTGCTTTCACATAACTCAGACCTAATCCAAAACCTTTAATATCATGTCTGTTCCCGGTATGTACTCTGTAGAACTTATCAAAAATATGTTTTATTGCGTCCTTAGACATTCCTAACCCTTTGTCTTGTATTCGAACCTCAACACCTTGCTTTACATTACCAGTTTTCACCCTGATCTCGGGTGATTCCGGTGAATACTTATTAGCATTATCAAGCAAGTTATTAATAATATTTGATATATGGGTCATGTCACCTTCAATAAGGTCGGGAGAGGCATTTAGTTCTATCTCAATTTTTCCCTCGCGCTGGGCTACCTGTAATTCTGCGTTCTGAGAAGCCAGAGATACCACTTCATTCATGTGAACCCCTGTAAATTTTAATTCAAAGTCATCCTTTTCAAGCAAGGCCATCTGTAATACCTTTTCTACCTGATTGAGCATCCGCTTATTCTCTTGTTTGATAATTCCTATGAACCTTCTGATCTTACTCTCTTCCTTGATGATTACAGGACTATTAATCGAATCAGCTGCAAGCGATATGGTCGCTATGGGTGTCTTAAACTCATGAGTCATATTATTTATGAAATCGTTGGTGATTTCAGAAATCTTCTTTTGTCGGAAGATCACACTCAGCGTGTATATAAAACAGAAAAGCACCAAACTGGTAAAAATGATAGAACTGATCATCTGGGGCAATACATCAGCCCAAAGCAGTGAATTCTTAGTCGGAAAATACAGCTTCAGCGTTTCATCAATCTTAAAAAGAGGAATCTCATATCTTGAATCGTAGAGACTCTGCTCAAGGGAAGATCCCAGATCACTAGCTTCTATTATTCCACTAGGGACAACTGTATAATTTCCATTCAAGATGATAAAACCTTCATTCTCCTTGGAATACACCCCATAATCATATTTCAGGTTAATGCCCTGCTCTATAAACTGTTGCTTGACGTGCTTATCCAGTCTATCCTTGAGTGTTTTATCAAATGCTGATTCTGTATTGAGTAAAAGACTGATTTCCTTGGCCTCTCTTAATCTCTTACGCTGTATGAATCCATCTCCGCTATCTGCAAATGGATTGTTGATACCTGGTTTTAAAATATCCAGATTTTCAAAAAGATTTTCATCTGAAAGCAGATTATCCTTTACCCTGGATAGGGCCGTCATTACCCTTCCTTCAAAGTTCTCTTCATTTAAATCTACTGCTCGCTTAATCCAGAACCATTGAATAACAGCTATTCCCAGGAGGGCTGCACTCATGAGTATGATGATAGCTCCTATAGCTCGTTTATTCATTATGACATTTAGAGGTTCTCCAATGAAAACAGTAAATCATCAGTTAGGGTTTCGTACTGACTAATTTAGTTTAAATCTCATAGTTACGCCTCCATTCACATTGGTAGTATTATATGACAATGAAGTCTTAGGTAACGATTTCCTGTACTGCAGGAAAAAACGCATGGTTAGGTTCTCATTCAGGTCGTAATCTATGTTGGGATTTATGCTGATTTCTTTAATGCCTCTTTCAGGTTGTGGTTCTGTGGCAGTATCAAGGAAGTTAAAAACATAACTGATGTCATCCCTGATAGAGAAATCAACATTTATCTTTAAGTTCCTGCCTCTACTGCTTGTTACCGTTCCTCTGCCTCCTTCCTGTTTTGCTTGTTGTTGTGTATCTTCCTGAGTCCTCCTGGACCTCCTGCTCTGTTGTCCTCCACCGAAAAATCCTTTAAAATCTTTAATCGTATATCCGAATCCTACCACAATTTCTGAATTCCTTGTCTCTCTTAATTCTGTCTGAAGAGCAAGATTTAATTGTCGACCTTTTCTATATTGAAAATCAAAGTTCATGTCACTCTTCGTCTTAAAAGATATTCCGAGAAGAGGAGCAAACTGTTCAATGATACTCAAAGTAGGAATCTCCAATCTTGTATAATAGTTATCTCCATTATCAAATAAAAGGTCCACATTTGGATCATTGTAATCCTGGTCTATGTAATTAGGGATACTATTGAACTGATTGACCTTCATTGTTGATTTATAACCATGGGTCAAATTGAATGAAGACAATATCTTCTTAAACCATGGCAAGTCTTTCAATCCGTCATACCTCAACTGCCATGAAGGAGCTGGAATTCTGAATCTACCGCTTGTTCTTTTTTCAAGGTCCAGCTCATAGTTTGTGACCTCTTTCCCTTCATAAGCAGCAAGGAATGCAGGTACAATGACGTCGTAACTTCTCTCACCATAACCTTGAGCATAACCAGGATCCGAGGGATGTTCCCCCGCAGCCGGAACATTAGGCAGTCGATTAGAAATAATTATTCTATTCTCTTTAAACCTGGAATAAACATCTCTGGGATCATTGCCAAATAATGTATTAAATGTAATGTATCCCTCTTCAAATGATCCTACATCATATCCTGCTAATTGCAGGAACTCAACGTCTCCTGTGATGTTTTTATTCTTGAATACCTCAGTATGGGTACGTGTATATCGTTTATTAAAATCTATATCTATGTCAAATCCCTTAAATGGTTCCAGGGTAATGGTCATATTCAGGTTATTGGATCTCAATTGTGAGATTTGATCATTGAAGTTGGGGCTTGAATTAAACCATCCATTATCGGCAGCTTGTCTAAGCCAGTTATTGTCATTCAATCTATCAAGATCAGGTTGTATTCCTGCTACGAATCCCCATCCCGGAGCATCAAATCCATTGCTCAATCCCATCAACTTAGCTTCAGGAGTAAAACCTGGAATTAAGGTTGAGTAATCTTCTTTTAAGGTAAATTTGAAATTCCTTAACATCATTAATGGACGTAATAAGACACGTTCCACTGCTGAAGGTTGTCGCGGTTCTCCTTCCCTTTCTTCAGAATTCGCTTGATTCTGATCATTATTTCGACTTCGAGTTCTTCGAGTTCTACTTCTCGTAGAGGAACTTGAACCACCTCCACCTTCGATTGCTTTGAGATAGTCCCATTTGCTGTAAAGCCTGTCAAAATTAAAAGTTCCCACTAATGATCTACTTTGTCTGTTCTGGATGATGTTGCCAGGCCTGTTGCCCAGTTCATCAATGACAATCAGGGGACCAGCTTCCCACGCGTAGTCTGCTGTATAATCGGCTTTTAAGGTCACCCAATCCATCAACGGAAGCAAATTGATCGGTACATTGTATGAAACTCTGAAGTTATGATCATAACCTTTGGCACGACCAAGCCTCTGGAAATTATCCCACCAATAATCTCTTACTGTTCCAGGATCATTCTGTACTCGAGCTGTATAATCCTCCCCTGTTTCATTGATCCACAGACGGTCATCAGGATCATCAGCGATACCGGTCTGTCTCAATTCATCAATCACTGAAGATGCCCGGGCATTGAAGTCAAAGTTCAGTCCCTTGGTAAAGTCCCATTTGAGGTTATATTGTCTTTCCCACTTAAATCTCTTATCGTCAAATGTAAATACCGGCACATCAGGAAGCCTGAAAGTTCTCACTCCTTTGTAACGGTCAACACTGGTATTAAATGAGAATGAATTGGGAAGGAAGTTGAAGTTAAATCCACTGATCAACTTCAATGCATCAGTTTTTATTCCCTTGAATGGCTCCCAGGTCAGCCCTTTGGTGCTGTATCGATAATCGAGACTGGTAGATGTTTCTGTTACTTTATTTTCCTTAATGATCGGATCTGTCTTAACCGTTTCTGAGAATGCATACGATACACTGAAATTCTCCGGGCTCCAGGGTTTGGGCGAACCATCACCTGTGCTACTCTTCTTGACATTGGTAAAATTGAAGGCATTGATGGTTGTTGTTTCTCTTGCCCGGTCTTCAATCTCAGCTTCCTCTTCTGGTGTGTCGGCCAGCTGCTTGGCTTCTTCAATGGTTAAATCCTGCTCGAATGGATCAAATTGAGGTGTAGAAACGATCTTGGAATGCTGGGCATAAAAAGGAATGCTCAATCCAAGCTTATTAGGGAAGAATTTATCCAGCTGAAGATTGGTAGAAAGGTCATACTGATAAACTTCTTCCCTTGCACGCTCCTGCAACTTCTGATCGATGGCTCCCCAACCTATACTATTGTAGGATCCTGCCACATTAAACTCTCCCAGGTCAGCAAGCTTCATCTGCATCCTGGCCAGGCCAGCGTATCCTCCTCGATTTTCAAGTCCTGCAGCTCTTAATTCGTTTACCCATACTTCACCACAGTGAGCAACATTTTCACTATCAATATTCTTTATACCTATCTGGATCACTTTGATACGTCCCAGAGAGGGATTACCTACGATCCTTCTTATGGCACGCGGCCTGTCGGGATCATTTACTGCAAATGGTTCCGTAAGGGGAACATTGGCCTCCTTTCTTAACAACTTTAAGTCTTTCAATATGTCAAGTGGGAAATCTACAAAATTGGTGTCTAACCAAATATTATCCTGATTGGCGGCACCCAGGCTTTCATCAGACAAGACCAGTGGCATCTCGTACTCATAATAGTTTTGCTTAAAATCCTTTCCAAGCCTTATAAATACACTCACTTCCCCATCATCCAAATTGGGATCAATCTCAACCCGCTCAGCATGGACAAACATCTGTAACTTCTTATAATACGTCAGGTCAAGATTACTTAATTTATACATGGATGCATTACAACCTTGTCCCATATTACAGAAATTAAGCGCCAGAGATTTTTCATCCTGCAACAAGTTGCTGAAAGTAGAAAACACCCTTTCCTGCTTAATTCCTCTTGGTGTCAGGTAGTTAAATGGTTGTTTTTTTGAATTCTCTTCAATTCCTATATCATCTATTATAAAATCAACATCAGGGCTGTTATCATTCTCGCAGAAAGGCGCATAGAGCCTCCATTGATTACGCCTCAACTGGAATTCCGCAAGCCTGAATGTCTTGGCGGTAGAAAATCCAGTCATGTACATCCTCATAAACTGAATACCTCTGAAACCTTGAATTCCATTTACAGAATTTCCATCCCTCAGTGGAATTCTGAAACGGTACCATTTCTCTTCCTCTCCTGTATTAGGGTTGACAGTTGTTCTTACTTCTGCAATATATTCTGATCCGGAAATATCAACTTCACCATTTTCATTGATGACATCCACATTATATTCATAATATGCTTCCGCTTCATCAAGTGATTTATTGTTATTAAGGTCTTCCTTATCCGGCCTTGGATTACCCCTTAGTCTTTCATTATTACTGGTCTGACTGGTCAATGGTGCATTACCCTCAGGTCCGTTAAATGACTTTAATCTGGTAAGAAGGTCGGTATTATCCGGAAAAGTATCACTGTTAAAATATATATAATTGTCTCTCGATGGATCGGTAAGTACATTTCTTGGAACCGGGAATGATGCTCCGATGGTATTCAGCCATTCCTGATAATGCTCTATCTCCTGATCATCATTCAACCCATCAAATCCAATATCCTGGACCGCCCCCTCAAAGTTATCAAAACCATCAACCACCGGAACAATATTGCTTGCTCTTCCCCATAGCGTATTGATCAGATTTCCTTGTTGTGCTTCATCAATTGGAATAGAATTCTCATAGAACTGTGTCCCGTCTTTCAATACATCCTCTGACACATTACCTATCTGGAAGACAAATTTCCCTATCTCCCCCGGCACATGTTGAGCACCGTCTCTTCTTTCCATAAATGGATTCATCATCCAGAATTCTATGGACTCATAGTTGGCCGCTTCAAAGTCTGTATTGTTGAACGTCCTCATTATTCCCGCCCATCTGGACTTAGGTTCTTCAAGAACTATATCTGTTCCATCCTGATTCAATCTTACACCTGCTGAATAAGGTGTACCACCCGGCACATCAAAGTTATAAGGACCCCGCTCAGCCGGATAATAACTCAAATCGAAGGTAAACAGATTGGACAATCCGATCTCTGTCTGTCGTTGAAAGAGTTCATCTTGTTGGATCAATCTTGTATAAGAGTCACTGCGATCGCC
>Ga0316201_10001281_pt1 | contig 16653 bp, 13 predicted proteins | sample CS6wburrow_MG_FD_204516 | JGI IMG/M metagenome (GOLD analysis project Ga0316201, IMG submission 204516) | Coastal sediment microbial communities from Delaware Bay, Delaware, United States - CS-6 worm burrow | ecosystem: Environmental > Aquatic > Marine > Coastal > Sediment | place: USA... | reverse complement strand
GGAGTCTGGCGAAAGAACTACTTGGTGAAGAAGTTTTCATCGAAGTATTCGTCGACGCACCGCTGGCGTTGTGCGAGGATCGTGATCCCAAAGGCATTTATAAGCTCGCACGCGCCGGCAAGATCAAACATTTCACCGGCATCGATTCCGACTACGAAATTCCCGAACAGGCCGATATCCTGCTCAATTCTGCGATGGATGACCCTGAGCTACTGGCTAACCAGGTGATGAGCTTTCTGCGCGATGGATCGTACATCTAGGAATCGTAGCTGGGCGCCTAGCGGTCAAATTGTCCGAATTTAAACGAAAGCATACCTACATCTACAAAAACCGATTTGTTTCCCAAATTGTTTAGTGCCAATTTATCGTGGGAAATCGCAACCTACTGGGCTTCCGCTTTGGGTCGATTGTCGTCGGCCATCTAATTATTTTATGGGTCTGCTTTCTCCATAGCGGACGCTTATGAGCTTGTGCCAGGAGGCAATCTCCGGCCAGGAACGGCCGCTCGCGCTTGACTATTAACGCAGCGATTATCAGGTCTACCTTCTAATATTAATCAAAAGATCAATGCCCTTTTAAATGTTCTGGTATGAGGCCTTCTCAACTAACTTCTTTAATTTGGTCTGATTTAGCATAAATCGTTTGCTAGCTGTCCATTCGATTTGAATTTCCTGGCAACGGCATCTAAAGAATATGTCTTCTATACTTAGAATATGAATCCCTATCAAGGGAACATACTCTTGCCAACTTAACCTTCAAGAACCTGATTAGTGAAATCCTTTATCAAATATTCCGGGATCGTAATAACTGTCCTTGCCTCGATAGGTTTAACAGTCTTCGTAACTATTACCGATCCAGGCGTAGACCTGGAATGTGTAATCGAAAAATTTGAAAACTATGCCAACCAGGAGATTCGTAACTGGTCTTGCCTACATTTCGCTGCGGCTAGTGGCAACATCGCTAGAATGAATAAGATGCTGGAAAAGGGTGCAAACGTGGAGGCCAGAAGTATTGAAGGCAAGACTCCCATTTATGAGGCTGCAAAGCGAGGCAAGACGGCAGCAGTTGATTTATTGTGGAACAGCGGCGCGGACATAAATGCTAGAAGCAATCATCCTGGCTTCACTCCCCTGCACGTTGCGGCTGAGTATAATCACCACGGAACTGTTGGCTATTTGCTAAGCCAGGGCGTAGATATTGAGATAGAAAACAAATGGCAACAAACACCACTATCACAGGCGTCCTGGCGCTTCGCCGATACAGATATGATCGCCCTGTTAATCGAACATGGTGCAAACATAAATACTCAGGACAACTTTGGTTTCTCACCCCTACACAGGGCCGCCGGTAAACAGCGGCTGGAAATAATGAGTTTCCTGATTTCTAAAAATGCGGATATCAATATCAAAACCGACAAAGGAACCACGCCATTAATGTTTGCGGCGCGAAAAGGTAATTTCAAATCTGTGGAACTATTGCTGAAGTCAGGTGCCCGCATAGAAAAACGACCGGGTCGCAGATCTGCTTTGAGATTGGCGGAGAAGGAAGGGCATGACCAGATAGTCAGTTTGCTCAGAGAATTTGGCGCAGTTGACACGGCTATGTTATCAAAAAAACTGAAGACGGGTTTTGAACATTATGAAAGAGGTGAGTTTACCGAATCGCTTGCCGAACTAGACAAATCACTCGAAGAAGATCCAGAGAATGCACAAGCTCTTTATTACCGAGGTCGCACCTATCAGAAAATGAACGAGCTGGGGCTTGCTCTCGATGACTTGTTAGCCTCTGTCGAGCTTGACCCAAATAACGTAGCAGCGCTTGAAGTCATTGGTTGGATATATCTAAACAGAAAGGATTACAGGGAAAGCATTCGATATTATTCGAAGGTTATCGAACAGGATCCGAATAATGCGAAGGCCTATCATAATCGGGCCGGGCTCTATGCACGCTTGGGTGACACCAAAAAAGCTGGAGTAGATGTCAATATTGCCTGCGAGAAAGGATATGCGGATGCCTGCAAAATGAAGAATAGATTAGGTATTTAATTAATGTATTATCATCAGCAAGCGATGAGGCATAGTTATCGCATGCTGTCGTATAAATCCCTCGTAATACTTCGCTTTCTCAATAGCAGACGCCGAAAAATCTTTCCGGAGCTTCTGAGAACGGCCAGGAGCGGCCTCTTGATTTATATCATTAAAGATCAGAAAGCATCCCCCAAAGTATTTACCGACCGTCCTTCTTAATTATGTAGGGTGTCCCTACAACCCTGCGCGCTCAAGGCGATGAAAATCCTGCAGGAAATGGAAAGTATCGGTTTCCCGATCAACAGCTAAATTTGATCTAACCGCAATCACGGTGGCAGTTAACTGATATCGAGTTGACTGCCGCCGTTAGGTAAGTACATACAAGCTGCCACCGTGACTGTCCGGGCTTTACCAATCATATAATATCTTGTAGTTTAGTCCTCCGACACTGTGACAAACAACCTGACAAAAGAACGACAATGAAACTGATTTCCTACCTTTGCCTTATCTCGGCCTGCTTGCTGACTAATCTTGTTCATGCGATGTCCGACAAACCTAATATCCTGTTTATTGTCGGTGACGATATCGGCTTCGGCGATCTTGGCATCAGTGGTTCGGTGACCCGGACCCCTAATCTCGACACACTGGCGCAACAGGGCACGTTTTTCACCAATTTCCACGTGTCGCCGGTCTGCTCGGTATCGCGCTCGATGATGCTTACCGGAAACGACCCGATCGAGATCGGACTGGCCGCCTTTGACTACACGGTCTACCCGTCGTCCCAGGGAATGCCGGGCTACGAAGCGCATCTCACGCGCACCACGGCGACGGTCGCCGAGATCCTGCAGGATGCCGGCTATCGCACCTACACGGTGGGCAAGTGGCACCTGGGTGGGTCTGGCCACGGTGGTGAGGGGCCGCAAGAGTGGGGCTTTGATCGCAGCTACGGGCTCTACACCGGTGCGGCGAACCACTGGAACCAGGGCGCATTTCACTTCGATGCCAGCGATCCCGAAATCCAGGCGGTCCTTCAGCGAGGAGGTATCCCGCAGGAACCGTACTACGAAAATGGCAGGCGCGTGACACGGCCGGAAGGTATCTTCTCGGACACCCTCTGGACCTCCAAGCTGCTGGAGTACATCGAGGAAGGTCGCGAGACCGGCCAGCCTTTCTTTGCCTACGTGGCTTACACCACTGCGCACGCCCCTATCCAGGCTCCCTACGCCCTGATCGACCAGTACTACGAGCACTACCTCAAGCTTGGCTACGAGGGCCTGCATCGCGCCCGTTTCGAGTCGCAAAAAAAGCTGGGACTCATTCCGCGGGACGCGCCACAACCAGACCGTGAATCGAATCCACTGCTGAGCGCCTGGTCGAAACTGGACGACGAACAGAAGCGCTACGAGGCACGGTGGATGGCGGCCTACTCGGCCATGATGGAATCGCAGGATCACCACATCGGCCGAATCCTTGACAACCTCGAGGAGAACGGGGAACTCGACAACACGCTGATCATCTACACGACGGACAACGGCCCCGAGGGCACTGGACTTGTCGGCGAACTCGCCCCGGGTCCTGACCTCATCCGGTGGATGCGCGCCACATACAGCCAGGAGTACGACGACATCGGCCAGGGAAACACCTTCGGCTTTATCGGCACGGACTGGGCTGGAGCAGCCAACGGCAGCCTGCAGTGGTGGAAGTGGTTTATCGGTGAGGGCGGCATCCGGGTACCGCTGATCGTGGTGCCACCAAAAAGTGAGGCCTACACCCGATCCGGAGAAATGACCAACGAGTACGCCTACGTCAAGGAATTACCGATGACCATGCTTGACTATGCCGGTGTCGAACACCCACAGACCAATTTTAAAGGTCGCAAGCTTACCCCGCCGTCCGGCGTCTCCTTGCGCCCTTTCCTCGCAGGCGATGAGTCACGACCACGGACCGAAGAGGAGTGGGTTGTCTTCGAGCTGTTCGGCAATACCTACGTCGTGGCCGGGGATTACAAGGCCATCCGTATGCGTACCGGCATGTACGGCGATGGCAAATGGCACCTCTATGACATCAAGAAGGATCCGGGCGAAATCCGTCCCCTCGAGGCCGAACAGCCGGAGCGACTGCAGAAGATGATCGCCATCTTCGAGCGCTATGCCGAAGAAAAGGGAATCGTGCCGGTGGACGACGACTGGAGTCCGTGGAGCGCGTTGTGATGAATGAGAGTATGAAAAACCGCGCCTTTTTGATTTTCTGCGCCGTCGGCCTGGTGCCGATTGCGCTGGGTTACGGCGCCAAACCTTCGGTCAGCCTCGACATGCTCTTCGGCATCACCGTCGACACCACCAACCTCACCCACATCATGCGCGCGGTGATGGGGCTGTACCTAGGTATGGTCGTGCTGTGGTTGTGGGGTGCGTTTCGAAAAAACATGGAAGGCCCGGCACTCGTCGCCTGCGCGATTTTCATGCTCGGGCTCGCGGCCGGGCGCATCCTGAGTTTTATCGTCGACGGCATGCCGCACTGGCTGCTGATCGTGTACGCGTTCCTGGAGATCGTGCTCGGTCTGATCGCGGTCGTCCTTTACAGGGGAACACCTTCGGAAGGAACCCAGGTGTCCCGAAGTTAAGCAGGTTCACGGTCCGTGCGACGCACGATTAAAATGTTGTTTCGTCTTGTTTCTACAGTAGTGCTGATGGCATCCGTTGTTTTTACACCGGTTAATGCTTTCTTTACGCACGGTGATGAGGGGCCTGACAACAAGGAAATAATCGTTCTTCTCCATGGCCTGGGTCGAAACAATACTTCGATGTGGTTGCTGGCTTCCCGACTCGAGGATGCCGGTTATTACGTTCGGCGGGTCGAGTACGACTCGCTGCATCAAAATCCCGATGAAATTCTGGCGGAAATCAGTTCGCAAATTAACCAGTGTTGCCAGAAACATGGGCAAAGCGTTCATTTCGTCGGGCATTCGCTCGGTGGATTGATGGTCAGGGCTTACCTGCAACATAACCAGGTCAATAAACTGGGAAGAGTCGTATTGCTGGGTACCCCGAACCAGGGAACCGAAGCGACTGACCACTTCAGCAATAGCTGGCTGATGAAAATTCTGGGTCCAACCGCCAAAACGCTCGGCACCGACGCTGACAGTTTCCCGAAGTCGTTAGAGGCGCCCTACTATCCGGTTGGTATTATCGCCGGAGAAATCAGCAGTCAATTGAACGACCCGGTGATACCGGGAAAAGATGACGGGCTGGTTTCGGTAGAAGCGACCAAGATCGATACCATGACCGATTTCATCATCATTGAAACAGGCCATTCCATGATGCGCTACGACCGGGAAGTCGCGGATCAGACCATCGAATTTATTAAGAACGGTGTGTTTAAACAGCAATAAATGGAAAACGGGGCCAGAGGGCAACCTCAAGAAAGGACAAGATAACTGTGCGTAAGGCATTGATTGCCGGTGCAACCGGCGCGATCGGCTCGGTGTTGCTGAAATTACTGAACGACTCCGACCAATACTCGGAAATTCACTGTATCGGCAGGCGAGAGCAAGCCATCTCAGGCGTAAAGATAAAGGCACACATCGTCAGCTATGATGAGCTGGATCAGCTCGATTTACATCAATCCATCGACGACATTTTCTGCACCTTAGGGACCACGATCAAGACCGCGGGCTCGGTGGAGAACTTCAAGAAAGTGGACCGGGACTATGTTCACCAGGTGGGCAAGCTGGCCCAACGCCTGAACGCGAAGACCTGCTCCGTGGTCAGCGCTATCGGAGCCAACGCCGCATCGTCCAACTACTACAACCAGACCAAGGGCGAGGCCGAGGAGCTGCTGCGAAGCCTGGGCCTGAACTCGCTGCGCATCTTTCGCCCCTCCATGCTGCACGGGGGTCGCGACGAGTTTCGTTTGAAGGAAGCGGTGGGTAACGTCGTGCTCACGATGATGATCCCGCTGCTGCAGGGCCCCTGGAAAAAATACCGTGCTATCCGAGTCGAACAAGTCGCGAAAGCCATGTATGAAAGCGCTCGGCAGAAATACCCGGCAGTACAAATTTTCGAAAGCGACGAGATCCAGCGCTTCTAGCGCAAAGCTATCAACACCTTCACTGGAAAGGCTCTCAAGTGGCCGAAACAGCGCTCCCGGACCACGGAAACACTGGATCCGATTGAAAAGGCTTAGAGCGCATCGCCGGGTTTCGGTGATGTTTTTTCCCCGGGTGTTTCAGCGGCTTCACTAGCCGCCGCGGCAATCTGGTCCTTTTGTTCGGAGGTCAGTTTTTGATCATTGGATTCCGGCATCTTGACCCGCACTTCCTTGCGCGCGAATTCGATGCCGTTTTCCTCGAATGCCTTCTGTACACGCTTGTAGACTTCCTTGCGGATAGCCCACTGGTCGCCCGGCCGGGTGGTAAACTTGGTGCGAACCTCGATCCCGGTATCGCTGACACCGACACCGCCCTGGCCTTTGAATGGCGCCAGAAATTTCGGGCCGAGTTCCGGGTCCTCCATCATCTCCTCGCCGATCTTTTTAAATAGCTTGCGAACTTTTTCCTGGTCGGTATCGAAGGGAATGGTAAACATGAGTTTCATAATGGCCCAGTCGCGGCTCATATTGGTGAGCTGTGACATCGAGCCATAGGGAATGATATGGACCGGTCCGAGGGCGCCACGCAGCTGGATCGAGCGAACCGAGATTTTCTCCACCGTACCCTGGGTGCCGCCGGTGTCGATGAACTCGCCCACCCGGAAAGCATCGTCAAGCAGGAAGAAAACGCCTGATACTATATCCTTGACCAGGGTCTGGGCACCGAAGCCGATTGCCAGTCCCAGTACCCCGGCTCCCGCCAAAAGCGGTGTTATATTTACGCCCAGATGGCTCAGTGCGAGCATGACAGTGATGATGACGATGGTTACCTGGAGGGTCATACGCAGTATCGGCAAGATGGTAGCCATTCGGGTCAGACCGGCGCCGCCTGGATCACCGCCTTCCGCGTCCGGATCGACGCCTAGCGCCTGCAGTTCTGCAGACAGTTTGCGGCTGATCACGAGGTTGGTAATTTCCCAGGCCATGTAACCTAGCGCAACGATAAACAGAAAGCCGACGCTGTTGCTGGCGAACTGGGCGCCCAGGCTGTTTTCAGCGAGGTCTCTAAAATTTAAACCCCACAACTTACTGATGAAGATAACCATCAGCGTAAGAAGAATGACTCGGCCCACCCGAATGTAACAGAGACGGGTGTTTTGCTGGGCCTTCTCCGCCACATCCCCTTCACCGGTTATCGCCGGCACGAGGTGTGCCCCCACCCCGCGAACTATGGTATCCAGGAATGGCATGGTGACGATGAGGAGTACTGCGAGCGCGCCGCGAACGGGGGTCAGTTCCTGGTATCCGGTGCTGACGATAAACTGGATCAGGAACCAGTTGAAAGCGATGATTACCATTGATATCGGCGGCCACCATGCCGCCATCCGCTCGAGTCCCGGGGTCAGGTTTTCATGATCATCACCCAGGATCATCGAGGTAAATCCCTTGCGCGCTTTCCAGATCACCAAAATAATTGCGCCATGCAGGAACAGGCTCACCCAGAAACGTATTGTAGAGCTGGTGATGCTATCGCCAGCGTTGAGCACAAGCGCGTTCAGGAAAAACGCGGTGCCTATAACAGCTGCGAGGATAGCGAAGTTTCTAAAAGTGTACTGGGCGGTCCAGTCGTCGGTATAGACCAGCCTCAGGTCCGTTCTTTGCGGCGCAAGAACGAATTTCAGTATCGCCGTGACCAGGCGATAGGTCAGTATGCCTTTCACTATCAAGCTCGACGCGATGAAATAGTCGAATGGATCCTGAAAAGCAATTTTCGCGGCGACAACCGCCACGATGACGAAGACCAGCACGGCACCAATTTCAATTACCGCTCGTGTTGATAGTGTTTTCAGGGTTTCTAAAAGAGTGTCCGGGCTTGTATTACGAATCTGATCCCGCTTGTTTGCTGTGACCCGATTAAATAGCAGCTCGCACCCCAAACCGACGGCCAGTACCACCACCAGCAGTGTGATAAAAATCAGCGATCCGCCGGTGCCACGGTTCTCGAATATCGAAGCAAGCGCATTGCCTATACCGAGTATCGCTTCCGGCGTATTTGTAACGTAGCCTACAACGGCGTGACCGAAGTTGGAGATCCAGTCCTGCAGCACATCCAGCACATTACCTTGCCCGGCCTGACTGGCTGCTTCGCCGTCGCTTACTGAATCCGCGAGCAATTCTACCAGGTTGGAAAGAGCCTCAGTCTGTTCGGCATCCAGTTTCGAAACCAGGTCGTTAATCGCCTCAGGACTGAGTTGGGCAGGTACTTCCACCTGGGAGGTGCTGTCATCCGTGGATTGTGCTGCCAGGGGGTGGGCGACGGCAAGCAAGAGGAAGACTGGAAGTAGTAAACCTAACACTCGCATATTCAGATACTCACTGTTTAAAACGGGAACTTTGGCCTGGTCGGTCCACTGTACATTATGATTTATTGGACATTGTTAGAAGCCGACGATTTATTATACACAGGTAAAATTTACTATTCGTAACGAAATCGGATAAAAGGGATAAGAGAGATAATACGTGATAAAGGGAGAGGTACCCTTTATTTAGCGAAAGCATGAGCGTCTCAGTTGGGTCGTAAATCGTCGCTGATTCATCGAGTTTAAGTGTCAGCTTTCTCGTAAGCAGGCTATCGCCAGGTCAAGTCAGGAGACAATCTTCGGCCTGGCGCTGGCACTCGCTTCGGGCAGAAATTTCTCTTACCGCCGCCCAAAGCTGCCGCCCGGCGAATACGAGCTCGACGATATCGAGTACGGTCAGGATTTACCGCTTGCTGATCGAAAATGGTTTTTCGGCAGCAATCCCGATCTCGAATTCATCCTGACGCAGAAAAGCGACAAGCTGGAGGGCGAATTCGAAGGTGATCGGGACGGCGTGATCAAGGGAAAAATCGACGACGATAAAGTGACTTTCACCTTTCAGCTGGAAGCCAGAGGAGGCGAGCTCAAGGAAGGCGAAGGCACCTGGATCGTGCAGGATGACGGCTCGTTGAAGGGTGACTTTCTGATCCGGGACCGGCAAAGAGGCGTGGTCAGAGGATACTGGACCCTGGTCAAAGACGACTAGCGTCAAACAGGTCATACAGCAACTGGAACACTTCATCATTCCTGCACCAACCACTCGACTTATCGCAGGTAATAAAACGGATAAGGTCTTAAGCTGAAAGCGCCCTCAACTCAAACGTCCAACGTATGGGAATCAAGCCCCTTGCCATCTGGCCAGGTAGGTTTTGGCAATAATCTCCAGTTGCGAATGCGCTGGATAACTGCATGGCCACGGCGAAAGGCTTACCGTTTCGATAGCTCGCTCTGCGCCTTCCTGGGCACTGGCCCAGGCATGAAAAAGGCTCATCGAGTTGCCTCGACGAGCCTCTTGAAGATGGTCCGGCTGGGAAGATTCGAACTTCCGACCCCCTGACCCCGAGACAGGTGCGCTACCAGACTGCGCTACAGCCGGACTGTGGTCGCGATCTTACAGCAGGTCCACGGCATGCAGCAAGCCCCGCGGATCATCAGCGCCGGTCGCGCAACTCTCTCGGAGCGAGACCGTCGAGAGTAAGGGCGGTTCGAAAGAGGGAGCAGAATCCGAGGTTCACAATATCGCCAGAGCGAATTTGCACAGTGCGAAGCGCTGCCCGCAGGACGCCGGCCCGGGATGGCCGGCGCGATATCGCCTCCCCGCCCCTGCCAGAAAATCGAACCCGATAGCATTAACCACAAAGCTTGGTAACATCCCCGACATGGATCAAATCGCTACACCCAACGCAGCCCATACCCGCAGTTATGAAGAACTGGCTGCCGAACTAAAAGTCGACACTCAATGCGGCCTCACCGTCGAGGAAGCCGCCAAAAGGTCCAGACTCTACGGCTCAAATCTGATCGAGGGTGCCGCAAAAACCTCGTTCCTGAGAAAATTTCTGGCCCAATTTCGCAACCTCCTGATTGTCATACTGCTGCTGGCCGCGATACTTGCCGGGGTGATGGGAGAAATCCACGATACCATCGTGATTTTGGTTATCGTAGTGTTGAATGCGCTGATTGGATCGGTCCAGGAATACCGCGCCGAGCGCGCCCTCGACGCGTTGCGAAAACTTACGGCACTGGAAACAAAGGTCCGCCGCGGCGGCCGCCTGCAACAGGTAGATACCCAGTCCCTGGTTCCAGGCGACATCGTTTACCTGGAAGCGGGAAACATCGTGCCCGGCGATTTGCGGCTGTTCGAAGCAACGGACTTCGAGGTCGACGAAGCGGCACTCACCGGCGAGTCATTACCGGTTGCAAAAAACATTGAACCGATCGACAGCCTGGAGACTTCGACGGCCGATCGCCTCAATATGGCCTACAAGGGCACCAGCGTCACCCGCGGTAATGCGATGGGCTTAACCGTCGCCACCGGCTCATCAACCGAACTCGGCAGAATAGCAACCCTGTTGCAAGAATCCGAAACCGTGATGACGCCGTTACAGAATCGATTGACCCGTTTCGGGCGTCGACTGGCGCTGGTCATACTTGCGGTCGCGGCGATCGTATTCTTCAGCGGCCTGTGGCGCGGCGAAGCCGTTATCTTGATGCTGTTGACAGCGATCAGTCTCGCCGTTGCCGCCATCCCCGAGGCTCTACCCGCCGTAATTTCGATATCGCTCGCCATCGGAGCTCGGAAAATGAGCCGGCACAACGCCCTGATGCGCCGGCTCTCGGCAGTCGAAACCCTGGGTTCGGTTACTTACATTTGCTCGGATAAAACCGGCACCCTGACCCGTAACGAAATGCGCCTGGCGCTGCTGGCCGCAGATACGCAACAGCTTGCAAGCCTTAAGGAAAGTGAAACTGGCAACGAATTGTGGCAATTACTCGGTCAGGGCATGGCACTGTGCAGCAATGTCGTTCGGGACGAGAAGGATCAGTTTGTCGGTGATCCGACCGAGGTCGCCCTGTACCTCGGAGCGACTGAAGGGGGCTTCGAAAAATCGGCGTTGGAAGATCGCTTTCCGCGGCTGGCAGAACTGCCTTTCGACGCCGAACGACGAATCATGACAACTTTGAATCAGGCAGAGGGCCAGGTTACTGCATTTTGCAAGGGCGCCCCCGAGAACCTGCTGCCGAAATGTCGTAACCAACTAATGGCGTCAGGCATGCGGAAAATCGATATCGATGCGCTACTTCGAAAATCGGACCAGTTGGCGCAACAGGGCTACCGCATGCTCGCAATTGCTTTCCGACAATTCGACGAACTGCCCACCGATTTGTCGCCCGACGCCATCGAGAATGAACTGACCCTGCTGGGCCTGGTGGGTCTGGCCGATCCCCTGCGTGACGAGGTCTTTCAGTCGATCCAGGAATGTCGATCGGCTGGCATCACGCCGGTGATGATCACCGGCGATCATCCGGGCACCGCGCTTGCCATTGCCAACCAATTGGGGATCAGCACCGACAACGGCGTGCTTACCGGAGAAGAACTTGAACAGATCGATTTCGATGATTTTATCGATCGGGTTCAGGACATCCGCGTCTACGCGCGTGTCTCGCCCGAGCAAAAAATAAAAATTGTCAGTGCGCTGCAGCAATGCAACGAATATGTCGCAATGACCGGCGACGGCGTCAACGACGCGCCAGCGTTGAAACAGTCCAACATCGGCGTCGCCATGGGATTGAAGGGCACCGACGTGGCCCGGGAATCCAGCGACATGGTGCTGAAAGACGATAACTTCGCCACCATCGTCAGCGCTGTGCGGGAGGGCCGGCGTATCTTCGATAACATCCGCAAGTTCATCAAGTACACGATGACCAGCAATGCCGGCGAAGTATGGACCATATTCCTGGCCCCCTTCATCGGCTTACCGTTGCCGTTGATCCCGATTCAGATCCTGTGGATCAACCTGGTCACCGACGGGCTACCCGGGCTGGCAATGTCGGCCGAACCCCAGGAACGCGGCATCATGCATCGGCCGCCCAGACATCCTGATGAAAGTATTTTTGCGAACGGTATCTGGCAGCATATTGTCTGGGTAGGATTGCTGATCGCCGCGCTTTCGCTGGGGGCCCAGGCCTGGGCCCTCCACGGCGGATCCGACAACTGGCAAACGGTTGTGTTTACCGTATTAACCCTTTGCCAACTGGTTCACGCGATGGCGATACGCTCGGAGAGAGAGTCGCTGTTTACCCTGAGTATATTCTCTAATCTGCCGCTATTGGGGGCAATATTGCTCACGGTCTGCCTGCAGTTGATGGTCGTCTACCTGCCCTTCTTCAACCGGATATTCCAGACCAGCCCCCTGACCCTCGAAGAACTTTTTGTCTGTTTCAGCCTGCCCATGGTAGTCCTGTTTGCCGTCGAGGCAGAAAAATGGCTGGTCAGGCGCGGCAGGATCTATGGTAGCAAAGCCAGTCTGAACCGTTAGATGAGGACTTGATCCGCTGAGACTGCCTTAATCCTGGGTCTGAAAATACAATTGTCTGCGGTATCGGCACAGCAATCCACCGAACGACAAGACATACAGGTTAGCGGATAAAGCGTTCTTATTACTGCAGGTGATCGCAACGTCAGCGAAGCCCGATGCCCTGCTACGAAAGACGATGATGGAGAATAGCCACAGCTCGGGATCTAATCGTCCCCTTCAGCCCGGCAAACACCGTCACGTAAAGGAGAGGGCTTCCCGCACTATCGCCTTTCGCAACAAAACGGATTCTGAAAGCTGACTATTTTTTCTTTAGCGGCGCCTTACCAGAAGCAGCTTTCTTTAACGCAGACTTTTTCTTCACCGCGGCTTTCTTCTTTACCGTAGGCTTCTTTGCCGCCACTTTCTTTTTAACCGCAGCTTTCTTCGCCGCCACTTTCTTTTTAACCGCAGCTTTCTTCACCGCCACTTTCTTTTTGACTGCAGCTTTCTTCGCCACCGCTTTCTTTTTAACCGCAGCTTTCTTCACCGCCACTTTCTTTTTGACTGCAGCTTTCTTCGCCACCGCTTTCTTTTTAACTGCCGTTTTCTTCACTGCGGCCTTCTTTTTGATTGCCGTCTTCTTCACCGCCACCTTCTTTTTGACTGCTGTCTTCTTCACCGCTGCCTTCTTTTTAACTGCGGCCTTTTTCACAGCAGATTTCTTTTTAATCGCAGGTTTTTTCTTTGCCACGGGCTTCTTTTTCGGCGCCACTTTCGCAGGTTGAATCTTTTTAGCTGCGGCTTCGCGTAATAGATTGAATCTCGCGCTGATACCCTCCATCACTTCCTCGGCAGCCTCTTCGACTTCATCGGTGAGCTTACGGAAGGTGTCGGCAATATGCGCTTCGGCGATCGTTTCCTTTACCGATTCGCTGGCGTCGGAAGCGGTTTCCGCTATTGAAGATTTTAGATGTGATGACAAATCACTTGCCGTGTCACTTGCTGTCCTGGCTTTACTGGAGACAGCTTCGAATGCTTCGCGCAACTCGCGCAAAACGATGTCCTTGGCCTTATCGATGTCTTCCGTAACCGATGAAGCAGTCGACGTAAAACCGGTCTTTATCTTTTTCAAGCCGGAAGGCTTTTTCCTGGATTTGGAACTTTTCTTACTGACCATTTCATGATCCTCGCGGCAAAGTTTAGGATGAACAAAACATATGCTGCATCCATTGCGAAGTCAATCGATCTGAATTGAGGTACGTCAACCCGCGATTAACTTTCGCGCGATCGGATCCATCAGTAACCTGGTTTTTACTCTCGGGTGACTAGCTCTCGGTGTAAATACAGAAGCGGCAACATCGATTAATCCCGCCTGGCCACTCCCGCTGACCCGCTATCCCCGCTCAGCCAGCACCTTGAGCTGGAACAGCGTGTTGCGCTCTTCTTCCTCGAGCGTCGATTCGACATAGCTGATGGTGCGTTCGTAGCGCGGGATCACATTGTACCTGAGTGCGTTAACCCGTTTCTGGGTTTTACGCTGTTCTTCCAGCAGGCGCCACAGCGCGGTTTCGATTTCGGCCAGCTGCGCCGCCCTGACCAGCATGTCGGCAAAGCTGGATCGGGTTTCATCGAGGCTGGCATCGGTCGCCAGGATACCGACCGGCATCAGCGGTAATTTTCTGATTTCCACCGACGGGTACTGCACGCTCATATTCTGGCGCGGCAGCACTTTTGCTTCCACCGCCTGCGGCATGCCGACCGCCAGCTGCTGAATCCGATGACTGCCCATGCGCATCTGGGTAATGCTGAGCCAACGATAGGCGGCAGTCATCGCCGCGCGTGTCGCCTGGTTGGACTGCCGGTACTCGGCCAGTTTTTCGTATACCAGGCGCGTCAACAGTTCACGCTTGCGCTCGAGCAGACGGTAACCTTCTTTCAAAAAGTCCAGTCGGCGCCTGAGATCGAGCAACGAACTCTTGGTCGGCGGTATGTTGAGCCGATCCTGCATTAGTGCCCTTTCCCCCTATGATACTTGCGTACATCTTCCTCGCTGACCCGGCTAAGCTCGCCCGGCGGTAACAACGACAGCAATTCCCAGGCCAGGTCAAGGGTCTCGATGATGTTACGTTCCTCGTCAGGTCCCTGGCGCACGAAATCTGCTTCGAAACGATCGGCGAAGTCGAGGTATCGGCGATCGCGCTCGGAAAGCTCTTCGGCGCCGATGATCGAGGCCAGGTTTCTCGCCTCCAGCGCGCGCGTATAGGAAGCATAGAGCTGGCTCGCCACGCGCGGGTGATCCTCTCGCGTATCGTCCTTGCCGATACCATCCTTCATCAGTCGCGACAGGGAAGGCGGCACGTTAACCGGCGGGTAAACCCCCTTGCCGTGCAATTCACGGCTCAACACGATCTGCCCTTCGGTAATGTAGCCACTCAGGTCCGGAATCGGGTGGGTAATGTCGTCGCTCGGCATCGATAGAATCGGTATCATCGTGATCGAGCCGTGGCGGTCGCGCAACCGCCCGGCACGCTCGTAAATTTCGGCCAGGTCGGAATAGAGATAACCCGGGTAACCCTTCCTCGACGGCACGTCGCCCTTCTCGGTCGCGACTTCGCGCAGCGCTTCGGCGTAATTGGTCATGTCGGTAATCACCACCAGCACGTGATGATCAAGTTCGTAGGCCAGGTACTCGGCCGCGGTCAGTGCGGTGCGCGGTAAAATCAGGCGCTCCATCGGCGGATCATTGGCGAGGTTGATGAACATGACAACGTTACGCAACACGCCGCTGGATTCGAACTCCTGCTGGAAGAAGCGCGCGTCCGAATACGACACGCCCATCGCGGCGAACACGATGACGAAATTGGAGTCGTCGCCTGGCAATCTCGCCTGGCGAACAATCTGTGCCGCCAGCCGGTTATGCGGCAGCCCGGAGCCGGAAAAAACCGGCAGCTTTTGTCCGCGCACCAGCGAGTTCAGGCCATCGATGGTGGAGATCCCGGTCTGGATAAACTCGCGCGGGTAGGCACGCGCAGCCGGATTGACCGGCGAGCCGTTGACGTTGCGGCGCAGGCTGGAAACGATTGGCGGCCGATCGTCGCGCGGTGCCCCGATACCGTTGAAGTTGCGCCCCAGCATATCGGGTGACAGCGCTAGTTCGAATGGCTGGTCGAGAAAACGCACCCAGGTGTTTTCCAGGTCGAGCGCATCGGTTCCCTCGAACACCTGCACCAGAACGACATCGCGAGATGTCCGGATGACCTGCCCGTTGCGCCGCCTGCCATCCTTGCCGCGAATCTGTACACGATCGCCCAGCGCTACGTCACCGACCCCCTTGAGGAACATCAGCGCGCCGTGAATCGAATCGACCTTGCGATATTCGAGGTCGCTCATGAGGCAGCCCCACGATGGTTCTGGTACTCGGCGCGCATCAAATCGAAAGCGCGGCGTATCTTGTTGCCATAATCCTGCAATGGAGACAGGTCGTCATTCGAAACGGTCGACTTCAGGCGTTTGATTTCGCCGCCGAAGGCGAGTTCGGTCAACTGCTCGACCGGCACCCCGAGGCCAATTAACTCGGCGCCGATCTGGTGATACTGCAGCACCAGGTCGAGCAGCTGGAACTGCTTGTCGGGTGAGCAATAGCTGTCAACCGGATCGAGCGCGCTCTGCTGCAATACCGCTTCCTTGATCAGGCCAGAACTTTCCAGCACCCAGCGCTGCGACGAGGACAGCGCCTCGGGGCCGACCAGGTTGACGATACGCTCGAGTTCGTCGGCCTCGGCCAGCAACGACAGCGCCTGCTGGCGACGCAGGCCCCACTGCGGGCTGACGTTCTCGGACCACCACTCGGCCGCCCGCTCCGAGTAATCGGTAAAACTCTCGAGCCAGGATACCGCCGGGTAGTGACGCGCGTCCGCCAGCGGTTTCGACAGCGCCCAGAAGGTGCGGATAATTTCCTTGGTGTGGCTTGTTACCGGCTCGGAAAAATCCCCGCCGGGAGGCGATACGGCGCCGATCAGGCTTACCGAACCCTGGTTGCCGGCAAGCGTATCGACGGTGCCGGCGCGCTCGTAGAATGCCGCCAGGCGCGACGCCAGGTAGGCCGGGTATCCCTCTTCCACCGGCATCTGCCCGAGACGGCCCGCGACTTCGCGCAGCGCC
>Ga0316201_10001280_pt1 | contig 16654 bp, 14 predicted proteins | sample CS6wburrow_MG_FD_204516 | JGI IMG/M metagenome (GOLD analysis project Ga0316201, IMG submission 204516) | Coastal sediment microbial communities from Delaware Bay, Delaware, United States - CS-6 worm burrow | ecosystem: Environmental > Aquatic > Marine > Coastal > Sediment | place: USA... | reverse complement strand
CCGGCCACGCCCAGCAGGCCGAGGCCGACCACGAGGAGTCCCGTGATGGCGCCGCCCTTGAAGGCGATGTTGAGCGCCGGGTTGACGCCCTTGGTAGCCGCTTCCGCCGTGCGCACGTTGGCGCGCACCGACACGTACATGCCGATGTAGCCCGCGAGGGCGGAAAAGATCGCGCCGATAGCGAAACCTATGGCGGTATACCAGTCCAGTGCGATTCCCAGGACGAGGAACAGCACGACACCGACGACGGCGATAGTGCCGTACTGCCGGTTCATGTAGGCGCTCGCGCCTTCCTGGATAGCTTGTGCGATCTCCTGCATCCGGTCGTTACCGGCCGGCTGCTTGAGAATCCACTGTGAAGAAAATATCCCGAACAGTACGGCCAGACCGCCCGCACCGATCGAGAGCCACAGGGCCAACTCGTTACTCATTAGATTGTCTCCCGACTCTTTCTTTTAGTTAGCGGGCCCAACGAATTCGCCGTCGGCGAGCAATGGCGCCGCCTTTGTTGTTGTGTTCGACCCGGTTTGAATTATCTGGTCGCGAGCCTCATTCCCCAACAGAACCTGAGCCGACCCCCGACCGGGCGCGCATCATACCACAAATTTCGATTTTAGCTGCGCTGCAACAGGAACATTCTTCAGCGAGACGTACTTCGGTAAACCATTGAAATACGGAGGATAATCCTCGCCGCGGATCAGTGGCTGGAGATATCGGCGCGCCGCGTCCGTTATACTAAAGCCGTCTTTGCTGATGAATCGGGCCGGCAACATCTTCTCCTTGTTGGCGACCCGGGACAGGGGTGCTTCATCGATGCGCCAGCGATAAGGCGTGTCCGAGACCCGCTTGATGACCGGCATTACCGCGGTTTTCCCCTTCACGGCGAATTCGACCGCCGCCTTGCCGACCGCGTAAGCCTGCTTCACGTCGGTTGCCGAGGCGATATGGCGCGCGGAGCGCTGCAGGTAGTCGGCCACTGCATAGTGGTATTTGAATCCCAGGTTGTCGCGCACCATCTGGGCGACGACGGGCGCGACGCCGCCGAGCTGCGCATGGCCGAACGCGTCTCGCGTGCCCGCTTCGGCGAGAAACTTGCCGTTCTTGTAGCGCGCACCCTCGCTGACGACGATGACGCAGTACTCGTAGCGATTGACGCAGTCGCGTACGCGCCGCAGGAACGCCCGTTTGTTGAACGGCACTTCCGGGAACAGGATGATGTGCGGCGCGTCCTCCGGTTTGCTGCCCGCGAGTCCTCCCGCGGCGGCGATCCAGCCCGCGTGGCGTCCCATGACCTCGAGAATGAATACCTTGGTCGACGTCTTTGCCATTGACAGCACATCCAGCGCGGCTTCGCGGGTCGATACCGCGACATACTTGGCGACCGAGCCGAAGCCGGGGCAGTTATCGGTGACGGGCAGGTCGTTGTCGACGGTTTTCGGAATACCCAGGCACTGCACCGGGAAACCCATTTTCTTCGAAATCTGCGACACCTTGTGGGCGGTATCCATCGAGTCGTTGCCGCCGTTGTAAAAGAAGTAGCCGATGTCGTGAGCCCGGAACACCTCGATGAGCCGCTCGTATTCCTCACGGTTTTCCTCGATGCCCTTGAGCTTGTAACGCGCCGAGCCGAATGCGCCGCCCGGCGTGTGGCGCAGCGCGGCAATCGTGCTCGCGCTCTCCTTGCTGGTATCGATCATGTCCTCGGTGAGCGCCCCGATAATGCCGTTGCGTCCTGCATAGACATTGGCGATTTGCGCGCGATGTTTCCGGGCGGTCTCGATGACGCCGCAGGCCGTAGCGTTGATCACGGCCGTAACGCCACCGGACTGGGCATAAAACGCGTTTTTTCCGGGCATTCTCGGGATACCTCTGGCTTGTGGTCGAAGGCGCATCAGGATAGCGGAAACTGCGGCCCGGATCACGGCTGCTTCTATAGTCGAATTGACCTCGCAGGCCTTTGACGGTAGCGTCGATCCGCAGCCCGGGCACGTGCCGGGCTTCCTTCATTGAATCGTTTCGGGAAAGAAAAATGCGAATTGTTTTGCTGGGCGCGCCGGGATCGGGGAAGGGCACGCAAGCCAAGAAGCTGGAGGCTGACAGGAACATCCCGCAGATATCGACGGGCGATATGTTGCGCGAGGCCGTCGCCGCCGGCACGCGCTTCGGCGCAAGGGCAAAAGAGATCATGGAGGCGGGCCAGCTCGTTTCCGATGACATCATGCTGGGCATCATCAGCGAGCGTCTCGCGAAGCCCGACGCGGCCGACGGTTTCATACTTGACGGGTTCCCGCGCACGAGGCAGCAGGCGTCCGACCTGGAGGAACTGCTGGACGAGCTCGGTGTTCCGCTCGATGCCGCTGTGCTCATGGATGTCGACTTCGAGATCCTCATGAAGCGGCTGACCGGGCGCAGGACCTGTTCGCTGACCGGGAAGCTCCTGAATGTCTACTTCTCGCCGCAGGAAGAGATCGACGAATGCCTGAACGCGGGCGGCGAACTCGTGCAGCGTGAAGATGACAACGAGGAAACGATCCGCAGCCGCCTGGATGTCTACCGGGAGCAGACCGAGCCCGTCATCGACTACTATCGCGAGCGCGACAAGCTGAAGACGATCGACGCGGAAGGCGCGATCGACGAGGTTTACGAGAGATTCCTGCAGGCGCTATAGCAGCCCCAGCAGCTGTTCGCCGATCAGCTCCCGGCGCCAGCCCCGGAAGACCCGCGAATCCGTTGTACCCATCAGGATCGCGGCCGACAATTCCTTGCGCGGCGCGATGAGCTCCGGACTGATTCCGAGCTCACGCGCACAGTTCGCGACGGCCGTCTGCATCGTCTTCAGCAGCTTTTTCTGCCGATCGTTCGGCGCCGCGGGTGGCCGGTAATCGTGATCATCGTCCGCCGACTGCGCCACGATGGCCAGTAGCTTGCCGCCGGCGCGATCTGCGAGTTTCCCGGGCAGGCCGTCGATACGCTGCAGTGCGGCCATGGTTTCGGGCAGCTCGAGCGCGATTTCGAGTAGTGCGTTGTCCCTGAGTATCCATTGGCGCGGCCGATTCCTGGCCGCGGCCTCGGCTTCCCGCCAAACGGCGAGTCGCTCCGCGGCCGAGCGCCGCCGGCCGCGCAGGTTGCGAGCGCCCTTGAGCCTGTGCACCGCCTGGGTTTCATCGACGTCGTACAGCGATTCGTCGAGGAGCAACTGCGAGTCCTGTTCGGCCCATTCCTTCCTGCCGGCTTTCTCCAGGCGTTCGCCGAGCAATTCGTATGCCGGCAGCAGGTACTCGACGTCCTCGACCGCATAATGCAGCAGGGCGTCCGGAAGTGGGCGCTGCGACCAGTCCGCGCGCGTGTGCGTCTTCGGGATATCGACGCCGAACAGTTCCTTTACGAGCCCGGCATAACCTATTTGAGGCTGCATACCGAGGAGAGCGGCTGCAATCTGCGTATCGAAGAGCGTGGCCGGCATTGCTCCGGCCGTCTGGAAAATCACCTCGATGTCCTGCCGCGCCGAATGCACAACCCACGTTTTTTCGAACGTCTTCTCCCAGAACGACTGCATCGGATTTCCGGCCAGCGGATCGACGCAGTAGATTCGGTCCTGTGTCGCAATCTGCAACAGGCACAGATGTGCGAAGAAAGTCTTCTCGCGGATGAACTCCGTGTCGATCCCGAGGAACGGATGAGCGTGGAGTTCGGGCGTGATCGTATCGGGTTCGTCGACGAACGTGAACGCGGTCATTGATGGTCGCAGGGGTGGGCTTCGGATCGGCAGATTAACATGCGATCATTGGCCTATCGACGAGAATCGTGGTTTCGCCGTGCAGGCATTTATAAAGACGCTTTTCGACATCGTCACCATTCGCAAGGGACCCGACGCGATTCCACACTCGTGGTTGCTCCTGAATGCGGCCACCGTGATGTGGTTTTTGCCGCTGGTCGTTGCGGCGGTGGTCGTGCCCGGGTTCGGCGGAGCCGCGGTTGCCGCTACGGTAGCGAGCTGGGCCCTTAGCCTCGCATGCTACGCCGCCGTCATTGTGGTGGCCGGGTATGCGCGCCGGTTGCTGCAATCAACTACGGCGATAATCGGCTGCGGCGCCATCATATTCGTCGCGCAGGTTGTCGGTCTCGTCACGACGTCCATTTTGCTCGGCGCCGCCGCGGCGGAACTGCTTATCTACCTGCTGCTGTTCTGGTCCATCTACGTGAAAGGGCACATCATCGCGCGTACCATCGGCCGCGACTGGTACGTGGGCCTGGTCATTGCAATTGCCGTGTTCCTTTTACAGTATGCTTTCTCCAAGGCGGTCGTAGCCGCATCCTGAGCTCCACCATGCACATTCACATACTTGGTATTTGTGGCACCTTCATGGGCGGTATTGCAGCGCTTGCAAAAGCGGCCGGTCATGACGTGACCGGCTGTGACGCCGGCGTTTACCCGCCGATGAGCACGCAGCTCAAGAAGCTCGGCATCGATATCCACGAGGGATTCGACGCCGATCAGCTCGAGTCGCCCCCGGACTGCGTCGTCGTCGGGAACGTGGTCAGCCGGGGATTCGATGTCGTCGAGTCCATGCTCGATCGTGATATTCCGTACCAGTCGGGTCCGCAGTGGCTTGCGGAGCACGTGTTGCGGGGGCAACACGTCTTTGCCGTCGCCGGCACCCACGGTAAAACGACGACCGCGAGCCTGCTGGCCTGGATTCTCGAGGATGCCGGCCTGCAGCCGGGGTTCCTGATCGGTGGCGTGCCCGCGAACTTCGGCGTGTCGGCGCGCTACGGCGGCGGCGACTGCTTCGTTGTCGAGGCCGACGAATACGACACCGCGTTTTTCGACAAGCGTGCGAAGTTCGTGCATTACCGGCCGCGCACGCTCATTCTCAATAATCTCGAATACGATCACGCGGACATCTACAAGGATCTCGACGCGATATTGTGGCAGTTTCACCAACTGCTGAGGACCGTCCCGCGGGGCGGCCGAATTCTCGTCAATGCCGCGGATGAGAACATCCGGCGTGTGGTCGAAATGGGCTGCTGGACGCCGCGCGAATCTTTTTCGCTGGAGGAGGGCAGCGACTGGCAGGGCGGATTCGTCGATGCCAGCGAGCGCCACATTCGCATCAGCGGCCCGCAAGGGGGCACTGCGGAGACACGCTGGCAACTCGGCGGTACGCACAATCTGGAGAATGCGTTAGCGGCTGTTGCCGCAGCACGCTCGGCTGGCGTGGAACTCGAGCAAGCCGTGGATGCGCTGTCCCGTTTCGAAGGCGTCAAGCGGCGCATGGAGCGCACCGCGACCGTGGGCGACATCGCGATCTATGATGATTTTGCCCATCATCCCACGGCAATCCGGCGCACGATCGCCGCCATGAAACGGCGCTACCCGGGTAATCGCCTGGTTGTGGCGCTCGAGCCGCGATCCAACACGATGAAGCTCGGCGTTCACAACCGTGAGCTCGCCGAGTCTCTCGAGCAGGCCGATCTTGTCTGGATGTACCGCCCCTCGGAGATGGGCGAGGATTTCGATAAGTCGCTGGCGCCGCTTGGAAAAAAGCTGCGCGCGTTCCACGACTACGACGAACTCGTCAGCGACATGTCGACGCGGGTGCTCGCCGGGGACCAGGTTGTCTTCATGAGCAACGGGGGATTCGGCGGGGCGCGGCAGACCCTCACTGCTGTCCTGCAGCGCACACGCGGCTCCTGACAGGTATCAGGTCGCGTTTCGAGAAGCGCTCCTACTATACTTGGAGGGAACCTGATCAATGGCGAGCGTCGTGCGCGTACCTCTTTTTCCCCTCAGTACCGTCTTGTTTCCCGGTGGGCCATTGCCGCTCAGGATCTTCGAGGCTCGCTACGTGGACATGATCGGCCGCTGTATGAAGGACGACAGCCCGTTCGGCGTCGTGTTGATTCGCGCGGGCGGGGAAGTCGGGCCGGCCGAAACCTACGATGTCGGCACACTGGCACGGATCGTCGACTGGTACCAGGGCAGCGACGGCTTGCTCGGCGTTACAGCGCGAGGCGAGCAGCGTTTTCGGCTGCTGTCGTCGCATCGCGAAGCTGACGGCCTCAACATCGGTGAGATAGAGGTTCTGCCCGCAGAGATCGAAGTGCCATTGCCCGAAGAGTACCAGCCAATGGCGTCAATCCTGTCGGGCGTTCTGGACGATCTCGGCCGGCTCTACGAGGACCTGGAACGGCGTCTGGACGATGCCGGCTGGGTAACCAACCGTTTCGTGGAAATCCTGCCGATCGATCTCGAGGAAAAACAGCTTTGCCTAGAGCAGTCGGATCCGGCCGAACGACTGCGGCTCGTGCAGGAAGTCCTGAAGCACGTGCGCAGCCCGGTCGGCACGGGCTGACTACTGGAGCGTCGCGAATACCTTTCGCGCGGCCGCGAGCGTCTGTTCGATCTCGCTCTCACCGTGAGCCGCCGAAACGAATCCGGCCTCGAAAGCCGATGGCGCGAGGTAGACGCCTTCGTCCAGCATGCCGTGGAAGAATGCTTTGAACCGCTCTACGTCGGCCGCCGCGACCTGCGCGAAACTTCGCACTGGCCCGGAGTCCGTAAACACAAGACCGAACATCCCGCCACGCTGTTCCACGCACACCGGAATTCCGGCGTCGGCAGCCGTGGCGGCAAGCCCATCGGTCAGCTGTTTCGTACGTTCGCCGAGTTTTTCGTAGAACCCCGGCGCGTCGATGAGATTCAACGTCGCGAGGCCGGCCGCCATTGCGACCGGGTTGCCGGACAGGGTTCCCGCCTGGTAAACGGGCCCGTCGGGCGCAATGCTCGCCATGATGTCTGCACGTCCACCGAACGCGGCGGCGGGCATGCCGCCGCCGACGACCTTGCCGAGCGTCGTCAGATCGGGCTCGATCCCGAACAGCGATTGGGCCCCGCCTTTGGCGACGCGAAAACCGGTCATGACTTCGTCGAATATCAGCAAGGCGCCGCTGGCGCTGCACGCGTCCTGCAGTGCTTCCAGGAAACCCGGGGCCGGCGGAACCATGTTCATGTTGCCGGCGATCGGCTCGACGATCACACAGGCGATCTCGTTGCCGAGTTCATCGAAGGCCTGGCCGATCGCATCGGCATCGTTGAATGGCAGGGTGATGGTATGCGCGGCGAGCTCGGCGGGTACGCCGGGCGAACTCGGCACGCCGAGCGTGAGCGCGCCGGAGCCGGCTTTGATCAGCAATGAATCCGAATGGCCGTGGTAACAGCCCTCGAACTTGACGATCTTGTCGCGCCCGGTGTGTCCGCGCGCGAGGCGAATGGCGCTCATCGTTGCCTCGGTACCGGAGCTGACCATGCGCAGACGCTCGATCGACGGCATGAGCTCGGTGATTTTTGTCGCGATCTGCGTTTCGAGCACGCACGGAGCTCCAAAACTCAGCCCACGCCGCGCCGTCTCGATCACGGCCTCGAGGACTGTCGGGTGCGCATGTCCGAGTATCATCGGCCCCCAGGAGCCGACGTAGTCAATGAAGCGACGGCCGTCCTCGGACTCGACCCAGGCACCGCTCGCACTCTTGAAAAAGACAGGTTCGCCGCCGACGCCGGCAAAGGCACGCACTGGTGAATTGACACCGCCAGCGATCACTTCGCGGGCGTCTGTATACAAACTCATTCGATTCCTCTCTGCTCGTGCATTTGTGTAATCCTCACTCCGCGCTGCTCGAGCAACTGCGGCACACCGTCTTCGCCGACCAGGTGCAACGCACCGACGACGACCAGGTAATCCTCGCGTTGCTCCAGCAGTGCGTCGATCGTGTCCACCCAAAGCCGATTGCGGCTTGCCACGATTGTGTCATAGAGCTCCGGGTACCCGGAGACATCCTCGAGCAATGTCCGTTCGAGGTAGTCAATGTCACCCGAACGCCACGCCAAAATCAAATCATCCATGAGGTCCTGGATGGCTGCGCTCTCCGCCAGGGTCTGCATCAGGAGGTCGCGCTGCGCGTCGAGCGAGAGTCCGTCGAGATAGGCGAGCTGCTGTTCCACGGACTCGAATCCGAGTATTTCCTTGCCGTCGCTCGTCGCCTTTCTCAACAGGTGCATCTCGACACCGTAGGACGGATTGAAGCCGATGCGGGACAGGGCCAGCTGTTCGACCGTAATCGCCGCAAGCCAGGGCTCGGTGCGCTCCAGCATTTCCAGCGGCAAGTCGAGCTCGGCCGCCCTGGCCTTCGCCTCGGCGTAAAGCTCGACGCCCATTACGTCCTGCAGCGACGTACCTTCGTCGAGCATTCCCAGCCGATTGATTGTCGCTTGCATCAGCAGGGGATCGAGGTCGTCCATGTCGAGTTCCATGTACAGCGTCTCGGCATCGTCATAGACGTCGTCGATCACCTGCGGCAGCGGATGGTCCTGCGCGCGCAGCAGGTGGACCGAACCGAGCAGGTAGACCCGGTTGGCGGCGCCCTCGGCCATCCACATCGTTACAGGGTGGCCGGCAGAATCGGCCAGCGCGAGCGACGGCAACAGCCACAGCAGGGCGAGGGCAAATCGCCTAGCCACTTTCCACCCACATCAGTTCGGCGTTGATGCTGCCGTCGGCGTGCAGCTCGATGAGCCGGTAAGCCGGCGGCCGGTCGTCGACCGCAAACTCGTCTGCGCGAGGCAGGAACTGGCGGCAGGTCGAGGGCGTTGCGACCAGCCGTATGCCGTCGTGCTCGGCGTCATAGTGCTGGTGAACGTGTCCGAAAATCGCGGCGCGGACCCGTCCCGACGACGCGGCCCTGGCGAGAAATTCGTCGCCGTTGTCGAGTCCGACGGTATCCAGCCACTTGCTGTGCATCGGTACAGGCGGATGATGCAGGCAGACCATGACGTGCCCGGCGCTGCTGGCCGCGATCGCCTCTTCCATTCGGCGCAACGCTCTCTCGGCTATCCTGCCGCCCGCGCGTCCTGCACTGCAGCTGTCGATGCCTGTGATCAGCCAGTTGCCCGACTCGATCGAGCCGCAGTAAGAAAACGGTGGATCGGGCAACAAGTCACGCATCAGGCTGCGCACGTCGTGATTGCCCGGCACGCACAAGACCGGGAGGCCGAGCGAAGACACCAGCTCGTGGCAATGCGCGTAGGCCTCGGCCGAGTCGTCCTGAACGATGTCGCCGGTCAGCGCGATGAAGTCGGCCTCAAAGTCGCTGTCGAGGTAGTGCGCGATTACCAACTGCAACGTGTCGTAGGTTACGGCGCCGCGCAGAGCGCCGCGCCTGTCGGCGAAGAGATGCGGGTCCGTCAGATGCAGGACCCGCACAGGATCAGCTGAATCGCGAATTATCTCCGACCTCACGCCGCATCAATGATCGCGGCCCCTAGTAGCGGTAGCTATCCGGCTTGTACGGACCTTCCTTGGACACGCCGATGTAGTTGGCCTGCTCGTCGGACAGCGGCGTCAGGCGGACGCCGATCCTGTCGAGGTGCAGACGCGCCACCTTCTCGTCGAGGTGCTTCGGAAGTACATAGACTTCGTTCCCGTACTGGTCGGCGTTGTTCCACAATTCGATCTGCGCCAGCACCTGGTTGGTGAACGAGTTCGACATCACGAAGCTCGGATGGCCCGTTCCGCAACCCAGGTTAACCAGGCGACCTTCGGCCAGCAGGATAATGCGCTTGCCGTCCGGGAAGATCACGTGATCGACCTGCGGCTTGATGTTTTCCCACTCGTACTTTTTCAGGTACTCGACGTCGATTTCATTGTCGAAGTGCCCGATGTTGCAGACGATCGCTTCGTTCTTCATGCGATCCAGGTGCTCGCCGGTTATCACATGGTAGTTGCCGGTGGCGGTCACGACGATGTCGACCTGGTCGCAAATCTCATCGAATCGGACAACCCGGTATCCCTCCATCGCCGCCTGCAGCGCACAGATAGGGTCGATCTCGGTGATCCATACCGTCGCGCCGAGGCCGCGCAGTGACTGCGCGGAGCCCTTGCCGACGTCGCCGAATCCGCAGACGACGGCGATCTTGCCTGCGATCATTACGTCGGTGGCGCGCTTGATGCCATCGACCAGAGATTCGCGGCAGCCATACAGGTTGTCGAACTTGGATTTCGTTACCGAGTCGTTGACGTTGAAGGCGGGACAGCCGAGGCTGCCTTCCTTCATCATCTCGTAGAGTCGGTGCACGCCCGTAGTCGTCTCTTCCGACAGACCCCGGACTTCCTTCATAAGCTCGGGGTACTTGTCGTGCATGACCAGTGTCAGGTCGCCGCCGTCATCGAGCAGCATGTTGGGCTGCCAGCCGTCCGGACCGTGAATCGTCTGCTCGACGCACCACCAGTATTCCTCCTCGGTTTCACCCTTCCAGGCAAATACGGGGACACCCGATGCCGCGATGGCCGCGGCGGCGTGATCCTGGGTCGAAAAAATGTTGCACGACGACCAGCGAATCTCGGCGCCCAGCGCCTTCAGCGTTTCGATAAGGACCGCCGTCTGGATCGTCATGTGCAGGCAGCCGGCGATGCGGGCGCCTTTGAGCGGTTGTTTGTCCCCGTACTCTTCGCGCAGCGCCATAAGCCCGGGCATTTCCGTTTCGGCGATCGCGATTTCCTTGCGACCCCAGTCGGCGAGTGTGATGTCCTTGACCTTGTGGTCGGGTGTCTGAATGGCAACGGGTTCGCTGCTCATAATGATCTCCTGTTAATTGTCTGTCAGGCCGCCGCGGCGCCCTTGAGCGCCTCGGCCTTGTCCGTTTTCTCCCACGGCGCATCGATGTCTTCGCGGCCGAAATGGCCGTATGCCGCCGTGGCTTTATAAATAGGCCGCACCAGGTCCAGCATCTTCAGAATGCCGTAAGGCCTCAGATCGAAATGCTCGTGGATGAGTTCCGTCAGGCGTGCGTCCGAGATCTTGCCGGTGCCGAACGTGAACACGCTGATGGAGGTCGGCTCGGCAACCCCGATCGCGTAGGACACCTGCACCTCGCAACGGTCGGCGAGGCCGGCTGCAACAATGTTCTTCGCCACGTATCGCGCTGCGTAGGCGGCTGAACGGTCGACCTTCGACGGGTCCTTGCCCGAGAACGCTCCACCACCGTGACGAGCCATGCCGCCGTAGGTGTCGACGATGATCTTGCGGCCGGTGAGGCCGGCGTCGCCCATCGGGCCGCCGATCTCGAAACGCCCGGTCGGGTTGATGTGAAATTTCGTGTCTTTGCCGATCCACTCGTCGGGCAGCACGGGCTTGATGATTTCCTCCATTACACCTTCGCTGAGGTCCGACATGCTGACGTCAGCCCTGTGCTGGGTCGACAGCACGACCGCATCGATCGACACGGGCTTGTTGTCTTCGTAGACGAAGGTCACCTGGCTCTTGGCGTCCGGGCGCAGCCAGGGCAGCGTGCCGTTCTTGCGAACCTCGGCCTGGCGGCGCACGAGCAGATGCGCAAAGGTGATCGGCGCCGGCATCAGTACATCGGTTTCGTTGCTGGCGTAGCCGAACATCATGCCCTGGTCACCAGCGCCCTGTTCTTCGGGGTTGGCACGGTCCACACCCTGCGCTATATCGGGCGACTGCTTGCCGATGGCGTTGAGCACGGCGCAGGAATGCCCGTCGAATCCCATCTTGGAATCGTCGTAGCCGATGTCGACGACGGTTTCCCTGACGATCTGCTCGAAATCGACCCAGGCTTCGGTCGTTATCTCGCCGGCGACGATCACGACGCCGGTTTTTACCAGCGTTTCGCAGGCCACACGTGCTTTTGGATCCTCGGCGAGAATCGCGTCCAGGATGCCGTCGGATATCTGGTCGGCAATTTTGTCCGGATGTCCCTCGGATACGGATTCCGAGGTGAACACAAAAGAGTCACTCATGGGATTGGTCTATGCAGATTAATGGAAGTCGCGAATTGTACCGCAATGCACGCCGCGGGGACCATTGCCGCCCCAAATGATGCAATTGGTTACGTTTGCACGGCAAATTGATGCGTGGCGGACAGCGCGGCTTGCGGCGCCCGCCAAAAACCCTGAAAATGCGCGCCTCGCGAATACGATTTTCGCCGTCGATTCATACAACAAACGCCGCCAGGCGCAGAAGACCTCGATGTCACAACAAGCCAATGCCGCCGGCCAGCCGGCCCGGCGAGACCTCGCGAACGCCATTCGGGCACTCTCCATGGATGCCGTACAGGCAGCCAACTCGGGACACCCCGGCGCCCCCATGGGCATGGCGGACATCGCGCAGGTGCTCTGGAACGACTACCTGAAACACAATCCGGCCAATCCCCGCTGGCCGAATCGTGATCGGTTCGTGCTGTCCAACGGTCACGGCTCGATGCTGCTGTACAGCCTCCTGCACCTCACCGGGTACGACGTCAGCATGGATGAGCTACGAAATTTCCGGCAGTTCAGCCAGCGAACGGCGGGTCATCCTGAGTACGAACCCGGGATGGGCGTGGAGACAACGACGGGCCCGCTGGGCCAGGGCGTGACCAACGCCGTGGGCATGGCGCTCGCGGAAAAGATGCTCGCCGCCGAGTTCAACCGCGACGGTTTTCCCGTGGTCGATCACCGCACCTGGGTGTTTCTCGGCGACGGCTGCCTGATGGAAGGCATCTCGCACGAGGCGTGCTCTCTGGCCGGCACGCTGAAGCTCGGCAAACTGGTCGCGTTCTACGACGACAACGACATTTCCATCGACGGTGACGTCGGCGGCTGGTTCACGGACGATACGCCCAAACGATTCGAAAGTTACGGCTGGCAGGTAATACGCGACGTAGACGGGCACGACAGTGCCGCGGTCGCGGCCGCAATCGAGCAGGCAACCGCGGATACCGGCAAGCCGACGCTGATCTGTTGCAAGACGGTGATAGGCTACGGCGCACCGAACAAACAGGGTACCGCGTCGACTCACGGCGCACCGCTCGGCGAGGACGAAATCGCCGCGGCCCGCGAGACGCTCGGCTGGAACCATCCGCCGTTCGAGATCCCGTCCGCCATTGCGGCGGCGTGGGACGCGCGCGAACGTGGTGCGTCGGACGAGGCAGCCTGGGCCGAACTGCTGGCTGCTTATGCAAACGAGCATCCCGAACTGGCGAAAGAATTCGGGCGGCGCATCAACGGGGAATTGCCGGACGGCTGGGCGAGTTTCGCCGATGCGGCGATCGCAAAGATCGATGCGGCGGCGGAGAACATGGCGACGCGCAAGGCGTCACTTGTCGCGCTGAATGCCTTCGCGCCCGAACTGCCGGAACTCGCGGGCGGGTCGGCGGACCTTACCGGTTCCAACCTTACGAAGCACGCGGGGTCGAAGGTGATTACCGGCGACGACGCCAGCGGCAATTACATTTACTTCGGCGTGCGTGAATTCGGCATGACCGCGATCTGCAACGGGATGGCGCTGCACGGCGGCATTATTCCCTACAGCGGGACCTTTCTCGTGTTTTCCGACTATGCCCGCAACGCGCTGCGCATGGCGGCACTGATGGGGATCCAGCAAATCCTCGTTTACACGCACGACTCGATCGGGCTCGGCGAAGACGGACCGACGCACCAGCCGATCGAGCACGTCGCATCGCTGCGACTCATGCCGAACATGTGCGTCTGGCGACCCTGCGACACGGTCGAGACCGCGGTGGCGTGGCGAAACGCCATCGAGCGCCGCGACGGGCCCACGAGCCTCGTACTGACCCGGCAGGGCGTGCCGCACCAGCCCCGCGATACAACGCAGATCGGCAATATTGCGCGTGGTGGCTACGTGCTGCGGGACTCGGCCGGCCAGCCCGATGCCATCCTGATTGCGACGGGATCGGAGGTCGCGCTCGCTGTCGCCGCCGCCGAGCGGCTCGCCGGCGAGGGCACCGATGCTCGCGTGGTTTCGATGCCCTGCACGAGCGTGTTCGAGAGCCAGGATGCAGAATACCGGGATGCGGTCTTGCCCCCCGACGTGACGGCACGCGTTGTGGTCGAGGCGGGGGCCACCGCGACGTGGTGGCGTTACGCGGGTACCGCGGGCAAGGTCATCGGCATCGATCGTTTCGGCAAATCGGCGCCGGCCGGCGAGCTGTTCGAATATTTCGGTTTCTCGGTCGACAACGTCGTCGACACCGTGAAAAGTATTTTTACGAAGTAATTAGTCCATATCTTTGCCGGACCTCCAGCCATCGGGCTGCCCGGCCAGTCGAAACACCAGGAGACAAACATGACGATCAAGGTTGGCATCAACGGCTACGGCCGCATCGGGCGAAATGTCCTGCGCGCGATCCACGAATCGGGTCGTGCGGGAGAGTTCGACGTTGTTGCGCTCAACGATCTCGGAGACGCAGCGACAAATGCTCACCTCACGCGGCGCGACACGGCGCACGGCCCGTTTCCCGGCACCGTCGAAGTCGACGGCAACGACATCATCGTCAATGGCGATCGCGTTCGTGTTTTTGCCGAGCGCGATCCCGCCAAACTGCCCTGGGGAGAGCTCGGCGTCGACGTAGTATTCGAATGCACGGGACTGTTTCGCACCCGCGAAACCGCAGGCAAGCACCTCGAAGGCGGTGCGAAGAAAGTAATTCTCTCGGCGCCCGGCGGCGAGGGCATCGACAAGACGATCGTCTATGGTGTCAACCACGATACGCTGACCGCGGACGATGCCGTGATCTCGAATGCGTCATGCACGACAAACTGCCTCGCGCCTTTGGTAAAGCCGCTCCACGAAGCGATTGGCGTGAAGCACGGGATCATGACGACGATCCATGCCTACACGAACGACCAGGTATTGACCGACGTCTACCACAAGGACCTGCGCCGTGCCCGCTCGGCGACGATGTCGCAGATCCCGACGAGCACCGGCGCCGCGAAAGCCGTAGGCCTCGTGCTGCCCGAACTGAACGGCAAACTCGATGGCTTCTCCATGCGTGTTCCGACGATCAACGTTTCGGCTGTGGACCTTACTTTTGTCGCGGAGCGGGCGACGAGCATCGACGAGATCAACGAGATTCTGAAGGCGGCCAGTGAGGGTGAGCTCAAGGGCGTGCTCGCGTATAACGACGAGCCTCTCGTCTCCATCGACTTCAATCATGATCCTGCTTCGTCCACCTACGACGCGTCGCTGACCAAGGTCATCGACGGCACGATGGTCAAGGTCATTTCGTGGTACGACAACGAGTGGGGATTCTCGAACCGGATGCTCGACACCACGGTCGCGCTGGTCAACGCGAAGTAAAAAGGCTGATCCATGTCTGTCATCCAGATGTCCGACCTCGAGCTGTCCGGCAAGCGCGTGCTCATTCGCGAGGATCTGAACGTGCCGGTAGACAGCGGCAAGGTAACGAGCGACGTGCGTATCCGTGCGTCGCTGCCGACGATCAGGGCAGCACAGGAGGCGGGCGCTGCGGTAATGCTGATGTCGCACCTGGGGCGGCCGACCGAGGGCCAGCCGGACGACACGTTTTCCCTGCGGCCGGTGGCAGAGCGGCTGTCGGAATTGCTGGGCCGCGACGTCCAGCTGATCCGCGACTGGATCGACGGTGTCGACGTGGCGCCCGGCGACGTGGTGTTGCTCGAAAACGTTCGCTTCCTGGACGGCGAGAAGGCGTGTGATGAAGGGCTGGCCAGGAAAATGGCATCGCTTTGTGATGTGTTCGTGATGGATGCGTTCGGCACGGCGCATCGCGCACAGGCGAGCACTTACGGCGTTGCGGAGCACGCGCCCGTCGCCTGCGCCGGGCCGTTGCTGGCGGCGGAGCTGAAGGCGCTCGGCAAGGCGCTCGACAAGCCGGCGCGCCCGCTGGTGGCAATCGTCGGCGGGTCGAAAGTTTCCACCAAGCTGGACGTGCTCGATGCTTTGGCCGGTATCGTGGATTACCTGATCGTGGGCGGCGGGATCGCGAATACATTCATCGCCGCCGCCGGCCACGATGTCGGCAAGTCCCTGTATGAGGCGGACATGCTGGACACCGCACGTCGGCTGGCTGCCGGCGGCGAAGGGCGTGCCGAGATACCGTTACCGACCGACGTCGTCGTCGCTGCGGAATTCGCGAATGTCGAGGGAACGACGAAGGCGGTGGATGCGGTTTCCGGCGACGAAATGATCCTCGATATCGGCCCCGAGACGGCGGCCCGATTCAGCGGCATCATTGCCGGCGCCGGGACCGTGATCTGGAACGGGCCCGTCGGTGTTTTCGAGTTCGATAATTTCGGTGCGGGGACCGAAGTCCTGGCCGAAGCGATCGCGGCCAGCGATGCGTTCTCGGTTGCCGGCGGCGGCGACACGCTTGCCGCAATCGACAAGTACGGTGTCGCGGATCGCATTTCCTATATATCGACGGGCGGGGGCGCTTTCCTCGAATTTGTCGAGGGCAAGAAGCTGCCCGCGGTCGAGGTGCTCGAGAGGCGCGCGAACGCCTAGTCGGGCCAGGGACCGGTGATCGCCAACGTCGTCCCGGGATACTGGATGTTCACGAACAGGGTTTTGCCGTCCGGCGCAAAGCACACGCCCGCGAGTTCGGATTTCGAGTAGGCATTGTCGGCAAGCTGGTACTGCTCGCCGTCGGGCCGTATGCCGACCAGCCCGCAGTGACTCGACGTGTCTTCGCAGACGATCAGGTCGCCCCACGGGGCCATCGTGAGATTGTCCGCGTTTCGCAGCAGTGAGTCCTCCCCGGCCTCGGCGATCAGGGTCAGCCGGCCCGGCTGCTGCTGTTCGCCGTCCAGCCCTTCTG
>Ga0316201_10001279_pt1 | contig 16663 bp, 9 predicted proteins | sample CS6wburrow_MG_FD_204516 | JGI IMG/M metagenome (GOLD analysis project Ga0316201, IMG submission 204516) | Coastal sediment microbial communities from Delaware Bay, Delaware, United States - CS-6 worm burrow | ecosystem: Environmental > Aquatic > Marine > Coastal > Sediment | place: USA: Delaware... | reverse complement strand
GGGATTTTCATCACCAACGACGGCGGCGAGAATTTCACCCAGTGGACGTTCGATCTCGATCCTGTCTACGAGGCGACGATAACGAATTTCACCGTCAATGCGCTGACCTGGAGCGACAACCGGATCTTCGTTTTCATCAACAACTTCGGTCTGTTCATGTCGGCCGACGACGGCGCGACCTTCGTGCGCTCGCAGATCACGGTTCCGTCCGATCTCGATTCGCCGAGTCCGACCCAGGTCCTGCCGACGATCAACGAGATTCAGCCTGATCCGGCCAACGCCGACCGGTTTGTCGCGGCCCTGAATTTCCACGGCATCTACGAGACAACCGACGGCGGCACGACCTGGAGCAATCTCTACGGTGATCTGGTCGTGGCCGATCCCGATGATCCCGGTGCGTGGGTGCACAGCGCGACCAGTGCCGTGGTCGTGGCCGGCAATCCCCAGATCATCGTCGCGGGGATGCGCCAGGACGGCCTCTACCGCACTGTCGACGGCGGCGCGACCTGGGTCCAGGTGGGCGCCGGTCTCCAGCCGCCGAACCTGGCGACGCTGATCCGGATCAAGCTGATCAACCAGACCGGTACACCCGGCTCGATCTTCGCGATGGAAGACAACAACGGCCTGCTGCAGAGCCTCGATGCAGGCGCGACCTGGCAGCTGTACGATCCGCAGCCGGTGATCAACCGTTCGTTGACGCTCGTGGCGGATCCCGCCGGCAGCGGCGACCTGACCCTGGGGACCTGGGGTGGCGGGACGTATCTGGCCGGTTCGGATATCCGCCTCGCCGATACCTATTCGACCGAGACCTCCACCGAACTGCGGGAACTGGACCTGGGGCTGAACATCAACTTTTCCGCGGGCATCTTCCAGCGGAACGACCGGTGGGAGCTGGTAGCCCAGACCTTCCAGGGGTGGGCCGTCTGGCGCGGGCCCAGCAGCACGCCGGAGGAAATGACGATGATCGGTCTGTTCGACCGGGTCAACCCCGAGGACTGCTATGAAGGCTACTGCGGGGGTTCGATCGAGATCATCCCCAACTGCTTCGCCGCCAAGCGGGCAGCCTGTTTCGACATCAGCAACCCTGACACGATCCGGTTCTTCGACGACGAGATCTACAACGGGTTCGAATACAACTACGCGGTCACGAGCTTCGACTACGGGAACACGGCCCTGACCACGCCGGAGAACAACAGCAACCCCATCATCTTCTCGCCGCGGTACGACGGCGACGTCCTGTCGCCGTACACGGGCGCAGGCAACCAGACCCTGGTCCAGGTCAACACCGATGCGGTGAATCCCGTCCAGGACGAAGAGATCTATGCCTACCCCAACCCGGTAAGGCTGGGCGCGGGTCTGCCGCGGGACGAAGGCGAACTGGTGGTCTTCACGAACCTGCCCCTCGGATCGACGGTGCGCATCTTCACGACGGCCGGGGACGATGTGCGGGAACTGGGGCCCGAGGGCCTTTCCGGCCGCAACATGTACTGGTCGACGGACAACCATGATGGGACCCAGGTCGCCGCCGGCGTCTACCTCTACAAGGTGATCATGCCCCAGCGCGAGGACTACTGGGGCCGCGTGGTGATTATCCGGTGATTCCGGCCCCTTGCGGGCTTCTGGAACCCCCGGCAGAGACGGAGGGTGCGATCACCGCTTTCGCACCCTTCTTTTTTCCTTTGACCAGGCGCAGACGGTGCTACTATTTCAAGCCTGACATCCAGGGCGGATCTGGCCGCCACGTCTGGCGTAATGACCCCCGTGGCGGGTTTTTTCCCGCCGTAACCCTAATCAGTGGAGTGATCATGAGCGGCAAGAGGGTATACTTTTTTGGCGGCGATCAGGCCGACGGCAACACCGGAATGAAGAACCTGCTGGGCGGCAAGGGCGCCAACCTGGCCGAAATGGTCAGTCTCGGTGTACCGGTGCCCCCGGGTTTCACCGTGACGACGGAGCAGTGTATCGCCTACCAGAAGACGCACGCCTTGAGCGACGCCTTGAAGGACGACGTCAAGGAGGCCCTCGCCAAGGTCGAAGCCATCATGGGCAAGAAATTCGCCGACACCGCCGACCCTCTGCTCTTCAGCGTCCGGTCCGGGGCCAGGGTTTCCATGCCCGGCATGATGGACACGGTCCTGAATCTCGGGCTCAACGATGACACCGTGCAGGGTCTGGCCGAGAAAAGCGGCAACGCGCGCTTCGCCTTCGACAGCTACCGTCGCCTGGTGCAGATGTACGGCGACGTCGTCATGGGAGTCCACGGCGAGCGGTTCGAACACGCCATCGACGCTATCAAGTCCGACCGCGGCGTCAGGCTCGATACCGATCTCTCGGTCGAGGACCTCAAGAAACTGATCGCCACGTTCAAGGACATCGTGAAGGAAGACACCGGCGAGGATTTTCCCACCGATCCGTACGAGCAGTTGTGGGGCGGCATCAGCGCCGTTTTCCGCAGCTGGAACGTGCAGCGGGCGATCGACTACCGCACCATCAACCGCATCCCCCACGACTGGGGCACCGCGGTGAACGTCCAGGCGATGGTGTTTGGCAACATGGGTGAGAACTCGGCGACCGGCGTGGCTTTCACCCGCGATCCGAGCACCGGGCGCGACCTGTTCTACGGGGAGTTCCTGATCAACGCCCAGGGTGAGGACGTGGTGGCCGGCACGCGGACCCCCCAGCAGCTCAACAACGCCGGGCGCGATCAGCTGCCGGCCGGCAACGAGGCCAAGGACCTGCCCACGCTCGAAGAACTCATGCCGGAGTCCTACCAGGCGCTGGACAAGATCCGCCATGACCTCGAAGCCCACTACAAGAACATGCAGGACATCGAATTCACGATCCAGGACGGACGCCTGTGGATGCTGCAGACGCGCCACGGCAAGCGGACCGGCGTGGCGGCCATCCGCATCGCGGCCGAGATGGTGGCCGAGGGCCTGGTGACCAAGGAAGAGGCCCTGCTGCTGGTCGAACCCGACCACCTGGATCAGCTGCTGCACGACCAGATCGATCCCGACGCGGAGATCAACGTTCTGGGCACGGGCCTGCCGGCCAGTCCCGGCGCCGCCCAGGGCGAGGTCGTCTTCAGCGCCGAGGCCGCCGTGGCCGCCGCGGCCGACGGCAAGAAGGTCGTCCTGGTGCGGCGTGAGACCAGCCCGGAGGACATCGCCGGCATGAACGTCGCCGAAGGCATCCTGACCAGCCGCGGCGGGATGACCAGCCATGCGGCGGTCGTGGCCCGGGGCATGGGCAAGCCCTGTGTTGCCGGATGCGGCGACCTGTTCGTCGATTCGGCCAAGGGCATCATGACCATCGGCGGCATTTCCTTCAAGGCGGGGGACTTCGTGACCATCAACGGGACGACCGGAGCCGTGATCCAGGGCACGCCGGCCCTGGTGCCGCCGCATCTGGACGACCCCAACCTGGAGAAGGTCATGGGCTGGGCCGACGGCATCCGGCGCCTGAAGGTGCGGACCAACGCCGATTCGCCCCACGACGCCCAGCAGGCGCGTGAATTCGGCGCCCAGGGCATCGGCCTGTGCCGGACCGAGCACATGTTCTTTGGCGAGGAGCGCATCATGAAGATGCGCGAGATGATCCTGGCCGACAACGAACCGGCCCGGCGGGCGGCCCTCGAGAAGCTGCAGCCCATGCAGCAGGAGGACTTCGACGGGATTTTCCGGGCCATGCACGGCCTGCCGGTTACCATCAGGCTGCTGGACCCGCCGCTGCACGAGTTCCTGCCCCACGAGGCGGCGGACGTCAAGGCCCTGGCCGCAGAGATGGGGGTGGCGCTGGAGGTGCTGCAGCGGAAGATCGAATCCCTGCACGAAGAGAACCCCATGCTGGGCCACCGCGGTTGCCGTCTGAGCCTGACCTATCCGGAGATCTGCGAGATGCAGGTGTCGGCGATCATCGGCGCCGCGTGCGCCGTGAAGAAGGACGGCGTCGACGTCCAACCGGAAATCATGATTCCCCTGACCGGTGCGCAGCGAGAACTGTCGGATCTGCGCGAGCTGTCCATCCAGATCGCCGACAAGGTCATGGCCGAGCAGGACGTGAAGGTCGACTACCTGGTGGGGACCATGATCGAGATCCCGCGGGCGGCGCTGCTGGCCGACCGCATGGCCGAGTACGCGGATTTCTTCAGCTTTGGCACCAACGATCTGACCCAGATGACCTTCGGCTACAGCCGCGATGACGCCGGGGTCTTTCTGCCGGACTACGTCCGCAAGGGTATCCTGCCCAGCGACCCGTTCCAGCAGCTGGACCAGTCGGGTGTCGGCCAGCTGGTCGAGATGGCGTGCCGGAAGGGCCGCCAGACCAATCCGGACATCCACCTGGGTATCTGCGGTGAGCACGGGGGAGATCCCAGTTCGGTGGCCTTCTGCCACAAGGTGGGTCTCGACTACGTGAGCTGTTCCCCGTTCCGGGTGCCCATCGCCCGGCTGGCCGCGGCCCAGGTCGTGGTCCGGGAGAAACTGGGCGAAGGAGCGTAGCGCCCGATGACCGTCCACTGGTCCCTGCCGGTCTGGTTGTGGCCCCTGCTGCTTGTCATGGCAGCAGGGGCCGTCTTTTGGACGCTGAGGGCGTACCGTCAGACCCGGCCGCGTCCTTCGCCGAAGCTGGGCAGGCTCCTGGTGCTGCTGCGGGCGGCGGTTTTTCTGCTCCTGGCCGTGGCGGTGGCCGGCCCGATTCTGTCCCTGCTCGAGACGAACCGGATTCCGGCGGAACTGGTGGTCCTGGTGGAGGATTCCGGCAGCATGGCCATCGAGGACGCCGGGGAGGCGTCGCTTCCGCTCAGCCGCTGGGAAGCTTCCCTGCGACTGGGCGCGGCGCTGGACTCGGCCATGTCGCGGCACGAGCCGCCGGTCCGCGTCACCCTGCTGCGCGGCAACGGCCTGGATCCGGTCCGGGAATTCCGGCGCGATGATCCAGTCATTCCCGCGCCCGGCGCACACGGTACCAACCTCGAGCGACTCCTGCGCCAGAGCCGTGACTTCACCATCGGGCGACCGGTGGGCGCTGTCGTGCTGTTGAGCGACGGGAACGACACCAAGACCGGCGCCAATGCGCCGGGACCGAGCCGGTCCGCCGGTGCGGCGACGACCGCGGCGATTGACGGCCGGCCCCTCAAGGTCGTGGGTGTCGGTGATCCCCAGGGCCCCGCCGATAGGGTGCTCAAGGACCTGCGGTATCCCGATACGGCCTACCTGGGCGACAAGGTGGTCGTCGAGTTCGAGGTGGACCACCGTTTCACCACCGGGACGGTTTCCGCCCCGATGACCGTCCGCCTGAAGGGGGCCGCGGGCGTGGTCGCCGCAGAAACGCGCACGACGACCGACAAGGTGGTGTCGTTCGCTTTGGAATTCGAACCGGCGAGCGAGGGTGTCCAGGTTTACGAACTCGAGGTGTCGGGGCTCGACAACGAGCGGTTTCTTGACAACAACCGCGCGTCACTGGCGGTTGACGTCCGCCAGGAAAGGGCGCGCCTGCTGCTGCTGACTGCGACCCCGGGCTGGGACGTCCGGTTCCTGGCCCAGGCTGCCGGCAGTGAGGAGCGGATCGAGCTGGCCGTGGTCCGGCCGTCGCCCACGGGCCTGGTCTTTGCTGACAGCCAGGTGGTGTGGACGCCGCCGCAGAGTCCCGAGGAGTGGCTGGTCTGGGACGGACTCGTCCTGGTCGGCTGGTCGGGGCCGCTCGCTGACCTAACCTGGCCGGTCCTCGCCGAAGCCGTGAACCGGGGTCTGGGTTTGCTGGTCCTGCCAGGCACTGCTCCGACCGCGTCGGCCCCGCCGTCCGGCCTGGCTTCTCTGCTGCCAGTGGCGGACCCGAGCTGGTTCTGGACCGAAGGTCCCCTCTTCAGCGCGGCGCCGGCGGCGGCGGTTCACCATCCGGTGTTCGAGGGTCTGGCCGGGATCCTGGGGGATTTCGAGAAAACCGCCCTGCTGCCCTTACCGCCTCTGCAGCGCATCATCCGCACAGGCGCGGGCGCGCGGGGTGAAGTGCTCCTGACGGGGCGACGGCGGAGCGCGGCGGTCGACGCCGTCGACCTGCCGCTGCTGGTTGTGCAGCCCGCCGGCGACGGGCGAGTCGCGTGGTTTGGGGGGCAGCACCTCTGGGAACTGGGATTCTGGCGCTCGGGCGCCGGGGCGCGTGATGGCGCGCGCCACGAGGCCTTCGGTCCTCGCCTGCTGCGCAACCTGCTGGTATGGACGGCTGCGGGGGCCGAGGAATCGGGATTGTCCTTCACCGGGCGCGCGTCGCTCGCGCAGGAAGGCGAACGCGTGCGCATCGCTGCCCAGTGGCGCGACATGCGGGGGCTGCCGGTGACCGGCCGCAAGCTGTCCCTTCAGGTGCGTGCCGACACCGGCGATTCGGTGGCGGGCCGGGTCCAGACTTTCGCGATGCGCATGCTTTCGCCCCAGACAGGGTTGGCCGAGGTCCAGCTGCCCCCGCTACCGCCGGGTCGCTATGCGATTCAGCTGGTCGGCGAGGGTGAACCGCCGGTCACCAGCCGCGAGGAGATGCTTGTCGTGGCCGGCCATTCGGTCGAAAGGACCCAGGTGAGGCTGGATCGCCGCCGTCTGGTCCAGCTGGCCGCCCGTAGCGACGGCGATTTCCGGGCCCTCGGGGGTACGGATCTTGCCGCGTCCCTGATCGCCGACCTGAAATCCCTGGAGTGGACCGAGGGCCGCACGGAACAGCGCAATCGGTTCGACTTCTGGTCCCGATGGCCCTTCCTGCTTCTGGTCTGCACTTTGCTCGGCCTGGAGTGGTTTCTCAGACGCCGTCACGGTCAGCTGTGATCTACTCTCCTGTCTGATACCCGCCGGGGCCGCTCGGTCCCAGCTGATGCCCGCCGTTTCCTCCCGGAAAGGCCGGACCCGTGTCCGCCTCGGGAATCCTCTCTGCAAGGGCCCTGCTGGGCCTCCTGACGTCACCGCTGGCGATGTCTGGGTTGCTCGTCCTGGCGGCATTGCTGCTGGTACACGGCAGTTGGGGCGCCCTGGTGCTGAACGAGCTCTTGCCCGATCCGGAGGGCAGCGACGCCGGACGGGAATTCGTGGAACTGCTCAATACCGGCCCGGTCACGGTCTCGCTGGCCGGCGTGACCCTGGAGTTCGGCAACGGGGCCGAGGTCGCGAGCTGGTTGAAGCGCTGGACCGGTGGCGAGGGGCAATTCCTGGCGGCCGGCGGTCGCTTCCTCATCACCGACCGCAACTGGTTGGGTCCGGAGCCCGCAGATGCCGAAGTCTACCTGGGACTCCAGAACGGGCCGGACGCTTTACGCCTCGTCCGGGACGGTGCTGTCCTGGACCTGGTCGGGTACGGCCGGCTGACCGACCCGACCATGATGGAAACCGCGCCGGCGGCCGTTGCGGCCGGCAAGGCTCTCGCGCGCAAACCCGACGGACGTGATACCCAGGACAACTCCCGCGATTTTCACCTGGCGGTGCCGACGCCAGGCCGAGCAAATTTTCTTCCGTATGACTTCGCGATCACGACGTGGGAGCTGGAACCGCCGTCGGCGGATCGGTCCGGGCTGCGGTTTCATCTGACGCTCGCGGTGCGCAACACCGGTACCGAGGCCCTGCCGTCCGGTGAGATCTATCTCGTCGTCGGTGCGGAACGATTCGCGGTGTTGCTGGACCGGACCCCGCCGGATGACCTGCGGACACTGACCTGGAACTTCCGTCCCCGGGTCGCCGGTCACCTGTCGCTGGGCTTGGAGATGCCCTTGGACGCAACCGGCGGCGTCCTGGTGCGGGAGTGGACTCACCTGCAGGTGGGGCCGCCGGGTCTCGTCCTGAACGAGGTGATGGCGGCTCCCGCTTCCGGTCAAGGGGAATGGATCGAACTGGCTGCCGTCGGACCCGAGGTCGTTGACCTTGGCCGGTACCAATTGCGGGATCAGGACGGAGCCTGGCGGCCCGTCGGCGCGGGCAGCCTCTGGCCGGGGGAGTTTCTGGTGCTGGCTCAGGATTCCCTGGGGCTGGCCGGCTGGCATGACGAGAACCGGAATCGGGGTGCACCGGGTGATTGTCCCGGTAGCGGCGAACTACCCGGCCTGCATGCGCTGGCAGGGTGGCCGTCGTTGAACAACTCCGCTCCGGCGGACAGGGACTTTGCCGACCGGATTCTCCTGGGCAACGCCAACGGCGATGTCCTCGACCACGTGACCCTTGGCGGCAGCAACCATCTGATCGGTGGGGAAGCTCCGGCCGGCGTGGCCCTGGAGAGGATGTCCCCGAATGCGACGAATCCGGGCGCTTCGAACTGGGGGCCGAGCACGTCGCTGACCGGGGGAACGCCGGGATGTCCCAACAGCCTGACGCCGGGCACCGCGTTCTCCGGCGGCTTCAGCGCGGATCCGCGGGTACTGGACCGGCTCAGCGGCGCCACGGCGATGCACCTGCGGTTCGACCTGGCTCCCGGCAACGACGGGTGGGAACTGCGGATCTACGCACTGGATGGCGCCCTGGTCAAGGACTTCGGCGGCGACCGACGGGGGCCGGGACCGCGCCATCTGGTCTGGGACGGAACCGATGATCGCGGTCGACCGGCGCTTCCCGGAGCCTATGTGTGTCTCCTGGAGACAAGAGACGAAACCGGTCGCCGGTCGGGCTCGACCAAGATGCTGGTGGGAGTCCGGTGACGCCACGACTGCCCACAGGATGCCTCGGGCGACCCCTTGCCCTCGGCCTGTGCCTGGTGGCCGCCGTCGGGCTTCGCCCGGCGGCTGCGGCGGCGATGCGGGATCTCACCGACGGTTGGCTGCTGTCCGCGCCGGACCTTGAATACTGCCTGCAGGGGCCGTTTGTTTCCAACGCACCGCCGGACCGGGCCGGCGGCGTCTGGCTCGGCCTTGGCCACACCCGCATCTTCTCACTGCCGGATCTTCCGCAATCAGTGGCGGCGGTCGCGTTCCGCTTCAGGACCGGGGCACTCCCGGTCGCACTGGGCGTTTCGTGGCAGCAGACCGGGGCGGACTTCCTGCAAGCGGCTACCGGCGAGATGATTCTGCGCGCCGGCGGGGATCTTCATCTGGGTGTGCGGCTGGTTTTCCGGACACTGGACCTGGAAGGACGGCGGGTGGGGCGGAACCTCGACAAAGCCCTGCTTGTGGGCATACCGGTCGACCTGGGAACGGACGTGCGTGCAGCGTTCGAACTGGCGCTGGGCCTACCCGCAGCGTCCGCTGCCCGCCTCGCGGCCGTTCGCCGCCCCCTGGCCAAGGCCAAGGTCGTGCGTCCGGGCGGGGCTGTCGCCGCCAGCGTCGACCGGAAGCCGACGGGGGAACCGGTTCTGTCTTTCGAGGTCCAGTGGGCGCCCGTTGCCGGGCTGGCAATCGGCATCCGGGCCGACCCGTCCACGGCAACCCTGGGACCCGGGATCGTCTGGCATCGGGGCAGTCTGATGATCCGGACATCCCATCTGGTGCATCCGGAGCTGGGCGCGACCCACCGCTTCCTGATCAGCACCGGACAGATGGCGGCAGGACTGTGGTGAGACCCTGGGGCCTGTTGCTGGCAAGCTGGCTGGTCGCCGGCTGTCGACCCGCCGCGCCGGTCCACGATCCAGGTGTGGATTTGCCGCCGTCCGCCGAAATTGACCTGGCCCTGCAGGAAATGGAGGCGGCCGGCGTACCGCCCACGGCGGAGGAGATCACGACCTTCCTCGCGGAGGCGGAGCCGGCATCCTCGAACGACGGCCGCAGTGCGCGCCTGGTCACGGGCAGGGCACAGCTGAGGCTGGGTTCCTCGGTCCCCGGGCGGACCGATCAGTCCGGCAGACTCGACCTCGGCTGGGGCCCGGTGTCGCTGGCCGTGCGCAATCGACAGTACAGCGACGGCACCCGGGTTAGCGGCGCCGGGGCGCGCGTGAAGACGCGTTCGGCCGACTTGGTGGCCGGGCGCATCGGCCTGCATGACGGCTGGGGGCTGTTGGCGGCGGGCCCCGGACGCGGCTCCGGTCTGAGCGCCGATGTCGGTCTGGCTCCGCGCAGGTTTCGCTCATCCCGATGGGTCGGCGTGCCTGACGAACGCACTCTGGAAGGTGCGGCCCTGCGACTCACGTCCGGCCGCTGGTCTTTAGCCGGTGCAGGGGGACGCACGGTCGTGGCGCGCGATCATGTCACCGACACCATGGCCGCCGTTGTGCTGCGCTACTCGGGTGCCACCGCCGCGGTTGGTATTTTTGGTCTCAAAATCGGCTCCGAGGCCGCCGTGTCGGTCGGGGGCGACATCCGTGGTTTCTTGCTTTCAGGCGGGGCCGAAGTGGCGGTGTGGCGGACCCATCCCGGTGTTCGGCCGCGGCTGGCCGGCCTGGTCAACGTGGGGTGGCAGGCCGGACGGCGGCTCCGTCTCGAAGCGCTGGCGGGATGGACGGATTTCGAATTCGGGCCGCGACTGGCCGTCCGGCCGCCGCTGTTCAAGTCCTGGGACGGCAGCGGCGTCGGGCTGCGGGGGGTTTTTCGCAGCGCGTCCGGTACGTTCGTGCGGGCGCTGTACGCCCGAAGCCGTTCACGCCAGCGGAAGTGGCGTCTGCAGGATGATAACCACGGCCTGTTGGATCTGCAGCTGTCCTGTCGGGCCGGGTCCGGCTTCGTGCTGGCGGTCCGCTGGCGAGAGACCACCGAGACATCGCAGGGCTGGTCGGAGCGGTTCCCCTGGGCGCCGCCGACAATTCTGACCCGTCAGGACAAGCGGGTCGTTTCCGCGGCGCTGACCAGGGAGCAACCGGGATTCCGCTACAGCATTCTACTGCGCTCCCTGCAAACAAGAGCTGCCGATCAGCCGCGAATGCGTCACTTGTGGAGCGTCACGGGGTGGCGCCGGTGGTCGCGGTGTTTTCGGCTGCGCGGCACGCTGGCCGGCGCCTGGGGTGACAACGCCGACCTGGTCGCCGCTATTGTTCCGTTGAACGGCCTGGTGCTGCCCCGGCATTGGGGGCAGTGGCGGTCCGAGTTCCTGGCGGGCATCGAGTTCGCCGCCGGCGGCTGGCTGCTTCAGGCGGCCGTCTCGGTCCGGGAGGCCGAGGAAAGGGGTTTCGAAGGAATGCCGACCGCGGTCTGGCTGGATTTTCAGAAGCGTTGGTAGGTCCTTAAATATATGCCGGTCCTGCCGATAACTGATCTATGTGCCGGAATCCCGCAAGCGCGGGCCGGACTACTTGTACCCGGGAGCAGGGTTTGCTGGCCACCTGTCATCTCAAAGTACCCTGGAATGCGGAGCCCTACGCGATGCCTGCGCCGCCTGCGCCGGAGGTTCGCGAGGCTCTTCACGCGTTGGCCTTCCAGCAAGATGACACGACATTGCGGTCTGAAAGGCTCTTCAGCAGACTTCGCAAGCTTGCCGGGCAACCTTCTGCAGTAGGTTATCTTGAAGCGGTAGCGGATAGTGTCCTGGCGGCGGACGCCGTGGGGGCGCGGCTCCTGGCGGCCATGCTGGCGGTGTCGACTCCGGGAGAAAGGTTGCTGCCGCGGGTCCAGGCTTTCACTTCCTCCCGCCGGGTGTATAGCGGCATCATCCAGTCGTCCCAGGCTCCGGGCAGCTTCCATCAGGACTGGCTGGCCCGACTGGAAGAATTGGAGGAACGTTGCGCGCGCCAGCTGCCCGCAGCGGCGGTGGGTGCGGCCGCGGTCCAGGGTCCGGGAGAGTCGCTGCGCTGGCAAGCGCTTCGGGACGGTCTGGATCTCCTGCTGGCCCGGCTGGCACTCGAGGACGAGTTCAGCGCTGACGAACGCCAGCTGCTGGTCGGGCTTCTGCGCCTGGAAGTGGACGCCTGGCAGGAGAGGATCAGTAACCTCGCCGGGACGATCGACCCGTTCCGCGTGGCAGCCGTTCAGCGAATCCTGCCCATCCTAAATCAGGCCGACGCGGAAATCAGGGACCTGCGGCAGATGATCGCGTGGATCGAAGAGGGGACCCAGGGGCAGCCGTATGATCAGCCCGTGTCCCGGTCGTTCGACATCCTCGACGACGGCGACCGCCAGGAGCTCGGCAAGTCCCTGGCCGTCTCCCCGGTCCTGGCTCCGCTCAAGACGCTTTTTACGGGCCTGGCGGATCACCCGGTTCCCGTACCCGACCTGGCCCACGGCATCGCTTGCCTGCAGTCGGTGGGGCGGCAGCTGGCGGCGGGCGAGTGCGGCGTTCGGCCACCCGACCTGCTGAGCGCGGCGCTGGCACTCCAAGCGCACTACCGGCCGGGCAACTTCCGTCTGCCTGTTGATCAGGATTTCGCCGCCGCGCTGCGGGTCACGCTCGACGGGGCGGCGGTCGGCGACCAGGAGGCGGGCGCGGACCTTTCGGGCATGCGTTTGGAGGACGGCTGCCTGGTGATCGAGATTCCAGAGGGCGGGGCGTTTCCCGAGCACGATCTGCCCGCAGTGGAGAACCTGGATACGGCCGCGGCGCGGGATCTGCAGGCAGCGGCGTCGGAAGCCGACGCCAACGAGGAAGAAGAAATCGATCCGGCGACCGCCTCGGGCTCGGAGCTGAAGAAGCTGGTGCTGGGGAACATCATGGCGGTCAGCGTGCTGCTCGGCTTCCTGCGGAATCCCAAGGTCACGGCCGTTCCCGGCCTGGTTGAGGACGTGGTGACCCGCACCCGCAATCCCGTCGTCATCGAGACGGTGGCCAAGGTGCGGATTCTGCACACCGGCTTCGCCAACCGCGGCGTGGCGCTGGCCTGCCTGCGCAGCCCGGTGAACGTTCCGGTCTCGGTCCTGCGCAAATTCATCCACGTCAAGTACGTCGCGAAATCCGACCTCAAACGGCTTGCTCTCGACAAGGGCGGGATCCGCAAAGAGGTCGGCCGCGAGATCGAAAAATACCTGGTCTCCCTGACCTGATCCGGTTGACTCCGCCCGTTCGGGCATCTACGTTTGGTCCCATCAGAACCGGATCACCGGCTCCACCCCAAGATCTCATGCAAGGGAGCGTGTCATGCTGGCCAAGCGTATGAAAAAGCTGGGTACCGAAACCGCTTTCGAGGTGCTGGCCCGGGCAAAAGCCCTCGAGGCCGACGGCCGCGACATCGTTCACCTGGAAATCGGCGAACCTGATTTCGATACCCCCAAGAACATCATCGACAAGGCGGTCGAAGCCCTCCGGTCCGGCTACACGCACTACGGACCTGCGGCCGGCATGCCGGATGTCCGGCGCACGTTCGCCGACCACATCGCCCGCGACCGCGGCATCGACGTTGGCCCGGACAACGTGGTCATCGTGCCCGGCGGCAAACCGATCATCTACTTTCCGCTGACGGCGCTGATCGATCCGGGGGACGAGGTCATTTATCCGAATCCGGGCTTTCCGATCTACGAATCGGTCATCAATTTTCTCGAAGGCGAAGCCGTTCCGCTGAAGCTGTCCGAAGAGAAGGATTTCTCCTTCGATATCGAGGACCTGCGCGGCCTGATCACCGACAAGACCAAGATGCTGATCATCAACTCGCCGCAGAATCCGACCGGCGGGATGTTGAGTCCGGCGGACCTGGATGCGATCGCGGAACTCGCGGTGGCCCACGATTTCTGGGTTCTCAGCGACGAGATCTACAGCAAGATCATCTACGAAGGAACCCACGACTCCATCACCACCCGGCCCGGCATGCTCGAGCGCACCATCCTGCTGGACGGTCACTCGAAGACCTATGCCATGACCGGCTGGCGGCTCGGCTACGGTGTCATGCCGCAGGAGCTCGCCGTCGCGGTGGCCAAGCTGCAGACCAACTGCACCAGCTGCACCGCGGCGTTCACCCAGATCGCCGGCGCCGAGGCCCTGACCGGCTCCCAGGACGCGGCCGAAGCGATGGTCGCGGAGTTCAAGGTGCGGCGGGACCTGCTGGTCGACGGTCTGAACGCCATCGACGGCATCACGTGCAAGCGGCCGCGCGGCGCATTCTATGTTTTTCCGAACATCTCGACGCTCGGACTGACCAGCAAGGAAGTCGAATCGCGCCTGCTCGACGATTTCGGCGTGGCCGCGCTGGCGGGCACGTCGTTCGGCGCCTTCGGCCAGGGTTACCTCCGGTTCAGCTACGCGAACAGCCAGGATAACCTGCGCAAGGCGCTGGATCGGTTCGCCGAATTTGTCGCGGCGGTCCGGAATGGCGGCTAGCGGACCCCGGCCCGGTTCGCACCGGTTCGTCATCGCCCTGGGGGGCAATGCGATCATACCGGCGGGGCAGGAGGGCACCTTCGACCAGCAGCTGGCCGTGACCCGGTCCACCATGGGCCAGGTGGCGCGTCTGGCCGCCCGGGGTCACGAGGTGGTCCTGACCCACGGCAACGGGCCGGTCGTGGGCAACATCGTCCTGCGCAATGATGCCGGCCTGGCGCTGCACGGCATCCCGGCCATGCCGATGTACGTGTGTGGGGCCGACAGCCAGGGCGGCCTGGGCTTCATGCTGCAGCAGACCCTCCAGAATGCCTTGCTCGACGAAGGGCTGTCGCACCCGGTGGCGACGGTGGTCACCCAGGTGACCGTGGATCCGGCGGACCCCGCCTTCGCGAAACCCACCAAACCCATCGGCCCTTATTACGACGAAGAACAGGCCCGGCTCGTGCGGGACGAGAACGGCTGGACGGTCGTGCCCGATGCCGGGCGGGGCTGGCGGCGGGTCGTGCCCAGTCCGCTGCCGCGGGAAGTCGTCGAATGGGAGGCCATCCGGATCCTGGTCGAGGCCGGGGTGATGACCATCGCCACCGGCGGCGGCGGTATTCCGGTTGTCCGCGGCGCCAACGGACACCTGCACGGAGTGGATGCGGTCATCGACAAGGACCGGGCAAGCGATCTGCTGGGGCGTCTGATCGGCGCCGACGTCCTGGTCATCGTCACGCAGGTGGATCAGGTCTGCGAGAACTTCGGCAAATCCGACCAGCGGGCGCTGGCGTCGATCACGGTTTCCCGGGCCCTCGAGATGCTCGGTGCCGGCGAGTTTCCTCCCGGCAGCATGGGTCCCAAGATCGAAGCGGCGGTTTCCTTTCTCGGCGGCGGCGGCCGCGAAGTGATCATCACTTCGCCGGACAATATCCTGGCCGGCATCGCCGGCGAGCAGGGGACCCGGATCCTCCCCGACTGATTCCCGTTGTTTCGAACCAGGGTATGGGGTAAATTCGGGTTCCGGAATCAGTTCCGGCATTCGGCCCACCGTCAAAGGAGTCCTGCATGTCCAGCAAAGTCCTCGTCATCGGTTCGGGTGGACGTGAACACGCCCTGGTCCGGCAGTTGGCCCGATCGGCACGCAAGCCGCTGATCTTTGCCGCGCCGGGCAATCCCGGTACCGCCGCCGATGCCGAGAACGTGGCGCTGGATCCCCTGAAGCCGGAGGAAGTGGCGGCGTTCTGCCTGCAGCAGGGCATCGATCTGGTGATCATCGGCCCCGAGGATCCGCTCATCGCCGGGCTGGCCGACCATCTGCACCGTGACGGCATCTCCGTCTTCGGACCCGGCGCCCAGGGCGCCCGCCTCGAAGGGGACAAGGAATTCGCCAAGGAGGTGCTGGCCTCAGCCGGCGTGCCCACGCCCCACTACCACGCCTTCAGCAGTTCGGCGGCGGCTCTCAAGCACCTGGATCAGCAGGACCTACCCATCGTGATCAAGGCCTGTGGGGCTGCGCAGGGAAAAGGGGTGGCCGTCTGCTCGACCCGCGCGGAAGCCGAAACCTTCATTCGCGACTGCCTGGACGACCAGCGTTTCGGCGGTGCGGGCCTGAGGATCCTGATCGAGGATTGTATTTTCGGCCCGGAACTGTCGGTTCTCATCGTCACCGACGGCAACAGCTACTGCATGCTGGCGCCCAGTCGCGACCACAAGCGGATCGGCGAAGGCGACACCGGGCCGAATACCGGCGGCATGGGAGCGTTCGCCCCGGTCAAGCTGTCCGGGTCACTCTATGCCGAGATCGATACCCGGGTGGTCCTGCCCGTCCTGGCAGAACTGCGCCGCCGGGATATCCCTTACCGTGGCGTCCTCTACGCCGGCCTCATGCTGACCGACGCGGGGCCCCAGGTGCTGGAGTTCAACTGCCGCTTCGGCGACCCCGAGACCCAGGTGGTCCTGCCGCTGCTGCAGGAGGATTTTCTCGACCTGTGCGAGAGCACCGCGGCGGGCAAACTGGGCAACTATCTGCAGGGGCTGTCCGGTGACGCCGACAACGGCCCGGAGGGATGGCCGGGGGCGGGCATCACCGACTGGTCCCGGCACTGCACGGTGGTCGTGGGCGCCGCGGACGGCTATCCCGGTCAGTACGTGACGGGGCGCGTGGTCGAGTTTCCCGATGACTGTCGTGACGACCGCTGGATCATCCACGCCGGGACCGCGAGCGAGGACGGAACCCTGGTGTCGTCCGGCGGGCGGGTCTTCGGTGCCGTCGGCCTGGGGGACAATCTGGAACAGGCACGCGAGGCGGCCTACGCCATCATGGACGATTCGCATTTCGAAGGACTGATTTACCGGCGCGATATCGGCGCCACCGGGAGTGTCAAAAATGGCTGAGAAGAAGAGTAAGGTCAGCGCAAAAGCGAAGAAAACCGTCGGGCCCAGGGTGGTGGTTCTGCTGGGCAGTGCCAGCGACCTGCCCGTCATCGAAAAAATGCTCCCGCTGCTCGACAGATTCGGCCTGACTTACCGGGTCGACGTGGCCTCGGCCCACCGCC
>Ga0316201_10001278_pt1 | contig 16676 bp, 12 predicted proteins | sample CS6wburrow_MG_FD_204516 | JGI IMG/M metagenome (GOLD analysis project Ga0316201, IMG submission 204516) | Coastal sediment microbial communities from Delaware Bay, Delaware, United States - CS-6 worm burrow | ecosystem: Environmental > Aquatic > Marine > Coastal > Sediment | place: USA... | reverse complement strand
AGCTTTTTGATTATTTATTACAATGATCTACAAATACAAGCTCACACGATAAAAGTGGAAAATAAATATTTTCAAAAGCCAATTATTAATACAATAAACATCCTCAATTTATCATGTTATGTTAAAAAATCTCATATATTCGCAACTGCCTAATACCCCCTCTTCAAAGGCAAAACCAATTCAAAGTAAAAGTTGACAATTATAGCTTATTGTCTGATTGGAGAATTAGATTCAATATGAGGTTTGCTATTTTACAATGATATTACCTTCCATTCTATTTCCGAGATAATAATTGGTATGGTAAAAGAAGAATGGATCTCTTAATTGAGATTTGTTCATTGCCTTGTTTTAGTGAAGGGGAGCAATCCCCTTCCACTTTTCACTTTTCACTTTTCACTTTTCACTTTTAGAAAGATATTATTCCAATCTCTACACTTAGTCGTTCTCTTCCTTATTTTTACACTTGTGAATAAAGACTCATATAAAATACTAGGAGTAGATCCGGGAACCAACGTTTTAGGTTACGCAATCCTTGTGATAGACAAGAAAAACCTGTCCATTCAGACTATGGGAGTAATGAAATTACAGTCATTCAAAGATCACCAGACCAAATTAAAAGAGATCTTCCTTCAATTGCAGGAAATCATTGAAACCTACCTGCCTTCACAGATGGCTATTGAAGCTCCATTCTATGGAAAAAATGTTCAATCCATGCTTAAGCTGGGAAGGGCCCAGGGAGTAGCAATGGCAGCAGCAATTACAATGGGCCTTGATATCATAGAATACTCTCCTAAGAAAATAAAACAATCCATTACCGGCAATGGAAATGCATCTAAAGAGCAAGTCTCAGCAATGTTGAACTCTCTTCTTAAGGTTGAATTAAAAGATCAGTATCTAGATGCTACCGATGCCCTGGCAACAGCAGTGTGCCACTATCACCAATCATTTGGCGGAAGCCAGAAAACAAAATACACCGGATGGGATAGCTTCATAAAAGACAATCCTTCAAGAATCAAGAAATAGTTTTACTCTACATCACTTATTCCTAATACAATCAGGTATTGAGCAGCCATGTAGGTGCCAATGACCATGACTGATCCATATTCCATGGGAAAAGAAAATTTATCAATAGCCAGAATGGCATCCGAGAGTAAAAACAATAAAGCACCACATAAAACAGGTAAGTAAGATGGATGTGATTTTTCTCTTAGAATTGCTGTGATCACCATTGTCATAATACAAAAGCAGTAAATGGCAACTGCTATTTTTAAAAATCCGTCAACATCTGGAATAAGAATATACATTAACCCGGCAGCAATTAATGCAATTACTCCTGATATTGAAATATCTATCACATCGATATGATCTTTCTGATTCCAAAAAATTAATGCATATAAAACCTGCATGACCAGAAAGGAACACAATCCCAGCATAAATGACATCTCATGATCCCACATTAGAAAAATATCACCCATTAAAGCGGCTACAATGGCTGTAAAAAATACCAACTTAAAATTTCTGGCATATGCAAAGTAATAGGAGGCCAGGGTGATCATGATGAGTGGCTTAGTAACCAACCTTAAAAGTGAATCCAGATATACACCTGTTAACTGCAGAAGTACAATCAGAATAAATATGTAGGGAAAGAATTTCTTCATGATTTATGGATGTGGCGTAAAACTAATATGAATATTGTTTTCTCTTTTATAAAAGGAAAAATATCATCCAAGATACTTGTGCTTTTCACGATAAAACCAAGCACCTGGGAAAATATTTAATATCACCAATCCTTTAGGCAACGCACACTCATACCTATACCTCTATTCCATGGAGAAATGTTCAATTGGTCATCTGTGTTAGAAATCAATCCATAGTAGGCATTAGCAGTGCTGACAATTTCAGTTGTAGACCGCAAATAAGTGCTAAAACCTTTTCCGGCAAAAGTACCACTCGGTCCTCTGCGACCAGCAGGGTACGCAGAAAATCCGGAGGCATTATTGGCCCCTGTATTAGGGCTGGCCCAATAAGTTGTCCCAACTACTTTCATTTGACCTCCAGCTGCTCCATTAGAATCTAAAAATGATTTTAGGGTATTCCATTCAGCCTGGTCAGGGACATGGTATCCAATAGGGCACACATTTCTATTTCCATTGACAAGGGTGTCAATGGCATAAAAGTTATACAAGGCCCCATAAGGAAATTCATTGGCTGCTTGGTTATCATCGTACCAACACATAGCTGGTGTCCTATTGGTCTGTGTGGCAAGTTTCCACTCAGTAATATTTGTCGCAAGAGGTATATCACTGCCATCATTATACTTGAGGGTATGCAAGTTGTGATCCAGCCAAGTTTGGTTACCAATTTTTATGGCAGTATATGAATTTCCAGAGACATCATAAACAATATTTCCAGCAGTAAGAGACAACCAATGGGTGCCTGTCCAACCTTCGAAATCAGATCCAGTCCAGCGGATGGTGCCTGCAACTGGTGCTTCTGAAGATTCAGTTAAGGTCAATGCTCCTTCAATCACAACACTTTGTGAAAAACCCATAAAAGGAAATATGATTAAGCAAAATTTTATAAATATTGACTTGTTCAAACGCTTAAAACTATTTAATGATAATTGGGGGATTATGCAAAATCAATTCTATGGCTCTATTCATGAGAAGGTCTGGTGGTGCTTCTGTATGTACTCCAGTGGATAGTATGTTTAATTTCACCCCGTGAAGTCCTATTTCCGCACCTTCTCGGATGGTGTTAAACGGATTGGCCAATGTTCCTCTTTCTATTCCACTGAAATTTTTATCGACGTAAATATTCCGATTTACTATAAACTGACCCATCATACCCCGATCCTCATGGGGAAGAATGTGGCAATGATACATGTAGGGAATATCTCCCACAAAATCTTCAAATCTCATGATGATTTTAACTACTTCATTGGGACCTACCACTACAACATCTTTTAATCCTCTTTCATTTAAAGGAGGAGGTAGCCCGTTGCGTTCTATAATATTAAATTGAACATCATGAATATGAAAGGGATGGTACTGGTTGTCATCTCCATGCAAGGTCCACAATTCTGTGTCACCCAGATTCATGAAATCGTTCATGACATTTACATCAAAGCAATCCGTCGGAGTTCCTCCCGGCGTCGAACTTATCTGCGGACATGTACTTCCCGCTCCACCGGTGATAAAATATTTATCCCTGGTTACATCTGTAGTTAATGGATCAATTGGAATTACACTAACCAATGAAGAAGGGATTGATGTGATTGGAGATGCGGTTTGAGCAACAACATTAACAGTGAACAAGTCAAAATCTACACCATTCAGAGGATTGGGGTTATAATCGCTAGGTGAAGCTCCCGTAGAAAAAGCTTCTGCAGCACCCCAATATCCATTTGGTAATTCAGACGCATAGCTTTTAAATGTGAAACTACTACCCACTGAATAAGTGGTAAGGTCAACCAATATTTCTGCCCTTTCACCGGGAGCCAATCTTAACCCGACCATTGGAACAGGATTATTCAACAGGCCACCATCAGAGCCTATCTGCCAGAAGATGGAAGCATCAGAAAGGCCATAATTAAAGACTCTGTGACTTGCTCCATTTAAAAGGCGAAGACGAACAACCTGCCTGGGAAGATCCAGTACGGCGTTGCGTGTTGCATTAACAAAAACGGATGCATCTCGATTGGGATTAGTACCATTTCCGTTTTCAGTAGTAGAATATAGAATTTCACTTATATCAAATACACAGCAATTAATGGCTTTGGTTTGTAAAATAATTGGATAATCATCCACGCCATATGTCCTGGGGAGCGGAAGGGCAGCTTCCTCAGTGTCTCTGACAATAATCAATCCAGCAAGACCTAGTACCACTTGTTTCATGGTAAAGTGGTGCAAATGGGGGTGGTACCATAAGGTGGAGGCCTTATCTAGCACGTTAAAATTGGGCGACCATGTATCCCCTGGAGCTATAGCCGTATGTGGTCCTCCATCATTCTCCGGAGCTACATGGGCACCATGCCAGTGGGTTGTTGTGGTTTCACCCAGATTATTGGTCACATTGAGTGTTATATTTTCACCCTTGTTCCATATCAAAGTGGGTCCTAATATATTGCCATTGTAACCCATGGTGGCATAAGGGTTATCAGACCAGTAAGTCGTATCCTTCTGCATATTTAGGTTATAGACCGGTCCTGTCATAACAGGAGGAATTAGCAAGGGATTTTGTCCATGTCCAATTACTGATATGAAAAGGGCTATGCAGATACTATGTATAATTCTATTGTTCATGATAATGATTATTGAAGATTTACAAATACTAATACATAACCAGTCTCGTCATTAATGCTGGAAAGGGCTTTACCCAGGATTGCACCGTTGGCTTTATGATGGCTAATCACCTTCATGGCTTCCCCTGATACAGAGGATGTGGTTAAGAAATCTCCAGGCTTTATTTTTCCATTTTCGGCATTGCATTTGACATAAACACGACCGATCAACGAGACCGGAAAATCGCCAAACGCCATGGTTCCTTTCTGCCCCATAACCATCCCGGCATCTATGCCGTTGGCCCCACTGATGACACCGATGACCTTCCTGTCATACTTATGTTGACTTAAAGTTAATTCGCCTTCATTTTGCTCGTCAATACATACAACCATTCCAGGAAGGATCAATTCATTCTCTTCATTGACATCAAAATATTCGGCAAAGTCAGACCCTCCTTTTATTTCTATAATATCCGTTGTTATTTTTCCTTTGTTCCCACCACTATTACCTTCCAAAATGATAGTTTTGGTACCACCAAGATTACCAACTGAAACTCTACCTGCAGTCCCATCATGCGCATCCAATTCAACTGTTGAAACACCACCATTGGTTTTTAAAGTAATTTTGGAGCTCCCTGCATTTCCATTTTCTGAAGCATCAATTTTGACTGTATTGATTCCGGTGACCGTTCTTATGTTAATGTCTCCTTCGTTAATGGATACGTGTCCGATTACATGTAGTTCTGCACTGGGAGTAGTCGTCCCGATACCTACCCGTCCATTCTTTAATACTGTCAAAGCATTGGAGAATTTTTGAGGGAACCCAAACTGCCCTGTCATTGTACCATTCCCATTGCCAATACTAAAAACCCGATCCGATCCATCATAAGAAGTTGTACTGTTGGGTATATAGTTTTCATTATTAATTCCTACTGCCACTTCTCCGAATGAAGGAGCAAATAAATTCTCTCCATAAGCGAATGATCCGACACCAATGGAGTCAGGTTGCCATGGTTTGGTCTCATTGGTCAGGAATCCTCCCCTAAAGGCTGCTTTAGATCGATCAAAAAACATGAAGGTGTCAGAAACCATCGAAATATCAGGCAGGCTTTCTCTTCCGAAAATAAAATTCTCCATAAAACTGGTAGAATTCTGATGTACAAGGTTTCCTGTCCGAAGAAAAGTCGGGGACAAAGAATTACCATTATAATAGAGTAATCCATCAACACCATAAAGCTTGTCGGAGGTTATAATAGGTTGAATGGTTGTATCCCTAAGAGTTAGAGAACCCACCAGGCCTTCATCATTGACTTCAAATAAAATGTTGCCCGTCGTATCTATTACCTGGACTACTTGATTATCATCATCACAGTTGTCCCCTATACCATCACCGTCGGTGTCCGATTGATCGGCATTAGATGCTTGCGGGCAATTGTCGCAAGCATCACCAATACCATCACCATCGGCATCGGCTTGGCCAGGGTTGGAGATACCGGAACAATTATCAATACAATCTTCAATACCATCGCCATCAGAATCATCATCCGGTTCGCCACAACCACATATCCCGGGATCAATCTTGAGTATATCAGCCGGACACAAATCAATACAGTCAGCAGTTCCATCTCCATCTGTATCAGTATCCGCAATACCACAGCCACAATCACCCGGATCAGACTTCAGCGGATCCATAGGGCATAAATCATTGCAATCAGGAATGCCATCGCCGTCATTGTCAGAGGCTAGAAGTTCAACTCCCAATAGTATATATTCACAAAAATTATTGAAACTCCAGGACATTTCATCAGTTCCTCCTGTTGTTGCTTGAATACTTCCTTGAGAAGCATTGTTGTTTCCGGAGATATTGGTCTCATAGATTTCAACTTGACCGGCAGATGCAGGTGCGATGGATAGAGACCCAGAGCTTTCAGTGGTGATCATGCCGATAACGAGACCATCAGTGGAAGATGTATTAAAACTAAGTATCATACTTTGTCCCCCTTGTCCTGTCAGACTATTGGTTGTGCCAAATATTGTGGATTGATCAACATTCTGAAATGTAGCAGCAGAGACTATTACATCAAGATTAGAACCAGAAGATTTAAAGTCGGCTATCAAATTGCCTGTAATTGCAGGACCACATCCCAGTGGCAAATACCATATTTCTGCATGCATCATAAGTGGTCCAGCTCTAAGTGATTGTCTGGCGAGGTGTTGACCATTGAATTTTATTGAATCTGTATCACCAAAGCCATCTCTCAAGACAAATGCAACTAGTATTCGGTCTGTTCCTGAAGAAGTAGTGAATGTGTTTTGAACATTTAAAGTCGGCAGACTAATTGTTGATGCCCCTATTATCATAGCATTATTGTCATATGACACTTGTGCTGACAGAACAGATGAAAAAATAGTGCACATGAATAACAATGCAAATAAGCATGGTTTGGCATGTGAGAAAAGCACATAGCAATAGATATTTTTCGGTCTCATTAGTTGATTTATTAAATGAAGTAAAACTGAACTTTGGGCTTTTACTTTGAGAAAGGAACCAGCATAGGCACATCTTTCTGGTATTGCTCATATTTTTCGCCCAGATACTTTTTAAGATCCTTTTCTTCCAAATACTTGACTGCAATGACTATGTATGCGGTGGTTACCACAGCAAATACCAAATGACCGACAGTCATAATAGGTGTTGCCCAAAATGCTATGATAAAGCCCAGCATAATTGGATGCCTTACTATTTTATAAAAGAAATTAACCTGGAATTTTGGTGGTTCGTGAAGGTTGTTTTTGAGATTATCAAATATTTGCTTTAAGCCAAATAGTTCAAAGTGGTTAATCATGAATGTGGAGAGAAAAACAATCAACCATCCAATAAAAAATAAAATTACCAAAGCGCCATAGACTATGTTATTCTCTACCTCCCAGACAATACCATTCAAAGGTTGCCATTGCCAATAAAGCAATAACAAGGCTAAACTGGAAAGTAAAACATAGGTGCTTCTTTCCGCTGCTGATCCAATAATACCGACCCACCACTTTTTAAAGGCAGGCCTGGCCATAATACTGTGTTGAATGGCAAAAACACTTAATAAAAGGATATTAATGCCCATGGCCTGGATAAAAGATGTTTCAATCCCTGAGTCGATAGATTTTGGAACAATTAAGTTCCCAACAAATCCGATAGCATAAAGAAAGGCTACCAGGAAAACAAAATAAGCAAGTATTCCGTACAGGAAAATGATAGATTTAGTCATCAAGATTTGGTTTTAAGTGATTAAAGTTGTTGTTCTATCAACATGTCAAACCAAGGATAACTATACTTTCGTCATGCCTCTAGCACTATTTATTCAATGACTAGCAATATATTTTACCGATAAAAAAGATATGGACTATTTATGCATAATGAAGGAAGCAAATATTATATAACACTGATTAACATATATTTATCAGAAGTTTCAGATGCAAAACCCATTTCTTCTTTTAATGCTCGTAAGAACATGGATAGATCACCAGGTTCTATACCAATATCACTTATAATGCATTGTCCTCAATTGTCTTTTACAAAAGAGATTAATATTTAAACCCATTCTTTCTAACAAGGATTTGAAGCCAACCTGCTATTAATGCTATAAAGAGGTTATTGTATTATTGAGCCTTTCAATTCAACATCTGCAGTTGACCATGCCTGGATAAATCTTTCTTCAAACTCTTTCATATTTTCCAGGTCTTCAAGTTTTAAATAAGCCAATCCCATTCCTTTTAATGCCCAACCATTTTTCGGTAATCTTTGCAAGTCATTTTGGTATGTAATAATTGCATCTTCGTAGTTGCCGGCATCAAGTTGAACAGCTCCAAGATTATGTCTTACTGAAAAAAACCAATCAGGTGGTTCATTGTAGTTAAGATTGTCTTCTATTTTAATGGCTTCTTTTAATAGAGCAATGCTTTGCAGATATTTTTTTTCTTTCGCAAGGATTTCTGATCGAAGTACTTTTTCGCCAATTTGGACCAAATCGTATACAGAATTAATATCCCAGATGGTTACTTCTTTCATTTTTTCATTGGTTGCGAGAATGGCAAGAGCATCCAATTCTTTTTTGGCCAATTCAACTTTTCCCTTTCCCAACAAAGCCATTCCTCTTGCATAATGCAGCATTGCTGAAGGATAATCAAGCTCTGGTACTGCATTATTCATTTCTAGTATTTCGTCCCATTTCCCAAACTTTACATAAACATAAAATGGTATAGTATAGTAATGTTGAATAGTCCCCCAGCCCGGTTCTTTCATTAATTGGATATTTGCGTTTTTTTGAATTTCATCAGAAGCATATAAAGCCAATCGGCTGTTTCCTTCCAGGGTGGCTGTTGCAGCCATGAAATGCTGGTTATGTGGAAAGTAAGACAAGGGATATGCACCTTGTGCATGACAAGCCGTCACATAAGTACTATCCGCTTCAATGGCTTTAATATTGGCTAAGGTCCCTTTATGGTAATCCCCGGTCCTGATATAAATATGGGATGGCATATGAACCAGGTGGCCTGCATTTGGGACAAGTCCTTCATCAAATAATTGAGCACTAGGAAGTGCCTTTTCCGGATTTAACGATTGTTCAATAGCGTGTATATAAAAATGATGAGCACCAGGATGTCCTGGATTAAAGGTAAAAACTTGCTCTAAGACTTCGATTATTTCAGGAGTCCATTCTTTGGCCTGCCCGTCAGGCGTCCACAGGTCCCATGGATGCAGGTTCATTAATGATTCAGCATAGAGTGTTCCTATGTCTGCATCCTTTGGATATTCTTGAAACAACTTCCCCATTGAATGATAATAGTCAATATCTAAGTTAGTCCTGTCTTCTACAGCTGTTTCCTCGTATCTTTTTGACAGGGCTAATATTAAACCCTTTTCCTTGGAAGTCATTTTATTCTCTGAAAGGCTTAATGCTTTTTGAATAGCTTCATAAGCGCGTTCATAGTTATCACTTTCCATACCTGCGTTATAGTTAGGACCGAGGACATAAGCATATCCCCAATATGCCATTGCACATGTCGGGTCAAGTTTTGTTGCATAGTAAAAGGATCTGGCTGCTTCAGCGTGGTTGAAGCCATATGCCAATACTAAGCCTTGATTGAAATACCTCTGAACAATTTGATTATCAGTGGAAATACGGAAATCAAGATCACCAAGGCCCTCAAACAATGGGGCCTTATTGTCAGAGTTATACCATTCTCTATCTGTAGTTACTGGCGCACACATCACTTGAGATTTAAGTACCTTGTCTTCCTCTGTCTTTTTGGTTTCCTGGCAACCCAGGAATAAAATCATGATCAATAGTAATGCGGCATTTTTTTTCATTGTTCTAATATTTTCTAGCAAAAGTTGAATAGACACTTTTTATGTCAATGGGTCTAGCACTATTTAATCAATGATTAGGAATAAATAAGATTAATAGATTTAGTCTTGTATCATTATTGCATATTATGTCTGACAATAAATATACAATTTTGATTAACAGCTATTTACGAACAAAACTCGGTGCAGAACCATATTCTTCTTTAAATGCACGACTAAACCATGATGGATCTTCAAAACCTACTTCATAAGCCACTTCTGATATATTTTTATCAGTTATCTGGATTAACTCCTTTCCCTTTTCTAATCGAATAAAGCGGATAAAGACTGCTGTAGATTTACCTGTAATGGCCTTAAGTTTTCGATATACCTGCGATTCACTTAGCTGTAACTTTTGCGCCAGCTGGGAAGCACCAAAAGAATGATCGGATAAATGATCATGAATAATAGATATAGCATTTTGAAGAAATTTTGATTCAAGGCTTTCAACTCTTTTTTTCATAAGTTGATTAATCCCAATCTTCTCAAATTTTTGCAAAATGGTTTTTCTTATGGCCACCAATTGATCCAATCGGGTATACAATTCAGCCTTTTCAAATGGTTTAGACAGATAAGCATCAGCACCGTGAGAAAGCCCTTCCAATCGATCCTCTTTTGTAGCTTTTGCTGTAAGCAATATGATGGGTATGTGGTTGGTAACCTCATCTGCTTTTAAGGTGGCACACACTTCAAAACCATCTTTTCCGGGCATCATTACATCACTGATAATAATATCAGGTACTCTATTGACTGCCATTTCAATACCCTGAATCCCGTCGATAGCATGTATAGTATCGTATTTTCCTTTTAGACACGTCTTTAAGTAATAGACTACATCTGGGTTGTCCTCAATAATTAATGCCAGCGGTAGTTTTGATTCACTATCTTTTAAAATGTTCTGGTTGCCAGTTTTATGTTTTTGTTTTAAGATAGGTGATACAAATGGTATTTGTGATAATTCTCTCTTAGGTGCATTCTTAGTAATTGGGATATAAAAAGAAAAAGTACTTCCTTTTCCTATCGTGCTTTTTACATTTATTTTTCCACCCATTAATATAACCAACTCCTTTGTCAGAGAAAGCCCTATGCCTGTTCCCAATCTATCCTTACTTGATAGATTGTTAGCTTGATAAAACTTATCGAAGATGTGAAGGACATTCTCTTCCGAAAGCCCTGGTCCGCTGTCCTGTACTTTCACATATAAAGAATCGATTTCTTTTTCTTGATTACTATGTATATGTAAAATTATTTTACCGTTACCTGGTGTAAACTTAATGGCATTTGAAAGTAAATTAGAAACAATAGATCCAAGCTTATTGGAATCAAAGTCCATTTCTAAATAGTTGATTTCTGAATAAATGATCAGGTTAATACCTTTTTGATCCGCTAATGATTGAAAGCTCTCTGTTAAATATTTAAGAAAGGAAATCACATCGGCCTGTATCAAGTCAAGCTCCATATAACCGCTTTCTAATTTTGTCAAATCAAGCATTTCATTGACCAGTTGCAATAATTTTTTCCCGTTGCTATCGATCATTTCTAAAAGCTTCTGAGAATCCCCAATAGATGCAGATCTAATATTTGCCTTTAAGGTGTCCGCCATTCCCAGAATTACTGTCAGCGGTGTTCTCAATTCATGGGAAATATTTTCATACATATGTGACTTTATTACTTGGTATTCAATGGCTTTCTTCTTATCAGCAATGGCCTTTCTTTTATGTCTGTCAAATTGATAAAGCAAAGCAGCAATGGTCCAAAATAAAATACCATACAGCACATAGGCCCACCATGATTTATACCAATGTGCAAGAATATTAAAGGTATATGCAACAGGAATCTCATTGCATAAACCAGAGCTATTGCAAGCTTTAAGTGAAAATGAATATTCTCCTTGTGATAAATTTGTAAAATTTATTTCATTACTTGATCCTAATGATATCCAGTGATCCTGAATTTTATATTCATAGTGAATCTGATCAGGTGAATGAAACCCTAACGAACTCACATCAATTACAAGATGATTGGTACCGCTATTAAAAGTCAGATTCTTTGTCTTGATTTTATTTCCCTGATAAAGCTGTTTACCATTACCAGAAATACTCTTTATGTAAGGAATTGGTATCTCATGAAAAGCTTCTTGATCAGTGAGATCGTAAAATGCTACTCCATTTTCACAACCAATAATATAATCTGTCTCTCCATAGGCCAACACCGGACCTCTAATTTTCAACTGACTACTTACAGAATTGAGGTTGACTGAGCTGTGAGTAGCAGTGTTAATATTAAGCATTCCAAGGCTATTTCCTGTTGTCCACAGAATGCTGTCATTAAGTGCGTACACTCCAGAAAAATAACCGTCAACCTGATGAGATATTCCGTTATTAAAGTTTTTATAATCTGTAAAGCCTAAGCCTGTATGGTATCCAGCAACCCAGACTCTATCAGAAACATCTTCATAGAACCCACCTACATCCTGATGTGTGTTTAACTTATTCTTATCCTCCGGAATTATGCGAATGACTGGTTGTTCATCCAAATCCATTATTGAATTGGTATTACCTTTTCCAATCCAAAGCTTGTCATTGGAATCAAGATATAAGCTATTGATCCATCTATGATTGCCATCTTCATAAACATCAAATTCTTCCTTGTAATTAACGATTGAATTGTTTTCAAAATTTAGACAGAATAATCCCCCTTCTCTTCCACCTACCCAGAAGTTATTATTACTGTCTCTTATTATTGTCTGCAATGACGGATGAGGATGCTCTATTTGTAATGAAGATAACTCACTCTCATTAGTGTAGGGATTAAAAATTATAATCTTCTCACTGGATATCAGGATTAAGCTACCATTATCCATTTGTGTCATATCCCTCAAATTATACCCTTCTCCTACCTTTGGTTTTAATTGTGGGATCTCAATAACCTCAAAAGTTTTGTCTCTGGGATTTACTTTATACAAGCCTGAGCTGGCGTGTCCTAAAACGAAAAAATAACCATTGCTAAAAATGATTTCCCTGACAAACATTGAGTTTTCCAGACTACTTCTTTCCTCAAGCTTTATAAAGGTGGATTGGGATTGGAGAGGATCATACTTGAACAAACCTTTTCCATAACCAAACCAAATAATTCCTCTTGAATCAATAAAGGAGATACCTTTTATGAGTCCTTTTGCCAAATCATGGTCGGAGACTGATTCTATTTTGTTAGATTCAATATCATATTGGACCAATCCATGTCCGGTAGCAACCCATAAAATACTATCATTGTCTACATAAAAATCTAAAACCAATTGATGGGAATTAGGAAAGTTCCTTTTGAGTGGTTGGGAGAACTTTTCACGCTCTTTATTAAAAATCACAAACCCTTCAGACCAGGTCCCTAAATATACATGATCTTCTGTTGCTGATATTTTACGTATTTGGTTCTGTGCCTTCTGTGTGTTATTTTCATATACATAGACATGATATTCTTTAGTTAGAATATTGAATCGAATAAGACCTGCTCCACTTCCTATCCATAAGATGTTGTTGTTCAAGGGATCCCATGAAAGACAATTCAGGTTATTCAGCTTAGAGTTATCTGATTGATTATCATTTATAAATGTATAGGTCTCCCTTCGGTTGTTCTTAACATCAAAGCGAGATAGTCCGCTATTGAAACTCGCTGCCCATATAGTCTGTTGATCATCCAGTAGAAGGTCGTGTGTTTTCGGCACTTGTACCTTCTCCCCAGGAAATAATTGACTTATACTATTAAAATGAATATCTCCTATCGAAGAATAAAAAATACCCTGATCACTACCAACCCATAGTCTTTCGCTTTGATCCTCGAAAAGCAGCTTATTCACAAAACCCAATTCAACTTCAACTGAATTATTGAAAAAGTGTTCAAAATTTGTAAAACTGCTGCCATCAAATCTTGAAACACCATTTCCTGTTCCAAGCCATAAAAATCCGTATTTATCTTCTTGAATATCTGTGATATAGTTGGAACCGAGTCCGTTTTCCTCAGAATAATGCATCTGAGTATTAAAATCAGAAAACTTAATTTGAGAATATGAATATTGATATAAAATAAGGAGAAGAGCACAACAAGCCATTAAGCATTTAAGCCTCCTTCTCATTAATATGATTTTGGCATAAGATAAGGATATAACGACAACTTAATTGATTAGAGTTATAAGAATGACGTTCTTGATTATGGGTTTCAAGCATTTATGAGATTAATGGAGCATCAATGGCCTGCTTCCAAGTCACTTTATTTTTGTGTTTGATATACTTTTTCAGGAAATGGTCAGCTTATGAAGTGATTTCTATCGTAGGTATTCCAACGAAAGGGTGCAGAAGGATATCGCATATGACCTTGAGGTTGAAACCAAATAAAAAAGAGGTACTTTCCTGCGAAAGCACCTCTTCTTTATTTAAATATCTTAAGCTTAATCATTTCTTGTGATGGGCCCGGATTTCTGCTTTTCCTTGCTTTTTTCCTCGAGCTCTTTCATGCTATCCTTTACTTCTGATTCGATATTAGCTTTAGCATTATTAAACTCCCTTATCCCTTGTCCTAGTCCACGCATTAATTCAGGTATCTTTCTTCCTCCGAATAAGACCAGGATGATAAGTGCAATTACAAGAATTTCTTGTGGGCCCATGCCAAATATTAGGTTGAACATCTTTCTCAGTTTTTAATTTCAGTAACAAATGTACACTTAATCATAGTGTATATCAAGCACATATGCCTGATTCTTATTTTTTTAGACCAATCTCCCTTAATCGCTCATCAAGATATTCTCCCGCAGTGATGGGCTCGTAAGCTAATGGCCGATCCTCAGATACGCATGATTCGAGGCAGTCGAGTTTCATCTCACTCTTCGGGTGGAGAAAGAACGGTATTGATAATCTCGGTACATGCCATTCTTCTCTTGGTGGATTTACAACCCGGTGCGTGGTGGATTTCAGATAATTATTAGTCAATCGCTGTAACATGTCTCCTACATTAATGACAATTTCATTTTCGCCAGGAACAATATCAAGCCATTGTCCTTCAGCATTTAATAATTGAAGTCCTCCTGCAGATGCACCTACTAATAATGTAATTAAGTTGATGTCTTCATGCTGCTCAGCCCTGATGGCTGATCTGGGCTCTTCTGTGATAGGTGGGTAATGGATTGTACGCAAAATGCTGTTACCTTTCTCAATCTTTTCCTCAAAGTAATCTTCAGGCAAATCCAAATGTATTGCAATTGCTCGCAATAGATGCCCGCCCGATTTCTCAAATGATTTATACAACTTCTTGCTCAGATCATAAAAACCATCTACTTCTTTTACGTTAACGTTATCCGGATATTCATGCTTTAAAGGATCATCTGCACTTATATACTGTCCGATCTGAAAGAATTCTTTGAGATCCGCTACAGTAGATTGCTTGGCATGTTCTTTTCCGAATGAAGTATATCCCCGCTGTCCTGCCAATCCCGGCACTTCATAAGATCTCTTGACAGAAACAGGAAGTGAGAAAAACTCCTTTGAGGCCTTATAAAATGCATCGACCAGTTCCTTGGGAATTCCGTGATTGATTACTCCCACAAAGCCCACATGATGGAATGCCTGTCCTATTTTTTCAACTTCAGCTTTCTTTTCAGCTTCTGATCCTTTGACAAACTTGTCGAGATCGATTAATGGTATGACTCTATCTGACATAATTTATGTAGTTATTCTAAAATATATTACAAGTTTTATTCCTAATTTCTTCTGGGCTTGTAACGGGATTGATCCATGATCTTCTGAGCATCCCGTATCATAATTAATTCCTCCATTGAAGTCTCCGGATGACGCTTCATATATGCCTTAATGATCTGCCATCCCATATAGTTTCCAGTTCTGCCCGGAGCCTCTTCAGGCATACCCGGAGAGTTAGGGCTTGTATTGATGTATTTATTAATGGCAATCATATTGCTTTCATAAAATAGCTCTTCCTTAAAGAAGAATGCCCACATTTCTTCTTCATTCTGTGAAACCCATTCCATCTGCTCACTTGTATATTCCATAATTACTGAATCTGGTGCAGATGGTAATAAGTGCTGAATGATGTACAATTTTTTACCATTATGAATCATATGATCCAACATTCTAGCACCAGGAGGTGGCCCCATAATCTCTTCTAATAATACATCCAACGTTTTCTTAACCAGGTGATCCTGATCAAATGAACGGGTAATGTATGCTGAAAAGGCAGCAACACCCGGGGCAACCCTGGAATAAGGAAAATCCCGGCCGAGATACATGTCCAGACCGATCCCTAATCCGTCCCGACCATCTTTATCTTCAAAAACAAAATGCTGGTAAGCATATTCAGATATCAATGTGTAAACATTTGGTTCTGTCCATTGTGGAAAATAGAATTTTAAATTTTTAAAAGCCTGATTCAATTGTGGTACTATCTCCTTATCAAATTCTTCATGAACCATCCGAACCGTATCCTGTAGATATGTGATGCGGGGATCAGTTAAAAAATCTTTTAATGAGGCCCCGATTGAATCCCTTTCTTCACCTCGATCAATCAACGGTACCAATCTTTTAAAATACAATTCCGTAATCTCCATATGTTCCGCTTTCAATTGCTCAGATCCGATTACAGGATCTTCAACATTAATTTCCTCCAACAATTGCTCGGACCTGACCAGTTGATAATCAAGATTGATGTGGTCTGTATCCGGCTGGGGAACGCCTGTTTCTGAATTACAAGAGTACATCATCATAAGACATACTGAAATCAGGAGTATGATTTTCAATTGTGACATCTTCAATCTTAATTTATGCGTGCACAAAGATGAAATTATTTAAGTTGTTATTTTGATTTTGCTTTCGCAAATGCATTAACGATTGATAATCAAGATTAATTTTATTTTTGCAGCCATTAAATTTATACCAAGAAATGGAAGGAATCGATATCACACAGATTGAAAAATTTATAAATGACGCCCTTGCAGAA
>Ga0316201_10001277_pt1 | contig 16676 bp, 15 predicted proteins | sample CS6wburrow_MG_FD_204516 | JGI IMG/M metagenome (GOLD analysis project Ga0316201, IMG submission 204516) | Coastal sediment microbial communities from Delaware Bay, Delaware, United States - CS-6 worm burrow | ecosystem: Environmental > Aquatic > Marine > Coastal > Sediment | place: USA... | reverse complement strand
GCTCCGGCTTACTCACGTCACCGGGTCCGAGCACATGCAGGAACAGGCGATCGAGCTGTGGCTCCATGTAGACCGGGTCCGCGGCGGCAATCCAGGCACGCGGGCGGTCGCCGGTCTGGCCCCACATGCGCAATGCGGCCAGGCTCGCGGACGGATACTCCCGGCCCAGAACCCGCAGGACCTCGGCGAGCGGATCCACGGGTGCGCGCAACTTCTCGAGCCGGCCCTGCGACAGCCAGCGAAGGAGCGTGCGGTCGCGCAGCCGTCCGCGCACCGGCGGCAGCAGCACGACGGCATCCGGATTGTCAGGGAATTGAGGCACGCTTTTGGGTCCGATCCTGCTATTCGCTATGATGACGCGAAAGCGCGATGGTAACGGAAACGAGTTTTGAAGTTTACGCGGGAAATTTCTTCAGCAGCGACGATCCGCCAGGTATCCGGCGGCGCCATCGTCGTCGGCAATGAGCGCTACACCCGTACAATCGCACTGACGCCGGACGGACTGATCGAGAGTTTCGCTCCACCGCCACTGGAGGAACTGGCGGTATCGCATTTCGAGGTGCTGCTCGAGCATGAACCGGAACTCGTTTTGCTCGGCACCGGCGAGCGCACGGTTTTCCCGCCCCGCGAACTGACGTTCGCGTTTGCCAGGCGCCGCGTCGGACTCGAGGTCATGGACACGCCGGCGGCTGCGCGCACGTTCAACGTGCTGGCTGGCGAAGGCCGCCGCCTCGCAGCCGTGCTTTACCTCTAGATCAGTCGAGAATGGCATCTCCCGAGATGCCGTTATTCTCCATCATGGTCCGCAGGTTACGGAGCGCCTCGAGCTGGATCTGCCGAACGCGCTCGCGGGTCACGCCGATCTCCTCGCCGATACGCTCGAGGGTCTCGCGGCGGTAGCCGTGCAGGCCGAAACGGCGCTCCACGACCTCGCGCTGCTTCGCACTCAGTTCGCAGACCCAGCGGTCGACGATGTCGTTGAGGTCTTCTTCCTGCGCGCGTCGGGGCGGCTCCGAATCGCGCCTCGCGCGCAGCCGATCGACCGGGCCCGAGCCGAATTCATCGACATTCCCCGATCGCAGCGTCACACGCTCGTGCAGCGCCATGAGGCGCTCGACGTCAGCGACGTCGCGCTCCAGGTATGCAGCGATGTCCGCAACGGAGGGTTCCCGTTCCTGCAACTGACGAATGTAACGGGCCGCCCGCAGACAGGTATTGATGTCCTTGATGACGTGGATCGGCAGTCGTACCGATCCGGACTGGTTCATGATCGCTCGCTCGATGGTCTGGCGGATCCACCAGGTCGCATAGGTCGAAAAGCGAAAGCCGCGCTCCGGATCGAATTTCTCCACAGCGTGGATCAGGCCGAGGTTGCCCTCCTCGATCAGGTCGAGCAGCGGCAGGCCGCGATTGATGTAACGGCGAGAAATCTTGACGACGAGGCGCAGGTTGCTCTCGATCATCCGGTGCCGGGCCGATTCGTCGCCCTGCTTTGCCAGCCGCGCGAACTTTTTTTCCTCGTCGGCCGTCAGCAGCGGTGATGCGCCGATCTCGGAGAGATAGAGCCGCGTGGCGTCGTGCAGGCGGGCGGCCACCGTGTCGCTGCCCGGTGACTGTTTCGGCTTGCCGACTTGCGCTCGCGACTTCTGCACTCGCTGATACCCCCTCGCTGGAACCGCGACGCGGAGAATCAGGTGTAAGTCGAATTATCTCGCGGGTAGATACCGCCGCGGGTTAACCGGCTCGCCATTGCGCCTGATTTCAAAATGCAGTCGCGGCTTCCGTTCCGGCCCCTCACCCATTGTCGCGATTTGCTGGCCTTTCCGAACGGCCTGTCCCTCCTTGACCAGCAGTTTCGCGTTGTGCCCGTAGGCACTCAGGTAGGTGTCGTTATGTTTCAGAATAATAAGCTGACCGTAGCCTATCAGTCCACCACCCGCGTAGACCACGCGGCCGGAAGCCGCGGCGACAACGGCCTGACCGGGCCGGCCGTCGATCAGCACTCCGGTTCCGCTACCCGGTTTCCCGCCGAACTCGACGGCGATCTTGCCGCGCGTCGGCCAGCCCCAGGGCGGCGGTGGCTGCGCCGGAATCGACGGCAGTGACTGCCGGTTGCTCGTGCCCGTCGATGCACTGCGCTGGCTCCCGCCGGACGGCGGCGTCATGCGGAGAACCTGGCCGGGATAGATCAGCGAGCCATCGCCCAACCCGTTCCACCGCGCAACCGCGGCCGGGTCCTTGCCGTATCGCCACGCGATCGAAAACAGCGTCTCGCCCTTGCGCACGATGTGTTCCTCAGGCTTCGCCTGCCAGCTCGCCCCGGAACCGCACGCAGCAAGGAGCAGGGTCGCGAGCAGAATCGGGACGACACGCGCGCGGATCATTACCGCGCCATGAGGTACGCAATTACGACAATGCTGAGGATGACGACTCCCCAGCCGATGCGCTCGATATACCGCAGCAGCGTGGTTTCGAGCCTGACGCCGGCGTACTTGACGACGCCCGCCACAAGGAAGAAACGTGCGCCGCGGCCGATGATCGAGGCGAGGACGAACGCGGGAAAATTCAGCATCGCGACCCCGGCCGCGATCGTGAATACCTTGTAGGGAATCGGCGAAAAGCCGGCGACGAACACGGTCCAGAAACCGTAGGTATCGAACCAGGCCTGCGCCGTTTCATATGCGCTCCAGTAGTGCGAGTCGCGCAGCCAGGGTTCGATGGCCTCGAAGGCCAGGAGTCCGATCGCGTAACCGGCGATCCCGCCGGCGACCGACAGCAACGAGGCATTGAGCGCGTAGCGCCAGGATCGCTCGGGCATGGCCATGCACATCGGCGCGAGCATCACGTCCACCGGGATCGGGAAGAATGACGACTCGGCAAAACTCATCGCGCCGAGATACCACTCGGCATGCGGATGCCGCGACCAACGCATGACACGCTCGTAAAGGGGTCCGAATAAGGCCATCCTGGCTACCTGTCCTTCGCCGTCTGCACAGCAGAACCAACATAATAAATATGTCGTAACATATTAAAAAGTTTAATTTAACCTTGAACGAGCGGTACGAAACTCACGCCGCCGAGCGACTCTTGCTCGAAGCGGTCGCGCTGCTGCGTGACCAGCATGAGTTCCTGGTAGCCCGGTGCACCGACCGGCATGACCAGGCGCCCGCCGGGCGCCAGCTGCTCGAGCAGGCTTTCCGGTACCACCGGCGCCGCCGCAGCGACGATGATGCCGTCGTAGGGCGCATATTTCGGCCATCCCTTCCAGCCGTCGCCAGGCCGGAACTGCACATTGTATATATCGAGATCGCGCAACCGCTGTTTCGTCTTCCTCAGTAACTCGGGGATACGCTCGACGGAGTAGATCTTCTTGACGAGAGACGCGAGCACCGCGGTCTGGTAACCGCAGCCGGTACCGATTTCCAGCACCGTCTCGCCTTCGAATCCGTCGAGGAGCGCCTCGGTCATCTTCGCCACGACGTACGGCTGGCTGATCGTCTGGCCGTGGCCGATCGGCAGCGCCGTATCCTCGTAGGCACGGCTCGCCAGCGCCTCGTCGACGAACAGGTGGCGCGGGACATTGCGAATCTGGTTCAGCACGGCCTCGGAGCGAATGCCGTGTTCTCGCAGGCGCTCGACGAGCCGGTCGCGCGTGCGCGCGGACGTCATCCCGATCCCGGCGATTCCGCCCCGTGGGCTACCCATGGGACAGCCAGTCCGTTATCTGCGGCAGGGAATCGTGCCGCGTGAGATCGACCTTCAGTGGCGTTACCGCGACCGCGCCCTGCTCGACCGCGTGAAAATCCGTGCCCTCGCCCGAGTCGGCGCCGCGGCCTGCAGGGCCCACCCAGTAAATGGTGCGCCCGTGCGGATCTTTTTCGCGCACGACCGGCTCGGATTTGTGACGAAAACCGAGGCGCGCCGCAACGACTCCGGTCAGTTCCTCGTAGGGCCTGTCCGGTACGTTGACATTCAGCGTTACATTGGAAGCAAACGACGCGCGCTCGAGTTTTTGCACCATTTCGGTGACGACCCGCGCCGCCGTATCGAAGTGCTCCAGGCGCCCATGCCCGGCCAGGGACACGGCGATGGCAGGGAGACCGAGAAATCGCCCTTCCATGGCGGCCGCCACAGTCCCGGAGTAGATAACGTCGTCACCGAGATTTGCGCCGTGATTGATGCCCGAGACCACGAGGTCCGGCTCGTAATCGAGAAAGCCCGTCAGCGCGAGGTGCACACAATCCGAGGGCGTGCCGTCCACGCTGTAGCGGTCCTCCGCGACCTGGTGAACCCGCAGCGGCATCTGCACGGTGAGAGAGTTGCTGGCCGCGGAGCGGTTGCGATCCGGCGCCACCACCACCACATCCGCAACCGTGGCGAGCGCCTCCGCAAGTACGTTGATGCCTGTCGCAAGATAGCCGTCGTCATTACTTACGAGGATTTTCATTATTGCTGGAGGAGACTGGATCGTTTGGCTGCTCGCGACGCGCTCACTATACTCAATGTTCCCTCTGCACCATAGCTTTCAGGACTCGATACCGTGACAGACGACGACAAAGATCTGTTCCGCCGGGCGCTCGCCGACGCGAAACCACTGCGTACGACCCGGCGTGCTGAGGAAGTCATTCGCAAGCCTGCACCCAGAGCCCGGTTCGCGCGCGCGGACGAGATGGCGGCGCTGCGGGAAAGCCTCGAGTTGGACATCGACGACACGGAAAGCCACAGTGGTGAAAGCCTGCGCTTCCACCGGCCATCGGTCGGGAAACGCACGATGCGCAAACTCGCCCGGGGCAGCTTCAGCGTGCAGGCCGAGATCGATCTGCACGGCATGACGGTCGCCGAGGCGAAGCCGCGGCTCTCGGAATTCATCGAAAGCTGTGCGCGCGACGGCAAGCTGTGCGTGCGCATCGTGCACGGCAAAGGCCTGGGCTCCGGGAATCGCGGGCCCGTGCTGAAGCAAAAGGTCAATCGCTGGCTACGACAGTGGGATGCCGTCCTCGCATTCGTTTCCACGCGCCAGGTGCATGGCGGCACCGGCGCGGTTTACGCGCTGCTTCGACAGTCCTGAAGGATCGCGGTTCGAGAACCGCACCTACAGCGTAGCGATCTCCCGCAGGACCGAAGTCGCGAAGGCGCCCGAGGGTAACCTGAACTCGAGCCACAGCGCGTCGTCTTCGAATTCCCAGGACAGGTCGGATATGCGTAAACGCAGCGGGCGATGGCCGGCCTTGACGGCGAGCCGTTCGAGTCCCGTCTTCAGGTCGTCGTGGGCTTCTATTGCATGACGCTCGAGCGTCTCGATCACTCCATCCGATATCTCACTACGTAGTCCGCACAACGTCGCGGTGGGATGAATATCCAGGTCGGCTACGCGGCGCTCGATCGTCGCATCGACCGCCTCTGCGCGAAACACGCTACCGGATCCGTCGAGGTTGACGAGCTCACCCGGCAGGATACGCTCCCAGCTGCCGTCGGCGACCCGCAGGGATAGTATTTCGTTGAACAGGAACGAGCGGGCTGCCGAGATTGCGATACTGCGCTTGTCGCGCTTCAGGCGTGCGCCCGCGAACAGCCGCCGTGCGAGATCCAGGTTGGCACCGTTCCGGCCGAAACGCTGGGGGCCGAAGTAATTGGGGACGCCGCGGGCGGCCATGAGCCCCAGGCGTTCCTCGGCCACTTCCCTCTTCGCCGCCACCTGCGAAGTGCGAAGCGCGATGCGGAACTGATTGCCGGCATGCGCACCACGCCGCAATTTGCGGTGATGCCGGCGCACATCGAGGATCGTAACGCCTTCAGCCGTGAATGACGCCCAGTCAGCATCCCCGCGGCTCGGCACGCTGAACCACTGGCGCGTAATCGCGTGACGGTCTTTCATGCCCGAGTAACCGACGTCGGCCGGCCGCACATCGGCATACCGGGCAAGCTGGCGGGCTACCCAGTCGGTATTCGCAGCGCTTTTCTCCACCCACAGGTAATCGTGCTCGCCGGAACCGCTGAACTCGAAGCCGAGATTTTCGACCACCTGGAAATCGGAGGGCTTGTCCCGTATGGACGCTGCAAAGAGCGGCAGGCCGTGGGCGCGGGCCCAGTCCGGAAGCGCCCCTGGTAGTGTCGGCAAGGGAGTCTCAGCCGCCGTCGGCGGCGTCGGGAACGACCTGGTAGAAGGTTTCCCTGCGTCCTATCAGCCCGAGATCGGTGCGGGCACGCTCCTCGGCCGCCTCGAGCCCCTGCTTGAGATTGACGACTTCAGCATCGAGCGACGCATTGCGCTCGCTCAGGCGCTCGTTCATGGCGCGCTGCTCCGCAACCGCGTCACGCAGTTTCATTGTCTTGCGGTAGCCGCCTTCAGACAGCCAAAGCTGACCCTGCAGCAGCACGGCAACCGTGCCGAGCACGATCAGCAACCAGCGCAGGTTCGACAAATGAAATCCCCAATTTCTGTTATTGCGCCTTGACGGAGAACGCGCCACGACCAGCGTACTTCGCGCTCCCACCCAATTGCTCTTCGATGCGCAGCAGCTGATTGTACTTCGCGATGCGATCCGATCGCGACAACGAGCCGGTCTTGATCTGCGTCGCCCGGGTGCCTACCGCGATGTCGGCGATCGTGCTGTCCGACGTCTCCCCGGACCGGTGCGAGATCACCGCGGCATAGCCCGCGTCCACTGCCATAGTAATTGCATCAAGAGTTTCGGTTAAGGTACCGATTTGGTTGGGTTTTATCAATATCGCATTTGCAATTTTTTCGTCGATCCCACGCGCCAGTATCGCCGTGTTGGTGACAAACAGGTCGTCCCCGACCAGTTGCACGCGGTCTCCCAGTGCATCGGACAACACGCGCCAGCCCGCCCAGTCGCTCTCGTCCATGCCGTCCTCGATGCTGATGATCGGATAGTTGTCGGCAAGCTCGGTAAGAAACCCGCTGAATCCGGCGGCGTCGAACGTACGTCCCTCGGACGCGAGATTGTAACGGCCGTCCTCGAAAAACTCGGAGCTCGCGACATCGAGGCCGAGCAGGATATCGTCGCCCGCGGTGAAACCGGCCTTGCCAATTGCCTCCATGATCGTATCGAGCGCCGCGCGATTTGACGGCAGGTCGGGCGCGAAACCGCCCTCGTCGCCAACGGCCGTGTTCAGCCCCTTGCCGCGCAATACGGCTTTCAACGCGTGGAAAATCTCTGCGCCGTAACGCAGCGCTTCGGAAAAGTTCGGTGCGCCAACGGGCAGGATCATGAACTCCTGGATGTCCACGCTGTTGTCGGCGTGGGCACCGCCGTTGATGATGTTCATCATCGGCACCGGCATGGTCGTGTCGTTACCCAGGTGCCGGAACAGCGGCTTGCCGAGCGACTGCGCCAGGGCCCTGGCCGTCGCGAGCGAAACCGCGAGCAGGGCATTGGCGCCGAGCCGCCCCTTGTTCTCGGTACCGTCGAGCTCGATCATGCGCTCGTCGAGCGCGCGCTGATCCTCGAATTTCCCGCCGACCAGGGCATCGCGAATCTCGTCGTTGACGTTGTGAACGGCTTTCGTAACGCCCTTGCCGAGATAACGCGACTTGTCACCGTCACGCAGCTCGACCGCTTCGCGCGTTCCCGTCGACGCGCCCGAGGGCACTGCGGCACGGGCCATCGTGCCGTCTTCGAGGGTGACGTCCGCCTCGACCGTGGGGTTGCCGCGCGAATCGAGTATTTCCCGACCGCGAATTTCGCTGATGCTGATCATTGCTGTGTCCCTGGGTGATTATTCGGCCAGCCCGAGCTCCGTCTCGAGATAACCGTTTTGTTTAACATTCGTGTCGATCGAGACGAGGGTCTCGAGCAGCTGCGCCATGTGCGCGAGCGGCATAGCGTTAGGCCCGTCAGACAACGCCTGGTCCGGATTCGGATGCGTCTCCATGAAGAGGCCCGCGATACCCACCGCGGTCGCCGCACGCGCGAGTACGGGGATGAACTCCCGTTGTCCGCCGGACGCCGATCCCTTGCCCCCGGGCAGCTGCACCGAATGCGTGGCATCGAACACCACCGGACAGCCGGTGCCGCGCATGACGGCAAGGCTGCGCATATCGGAAACGAGGTTGTTGTAGCCGAACGAAAAACCGCGCTCGCAGACCATGATGTCGTCGTTGCCCGTCGACTTTGCCTTGTCGACGACGTTCTGCATTTCCCATGGCGACAGGAACTGCCCTTTCTTGATATTGACGGGCTTGCCGGTGGCGGCGACGCGCAGGATGAAGTTCGTCTGCCGGCAAAGAAAAGCCGGCGTCTGCAGGACGTCGACGACGGCGGCAACCTCGTCCATGGGCGTATCCTCGTGCACGTCCGTCAGGACCGGCACGCCCAGCTGCTCGCGGACTTCGCCCAGGATGCGCAGGCCCTCTTCCATGCCCGGACCGCGAAAGCTCCCCGCCGAGCTGCGGTTCGCCTTGTCGAATGACGACTTGTAGATGAACGGCACGCCGAGCTTCGCGCAGATCTCCTTCAGGGCACCCGCGGTATCGATGGCCATGGCCTCGCTCTCGACGACGCAGGTGCCCGCTATCAGGAAGACGGGCCGATCATTGCCGGCCTCGAAATGCGCCAGCTTCATGCTTCGGCAACCTTGGGTAATTCGCCTTCGTGGTGCTCCCTGGCCGCGGTTATGAAACCCGTGAACAGCGGGTGGCCATCGCGCGGGTTGGACGTAAATTCCGGGTGGAACTGGCTGGCGAGAAACCACGGATGTCCGGGAATCTCCACCATCTCGACGAGATCGTCGACGGAGAGGCCGGAAAACCGCAGGCCGGCCTCTTCCAGCGTTTCACGGTAGTTGTTATTCACTTCGTAGCGGTGCCGATGCCGTTCCTGGATCGTGTCGGCGCCATAGGTCCGGGCCGCCAGCGACTCCCCGGCCAGCAGAATCTCCTGCGCACCGAGCCGCATGGTGCCTCCCAGGGCGGATTGCTCGTTGCGCTGCTCGACGTCACCGGTAGCGGTCTGCCATTCCGTGATCAGGCCGACGACCGGGTGCGGCGTGGATTTGTCGAACTCCGTACTCATGGCACCGTCGAGCCCGGCGAGATTGCGCGCCGCTTCGATCACGGCGACCTGCAGACCGAGGCAGATGCCGAGGTACGGGATGCCGTTCTCCCGCGCGAACTGCACGGCGCGGATCTTGCCCTCGATGCCGCGGTCGCCGAAGCCTCCCGGCACCACGACGCCGTCCATCGCGCGCAGGCACTCGGTACCGTTGTCCAGGATGTCCTGCGCCTCCATGTAATGGATGTTGACGCGCGTCTGCGTGTGGATGCCGCCGTGCAACAGCGCCTCCGACAGCGAGATGTACGAGTCCTTCAGGTCGACGTACTTGCCGACCATGGCGATATCGACCTCGCCGCTGGGGTTGCGCTTCGCATCGACGATCGCCTGCCATTCACGGAGATCGGCCGGAGGCAGCTCCAGGCGCAGCTGCCGGGCAACGATGTCGTCGAGACCCTGCTCGTGCATCATCTGGGGAATCTTGTACAGGTCGTCGACATCGTAGGCCGATATGACGGCGGCTTCCTGCACGTTCGTGAACAATGCAATTTTCTTGCGCTGCTCGTCGGGCAGCGGCTGCTCGGAACGACAGACCAGGATGTCCGGCTGGATACCGATCGAGCGCAGCTCCTTGACAGAGTGCTGCGTCGGCTTGGTCTTGATTTCCGACGAGGTCGCGATATACGGCACGAGCGTCAGGTGCACGTACACGACCCGATCGTGACCGAGTTCCACGCCCATCTGGCGTATCGCCTCGAGAAACGGCAGTGACTCGATGTCGCCTACCGTGCCGCCTATCTCGACGAGACAGATATCGGCGTCCCCGGCACCCCGCCGGACGCTTTCCTTGATCTCGTCCGTGATGTGCGGGATCACCTGAACGGTCGCGCCGAGGTAGTCACCGCGGCGTTCCTTCGCGATGACGCTCTCGTAAATCCTGCCCGTCGTGAAGTTGCTGTTGCGGCCCGTAACGGTGCGAACGAAGCGTTCGTAATGGCCGAGGTCGAGGTCGGTCTCGGTACCGTCATGGGTGACGAAAACCTCGCCGTGCTGGAACGGGCTCATGGTGCCCGGATCCACGTTGAGATACGGATCCAGCTTGATCATGCTGATTGTGAGGCCGCGCGCTTCGAGAATTGCACCCAGGCAAGCCGAGGTAATGCCCTTACCGAGGGACGACACCACCCCGCCGGTGATGAATACATACGATGTCATGTTGAGCCCGGTTGCTCCTGCGGCGGGAAAAGATAAGGGCTGGATCCAAAGCACTGCTCGAGGCCTGTGTGCTTTTCTCCAACCCTTTGAATGTCGCGCCGTCGTTGGAAAAAGACGGTGTTAAAAGGTAACAGATCGCCCCTGGTGAAACAATGAAAAGGGCTGCCTGGTCAATACAATTCTGGCCGGTCGTCCCAGTGCACGGCCGTGCCCGGCTCACTCACCGCCTCCGCTGCCAGCCAGAGATCCGCGACCGCGACCAGTTCCTCGCCGGCGAAAACGAGCGGCAACCGGTCGCGCATCCACGGAACCACGCCCTCGTCCTGCAGCAGTTTCTTGAGTTTTTTCGTCGGCGTCCGACCGGCAGGTTTCAGTTCCTCACCCCCCCTGCGGGTCCGAACCTGCAATCCCTGCTCGACGACCGGGCCCGACAGGCCGCGGGGCGCCCCGGGCACCAGCCGCAACGCACCCATACCGGGTCCGAGCGCCATGGGCCGGTCGCCGAGCGCCTGCCCTCCAGGCGGCCACGACGGCTCGCCCAGCGGCGGCAACAGGTAGAGGGTGCCGCGGTAACGCCGCACTTCGGCGCCCGGCCACGCGACCAGGGGTTGGGCGTCCTCGCGAGCACGCAGCACGCTGTCGATGACGGTGGCAAGCCTGGCTGCACCGGGAACCGGCAGACCGGCGCGCCGGATCGCGTAGCGCAGCAAGTTTCGCTGTCGCACTTCAGAGAGTTCCAGCAAGCCCTCGATGTCGATTCGTGCCGCCCGACCGCCAACGCGCTGCAGGTCGATCGCCGCGAGCTCGTCGAGCATGGACGCTGCCTCGCCGGCGAGTTCCGCGCTGCGGGCGAGGCGTTCGATGACGCCGGGCCAGCGTCCCTCCAGCGCGGGCAGCACATCGTGTCGCAGGTAGTTACGGTCGAAGCGCAAATCGTCATTGGAAGGATCGTCCAGCCAGCGCAGATCCTGCGCCGCCGCGTACGCTTCCAGCGCAGCGCGTGATACATCGATGAGCGGCCGCGCCAGCCAGCCGTCCGCGAAGGGCATCAGCAATCCGATGCCTGCCAGTCCGGCGGGGCCGCTACCTCGCATGAGGTTCAGCAGCAGCGTCTCGGCCTGGTCATTGCGATGATGCGCACTGAGTAACCAGTCCCTTCCGCGCGTGTGCCGCTCGAGAACGGCGTAACGCGCCTCGCGCGCCGCGGCCTCGATGCCGACGCTCTCCGTGTTGTCGACAGAGACCCTCTCGGCCACGAACTCGATGCCGAAGCGAGCGGCAAGATCACGGCAATAATCGGTCCAGCGGGACGACTCGGCCTGCAGTTGATGATCAACGTGTACTGCAAGAAGCGACTTGCCGTGGCGCTCGCGCGTTGCGGCCAGGGCGTGTGCGAGCACCGTCGAATCGAGCCCGCCACTCAATGCGATCACGTATCGGTCGGGCTTGTTGGCGGCAGTCTCGAGCGCGTCGAGACGCTCAAGGAGTACTTCGGGACCGAACGTCACGCCTCTTTGAATGCGCCGAACCCGGCAAGCCGTTTCTGGCGGTTCTCGAGCAGCTGGTCGGCGGGAACGGGATCGAGTTCGTCCAGCGCTTTGATAAGCGCGTTACGGATGACTTCCGCCGCCTCTTCGGGATTGCGATGGGCGCCGCCGAGCGGCTCTCTCAGTACTTCATCGACGAGGCCGAACTTGTTGAGGCTCGGCGCCGTGATGCGCATGGCCTCGGCCGCGTCCTCGGCCTTTTCGGCGCTCTTCCACAGGATCGACGCGCAGCCCTCAGGCGAAATGACGGAGTAGATTCCGTATTGCAGCATCAGCAGCTTGTCGGCAACGCCGATCGCAAGCGCCCCGCCGGAACCGCCTTCGCCGATGACAACGCTGATGATCGGCGTCCTGAGTCCCGCCATGAGATAGAGGCTGAACGCGATCGCCTCGCTCTGGCCGCGTTCCTCCGCGCCGACGCCGGGATAAGCCCCGGGCGTGTCGATGAACGTCACCACCGGCAGCGAAAACTTCTCGGCGAGACGCATCAACCGCTGCGCCTTGCGATAACCCTCCGGTTTCGGCATGCCGTAATTGCGACGGACGCGCTCCTTCGTGTCCCGGCCCTTCTGGTGACCGATGAACATGACCGCGCGCCCGTCGATGCGTCCGACGCCGCCGATGATGGCCGGATCGTCTGCGTACATGCGATCGCCGTGCAGCTCCTGGAAGTCGGGCGCGATCATCTCGAGGTAGTCGAGCGTGTAGGGCCGCATGGGGTGCCGCGCGACCTGCGCGATCTGCCAGGCACTGAGCTTCGCAAAGATGCTCTTCGTGAGCGCCTCGCTTTTCGCCCGCAGCCGCCTGACTTCTTCGTTGATGTTGATTTCGGAGTCGTCGCCGACGAAGCGCAATTCCTCGATCTTGGCCTCGAGTTCGGCGATCGGCTGCTCAAAATCCAGGAATTTCAGGTCCATAGCGCAGGACTCTACATGATTTCCCGGCCGGGTGCGTACAGCAGGCGCACGTTGTTACTGCCGAGCAGTTCACTGAGTTTGTCACGCAGCTCGCGGCTCGGACGCACGGACCACTCGGCGCCGAGTTCGAGCCGGACTTTCGCATCATCGCCGAAATACTGCACCGCGACTTCGCAGCTGCCTTCCCTGTACGGCAGCAATACGTCGTGCAGCTTCATCAATAGCTGCTCCCCCTGCCCGTTCGGCGCCAGCCTCAGCAACATGCTCTTCGCCCGGCTCTCGATCACGCGATCGATGTGCAGCACGTTCTTCACGTTCACCGACCAGGCGCCGATGAAGTCGTCGTAGCGCAGCGGACCGTTTACTACGACGATCTCGTCCTTGACCAGCAGGTGGCGGAACTCCTGGAACGCCTCGCCAAACAGCCCGACCTCCATGCGGCCCGTATCATCGTCCAGGACCACGCTGATGCGGTTGCCGCGTTTCCTGACGTCGACGACGAGTCCGGCGATGGTCACTTCGCGACGCGACTGCGAATAATCACGCGCGCCGCGGGCGGTCTGTGGCGGCGGCTCGGCCGCAAGTTCGGCGAGAGTCCCGTCGACGAAGCAGCGCGCGTCGGCACGCACGGCGTGAAACGGATGACCGGTCAGGTAGAGACCGAGCGCTTCCTTTTCGCTGCTGAGCAGCAGACGCTCGGGCCATTCGTCCATGTCCACCGATACCGGGGTATCGTCCGGCTCCGGCGTCGCTTCGAGGCCGAACATGTCGTTCTGGCCGGCAGCCTGCGCGCGCGCATGCTGGTCGGCGCTCTTCAGCGCCTCCGGTACCTGGTGCATCAGGGCGCGGCGCGACTGGCCGAAATCGTCCATTGCGCCGGACTTGACCATCGCCTCGAGTGCGCGGCGGTTGACCTTGTCGTGGTCGACCCGCCGGCAAAACTCGGCAAGGCTGGCAAAGGGACCGTTCCTCCCGCGCTCCGCGATCAGGGCTTCGACGGCCGCTCGGCCGACCCCCTTGATCGCGCCAAGGCCATAGAGAATCGCCCGGTCGCCGGCCACACTGAAAGGATAGGAAGACCGATTGACGCTCGGTGCTTCGAGTTCCAGGCCGAGCTTGCGGCAGTCGTCCTTCAGCGTGACGAGCCGATCGGTATTGTCGAGATCTGCGCTCATCACCGCGGCCATGAATGCAGACGGATAGTGAGCCTTCAGGTACGCGGTCTGGTATGACAGCACCGCATAGGCGGCGGAGTGCGACTTGTTGAAGCCGTACCCCGCGAATTTCTCCATCAGGTCGAAGATGCGCGTGGCGGTCGGTTCGGCCACACCCCGTTCGGTCGCGCCCGAGACGAAGATCTCCCGCTGCTTCGCCATTTCTTCGGGCTTCTTCTTGCCCATCGCGCGCCGCAGCAGGTCGGCGCCGCCCAGCGTGTAACCGGCGAGGACCTGCGCGATCTGCATGACCTGCTCCTGGTAGAGGATCACGCCGTACGTCTCCTCGAGCACCGGCTTGAGGTCGGGATGCAGGTAATCGACCTCGGCCTGGTTGGCCGAATGTTTGCGCGCGATGAAATCATCGACCATGCCCGACTGCAGGGGGCCGGGCCTGAACAGTGCAACCAGCGCGACCAGGTCGCCGAACTGGTCGGGCCGCAGGCGCTTGATGAGGTCGCGCATGCCGCTCGACTCGAGCTGGAATACCGCCGCGGTCTGCGTGCTCTGCAGCAGCCTGAACGTCTTTGCGTCGTCCATTGGCACGCGGCTGATGTCCAGCGTTACATCCGGGTAGGTTGCGTTAACAATGCGCTCGGCCCAGTCGATGATCGTGAGGGTCTTGAGGCCGAGGAAATCGAACTTGACGAGTCCGATCGCTTCCACGTCGTCCTTGTCGAGCTGCGTAACCAGGCTGCTGCCGCCGTCTTCACAGTAGAGCGGCGCAAAGTCCGTGAGCTGGTCCGGCGCGATCACGACACCGCCGGCATGCTTGCCGGCATTTCTGACGAGCCCCTCCAGCGATTTCGCGAGATCGATGATGGCGGTAACCTCTTCATCATCGCGGTACATAGTCGCCAGCTCTTCCGACTGTTCCAGCGCCTTTTCGAGCGTCATGCCGATCTCGAACGGCACCAGCTTGGCGATGCGATCGACAAAACCGTACGGCTGGCCGAGCACGCGCCCCGTGTCGCGGATCACGGCCCGGGCCGCCATCGTGCCGAACGTGATGATCTGCGCGACGCGGTCGCGCCCGTATCGTTCGGCCACGTACTCGATTACGCGATCACGGCCTTCCATGCAGAAATCGATGTCGAAGTCCGGCATCGAGACGCGTTCCGGGTTCAGGAAACGCTCGAAAAGCAGGTCATGTTCCAGCGGATCCAGGTCCGTAATGCCGAGCACCCAGGCCACCAGCGAACCCGCTCCGGAGCCGCGGCCGGGACCGACAGGGATATCGTTGTCGCGCGCCCAGCGGATGAAATCGGCCACAATCAGGAAGTAGCCGGGGAAACCCATACCGCGGATGACCTGCAGTTCGATCTCGAGTCGCTCGAGGTACGGGGCCTTGAAAGCGTCGCGCTCCCTGGCCGGGATCTCGCGTGCTGCGAATATCTCCTCGAGCGCCACGTCGAGCCCCTGCCTGGCCTCGGCCTCCAGGAACTGCTCCTCGGTCTGCCCGTCCGGCACCGGGAATGCCGGCAAGACGCTCTCGCCGAGCTTCAGATCGAGGTTGCAGCGCCGCGCGATCTGGAGCGCGTTCTCGAGCGCTTCGGGCACGTCGGAAAACAACTCGGCCATTTCGGCCGACGAGCGCAGATACTGCTGGTTGCTGAAATGCCGCGGCCGGTCCGGGTCCGCGAGGCTCCTGCTTTCGTGAATGCAGACCCGCGCCTCGTGCGCATGAAAGTCGTCCTGTTCGATAAAGCGCACGTCGTTGGTCGCGACCACGGGCACGCCTTCCTCGCTCGCGAGCAGCAGGCTTGCCTGCACGCCGCCCTCTTCGTCACTACGGCCCGTTCTTACGAGCTCGAGGTAGTAACGGTCGCCGAATATGTCCCGCCAGGCGGCGAGTCGCTGCCGGGCCTCGTCCAGGTGCCCGACGAGCAGCGAATGGCCGACGTCCCCGTGCAGTCCACCGGACAAGGCGATCAGCCCATGGCAGGTTTCCCGGCTCAACCACTCGCGGCGAATCATCGGCTCACCGCGAACCCGACCCTCCAGGTAGGCGCGCGAGATGAGGCGGCAGAGATTACGGTAGCCCGGGTTATCCTGGCACAGCACGATCAGCGTGAACGGCCGGCCCGGATCGTCCGGGTTCGCGATTTGAAGGTCCGCGCCGATGATCGGCTTGACGCCGTTCTGGATGGCGCGCCGGTAGAATTTCACCAGACCGAAAAGGTTGTTCCTGTCGGTCATCGCGATTGCAGGCATACCGTCGGCCGCCGCCGTGGTCATCAGCGCGGGGATGCGTACCGTGCTGTCCACGAGCGAAAACTCGGTATGGACGTGCAGGTGAACGAACGGCACGGGGCTCACGCGAGCGCCCTCACGGGCGCGAAGCTGAGCCGGTGTTCGGGACACGGTCCGTATTCCCGCAGGCGCGCACGGTGCAGCTCGGTGGGGTAACCCTTGTGACGCGCAAATTCGTAGTCCGGGTAACGTGCATGCAGCGCGAGCATCAGCCGGTCACGCGCAGTCTTCGCGACGATCGACGCCGCGCTGATCGACTCGACCCGGGCATCGCCACCGACGATCGCGAGCCCGTCGATGGGGCCGTCGCGGAACCGGAGGTCCGGCAAGCGGTTGCCGTCGACCTGCACACTCCGCGGCGCCACGGCCAGGCCGAGGATGGCGCGGCGCATCGCCAGCATCGTGGCGGCAAGTATGTTCATTGCATCGATTTCCGCGCGATCCGACCATGCGACCGACCAGCACAGCGCGTCGCTCTTTATGACGGTCTCCAGCGTTTCGCGGCGGGCGGCGGTC
>Ga0316201_10001276_pt1 | contig 16687 bp, 14 predicted proteins | sample CS6wburrow_MG_FD_204516 | JGI IMG/M metagenome (GOLD analysis project Ga0316201, IMG submission 204516) | Coastal sediment microbial communities from Delaware Bay, Delaware, United States - CS-6 worm burrow | ecosystem: Environmental > Aquatic > Marine > Coastal > Sediment | place: USA... | reverse complement strand
GACGTCCTCTTGCGCCGCAGGGGCAGGCCGGCCTGGCCGGCCGTCAGCGGTGTCCTGTCGGTCGTTCTGGCCCTGCTGACCGCCGCCGTTGCAGGCCGCTGGCTCAGGGAGTCGCAGGGTCCGTTCCTGACGCTTTACGACGTGTTGTTGAGCAACCTGTTTAGCCTCACGCTGGTCTACCTCGTTGCGGCATGGGCTGTGCCGGCATTGCGTCGCCCGTCCGCGATCGTGGTCGGTTTCCTCGGCGTACTCGGTATCTGGGCGCTGACCGAATCGGCCGTTGCGGTTCCCCTGCCGGCGACCTTCGACAATCCCTGGCTGTGGCTGCACGTGACGGCCGGCAAACTGTTTCTCGGCCTCTGCCTGACGGCGGCTGCGGCCGCGTTGTGGCTGCTCTTGCGCAACCGGCGCCTGCCCGCGGAAGACGGTGACATGGATGCAGCCGTCTGGCTCACCCTATCGCTTGCCTTCGTCTGCCACAGCTTCATGCTGATCGCGGGCGCGATCTGGGCGCACAGTGCCTGGGGTCGCTACTGGGCCTGGGACTCGCTCGAGACCTGGACGTTCATTACCTGGCTGTGCATCGCGCTGTTGCTGCATGCGCGCGTAACCTTCCGGCGCATGCCCGTCACCTACGGCTGGTCGGCCGTGATCGCGATCTTCGGTCTCGCCATCCTGACGTTCCTCGGCGTGCCATTCCTGAGCGTCGCGCCGCACAAGGGGGTCATGTGAGCCGGCGAGTGGACAAGCGGCGCACCGTGATTCCGCTCGCGCTGATTCTGACGCTGATCGGCGGCGCGCTGCTGAGTGTCTACCTCTCGCGCGACGCAATCGATCCCGCGGCGGAAGCGCCGGCCGCGAGCGCGGACGCGCACGAATTCCTCGAAGACGAGCAGGCGCGCCGCGCACACCAGCACTTTCAGCAGGGCGTCGCCATGTTGCAGGCAGGACATTTCGACCATGCCGTCACCGCGCTCCACGAAGTGCTTTCGATCTACCCGGCGCTGCCGGAGGCGCACGTCAACATGGGGTACGCACTGCTGGGCGCCGGGGACGCAAATGCAGCCGCGGACTTCTTCAACAGTGCGACCGATCTGCGGCCGTCGCTGCATAACGCCTACTACGGCCTTGCCCTGGCCGAGGAAGAAATCGGCAACGACAAGGCCGCGCTCGCAGCAATGCAGGCCTACACGCATCTCGCTGCCGAAGACGAGCAGCACCTGCCGCGCGCCAAGGAGATGATCTGGGAGCTGCAGGCGAGGACCCGTGGGGAGGGGGAGACACCTTGAGACAATTAGCACGCACTGTGTTGCCTGTCTTACTGCCATTGCTCTTGACCGAGCTGGCGATCGCGCAGGCGGTCGACTGTACGCCCGGCACGGATCCAGCGGCGATTCGGCAGGCGGAGCAAAAGCTCGTCCTGCTACAGAGAATGGTAGGCACCGCGGGACCGGCGCAGCGCGTCGACGAGGGCGACAATGCCGACGCCAGGGCGACGCTGGAGCAGGCACGTCGGGACGCGGAGCGTGCGAGCCTGGCGCTCGACGAGGGTTGCGCCACCGAAGCCGTGTCGCTCGCGACGTCGGGCTTGAGTCTTGCGTCAAAAGCGTTCGCGCTTGCCAGGAACAGCGGCGCGGACGGCGGCCGGGAATTCAAGGAAGTGCACGCGCGCACTACGAGCTACCTGCAATCGCTGGAGTCACAGCCGCCTGACGTGCGCGGCATCGGTGATGCCGACATTTCCGGCATGCAGCGGCAGATCGACCGTGCCGAGGAACTCGCCGTGGGTGGTGATTACCAGGCGGCAACCCGGCTGCTGCAGCCCGTGGTGGATCGCCTGGAGCGCAGGCTCGTCGCTATTTACGACCAGAAGACCGTGTATTACGAGAAGTCCTTCGACGGCCCTGAAGACGAATACGCGTACGTTGCGCAGCAATACCAGGGCTACCAGATGGTGCTCGACCGCTTTGCCGACAGCCGCGAGCCGCCGCACAGCGCAAAGAAGATGTACGACGACCTGCTGGCGTCCGCTGCCGACCTCGCAACCGCGGCCGAGAGCCACGCGCAGGCATCGGACTGGGACACCGCCTTGGCGGAAATGCAGCAGGCGGTAACACAATGCGAGCGCGCCATGCGCCTGATCGGCATCGGCTTTTGACGAGCATGACGCGATGCAAATGAAGTGAGAGGAATACATGGACAATAAGCAGGACTCCAATACGACCGGCGAAGTGGTCATCGACTATCGGTCGTTCCTCACGTGGATTGCCACCGCGCTGGTCACTTACGGGCTGCTGTCGGGCCTGGTGATCACCCTGTTGCCGTTCGGCGTTTACGCGCAGTATTCCATCATTATTCATACCGTTGTCGGCGTCGTCTCGCTGCTGCCGCTCGTGGCTGCCGTCTATTTGCACTGGCAGCGTCGCAAGTCGGATGCACCGGCCCCCGTCGCCCGATCGGCGATGATTGCGATAGCGGCGCTCGGCGTGTGCCTGGTCACTGGGCTCCTCATCACCGCGATGGCCGTGTTCGGCACCTGGGTTCCGGGCTGGGTCGATACCGTGCACTTGGTTTCCGGGCTGGTTCTCGGCGTTTTGATTGCCATGCACTTGGCGCCCATCGTCAAACGTTACGGCACCGCCAATGCGTCGCCGCGGCGCGCGCCGAGAAAACGCTTCGTCGCCAGCGGCGCCGCCATCGTCCTCGTACTGTTCGCCGTCACAGGGTTCCTGTCGCAGGCCCAGACCGAGCCGTCGCAGTTCCAGGCGTTCAGTGAGGATTACAACTGGCCGCACGGCGACGACCGCGCCTTCTGGCCCAGCCGGATTGCAATCGCGAATACGCCGTGGCTGAACCGTTTCCTCGCCGACGTCGAACAGGTCGTCGGCGCCGAACAGGCCAGGGTCTTCGAAGATACGCTCACGGGGCCGCAGGATGCCGGCCTGCGCGTCCAGGCCGCCGAACTGGTTGCCGCACTCGAACTGGATGCGGAAGCGGCAGGCGCCGTCGGCGCGCTCGTGGAACGCGCCGTCGTCGAACAAAAAGAGATGGGCTCGCTCAAGCCCTCGGCGCTGGCGGGTTCCGCGACCTGCGGCAACAGCGGCTGTCACGAATCGATCTACAACGAGTGGCGTGCAAGCGCGCACGGCTTCGCGGCGGAAGATGTGCTGTTCCTGCAGGTTCAGCAGCTGCTGATCGAGGAAAAGGGCGTTGCCGAATCGCGCGCCTGCGCCGGCTGCCACGATCCGGCGGCGTTGCTCGGCGGTACGCGCCACGGCCCCTGGCCGGACGGCAGGGAGCTGCCGATCTTCGAAGCGAATTCCTGCATCACCTGTCACAGTACGGTTGAAACCGATACCGAGGGCAACGGCGGCTACGTGATCCAGGCGCCGGAGCGCTACCTGTTCGAAGACCGCGAAGCGGGCTTCACGGGGTTGGCTGCGAAGTTCCTGATTCGTGCCTACCCGGAAAAGCACGTCGCCGAATACAAGCGGCCGCTGTACAAGACCAGTGAGTTCTGTGCCGCCTGCCACAAGCAGGTGCCAGCACCCGGCGAGGCGACGTCGGCGGGCCTCGCGCAGGAGCAAAACGAGTACGACAGCTGGAAGAGCGGGCGCTATTACCACGGCGAAGATCACCCCGACACGATCGAATGCCTTGAATGCCACATGCCGCTCGTCGACAGTGACGATCCGGCTCGAGGGGACGACGTCGACAGCTACCGCAGTCCCGGCGACGGCAAGCACCGCAGCCATCGCGTGCTCGCAAGCAACATGTACATTCCCGCGACGATGGATATCCCCGGCGGCGAGGAGCAGGCTGAACTGACGATCCAGTGGCTGCGTGGCGAGATCGAGATTCCCGAGATCGCCGACAAGTGGACGACCGGGCCGACCGTCGAGATGCAGATCGACGCGCCCGAGAGCATCGGCGCCGGCGACCTCGTGAACATCAAGCTGCACCTGCACAACAACAAGACTGGCCATGATTTCCCGGCCGGGCCGCTCGACGTTCTGGAGAGCTGGGTAGAGCTGACCGTCGAGGACAACCTCGGCAATACACTCATGGAGCTGGGCGCCGACCGGTCGATCAGCCCGTCGATCGATGCGCCGGTTGTCTACAAGGCGGACTGGTATGACAGCCAGGGCCTGCCCGTGGAGCGCCACAATCTGTGGGACGTGGTGGGCGCAAGCTACAAGCGCACTATCCGGAGCGGCGGCAGCGACGTGATCGACGTGCCGTTCCGATGCCCGGGCATTGCCCGCCCGCGCCTGTCGCAATCGGCGAGCCAGGACACTCCGGGCGAGCGCAAATCCGATATCGTGTTCGCCATCAACAACGCCGAGCTTACCGAGCTGAACGTGACGGCGCGGTTACTGTTCCGCAAGGCAAACCCGGAATTCCTGGAAAAAGTCTACGACGTGGACGAGGTGCCCGAAGCGCCTATCGTCGAGATCGTTCGCGCAACGCACACGATCCGCGTCGAGAGCAGGTAATCAGAACGTACGCAGCACACCCAGCGTAATCAGGGTACGGTCGTAGGAGAACTCCGGGTCGCCGCTGGAGTCGTTCTCGGAATACTGGAGCTGCAGCGCCAGCAGCCAGTGCGTCGCCACGCTGCGGGTCAGGGCGCCGGTAATTGTCGTAAGGTCCTCCGTCCGGGGAACCGTCAGGTCGTCGTAGTCGCTGGTTCGAAACGACACCCCGGCTTCGACGCCCCAGCCGTCTCCAGGTTGAAAACGGTAGTCCGCGTGCAGCCGCGTGCGCGTCGGCGATACTCCGGGGTCGACCCGGTCGTTGGTCTCGAGGCCGGCGCGAAGAATGACGGAATGATCCGCCCGGTCCCATCGATACCTCAGGTCGGCCCTCTGCCGGGAGCCGGCGATACCTGCAAAAACCGGGTCGTCCTCGGTGATGTCATCGTAGCCGTAGCGCAGGTCGATCGAGGTCTCGTCGCTCAGATAATGTACGGCACGCGCACTCAGGGCGATCTCGCGCTCGAATCCGGAGCCGCCCAGCGTACCGTAGACGAAATGGGCGCCGGCTTCGATCCGCCAGTCGCGCGGGCTCCACGCGTAAAGCCCGCCGAGCCGGAATTCCGACTGGTCGAAATCATCCGCATCGGTATAGGCGACTGCGTACACGCTGCCATCGAGCCATAGCCCGCCGAATCCGGGCGGGGCAACGCTTACCGACGCGAAGACATCCGCCATCGGGCTCTCCGATGTGACCCCGGCCGGCAATCCAAGACTGTCGCGGAGCGCGACGTTGTCGTCATGACCCGCACGCAGCGCGAGAGCGCCGTACCAGGGTGACGAACTTTGCGGTTCCGGCTCCATTTCCTCGAGCATTGCGGCGGCCATCGATTGCAGCGTTTCGTCGCCCGCACTCATGTCCCAGGCGGCGATGAAATGCTGCCGGGCGGCAGCGGTATCACCGAGCCGACGTTCGACGAGCCCGAGGTTGTACTCTGCGAGGCCGCGCATTTTGGGGTAATTCCCGGCGATGTAACGAAATGTCGTCCTGGCTTCAGCGAAGCGCGATAGTTTGAACTGGGAAACCGCGATGTTGTAGTGAACGGCGACGCCCTCCTGTCCGGCATCGCGGGCAATCTCGAAATAGAGCAGGGCGGATTCGTAGTCCCCCTCCGCAAAGGCCTGCTGTCCGGACGCCCAGTCTGCGGCGACATCCGCGACGGCGAGCGGCGCGAACGCATGGCACAGCAACAGCGCTGCGAGAGCGGTGAGTCGGCGGAGGACCATGCTGGATCGGGAGACCCCGTTTTTTTAAAAATATCAGTTATGTAAATAACAAAAGAGCCCCTCGGCGGATAGCGCGAGGGGCTCACATTGTGACTGATATCACGGTTCCTGCGCTGGGCAGGAACCTGGCGCACATTGGTGCTCAGGGACGACCGGGGTCGTCCGGGCGGCCAGGGTTGTCGGGACGACCGGGCGGTTCGGGGCGATCCTCGGATCGGACGCGGTTTTCACGTGCTTCTTTCGCCTTTTCAGACATTTCCGCACCGCGCTCGCGGGCTGCATCGGCATTCGACAAGCCCTGTTCGCGCTTGTCGTGCCGCTCATTGGCCTTCTCGTGGCCATTGGCCTGCTTTGCTTTATCGACAGCGGTGACCTGGTCGTCGCCGTCGACGCGCAGGTGATCCGGCAATGAGATCTGCTTGGTTACCGCGTCCGGCAATTCGGCTTCCGCGGTGCCCATTAGACGTATCGTGGCTTCGGCGTCGTCGCCTGCCGCCCAGGCGCCGGTACTGACTCCCATCAGTACCATCGCCGCAATCGAAACCTTAATCTTCATCTGATTCATCCAGAATTCTTGCTGTCGCTCTGCCCAATTAGATAAACGCTCGAATCCGTCCAACCGTTTCCGAAACACGACATAATCAGCTTTCGAGTTTCAGCTGCACGACAAAAATCTGCTCGCTGTCCGGGTGACTGAGCCTTACGACCATCTGTCCGCCGCGCTCGCCAACGGCGCGGATCGGCAGCGTAAGCTGGTTGACACCCGGCTCCAGGTCGTCGATCCAGCTGAGTTCGTGCTGGTCTATAAAGCCGTCGACTTCCACGTCGCCGGACAACAGGATACTGATCTGTGCATCCTGCAGCGGCCTGTCGGCTTCGATCGCGATGTTCATGGGACGGACCTCGTTCGCCGAGACATAGAACTCGGCGGCCGTGGTGGTCTCCACGCCCGGACTCATCAGGAGCCGAAGCGCGAACGTAACTGCCAGGAGGGACGCAGCTATTGCACCGCTGAACCCGGCGCCGAGCCAGAATCCGCGGCGCGACGCCTGCTGGTGGGGGTCGTAGCTGGACTTGCCTATCACGCGGTTGAACACGCGTTCCGAGCCCGGGACCGTTGCCTGGTCACGAACGACCAGCATGGCGCGCACGCCTCGCAGGGCATCGGCACAATCCGGGCAGACCGCCACGTGATTCATGCAGGCGGTTCGCTCGTCACCCTGGAGCGAGCCTTCCGCGAGTACCCTGATCTGTTCGACTACTGATTCACATTTCATTTTTTGCCACCGACTACGGTTAGCACCGGTTTGTGGATATCCTGGTTGGACAACAGTCGTCCAAGCCGGGATCGCGTCCTGTGCAGGCGGGACTTCAGTGTCCCCTCGGGCAATCCGGTTACCTGCCGCAGCTCCTCGAGGGAAAATCCCTCTATGTCGTGCAATGCCAGGAGGCTCGACGCCTCATGGCCCAAAATCTCCATGGCTCGAAATATCGTCTCGAGGCGCTTGTCCCGCTCGACGATATCGTCCGGCCTCGATCCGACCCGCTCCATGAGATCGGGATCGTTCGAATCGGCGCCGGTCTCCGCCATGTCCACCGGCGAACGCTCACGCGTTCGCTGGATGTCAATGAACCGGTGGTACAGGGTCTTCAGGAGCCATGCACGCTGGAACTCGATCTTCTCCAGTTCGTCGATGTGCATGTGCGCCTTCAGGCACACGTCCTGTACCAGGTCCTCCGCGTCCGCCGCGGATCGCGTCATTCGCTGCGCAGCGATGTACAGCGCATTGAAATGAGGCCGCATCAGCTCGGCGAAGCGGTTCTTGTCAGAGCCGAGCCATTTCACGATGGCTATCCCCGCCCGAGCTGAATTCCGCATTTGGTAAAGGTCTACTATTCATAACGATCGTCTGCATGCACGGGTTGCCCGTTTTTTACATAACCGGGAGCGTTTTTTTGTGCGTTGCCGCACATTACCAGTGCTCACTCGGCCAGACGTTGCTCTGCGTCAAGAAGTGCGATATTCGCCGCCGAAAAACAGCAGCGGCGAGCCCTGGCTCGCCGTGTGCGCCTCGACTTCGCCGACGATGATGTGGTGATCGCCACCGTCATGGATCTCGTGCGTCCTGCAGTCGAACCGGGCCAGGACCCCGGGCAGGATCGGTACGTTCTGCCCGGAAATCGTGTGCTCGATGCCGTTGTAGCGCGTGTGGTCCGTCCTCGCGAAATGCTCGGCCATGTACTGCTGCTCGGCATTGAGAACGTGGATGGCGAAATGTTCGGCGCGAAGGTAGGCGTTCAGCGAATTGGATACCTTGGCGATGTTCCACAGCACCAGCGGTGGATCCAGCGAGACCGAACTGAAGCTGTTGGCCGTGATCCCGCGGGGACGGCCATCCGGCGCGCAGCAGGTGACGACCGTCACGCCGGTTGCAAAATGGCCGAGGCTGCGGCGCAGGCCGAGTTCCGATTCGATATCCATGATTAACGCCGCAGTATGCGGTGCGCTCAACGCGCCGGCAAGGCAAAAAAAGAGCCCCCGCTACCCGTCGGGTAGCGGGGGAGAGCCAGTCAGGTAAGGCATAGCGGGGGAACTATCGGTCCTTACTTTGGTGCTATGGCTCCAGGAGGTAGACGCCAAGCTTGAACGCCGTGAAGACATTGCTGTCCACGTCGTATTGACCTCTCGCGAACATCGAGCGCGCGCTCGTCGCACCGTCCAGGCTCGCGAGCAGGTCGTCGGCAAATTCCGCGAAGTCCGCGTATTGCCGCAGGCTGTCGGCCGTCTTGATGACATACAGCGTGCGCCCGGAGTCGGGCGGTACGATCGTCGTGCCGGATTCGAGCGCCGTCAGGTCGATCAGGACCGTGCCCTGCTTGATGTAGTGCCGAATGTCGATGGCGGGATTCTGGTTGTCCAGGACCAGGCCGTCAGCACCCATGCTAAGGAAGGGAGCGGTCGTGCCGTCCTGGCCCCAGCCGACGCCCAGCGCGCTGCGGACGTCCGTGAAGTCGATCACGGTGCGGCCATTGAAGTCCGGCGGTGCCGCGCCGAAGGCCTCGGGGAAGCCGCGTATCGCGACGGGTTTGCCGGCGGAGAATTCGGCGAGCGTCAGGTTACCCGTCGCGACCTCGTAATTGCCGGGGTCGGCGTCCAGGTCCGGTGAGGCGCCCGTGCCGCTGAAGTCGAAGATGTCCGCGCGGCGGCGATCGATCGCCTGCAACGCGATGTCCACCTGGCCGGTCACGACCGTGTTGACGATGCCGCTCAGGTGCGTCACGTGCATGCGCACGGCGCCCGCGGTCGCGTCGAACAGGATCTGCGGCGTGTTCGCGTCTGTGGCGGCCGGCATCGCGTCCGGTCCGCTGCCGCGGATCGTCACGCGTTGTCCGATCGAAATCGCTTCGATGCCGGGATCGGCCAGACGATCGCCATCCTTGAAGACTTTGGTATCGGGTCCCACCTGCACGAGCACGTCGTCATGAAAATGTGCTCGGCGGTCATGCGGGATGATCGTCGCTCCCCGAACGGTGAGAATATCGCCGTCACGGGCGATGACATTGCCGACGACGGCGTCCCGTCCTGCTCCCGGCACGCTCGAGCCGGCGAGCACGATTGCAGCCGTAAATTGCCGTTCGGCGACGTCGAGCGTGCCGCCGGCCACGGTCGGCGTACCCCGGCCTGCGGCGGCCAGGGCCTGCAGGCCGTCGGCGCCGAAAAATGACTCGCCGTTGATTTCGAATTCCGTGTCGTCGTTCGTCTGCACGGCCATGCGTCCGAAATCGCCATGACGATGATGGAACGGGCGCAGCGCGACACTGTATGCGCTCGTCGTCTCGTCAACCTCGATCAGCGGTCCGCGCACGCGCATGTCTTTCTCGTCGACCGGCGTCACTTCCGCGACGATGAAGGGCTCGGCAGCCGCCGTTGCCGGCGTCGGTACGATATCGACGATGTGAGAAGCTGCGAGGTCGAAGTCGAGTTGGAGCAACGACTGCAGGCCGCGACGCACGGTCAACTGGTCTCGATTGGAGAGCCTGATTCGGAGTTCCGCCTGTTCAAGGGACGTGCCGTCCTGATTCGTCACTACGGCCTCTTTCGACCCGTCACCCACAGCGACGAATACCTCGGCATCCGTGTAGTCAAGGCGGATCGTGCCGGCAACGTAGGTCGCTGGTGGCACCGAGGCCACGGCCACGAGTTCGGTCAGGTCGACGTAATCGGTGAAGTTGATGCGGGTTTCGCGTGGCAGGGTCTCGACCACGCGGCCGTTCGCCGTTTCCAGCGTGAGCGACACGACGTCGACCGTGTAATTCAGAAAATCGCCGTCCGCGTCGGTGAACGCGACGATCACGGAACCGCATTCGGCAAGCGTGCCGGCATCCGCCGGGTCACACGTGGCCAGAGGTTCCGGGCCGCTCGTTGCTGTGCCCGAGCCGCCGCCGCAGGCAGCCAGCACCAGCGCGACGATTGCTATGGCCGCCCGGCTGGCTGCATTCCTTGCGCCTGCGAGCCCAGGCAAGCCTTCAGTTAACAGATTCATAAGTCTCTCCTTGGTCTTGAACCGCGTTTGTCAGTGGTATTAACGGGCCAGCGGCGCTCCGGTTGACCTGAAGTGCTTAAGCTCAAAAAAGTCAGCAACTTATCTTGTATTCCTGCGGTGACATGTCAAAATGCGCCTTCATGGCGAACCCGTCCGACACCACGACCACACCGGGCATCCGGCACCGTCGACCGCGTGCCGGAGAACGCACCCGCGGCGCCGTCGACGCACTTCAGACCAAGATCGCCGTCAATCTCCAGAATCTCGAGGCCGCCAGCCGCGACGAGATGTTGCAGGCCAACATCGGCGAGCTGCCGGATGCCTGCGGCTGCGACGCCGCTTTCCTGGCGCTGATTTCGGAGGACGGCCGTAATCTCGAGCCGGTGTTCGCCGGCAAGACAGGCTTCGCGCAATGCACGCCCGAGGTTCTCGGCGGGGAACGCCTGGAAGACTGGCCCTGGCTGGTGGGCCGGCTCGGCCACCTGAAAGTCATCGAAATCGACGACACGGCGTCGTGTCCCGCGGCGGCGCAGGCCGAACTCGGGCGGCTCGCCGAACTGCACATCGGTTCTGCCCTGATCATCGGCTTCTCGGTCCATGGCGAGGTTGCCGGTCTCCTGGCCCTTGCCAACGAACACGGCACGGCGGGCTGGGACGCAAACGTGCATTTGCTCGTCAAGCTGATGGGCGCGTCGCTGGCCACGGGGCTCGAGCGGCTGCGCGACCAGGAAATCCTCGTCGAGCTGCGCGAGCGCAACGAGCTGATTTCGATGACCGCCAACGACGGGATCTGGGATTTCGATGGCCTGACAAAGCGTGTCGACCTCTCGCGCCGCTGGAAGAAGATGCTCGGTTACGACGAGGACGACGAGGACGTGCTGCTCGACTGGTACCACCTCGTGCACCCGGACGACATGGCACGCGTCCAGTCGCGCATGCGCGAGCACCTTGAAGGCAAGACGCCATTTTTCGAGTCCATGCACCGCATGAAGCACCAGTCCGGCGACTGGCGCTGGATGGCGAGCCGGGCGAAGGCCGTGCTCGATAAGAACGGCCGGCTGCTGCGCCTGCTCGGAGCCGAAGTGGATATCACCGAGCGCAAGCTTTACGAGGAGGCGCTGTTTCGGCAGAAGGAAAGCGCGCAGATCACGCTCCAGTCCATCGGTGACGGCGTTATCACGACCGACGCCAGTGGCAATGTCGAGTACGTCAATCCCGTCGCCGAGGAACTGACCGGCTGGAAGGTCGACGATGCCAGCGGGCGTCCCATCGACGAGATTTTCCGCGGATTCCACGAGGAGACTTGCGAACCCCTCGAGAATCCTCTCGCCGTGTGCATCCGCCGTGATCGGGCTATCAAGTCGGTGCGTCCGACGCTGCTGATACGCCGCGACGGCAACGAACTCTATATCGAAAGCACCGCATCACCCATTCGCGACGGCAAGGGCATCGTCACGGGCGGCGTGCTGGTTTTCCACGATGTCAGTGAGTCGCGCGAACTCAACCGCCGTCTCAGCTATCACGCCAGCCACGACATTCTCACGGGACTCGTCAATCGACGCGAGTTCGAGAGCCGCCTCGAGCGGGCACTGAAAAGCGCGAGGGCCCGCGAAACGGCCTATGCACTGCTGTACCTGGACCTCGACCAGTTCAAGATCGTCAACGACTCCTGCGGACACAGCGCCGGCGATACCTTGCTGCACCAGCTCGGCAATCTGCTCAAGGCGAAGATCCGCTGGCGCGATACCCTTGCGCGGCTCGGCGGCGACGAATTCGGCGTGCTGCTCGAGAGCTGCAACCTCGATGAGGCCATGCAGACCGCGGAGGACCTGCGGGCAGCGATCGGCGACTACAAGTTCATGTGGGATGACCGCACTTTCCGGCTTGGTGTCAGCATCGGCGTCGTGCCGATTACGGCCGACAACGAGGATGTTGCCGCGTTGCTGAGCGCCGCCGACAGCGCCTGCGCCGCCGCCAAGGAAGCCGGCCGCAACCGCATCCACAGCTTCCAGGAAAACGACATCGACCTGATGCGCCGGCGCCGCGAGATGCAGTGGGCCGCCCGTATCAACAATGCACTCGAGGAAAACCGCTTCGAACTGTTCCGGCAGACGATCATGCCGCTGCAGAAGGAAGAAGAGGGCGCGCATTACGAGATTCTCCTGAGGATGCGCGACGAGAATGGCGGCGTCATTTCGCCGGGTCTGTTCATCGGCGCCGCCGAACGCTACAACCTGACGCCCGCCATCGACCGCTGGGTCATCCGGCAGACCTTCCGCTGGCTGGTTTCGGAGGCCGATGAGCGTGAGCGGCTAATGCTGTGTTCCATCAACCTGTCCGGGCAAAGCCTCGGCGACGAAAAATTCCTGCCGTTCGTCATCGACCAGTTCCAGATGTCGGGACTCGACGCGACCAGGATCTGCTTCGAGATCACGGAACATGCGGCCGTCGCGAGTTACTCGCAGGCTGTTCGATTCATCAACGCACTCAAGGAAGTCGGCTGCAAATTCGCCCTGGACGATTTCGGCGAAGGCATGTCCTCGTTCGGCTACCTGAAGCACTTGCCCGTGGACTTCCTCAAGATCGAAGGTGGATTCGTCAAGGAGATGCTGCACGATCAGATCGACCGCGAAATGGTCCGGTCGATTAATGAAATCGGGCACCTTACCGGCAAACAGACCATTGCCGAGTTTGCGGAGAACGAGGACATCATCACGATGCTCAGGGGGATGGGCGTCGACTACGCGCAGGGTTACGGCGTATCCGAGCCCAAGCGCGTAAGCAATGCCATGTCGTACACGGACGCTCCCGGCGAGCCTTGAACGCGCAGGCTAGTCGATACGAAACAGCATCGACAGGTCGATGGCGCGTACGTTCTTGGTGATCGCACCCGTTGAGATGTAATCCACGCCCGTCTTCGCGATATCGCGGATCGTGTCGAGATCGACGTTGCCCGACGCTTCTAGCTCCGCCGCGACGTAGCCGTAGCCGGCATTGATCGAAACGGCCTCGCGCAAGTCGGCAAGTGAGAAGTTATCGAGCAGGATACGCCCGGCGCCCGCGTCGAGCGCCTCCCGCAGTTCGTCGAGTGATTCGGCCTCGACTTCGACCAGGACATCATCCGCGGCAAGCTGCGCGCGCCGCAGTGCCTCGGTGATGCTGCCGGCGCTCCTGATGTGGTTCTCCTTGATCAGTATGGCGTCGTAGAGCCCCGCTCGGTGATTATTGCCGCCGCCACAACGCACGGCGTACTTCTGGGCCTGCCTGAGGCCGGGCAGGGTCTTGCGCGTGTCGAGAACGCGTGCGCCCGTGCCCGCAACCGCGGCAACATACTCGGCGGTCACGGTCGCGGTTGCCGACAGGGTCTGCAGGAAATTGAGCGCGGTGCGTTCGCCCGAGAGCAGGGCGCGCGCGGGGCCGACGAGTTTGCAGATGATGTCGTCTGCTTCGGCACGCTGCCCGTCCTCGATGTACCAGTCAGCCAGGACACGCTCGTCGAGCTGGCGAAACACCTCGGTCGCCCAGGGGTGTCCGGCAAGTACCAGGCGTTCACGGGCAATGATACTGGCGCCGACGACCTCGTCCTCGTCGATCAGCGCTGCCGTCAGGTCACCGCTGCCGATATCCTCGGCGAGCGCGGCAGCGACGGTCGACCCCAGGGTCTGCCGCTCGGCGTCCTCGAGAGAGACCAACGGCTCAATTACAGGAAGAAGCCGCCGTGGCCGTAGCCGACCATGCTCATCAGCATCGGGAAAGACAGCATGGTATTCGTCCTCGAGGCGAGAAGCGCGACGCGCTTGGCTTTCGCCACCTCGTCGGCGCTGGCCTCGACGAGGCCGAGCACCTTTTTCTGGTTCGGCCAGATGAGCACCCAGACGTTGAACAGCATGATCGTTCCCAGCCAGGCGCCCACACCGATGACCATCGCCTGGATATTCAGCGAGTCGCCCATCAGCCCCAGCGTGAAGGCGTCCGCGAAGATGCGGTAGTGGCCCAGTGCAGCCGCGCCGGACAGCCAGGTCAGCAGGGCGCCCCAGCGAAACCACCACAGCGCGCGCGGCGCGACGTATTTCGTAATGCCGGCGCCGCCCGGTCCGCCTTCGTCCGCGACGGCATCCGCCAGCGCCGGGACCTGCACGAAGTTGAAATAGTAAAGCAGCCCGATCCAGGTAATTCCCGCGAGCACGTGGATCCAGACGATGAAGCTGACGGCGTTGAAGGCGATGCCGACGGTGGCAGCCGCAATGACGATGGCCAGTACAATGCCCGCAGTAATGGTGCCGGCAACGGTGTTCAGGGGATTCATGGTTCGCTACTCCCGGGGGTTTTTTCGTTGTTCGTATTGACGCGAATTTGAATAGTGGCGCGTCGGCACACGCGGTATTATAAGAGACTGCCTTGTGAAAAAGATAATCATTATTATATGAGACTATTGATCATTATACTGACCCTGGTGGCGGCATCGGGCTGCACGAGTATGTTGCTCGGCGCCGACGTGGCGCCGGCAGAGCAGCGGGACACAGACGAGGACGAGAGGTCCAAGAAGGATGACTAACGTGGACGTAAACGCGAAAATCGAGGAACAGCTGAAGTCGCACGACATTTTGCTGTACATGAAAGGTACGCCGGATTTTCCGCAGTGCGGCTTTTCCGGGCAGGCTGTCGCGGCACTGAATGCCATCGGCAAGCCGTACGCCTTCGTCAATATTTTCGAAGATGAAGAGATCCGCCAGGGATTGAAAGACTATTCAAACTGGCCGACGTTTCCGCAGCTCTATGTAAAGGGGGAGCTGATCGGCGGAAGCGACATCGTCGTCGAGATGTACCACTCCGGCGAGCTCAAGGAACTGCTCGAGGGCTCCACAGCCTAGTCGCGGATCGCGAATTAGGGCGAATTAGGGGACCGCGAATTAGGGGACCGCGAATTAGGGGACCGAATTAGGGGACAGTGACCCTAATTTCCGGCCGACGCGCTCCAAGGATGCCGGCAGGCACTGAATTAGGGTCACTGTCCCCTAATTCCCCCTGATTCCTTCGAATACCGGCCTGAACCGGTTCACGACTTCGCAGAATACGTCGGCCGTGATTTCGGCGTCGTACGCCGCGGAGTGCGCCGATTCTTCGTCGAATTCCAGGCCGGCGGCCTTCACGGCGCGCGAGAGCACGGTCTGGCCGAAGGCGACGCCGCAGAGGGTCGCCGTGTCGAAGCTGGAAAACGGGTGAAACGGGTTTCTCTTGATCGCGGAGCGCTCGATGGCCTCGTTGATAAAGCCGAGGTCGAACGCCGAGTTGTGCCCCACGAGGATCGCGCGCGTGCAGTTGGCTTCGCGAATCGCGCGCCGTACCTCACGGAATACGCGCTGCAGGGCGTCACGCTCGTCGATGGCTGGCCGCAGCGGATGATCGGGATCGATGCCGTTGACCGCGAGTGACGCAGGATCCATGTTGGCGCCGTCGAACGGCTTGACGTGGTAACGAAACGTCTCGTCACGACACAGTTTTCCCTGCTCGTCGAACTTCAGCAATACGGCTGCGATTTCCAGCAACGCATCCGTCCTGGCATTGAAACCGCCCGTTTCGACGTCCACTACGACGGGCAGGAAGCCGCGGAAGCGGTCCACCATTGTCACGTTATGGGTCACTCAGTCGGCCGATTCGAGGATTTTCTCGTCCAGGACCAGGCTCATCGTATAGCGGACCCCGAAGCCGGTAACGTCGGTCGGCACGTGGCCTAGCCCCCCTTTGTGGTTGCCGGCCGAGAGGTCCATGTGGACCCAGGGGACGTCATCCTCGACGAATTCAGCGAGGAAACTGCCGGCGAGTATATGGTCGCCGGTGCCTTTCACCGAGCACTGCTGGAGGTCGGCAACATCGCTCTTCAGGTCCTCGAGAAACTCCTTGCCGATCGGGAAGGGCCAGACGCGTTCGCCGCAGTGAAGTCCCGTGCGCTTGAGGCGAGGGTGCCAGTCAGGGCGGTTCGTGAAGACGCCGCAATACCGGGTGGTGATGGCGTTGATGCATGAACCCGTCAGCGTGGCGTAGTCGACGATCAGGCCCGGTGCTTCGCGGCTGGCGAAGACCAGCGTGTCCGCCAGCGCCATGCGGCCCTCGGCGTCGGTGTGTATGGTCTGGATCGTTTTGCCGTTCGCCGCAACGATGAGGTCCTGCGACTTGTAGGCCGTCGGGCCCGTGCGGTTTTCCGTGATGGCCAGCCAGCAATCGGCAGCAACCGGCAGTTCCAGTTCAGTGATGGCGAGGAAAGTACCGAGCGCCACGGCGCTGCCCTGCATGTCGCCGTGCATGCCGAGCATCGCCTGGAAGGGTTTGAGATTGGTGCCGCCCGTGTCGAATATGATGCCTTTCCCGACAAGGCTCAGGTCT
>Ga0316201_10001275_pt1 | contig 16688 bp, 11 predicted proteins | sample CS6wburrow_MG_FD_204516 | JGI IMG/M metagenome (GOLD analysis project Ga0316201, IMG submission 204516) | Coastal sediment microbial communities from Delaware Bay, Delaware, United States - CS-6 worm burrow | ecosystem: Environmental > Aquatic > Marine > Coastal > Sediment | place: USA... | reverse complement strand
CCACGCCGCGGCAGTCGTCCTAGCACGTGCATGACGAGACCACCGATCGTGTCGTACTCCTCATCCTCAAGTTCGCATTCAAAATACTCGTTGAAGTCTTCGACTCGCGTAAGGGCGCGCACCGCATAACTCGGCCTGCCATTTCGATCCCCGTCCGGACGAATGAACTCTGCTTCCTCCTGATCATGCTCGTCATCGATCTCTCCGACGATTTCCTCAAGAACATCCTCGATAGTGAGCAAGCCGGCCACACCACCGTATTCATCGACGACAATCGCCATATGGTTGTGACTGGCGCGAAATTCTTTGAGCAACGCATTCAGGCGTTTCGACTCAGGGATGACCGATGCGGGTCGCAATAGTTTTCGTATGGTGACTTCTTTTGCGGCATCGGTGCCGAAGTAACGCAGCAGGTCTTTTGCCAGCAAGACGCCCAGCACCTCATCGCGATCTTCACCGATAACCGGGAACCGCGAATGACCGGACTCAACGATCAGCGACAGTATTTCGTCAAAGTCCTGCTCAATGTCGATAACGACCATCTGCGAGCGAGGCACCATAACTTCGCGAACCTGGGTTTCGGATACCTCGAGGACACCGGAGAGCATGCTCTTCTCTTCCGCGTCCAGATCGATTTCGGTCCGTATGAAGGTCTGTATTTCATCGCGGCTCCAGGGTTCACCCTTGAATGCGCGCTTGATGCGCGCGACGAGTCCGGGTGTCCCTGGGCCGCTCGTACTTGGCGGTTTTTCGTTCATAATCTCTAAGTCTATCAGGTCTTTATCAGGACATTGCGTACGGGTCGGGAACGCCGATCGACGTCAATATCCGGGCCTCGAGGCCCTCCATTTCAACGGCCTCCGGATCACTTTCGTGATCGTAGCCCAGCAAATGCAGCGTCCCATGTACCAACATATGCGCCCAGTGGTCGCCTACAGCCTTGCCTTGTCGGGCAGCCTCGTCACTGACAATCGGGGCACAGACGACGATATCGCCAAGCGCCTGCCCAGCCTCGACCGGCAGTCCCGCGATTTCTCCGGCCGGAAAAGACAGCACGTTTGTCACCTCGTCCTTGTTCCGGTACTCATGGTTTAGCGACCGCATTTCATTTATGTCGACCAGCTTCACCGACAATTCAGTGCCGTCTGTCAGGCATCTTCCGGATCCTTCGACCGCAGTCGTCACCCAGTATTCGATTTTTTTCGCCGAAGGGATGTCAGGAATCTTGCACGCGACCTGAACGTCAACGACGAGCGAGGAGTAAGTCGTCACCTGGTCGAGCCGACTCGCTTTTCACTTTTTTCGTAAGCCTTGACGATGCGTTGCACCAGCTGGTGTCGAACCACATCCTTGGGCGTGAAGTAGGTGAATGCCACTCCCTTGATGTTCTGGAGAACGTCGATCGCATTGTTGAGACCCGACTCCTTGCCAGTAGGCAAATCGATCTGCGTGATGTCGCCCGTGACGACGGCACGCGAACCGAAACCGATGCGCGTTAGAAACATCTTCATCTGCTCGACACTGGTATTTTGTGCCTCGTCCAGGATGACGAAAGACTCATTGAGAGATCGTCCGCGCATGAATGCGAGTGGAGCGATCTCGATAACATTCCGCTCAATCAGTCGCGTCACCCGCTCGGCGCCGATCATGTCGTAAAGCGCGTCGTACATCGGCCGCAGGTAGGGATCGACCTTTTGCGATAGATCACCCGGCAAGAAGCCGAGTCGCTCTCCCGCCTCGACAGCGGGCCGAACGAGTACGATTCTCCGAACCTGTTCGTTTTCGAGCGAATCAACGGCGCTTGCAACCGCAAGATACGTCTTGCCGGTTCCGGCGGGACCAATGCCGAAAGCGAGATCGTTTTGCTGAATGTTCATCATATATGCGGTCTGGTTTGCACCGCGTGGCCGGATCAATTTATGCCGCGTCTGAATAGTAAAGACTTCGTCGTCCGCTACCTCGGTTTCTGGCGTTTTCGCGTCCGCGTCATTCATAAATGACTCCTGCAACAGAATATGTACACGTTCCGCGTCCAGCCGCTCACTGTCGGTCATTTCGAACAGCGACAGCAATACGTCGCCCCCGACCTCAGCCGCTCCGGGGCGGCCGGTAACCCGGAAGCGATTTCCACGGCTGGCAATTTCGACATCGAGGCGGCGTTCGATTTGCCGCAAGTGTTCATCGAACTGGCCACACAGGTTCGCCAGGCGGTTGTTATCAGCGGGCTCGAGGACAATGTCCCGAAAAATCCGGACAGCATTCAAAATCTGTATTTAAAACCTCTGGGCAGGAAGCTGCCTGTCTGGCCGACAGGAAGACGGCCGTAGCGGGCCGCATGCATGGCGAGATATCTATCAGGGCAATAGACCATTGGCTCTCAGGTTACCCTGAAGCGCGCGCCTTGGGAAGTACCAGCCGCGCACGCAAGGAGTTTGGCAGCGCCTCGGTAATCACAACGTCGACAAACACACCAATGCAGGATGGATCAGCATCGAAATTAACCCAGCGATTGTTTTCGGTGCGACCCGCAACCTGGCTCGCGCTCTTCCTGGAGGTCTTCTCAACCAATATCCGCTGCGTAGTCCCCACCATGCGCCGGCTGATTTCCATGGCTTGCTGGTTAATTCGCGCCTGCAAGAGCTGTAGCCGCTGCTTCTTTACGGTCATCGGCGTGTCATCGGCGAGGCTTGCTGCCGGCGTACCGGGACGGGCGCTGTAGATGAAGCTGAACGACTGGTCAAAACCGATATCGGCAATCAGGCTCATCAGGGCGTCGAAGTCTTTCTCAGTTTCACCGGGAAAACCAATAATGAAGTCCGACGACAATGAGATATCAGGGCGAGCCTCTCGAAGCCTTCGTATTTTCTGTTTGTATTCGAGGACCGTGTGTCCTCGCTTCATCGCAGCCAGCACCCGATCAGAGCCGTGCTGCACCGGCAGGTGCAGGTAACTCGCGAGCTTTGGCACTTCGGCGTATGCCTGAACGAGACTGTCCGTAAATTCGACTGGATGTGAAGTCGTGAAGCGTATGCGTTCAATGCCATCGACCGCCGCAACGTAATAGATTAGCGTGGCGAGATCCGCAATTGCGCCATCATGCATCGGGCCGCGGTACGCGTTCACGTTCTGGCCGAGTAAATTTACTTCGCGAACATCCTGGTCGGCAAGGGTCGCCACCTCGGCAATGACGTCGTCAAACGGTCGGCTGATCTCTTCACCCCGCGTGTAGGGTACGACACAGAAACTGCAGTACTTGCTGCAGCCCTCCATGACCGATACGAACGCGGTAGGCCCGTCAGCACGCGGCTCGGGCAAACGATCGAATTTCTCGATTTCGGGAAAGGAGATATCAATTACCGATTTGCCGGTGCTCGCCGCGCCGTCAATCATCTGCGGCAAGCGGTGCAGGGTTTGCGGTCCGAACACAACATCAACATACGGCGCACGCTTCGTAATGCCCTCGCCTTCCTGGCTGGCAACGCACCCGCCGACACCGATTTGGATATTCGGATTTTTCTCCTTAAGTGCGCGCCAGCGGCCGAGTTCTGAGAATACTTTCTCCTGTGCCTTCTCCCGGATAGAGCAGGTGTTTGCGAGCAACAGGTCGGCCTCATTCGGATTATCGGTCAGCTCGAACCCATGCGAATCACGCAAAACGTCCGCCATCTTGTCCGAGTCGTAGACGTTCATCTGGCAACCCATCGTTTTTATAAATAGCTTCTTGCTCATAGATCCGATATTACACTTTTGAAAGGCGCCCCTGCGCGCTACTCGCTGCTGTCAGGCCGCCCGGGCGGCGAGAACGCACCTATTCTGCAAATCCTTACCGCCAAATTGAGAAAGCCGCGCAGCCAAATACCATGCCACGCGGCTTCACGAGAATGTGCTGATGAATGCCTCGTCTAGAACGGAATATCGTCGTCAAAATCATCGGGCCCAGGCTGGGGAGGTGCGCTGCCGCCGCCCTGGCTGCCTGCGCCTTTGCTGCCGCCTTTGCTACCACCAAAGTTGCCACCACCACCGTCACCACGGCCGCCCAGCATCTGCATTTCATCGGCGATGATCTCGGTTGTGTAACGGTCATTACCGTCCTGGCCTTGCCACTTTCGCGTTCGCAGCTTGCCCTCGATGTAAACTTGCGAGCCCTTACGCAGGTACTCAGCGGCTATTTCGGCAAGACGATTGAACATCGCTACGCGATGCCACTCGGTGCGGTCCTTCTGCTCACCAGTCTGCTTGTCTTTCCACGACTCGTTGGTCGCGACCGTAAAATTGGTAACGGCCGAGCCGCTCGGCATGTAGCGCGTCTCGGGATCCTGCCCGAGGTTACCAACGATGATGACTTTGTTTACTCCGCGGGCCATATCGGTCCCCCATTTGTGTGTTGTTCTGTGGTCTGAGCCGCCGCCGAGGCGGCGAGGGGAGACTATTGTAGAGCCTGACGGGCTAAAAGCTACCCTGATTTCTGCATGCTATACCGGTTTTGTCCGGATTATCGCCGCAGCCGCCCGAAGCCCTGCATCGCCAGCCAGATGCCGGCCAAGAGCGCACAGACGAAGAACACGTCGGCAGGCCGGCCCTGGTGCAGGAAGCGGCCACCGATCAGGCCCCCGGAGAAAGCCCCCAGGAACTGGGCACTGGAGAATACGCCGAGCGAGGCGCCACGAACCTCGTCATCGGCAAGCATCGATAGTCTTGCCGGCAGGCCGGCCTCAAGAAAATTGAAGCCACCGAAGTACGCAACCAGGGACAGGAATACCGGCACTATTGAAAAACCGGCAAAAGTCAGCGCCAGTTGCGCTCCGAGTATCAGGATCACGGCAATGCCAATCAGCTGGCTGCGTCCCCTACGCTCGTCCTTGATGATCAAGGGCACTGTAATCAGCAGGGACGACAGCAGCGCACCGACGTACATCTTCCAGTGATCAGTCAACGCCAATGCGAGACGCTCGCTAAGCAGGAACGGCAAGGCGACGAACGTCGCGGTCATGATCGTGTGCAGAAGAAACACGTAAAAATCCAGGCGTAGAAGATCGGCACGAAACGCCGGCACCAGGCTCCAGCTTTCGCGTTGCACCGGGCGCGGGATATCGGGCAGCAAGCTGAGCAGCAGCCCCGCGACGATGGCCAGTGCCGCCGCAATCCAGAACAATGATTTGACCCCGAAATGTGCGGCAATCAAAGGACCCGCAACCATTGCCAGCATGAAAGACAGGCCAATGCCAATGCCGAATATAGCCATTGATCGGGTTCGAACCTCTTCGCGCGTCGCATCGGTTATAAGAGCGGTCAGCGTCGCCGATATGGCCCCTGCCCCTTGCAACAGGCGCCCGGCGATAACGCCATAGATCGAATCACTGATCCCGGCGAGCACGCTTCCTGCCGCGAATATTGCGAGGCCGAAAAGAATGACCGGTATGCGCCCGATGCGATCTGAAAGCGCGCCCAGCGGTATCTGAAATCCGGCCTGCGTGAGTCCGTAAGCGCCAACAGCCAGCCCGATCAGGAGCGGTGTCGCGTTTTCAAGTTCCGCCGCATACAGTGACAACACCGGTAGCAGCGCGAACAACCCGAACATCCGGATAACAGAGATAAGCGCAACCACCCCTACGGAGCGGCGCTCCGACGCGTGCATCGCGACAATGGTGGCAGGGCTTTCTGAACTCAATCGTAGACTTCCTTTGCGCCGTGGATGCGCGGCGGCGTATATTAGCAGGTTGTTCGCCAATCACTGAATTCCTGTTATGAAATTCATCGACATCCGTGGCGCCAGGACCCATAACCTGCGCAACATCGACCTCCGCCTGCCGCGCGAGAAGCTCATTGTTATTACCGGGCTGTCCGGCTCCGGTAAATCCTCGCTGGCATTCGACACGGTCTATGCCGAGGGCCAGCGGCGCTACGTCGAGTCGCTGTCCGCGTACGCGCGCCAGTTCCTGTCGATGATGGAGAAGCCCGATGTCGATCATATCGATGGGCTTTCACCGGCAATCTCGATCGAACAAAAATCGACTTCGCACAACCCGCGCTCGACGGTCGGAACGGTGACCGAGATTTACGACTATTTGCGGCTCCTGTTCGCACGCGCCGGCACACCGCGCTGCCCGGATCATGACATCACGCTTGAGGCGCAGACCGTCAGCCAGATGGTGGATCACGTACTGGAACTACCCGAGGGCGCCCGGCTCATGCTGCTCGCGCCCGTGGTTGCGGATCGCAAGGGTGAACACGTACAGCTGATGGCGGATCTGCAGGCACAGGGTTTTATCCGCGCGCGCATCGACGGCGAGATCTATGAGCTGGACCAGCCGCCGGACCTCGACCTCCGCAAGAAGCACAAAATTGACGCAATCGTCGATCGCTTCAAGGTCAAGGAGGACATTCGCCTGCGGCTCACCGAATCATTCGAGACTGCGCTACGTCTCGCCGACGGGGTCGCGCGAGTCGCCTGGATGGATGATACGGGCAAAGAAGAGATCATTTTCTCAGATCGCTTCGCCTGCAATATCTGTGGCTACAGCCTGACAGAACTCGAACCCCGCCTGTTTTCGTTCAACAACCCGAGCGGCGCCTGTCCAGGCTGTGACGGACTGGGCGTCAAGCAGTTTTTCGACGCGGATCGTGTGGTTGTCAATCCAGGCTTGTCCCTGGCCGGTGGCGCGATCCGCGGTTGGGACCGAAAGACCACCTACTATTATCAGATGATCAAGAGCCTGGCGTCTCATTACGATTTTGACATCGAAACACCGTTTGACGAGCTGCCAAAGAAACTGCAAAAAGTCGTCCTTTATGGCAGCGGCAAGGACAAGATCGAGTTTTTCTACGCCAACTCGCGAGGGATGCAGATCAAGAAGCTGCATCGCTTCGAAGGCGTACTGCCGAATCTCGAGCGACGCTATCGCGAAACCGAGTCCAGCGCTGTTCGTGAGGAGCTGTCGAAATTCCTGAATAGCCACGATTGCCCGGACTGCAATGGCACAAGGCTGAACCGTGCAGCGCGGCACGTTTTTGTCGCCGAGCGATCGCTGCCGGAAATCACGAGCTTGTCCATCGGGCACGCACGCGAGTTCTTCGACACCATGAAACTGGACGGTTGGCGTGCGGCCGTTGCAGATAAGATCGTAAAAGAAATCAGTGAGCGCGTCGGCTTTCTGTCGGACGTTGGACTCGATTACCTGTCGCTCGATCGTAGCGCCGAAACGTTGTCGGGCGGCGAAGCACAACGTATTCGCCTGGCGAGCCAGATTGGCTCCGGCCTGGTCGGCGTCATGTATATTCTCGACGAGCCGTCCATTGGACTGCACCAGCGCGACAACAAACGCCTGCTTGGCACGCTCACGCACCTTCGTGATATTGGCAATACGGTGATCGTTGTCGAGCACGACGAGGAGGCCATACTCTCGGCCGACCATGTCGTGGACCTTGGGCCGGGCGCCGGTGTGCACGGTGGCCAGGTTGTCGCCGAAGGAACACCGCAACAGGTAAAAGACGAGCCTCGGTCGCTGACCGGGCAGTACCTTTCCGGCGAGCGCGCGATTGCGGTACCGAAAGAACGCACGCCCCAGAATCCCGACAAGCAAATTACGATTGTTGGCGCGACCGGGAACAACCTGCGAAACGTCAACGCGTCGATTCCCATCGGCCTCATGACCTGTATCACCGGCGTCTCGGGCTCCGGAAAATCGACGCTCGTCAATGACACGCTGTATAAAGCCGTTGCCGAGCAGATAAACCGGGCCAGCCGCAACCCGGCCCCGCACGAGGAGATACGTGGCCTGGAGCAGATCGATCGCGTGATCGACATTAGCCAGAGCCCTATCGGCCGAACGCCGCGCTCGAATCCCGCAACCTACAGCGGCCTTTTCACACCCATTCGCGAGTTATTCGCCGGCACCCAGGAGGCACGCTCGCGCGGCTATATGCCGGGACGCTTCAGCTTCAACGTCAAGGGCGGCCGTTGCGAAGCCTGCCAGGGGGACGGCGTTATTAAAGTAGAGATGCACTTTCTCCCGGACGTATACGTCCCTTGTGATGTTTGCCGAGGCAAACGCTACAACCGCGAAACGCTCGAGATTCGCTACAAAGGCAAGAATATCCACGAAGTGCTCGACATGACCGTCGAGGACGCTGCGGAATTCTTCAGGAATGTTCCCGTGGTTGCGAGAAAACTGCAGACATTGATGGATGTCGGCCTGACCTATATTCGCCTCGGCCAGAACGCGACGACTTTGTCCGGTGGTGAAGCTCAGCGCGTGAAACTCGCGAAGGAGCTATCCAAGCGAGACACTGGAAACACGCTGTACATACTTGATGAGCCAACGACCGGCCTGCACTTTCACGACATCGAGCAGCTGCTTGGCGTTCTGCACCGCTTGAGGGACCATGGCAATACGGTCGTTGTCATCGAGCACAACCTGGACGTCATCAAGACGGCTGACTGGATCATCGATCTCGGTCCGGAGGGCGGCGATGGTGGCGGTCGGATAATCGCAACCGGCACGCCAGAGAAAGTCGCGTCAACCCGCGGCTCGTTCACCGGCGAATACCTGAAACCGCTGGTCAAGCGCGAGCGCAAAACGCTCCGCAGCACCGCCGTCAGTGCGTAGGTACAGTGACGGCTCGATCAGCTCGAGTTCCATTAACAGGTAGCGCCCATTGACGTCTCGGACCCAGTCTCCGCGACCATAGGTCGGCTGCGGCTCGATCAGGCCGAACAGCGAACTCGCCGTTTGCAGCAGGGCATCGCTTGGCTGGACGGGTTCGATGTCCGCGCCATGCTCTTCCTGTACGCGAAAATCACCCGGTTTCGGCGTTTTCAGTATCGCGTGACTGTACACACCGTTGAAGAAGAACAGCGAGTACTCGCCTTCTGTCTGTATTGTCTCGATAAACGGTTGAACGAGGAACGCACGTTCGGCGTACACACGGCGTAGCAAGTGCAGGCGATCACCATCAACGGGATCGGTCAGCACGAACGTGTCTTTCGCGTTCGCACCCACCGTCGGTTTGATCACCACCCTGTTGGTTTGGTGTTCGGCAAAAAACTCGGCCGGATCAACCGACGCAAAACCGTCGTACCAGGTGCTCGGCACGATCTCACTGCCGCGTTGCTCGACGTCCCTGAGGTATGTCTTCTGCAGAGTCCAGTGCACCAGCGCAAGATCGTTGATCAGTAGCGCGCGCGACGCCTCGATAGCACCCAACACCTCGAGAAACTGCGCCGGATACTCCGGGTAGTCCCAGGGCGTGCAAATATAGACGGCCTCAAACCCGTTCCAGTCGACTTTCGAGCGCCAAGCGACCGTCTCGACGTGCCAGCCGAGGGCTGCCATCGGTTCGATACTCAAGTGATAGTCGGTCACGAAGTCGCCGACGTCCGCCATGGTCAGGTACGCGATTTTTTTCACTCGTCGAAACTACCACTGTTCAAGAACCGGATCGTCAGCTCTATCGGGCGTCGCATACGCATCATGAATGCGTGCGAATGCTCCACTACCACAAAGTCCGTCATGCCATCGAGCTTGGTATCTTCAACCGAGACCCTCCCATCGTCGGGATTTTCGAGAACCGAGGAGGTAATAGGATCAATGGTGCGATTACCCGCGATTACTCCGAGCTCGAACGCGGCCGGACCCAGCTTGAGCGGCAAGCTCTCCTCCCCTTTGCCCAGCTGCAGTCCTGCGGGACCATTGAGCCAATCGAAACCAGGGAATCCCCTGAGCTCATCGACCGCAGCACTGCCCTGGTTTGGCGGTCCGAGCATGACCACGCGACCCAACCCGGCGATGTCTTTCTCACTCAGGTACTGCCGCAGCAATATGCCGCCAAGGGAATGCGTAACGAAATGAATACGACCGACACCCTCTTTCGCACGGCAGGCATCCAGACCCTTGGGTATGGCGATCTGCGCCAGCTCTTCGACGGTGTAGTCGCGCGAAGGATAGTCGATATTCGCGGTCTCGAATCCCTCATCGATTAGCGCCCGTTGCATGGGATTCATGGACATCGCCGAACGAGCCAACCCGTGCAGCAGCACAACACAGTCTGCGGCCGGCGCAGCGCCACACGACAGCATCAAAATCCCTGTGAGCCAAACCCGTCGCATCATGTATCAAGTTGTCGGAACAAAGCCGTGCTCATGGAGCTGCTTGTCGTGCCAGCGGCCGAGAATCGCAAGTGCCAAAACGGCACCAAACATCGCCCAACCCATATCGGATTGCGTGTCCCACACGTACCCTTGCGTTCCAAGGAACGCGTCAGCCGCCTCTTCAGAGAACAACGCAACCCACCATTCGATAAGTTCATAAAACGCGCTGAAAGCAAGGCAAAAGCAGACGATGAAGAAATTTCGCCAAGCCGCAGCGTTAAATACGTTCAATCGAATCATGAGCTCGCGGGCAATCATCGCCGGGATGAATCCTTGCACGAAATGCCCCAGCTTGTCGTAGTTATTCCTCGAACCATCGATCGCCTCGCGCAGCCACTCGCCCAACGGAACCTCCGCGTACGTGTAGTGACCGCCCACCATGAGGATAACGCAATGGACCAGGATCAGCGCATAGACCAGGGTGGTCAGTGGAAAGCGTTCACGCGTAACCCAAAGGACAGCAGCCCCCAGTACCGCAGGAAAGACTTCGAGGCACCAGGTGGTGAAGTCCTTCGGCGCTATGCCCGACCAGATCAATACGGCGAGGAACACGGCAATCCACACTACTCGCATCGGTGACATCGTGATTACTCCTCGCCGCCCGGCCGGAGCAGCTCACCTTTCTTCGATCGCCAATACCCCTGGCTGCTGAAACACTGCCAGACCCAAGGCAACCAGCGTAACAATGCGAAGCTGAGCCAAAGCGCCCACGCCAGTATCAACGCCTTGTAGATCCACAGTGGCACCGAGACTACGGACGCGTTCGGAAGGGCGGAGTCGCTGCCATCGGCGAACCAACTCAAGAAGTCACCATAGGAATTGTATCCGGCGACATGCATATCCGGTGAGCCGAGCAGCCCCTGCGGCAATGCCGTTACGACACTCAGCAGCGCGATTACAGTCAGGCCGCCTACGCCAGTCTGAATCAGGTTGAAACGCCACCAGTTCACGTCAGTCTGCCATTTTTCGCGCGCACCGCAGGCCAGCAGCCAAACCACGACTACCCCGAGTACGGGCCAGTTGAACGTGCTGAACCCCAGGCCCAGCAACAACCAGTGCCAACTCTTGAGTGGCGCAAGTCCGATCCGGCCAAGAATGAGCGCGAACAAGATAAGCACCGCGAGCTCCGACCAATACAACACGGCGGGACCCAGTTCAGGTCCACTCGTTCCCAGCAACCAGCGGTCACGCGGCTTGGACAGTGAGAGTTCGATATTGCTTGCCGGCGCGCCGATGTCGACGGCGGGCGTCGTGGTCCGAAAACCCATTTCACCGCCTTCACGCCATTCAACCAGGATGCCATGCTCGCCGGGCAAAATAGGCAAGGTCAGCTCACCATTCTCGGCCCGCATTGTTTGTGAGCGACCATCTATCTCGATCGACGTCACCTCGGCGCCGTCAGGCAGACGCAACATATGCTGCGCGCCGCTCGTGCTGCGATAACGCAGTGCCAGGCTTGCGTCGCTGGAGCGATTGCCGTGGCTGACCGAAAGCTTGACGGAATCAAACGCAAGCGTAGAGCCCTCAGCCGCTTCCGGTCGGGTCGCGAGCAACGTTAGTTGCTCACCACCGCGCGGGCTGAATTCAGCGACCCGAACGTCGCTGACATCGTCTCCTGTATTGCTTTCAGGGATGCCGTCGAATTCAGCCGTCCAGATATTGCCGACGGCGAATCGCCACACCTCTTTCCATGACGCGCCCTCGTCAGCCCGCAGTGTCAACGGTGACTTTCGAGGCAGGTTCGACATCCAGCTGATCGCACCTTGCTGCGGGTCCATCGACACAAGTACACGACCCTCGTTAACGGCAAAGTCCCCACTTACGATCGATTCGCCATCGAGCAAGGGTATGTCGAGCGTCAACGCGCCCTGCATCGGTGCCACTCGGTAAACGGTCGTTCTCACTCGCCAGTCGAGATCCAGTTCTATCGTTCGTTCGATTCGCGCAAATGCCGGAAATCGGCTGCTCTCCCAACGCACCGTTTCATTGCCATCCCCGCTGGTTTGCAGGCGGGTGAGCTGCAGTGAACCAGACAACAGCCGTCTGTCTTTAATGCCCGCAACGAACCAACCGTCGCTTGCCACCGTGACCACACGTGGTGGCGTCAGGAACGGTACTTCGAGACTATCAACGGGCGGCACCGGCCCCCTCACCGTCACCCGATGTTGTCCCGAGGAAACGTACAGCCAAAGCACGTTGTTGCTCATGCGAATTACACGCGCGCTTGCCGAGCCATCCAACATCACGACCTCGGGGCGCCAACCCGTCTCGGACCCCGGCAGCGGAATTGCTATGTCCTCCATCGCATGTATTGTCAGATCCATGCTGATTGCGCTTTCGCCGATCGTAACGTCCGCAGCCACTATTTCGGCACAACGCGGAACGCAGTCGGGCGGCTCGAGCAGACGCTGCTCCAGTTGCTTCAACAAATCCGCGTCGGGCATCTGTGCCTCGGCGCTCGGACTTGCCGCCATCAACGAGGCAAACACTCCGACGGCGAACACACTCACAACGCCTTCGCGTCCCAACCTGAGTCCGCCGGGGAAGGTCCAGCGCTTTTTCAGAATCTCCGCGGCCAGCACAGCAGCGAAGAGCAATAGCAATACGACCTCCGCGAACCGCAGAGCGCTGACGAGCGAACGTGGCAACACGACGAGCCGCATCGCCTGTTCGGAATCGACGGGGCCACTCCAGCGCAAGGAGTAGGTATTCCATTGCCATGATGGAATCCCGGGTCCGGCCTGTACGATCACGTTCGGTGCGTAACGTTCGAAGTCATAGGCTTGCTTGGACCTGCTGACGACGAGTTCTTCCAGCATGTCGCCTTCCGCGATAATCGCCTCGGACCGTAATTGAGCGGCCTTTCCTTCCCGGGTCCGTCCCGGCGGCTCAGCCGGTGTTGATGCCGGCACAGCGCGGTCATACAGCTGGTACTGATTGTATTGCGGCTCGAGCTGCGGATAAATTGCGATGCGCAGCTGGTTTGCGACGAACGGCACCAGCGCGACAAGCAATGCCGCCGCACTCAGCATCTGGTACCCGGATACCATTTGGCGAAGTCGGCCAGCCGGCGCAACGCGCATGAGCGCCATGGCGATCAGCAAGTTCAGCCAGAGCCAGCCTGGCGCATACATTTCATGGAAGCTGAGCACCAGTGCCAATAGTGCAATCACACCACCACCACGACCCAGGAGCCTCCAGACGGCGATCGTAATAATCAGCACCAGGAAGAAATCCAGCAACTGCCACTGGCTTGCCCAGCTTCCGCGCGCGTCGTCAACGCCCGGGGCGGCAAGCAACTTGTTACCGGGCGGCAGGTTCAGCGTGGCATTGACCACGCCAAAACGCGCCTCCCAGCCGGTGACGGGCATCCGTTTGCGCGCATCACTGCGGCCCAGCGCATCAACCGCGACATCGGTCTGTCGGACTTCAATACCGGTCTGCCCTGACCCCTGGCCTCGCGTGACCAACAGGTTCTCGTCGCCCTCCCACGCCGCCAACAGCGCATAGGGTGGCGACATATCCAGTCGCCAGCCGGTCCGCATCTGCCCCGTAATAGCGTCCTTCACAACGAATCCGTCTCCATCGAAATCGAGCCAGATCGTCCGCTCAAGGGCCAGTTCATTGGTCGCCAGAATGACGCCACGACTGCGCTCCGTGATGTCGAATGTTGCTCCGGGATCCACACGGAATGCCGGAAAATTCTGCCAGTTCGCCGGTACCTGAACCTGGGTCGGATCGACGGGTGGCAAACCCTCAGCCGCCGTAACACGCAGCCGATCGTTCGACTGGTAACTCCAGATTTCCGCAGCGGGCATATTTTTGCCCACGTCCTGACGCACGATGCTATTCCTGACGCCTGGCCCGCGCGCGTTCAGGTAAATAGTCCAGCGCCCGGGCCGGACCTGCAGGCGCAGGTTGCCATCCGCCTCGAGCTTTGCGGGCAATTGGCTTTGGATATGCAACGGCACAAAGCCCTCGGGGAGCATTGGGCCAAAGAGCTCCTCGCGAACGCTGCCTGAGACGTCAATTTGAAGCTGGGTTATCAGCCGTGTCGGTACGTCATCGGCAACCAGCCGGTGAACCTCGGTACGCACTGAATCAACAATCCGTGTATCGCGTTTTCGCTCGCCCAGAAAGATGCCGTTACGGTCTATTTCCGGACGTTCCACGCGGCGGCCGTCAAGCGTCAGGGTGACGAGCCCACTCGCCGGTGGCAAGCGCAAGACACCAGGACGCTCGTCCCAGTCGAACCGGCCAGCGATACGGTAAGTGCCGGGCGACAGCCAAATGCTCGGAACGCTGTCGCGTACCACGACTTCGATAGCCCGGTCATTGGCGGTGACGCGATCCGGCCAGTAATCTGCACCGCCTGGCAGTGCGACCCATTGCTCGTCTGCGTAAACGCTCCACTGCTGCGTGAACCGCGCATCCGATGATGTGACATCCAGTTGTAGTCGCCCTGGCCAGGCGCAGAGAAAATCGCCCCGCTGATTTGCATTGCGATCAAAGTAAAACGGACAGTTGCGGTATTCCTTGTCTTTGAGCACCCATTGTTGCCAGTCGCGCAAATCGTCCGGCACGTATTCCTGTGCGGCGGTGGATACAGTGGTTAGTAAAAGAGATACGACAATCAACCTGAGTATCGATGACATAGCGTTCTTCCAGCAGCACTGTTGATGACACTATACTTCAACGTGACGGAGATGGAATTGGGGTTTGCCGTCAATAATGGGGCGGTCTTTCGTCACCCGCGTCACCTGCCGGTGCTGCGTCTGCCAGCGAGCGCATCCGCGCAGTCAGGGACTTGCAGAGCTCTTCCAGCTGCATGATTTTTGCTTGCTGGCTGGTCACTACATCATTGAGTTCAGTCAAGAGCTGGTCCTGGTGCGCCAGCCTGCTCTCAAGATCTATGAAGCGGTCCTCGCTCATACCCGTCCCCTGTTGCTATTTGCAATTCGAGCCGTAACTCGTGAATCATGCGCCTTGGGACAAAAGCGTAACTCAATCAGGACACTTCATGTCACTTCTTCGTTTCGACGGCATCGGACTCGAATTCGGCGATCAGGTCATTTTGCGCGATGCCGAACTCTCGATTGAACCGGGCGAGCGCATCTGCCTGATTGGCCGAAATGGGGCTGGAAAATCCACGACACTGAAGCTCATCACGGGAGGCATCGAGGCCGATCGGGGTGAGATCATCAGGAAGTCCGACCTGATCGTGAGCCAACTCGAACAGAATTTGCCGGAAGCGATGGACATGCCGGTTGCCGACGTTATCCGTTCCGGTCTGGCACAGATCGAACAGCTGCTCGTTGACTACGAAACCCGGTCGAAATTCGAGCTTGACAAGCATGGTCTGCGAGAACTCGAAGCCTTGCATGCGAAAATTGACGCACATGATGGCTGGCACCTGGACCAGCGCGTCGAAACAACGATAACAGAGCTGAATCTTCCGGCTGAAAAGTCGATGAACGAGTTGTCCGGTGGCTGGCGGCGGCGTGTCGCCCTGGCCAAAGCGCTCGTTCAGAATCCGGATTTGCTGCTCCTCGACGAACCGACCAACCACCTCGACATCGCGACCATCAAGTGGCTGGAAGACCGTATTTACGGCTATCCCGGAGCCGTCCTGTTCATAACGCACGACCGCGCGTTCCTTCAGCGACTTGCGACGCGCATCGTCGAGATTGACCGAGGCAAACTTACAAGCTGGCCCGGAGACTACGATAACTTCCTGAACAGAAAGGAAAAAGTGCTGGAAGACGAGGCGACTGCAGACGCCCGATTCGACAAGAAACTCGATCAGGAAGAGGTATGGGTTCGACAAGGTATCAAGGCGCGCCGTACGCGAAACGAAGGCCGCGTGCGGACGCTTGAGAAGATGCGCAGAGAACGCGAAGCCCGCATCGCGAAAGAAGGCACGGCACGCATCCATATAGAGGAAGCGGAACAATCCGGCCGCAAGGTCATTCGTGCGCGGAACATCAGCTATAGCTATGGCGACGAAGCGGTCATCCAGGATTTTTCGATCAAGATTATGCGCGGCGATCGCATCGGCCTGATTGGTAATAACGGGGTTGGCAAGACGACTTTGCTGCGGCTCCTGCTCGGTGAGCTTGAACCAATAACCGGCACAATCAAAAGGGGCACGAACCTCGAGATCGGCTATTTCGACCAACTCCGACAATCGCTGGACCTCGAAAAATCGGTCGCCTACAACGTTGGCGAGGGCCGCACCTATATCACGCTCAATGGCAAAGATCGCCACGTGGTTGGCTATCTCAAAGGCTTCCTGTTCAGCCCCAAGCGCTCGATGACCCCCATCAAATCACTGTCCGGCGGCGAGCGAAATCGAGTGATTCTGGCGAAGCTTTTTACACGGCCGGCAAATCTACTGATCCTCGATGAGCCGACGAACGATCTGGACATTGAAACGCTGGAAGTACTGGAACAAAAACTTTGTGACTACACCGGTACCTTGATCGTCGTCAGCCATGATCGACAGTTTCTCGATAACGTCGTCACGAGCACCGTCGTCTTT